>ERZ1034517.27-NODE-27-length-47959-cov-8.120157_pt1 | contig 47959 bp, 42 predicted proteins | sample MGYA00520599_ERZ1034517 | MGnify/ENA primary metagenome ERZ1034517 (study PRJEB33760, sample SAMEA4777701) | hypersaline lake metagenome | biome: hypersaline environment; feature: brines | place: Spain | collected 2012-08 | depth 0 m ...
CCGTGTCATCACCACACGAGATGGTCGCGTGAGCTTGCCCAGGCTGGATATTGACGCCGACGGTCGTGAGATTCGCGGGATTTAGGAAGAGCCACAACCTCGACCTCGCATGGACGATGCCGGGGTGTTCGACTTACTGGACCTCGGAGAGTACGAGCAGTCGGCGCTGGCGGAACTGATCGGGCTAGGCAGGACGACCGCACCGAACCTGGCACAGGCCACCGGGATACCGAAGGCGAGGATCTACGGGGTGTTGGACGGGCTCGCCACGCGTGGCTTCATCAAGGTGATACCGAGTCGCCCCAAGGAGTATCTCGCCAAGCAACCGGCCAATATCCTCGAGCGGGCCAGGGAGAATCGGCGGCAGGCGGCAGCCGACTTCGAGGCCGAGCTCACGGAGGCGAGCGAAAGCTTCCTCGCGGAGTTCCAGGCGACGGCCGATGGCGATGCACAGCAGGTCACGCCGGCGGAGGAACTGTTTCACGTCGTCGACGTGGGCGACCCGAGTGAGACCGAGACCCGACGGCTGTACAACCAGGCCGATCGGGAGATTCTGGTGCTGACGAAATCCTGGGAGTATCTGGACAGCGTCACCGAAGAGCTCGGCGCCGCGACAGAGCGAGGCGTGGCACTGCGAGCACTCTTTCACGACCCAACACTGCTCGACGGGAGAGAGCGGCCGATCCAGCAGGACAGGGTGAGACGGCTGGCCGCCGCTCACCCGACCGTCGAGTTTCGTTATTCGGAGACGGTCTTGCCGTGGCGGGGGACGTTGGTCGACCCGTCGATGGAGTATCGCTCGGGCGAGGCGATCTTCCTGGTCGAAGAGCCCGAGATACCCAATCATATGCGACAGGCAGCGCTCACGGAGAACGCTGCATTCGTGGCAGGGTTGGCCCGGTTTTTCGATCTCGTCTGGCAGTTCGCGAGCAGCGAGCCGGAGACGGTCAGCTGAGCGATGGTGGCGGTGTCCGGTGTTGGGAGTCTCAGCGCCGGTTGGGCGGGCCAGAGGCACGGAAACGGCGGGTCAACAGCAGCATCACGCCGTACGCGGCGGCTCCGCCGACGAATATGACCACAGGAAACACGAAGGGGCCGAAGATGCTGACCAGACTCTCGATTAGCACAGTCATTTCGGTGTGGGCTGGCTGTAAATACCATCCGCCACGGCGGCGGTCGCGCTGGTGACAGCGGCCCCCGAGCGGACCCCCCTATCCTGGGCGGTCTCGGTCGCCCTTCCAGAGCAGCCGTCAGGCGCGGTCGGTCACTCCTCGAACCCAGCGAGCGTATTCAAGGCCGAGACCGTTCGCAACGGCGTCGCGGCATCCCCCCGGTCGAACACCAGCCCGTCGGTCCGCCGTACGTGGTCGACGACAGCCTCGGTGGCATGTCGGGGCGCACCGGAGATGCCGTCTCCGGTCGACTCGACCCACTCCATGACCCGCAGGTCGGATTTCGAGTCACCCATGACGAGCGCGAACGGCGCCTCGAGCCCGAGCACCTCGTAGGCTGCCTCGACGCCTGCGACCTTGTCCAGCTCGAGTGAGGTGACCTCCGCGGCGTCACCCTCGTAGTAAGCAACGTCGATCAGGCCGAACAGGTCGGTGACCTCCGTCGGAATCGCGGCATCCTCGGGGACGTCGGCGAGATCTCCGAGTACCGTCGCAATCTCAGGGTCGGCCTGCGCGTAGTACGCCCGAGCCCAGTCCTGCGCCGTGCCGGTCGATGTATTTGGAGCCACACGCTCCCCCACCGCGACCCCGACCGTGTCGACCTGGTGGAGCAGCGCCTCGTCGATCAGTGAGCCCGCCCGGTCGCTCCCGGTCGCATAGTTAGGCTTCAGCGTGACGCTGAACTCGTTGCCCTGGAGATGACAGCCCCTTGCGACGGGTCTTGGGGCATCGCTCAGCGCTCTGATTCGTACCTCGTCGAAGACCCGCTGGACCGACGGGTCCAGACGCTCGTACAACAGCCGCTTGGTGTCGCCACCGTGACCCGGCGTGAACACGCCGTTGCCCGCTTCGTACACCACCGAGAGGGTCCCCGAGTGGACGATCTCGCTTCCGAGTCCCTGTATCAGGAATCCTTTGACGTTTTCGAGCGTCTGACCGGTGCAGATGACGATCGGCACGCCGCGGTCGTGCAGCTCGGTCAGCAGGTGGCGGCTCTCTCTGGGGATCTCGTTGTCCGTGGTTCCCGCCGACCGTAGCGTCTCGTCGACATCGAGCACCAGCACGTCGACGCCCGTCTGGTGGGTCTCGTACAATGAGAGCGCTCGCATGGCCATCTCGGCGGTGGCGACCGTCGCGATATCGGCCAGGCGGTCGCCAAAGGCGGCCGCGAGTCTCGTCCGGCGACTCTCGAGGTCGGCGCGAGCGGTCTCCCAGCGACCCAACGCTGCGGTCGAGTCGACCGGTGGGAACAGATCGACGAAATCACGAAGCGACCGCAAGGAGTCGGTGTCGTGGGTCTCGTACATCGCCACCAGCCGCTCTCTTAGCGTCGCGACGTGGTTGTTCATGCTGTCCCTAGGGTTCGGTCTACTCAAATAAACCTTTGTAGGACAGCTGTCAGCGCCCAGCCAGCCGAGAGCGCTGTCACGGCGGGCTCGCGGTGTGGTGAGTCGGGGGCGGAGAACGGCCGGACGTACGCGTCAGACGGCCGCTCGTGACGACGAAGCACACATACAGGGGGCCACTAATACTGAGCCATGAAGAACGTGGACGATCTCGTCGAGGAGGCGCGGTCACTGGCTGACCGGGGGTTCGCACGCGGAGAGATCGCGGATGAACTCAACGTCTCACGAGAGACGGCGGCCTGGCTGGTCGACCGGGCCGGTGCGACGCCGGTCCAGACCAGCGGTCCCGGTGACATACACGTCGATTGGTCGGCTGTCGGACGAGACTCGGCACGGTTGGGATATATGGCTGCGGCCCTTGCAGATCTGCTCTCGAAGCAGGGCGAGGATGTCGACCTGACTGTCGGCATCGAAAAGGCCGGTGGGCCGCTGGCGACGACGGTCGCGACCGAGCTGGACACCGATCTGGCGACCTACACACCACGGAAACATCAGTGGAACGAGGGGGGCATCGAGGGGCTCTCGGGTGGCTTCTCGCGGAACTTCGCCAAGGTCCGTGAACGAGACTGCTACATCGTCGACGATACGATAACCTCGGGCACGACCATGGCCGAGACGATCGCCGCCGTCCGATCCCACGATGGCGAGCCAGTCGCCTGTGGTGTAATGGCGGACAAGGCTGGGGTCGACGAGATCGAGGGCGTCCCCGTCTACTCGCTGGTGCAGCTGATCCGCGTCGGCGAGGAGTGATCACCAGGGGCCGGCGCTCACCAGCACACGGGTCGACTGTCAGCCGGTGTTTTTCATGCCCGCGGCGATCCCCTTGACGGTCAGCCGAAGCGTCTGTTCCTCGTACTCCGAGCGCTCAGATTTGGCCAGCAGTCGGGTCTGGAGCTCGTTCAGTGGGTCGACGTAGGGGTTGCGTCGCTCGAAGCTCGTCGCCAGCCAGTCGGCCTCGGCTAGCTGCTCGCGACCCGTGATCGCCCGCACCAGCTCGACAGCCCGCTCGTACTCGCCGCGCAGTCGGGGGAAGATCCGTTCGCGATGGGGCTGGTCGGCCAACAACGCGTACTCTGCTGCGACCCCCATCTCGGTGCGGGCCAGCGCAAGCGCCGCGTTGTTGAGCATCGTCCGGAAGAACGGCCAGTCCCGATACATCTCGGTGAGTGTCTCCTGACTCCCGCCGCCCTCGAGATACGCATCCAACCCCGTCGCTAGTGAGTACCACCCCGGGAGGATACATCGACACTGCGTCCAGGAGAACACCCAAGGGATCGCCCGTAGGTCCCCCACCGAACGCTCCGTGCTGCGCGAGGCGGGCCGTGATCCCATGTTGAGATCTTCGATCACGCCGATCGGCGTCGCCGCCTCGAAGTACGGCAGGAATCCTTCGGTCTCGAGGAGATCGCGATACTCCTCGCGTGCCGCTCCGGCAGCCTGCTCCATGGCGGCCTCCCAGCTCTCGGGAATCGGCTCGGGTGCGCCATCGAGTGCGTCACCTCGGGCTTTGATCTGTGCGCCCACCGTGCGTTCGAGGTTGCGGTTCGCGACGGTCTGATTCGCGTAGCGCTCGGCGATGGTCTCGCCTTGCTCGGTGAACTTGACCTGCCCGGTGACGGTCGCCTCCGGCAGCGCCAACAATGCCTCGTGGGTCGGGTCACCGCCACGCGAGACCGAGCCACCACGGCCGTGAAACAGCCGGAGGTCGACGTCGAACTCCTCGCAGATCTCGGCCAGTCGACGCTGATTCCGGTGGAGCGCCCACCGAGCCGCCAGAAAGCCGTTCTCCTTGTTCGAATCCGAGTAGCCCAGCATCACCTCCTGAATGTCGTTTCTGGCCGCCAGCGAGGCGGCGTACGCCTCGTTCTCGAAGAGCGTCCCCATGATTCGTCGGCTGTCCGCGAGGGCGGCCTTCGTCTCGAGCAACGGAACGATGTCGAGCCCCGAGTGGTCCGGCAGGTCGATCACGTCTGCTTGGTCGGCCAGGAACAGCACCTCCAGAACGTGAGAGGGCTCTTCACACATCGATATACAGTAGGTGTCGATGGCGTCGACGCCGAACTCCCGCTGCCAGGATGCCGTCGCCTCGAACAGGCTCAACACCTGGGCGGTCTCCTCGCTGTGGGCCTCCCGGGCGCCGAAATCGATGATGCGTTCTGACTGCAGTGTTGCCTCGGTGAGGAACTCGACACGCTCGGATTCGGCCATCTCCTCGTAGGCGATGCCTTCGTGGGCCAGCGCCTCGATCAGAGCCGTGGTGTGTTTCTCCTGATGATCGCGGAGGTCCAGCGATGCCAGCGAGAACCCGAAGGTCTCGACCTGGCGTCGCAACGGCGTCACCGTCGCAGCGGCCACCGACTCCGAGGCCTCCGCACGAAGGTCCGCTTCGAGCGCACCGACGTCGGTGGCGAACGCGTCCGGGCCCGAGTAGCCACCGGGACGGACATCGCCCACTCGGGTGACCCGCTCGCGCATCAGTTTGAGCAGCTGTCGGTAGGGCTCGTTCGGATAGCGCGCGGCGGCCTCCTCGGCGACGGCTGGCAGCGCCGCCGCGTGAATCTCGAGACGGTCGCCGATCCGCTCACCCACGTCGTACTGTGTATTGCTCTGGCTGAGCACCCCCGAGAGACGCTTGCACACCGCCGCGTACCGTGCCAGCACCACCTGGCGCTGTCGTTCGAGTGTCTCCTCGGTCACCTCCGTGGTGACGAACGGGTTGCCGTCTCTGTCCGACCCGGCCCAGGACCTGAACTCGAACAGCTTCGGCACGTCCACCTCGGGGTACTCCTCGTCGAACGCCGCCTCGATCTCCGCGTACACCTCACCAACGACGTCGAAGATCGTGTTCTCGAGATACCACTGGACGTTCAGCGCCTCGTCGGTCACCTCGGGTCTGCGATCCCGGACCTTCCGGGTCTGCCAGAGACTCGTCACCTGGGCCTGGATATCCTGCTCGATCGCTGCGGTCTCCTGGTCGGTCAACAGCCGCTCGTCGAGCTCTCGTAACGCCTCGGCGACCTCGCGTAGCTTGGCCTTGACCGTCTTCCGGCGAGCCTCCGTCGGGTGGGCCGTGAACGTTGGCTCGATCAGTATATCGTCCAGCACCTGCTGGACGAGCCCCGGCGACGCGTCGGCCTCGCGCAGCTCTGCCACGGTGGCCTGAATCGAGCCACCGAGGCTCGCCTCCTGTCGCTGAGCACGGATCGCCCGGACCCGTTCGCGCTCTTCGGCGAGGTTCACCAGCTCGAAGTAGGTGGTGAACCCCCGGGCGAGGACGTTCTGCTCGGCCGGGGCCAGCTCCGCGACGATCTCTCCGACGGGGGGCTCCTCACCGGCGCCCCGTCTGTGGTCTATCGCCGAGCTGCGTGCGGCTTCGACGGCGTCGTACCCCTCCGGCGAGCGTTCGGCCATCACGTCCCCGAGGAGCTCGCCGAGCTCCCGTACGTCACGCTCCAGGCTGCGACGGTGGAGCTGGGAATCGTCCATACTAACGGCTCTGGCCCTGCCGATTAAAATATTCGTACCGATGGACGCGCCAGCGGACTCACCGGCCGACCGAGCCATCGGCGGATGGCTCGATCCCCGCCCTGATCTCCTCTCGGTCGATCTCGATGGCGTCGCCTGAGAGCGTTCGACACCAGGCCGCCAGGAAGCTAGCCACCCGCAGTGCCGTCTCCAGAGAGTGACCGAGCTGGTCAGCGGCGAGGAATCCACCGACGAAGGCATCACCGGAGCCGATGGGATCATGCGTCTCGGTGGGGACACTCGGGGTCACAACGGTCTCCCCGTCACGCCACGCGGTCGCTCCTGCCTCTCCGTCGGTGACGATCACGCATTCGGGACCGAACCGCTCTCGAATGGCCTGAGCGATCTCCGACGACGGCCCATCGAGATCGTAGAGGGTGGCCGCATCTCGCGAGGCGACGACGATCGTATCCGCGCGTTCCAGGATCGGCACCAGCGCCTGCGAGGCGTCGGTTGGGTCCCACAGCTTCGAGCGATAGTTCACGTCGACGGCGGTCTTGACACCGGCTCCCCTCGCGATGTCGAGCAGCCGTCCGGAGGTCTCGGCCAGCCTCGAAGAGAGGGCTGGCGTGATGCCACTGATGTAGAACACGTCGGCCGCCCGAACTCGGTCGAGCGCCAGCTCCTCGGGGCGCGCGGTCCTGATGCTCGTCGCTGCACGGTCGTACTCGACCTGCCACCCCCGTGGCTCGCCCGCTGGCTCGACGTAGTAACACCCGACACGGCCGTCGCCTCGGGCGACGACCGGCTCTACCCCGCGGGATCGTAGGTCGGCAAGGACGATATCGGCGAGACGGCCGTCGGGGAGTTTCGAGAGCCAGACCCCCCGACAGCCCAGCGCGGCAGCCGCCGTGGCGACGTTGCTCTCGGCACCACCGACGGTCAGCTCCAGCTTGCGTGCACGCTCGAGCCGGGCCCCAGCGCTGGCGGTGTGTCTCAGCAGTGTCTCACCGAACGTGACGATCTGTGGTGACGGGTCGATGTCCGGGAGCAACACGTCTCAGGCCTCGTCGAACAGCGTCTCGCCAGCGACGAGGTGGTCGGCGAGCACGTCCATATCGAGCGTCACCCCGAGCCCGGGCCGCTCTGGAACGGCGATACGGCCGTCGACGATCACCGATTCCTCGACGAGCGACGACCACCATCCCAGCTCGTAGCCGTGATACTCCACGGCCAGGCAGTTGGGTATCGCAGCGCCGACCTGCGCGGCCGCCATCGTCGCGATCGGGGAGGAGACGTTGTGCAGCGCAACCGGGAGGTAGTACTGGTGTGCGAGATCTGCGATCTTCCGCGTCTCTCGCATTCCTCCGACCTTCGGTAGATCGGGTGTCAGGATGTCGACGGCCTGGTCGGTGATCAGGCGCCGGTGCTCGCTGAGTCGATACCGATTCTCCCCGGTCGCGATCGGTGTCAGGCTGGAGCTAGTGACCTCCCGCTGTACCTCGAGATTCTCCGGTGGGACCGGATCCTCCAACCACCAGACGTCGTACGGCTCGAGCGCGGCGGCCAACCGCTTCGCGCTCCCTGCGGAGAACGTCCAGTGACAGTCGAAGGCCACGTCGGCCCGATCGCCCACCCGCGTGGTGACCGCCTCGACGATATCTCGTTTCTCGCGGACCTCCGGAGCTCTCAGATGCCGGTTGGCGCGATCTCGCTGTTGGGCCGAGGGGAAATCGAGGTCGAACTTCAGCGCGTCGAATCCGAGCTCGGTGACCACCCGTTCGGCCTCGTCTGCAAACGCTTCGGGGTCGATGCTCTCACCAGCGTGGCAGTCACAGTAGGCCCGGACGGAATCGCGGTACTTGCCCCCGAGCAGCTGGTATGCCGGGACGTCCAAAAGCTTGCCCGCAAGATCGTGGAGCGCAACGTCGATCCCGGCGATCGCCGAGACGGTGACCCCCTCGATACTCCCCTCTCCGGACATCTTCTGGATGAGATGCTCGTAGAGACGGTCGATATCGAGCGGACACTCACCCACGAGGAACGGTCGCATCCGCTGGATCAGCTCTGGGATGCCAGCGCCCCAGTATGCCTCACCCGTGCCCGTCAACCCTGCATCCGTGTACACACGGACCAGTGTCCAGGGAAAGTTGCCGTCGACCATCGCCGTCTGGACATCCGTGATTTCGACGGACCGTGCACCCCCTCGAGTGCGATTCAGTTCCATCGATGCGCTCGAGACATCGCGCATCGTCAGCTCCGAGTTCGGGTCGGACAACCCGGCGTAATCTACCATTATGGGCGGTTGGGCACTCGTATGTTAAACGATTTCTACAGGCCGAGCAGGTCGCGTGACTCGGGGCTCGACTCATAGGCAGTTGACGCATCCTCGGGCACCCGATCTGGGCACGCGCGTCACTCAGATGAGGCTCTGCTCTCGAAGTGTCTCGCGGAGGGTTTCGGTCTCGGGCTCGCTCATCCGGCTCAACGGGGCCCGCAGCGGGCCCAGCTCGAGCCCGCTCAGTGAGAGTGCCTCTTTGATCCCTGCCAGATAGGGGCCCTGTTTCAGCGCCGCTCGCACCTCCAATACCTGCTCCTGTCGGCGACGAAGGGGCTCCGTCCGGCCGTGCTGGTAGTCCTCGTAGAGGCTCACGACCAGGTCGGGGAACACGTTCGCCACCGCCGAGACGAGCCCCACACAGCCGGCATCGAGCCCTGGTTTGAGCAGCGAGTCAGAGCCGATCAGAAAGGTCAGCTCCGGGCACTCCAGCTGTGCCCGGACAAGCCAGCCGATATCCTTCGAGGAGTCCTTGAGCCCGACGACCCCGTCCAGCTCGGCGAGGCCTGCGAGCGTGGCGTGTGAGAGCGTGACCCCCGTTCGGGAGGGGATCTGGTAGATGTAGATCGGCAGCCCGATGCTCTCATCGAGCCGTTCGTAGTGTCGAAGTAACGCCGCCTGGTCCATCGGGTAGTAGTACGGTGTCACGGCTACGACACCGTCTGCCCCCGCAGCCTCTGCGGCCCGTGCCCGCTCGACGGTCCTGGCGGTCCCCGGCGTCCCCACGCCCGCGATCACCGGCACCTCCCCGGCAATCTCCTCGACCACGGCCGCGACGACCGCATCTCTCTCCGAGCCGCTCAACAGGGCGAACTCCCCGTTGGTGCCGAGCGGAAAGACACCGTGGACACCACCGTCGACCACGTACCGAGCGTGGGCGGCGGTCCGATCAAGGTCGACCTCGCCCGCAGCATCGAATCCCGTCAGCACCGGCGGCACGACACCGTGTAACTCGAGTGACTCGACATCGTCGTGCTGAGAGGACATACGCACACCAGCGCGGGCGGGCACAGATAGCTTGCGACCAGCGGTGGTACTCGGAACTGAGTAAAGGTTTTACCACGGGGATGCCAAGCAATATTTCATGACGATTACGGTCGAGTTCGACGAGCGACTGACTGCAACCCTGGGAGCGCACGGCACATACATCCGCGTCGAAGGGGAGACGACGGTCGCGGAGCTGCTCGATCGACTCACCCAGGAGTTCGGCCGTGAACAGCTCGGGCCCGTGTTCGACCGTGCGGAGCCGACGGTGGTGCGGCGGTCTGCCGTGGCGAGTCAGCCGCTCGCTGCCGGCGCCGGTGTATTCCCCGGTGATCGAATCCGGATCTCCGCCTAGCGGAGGAACCGGCCGGCCGACGGGTATTTATTCCATCCCCCAAGCCTCCGGAGTATGAGCACAGACGGTCTGCGAGAGAGCCTGCACCGTGTCGGAGAGGCGTTCGACTTCGGTGAGTACGAGATCGACGCCTACCTGACGGTTCTCGAGTACGGCCGGCTGACCGCCACGGAGATCGCGGCCAAGACCGATATCCCTCAACCACGGGTCTACGACACCGTCAGGGCGCTCGCCCAACACGGGTTCGTCGAGATCCGCGAGTCACGCCCCATGCAGGTACTGGCGGTCGAACCCAGCAGGGCGTTCGACGGCGTGCGGGCGTCGTTGGACGAGCTCGTCACGGGGCTCGACGAGCGTTTCACACAGCCAGGCCGGAAGTCAGAGGCGGTGACGCTGATCAAGTCCCGGGCGACGGTCATCCGTTACATAGAGGAGGTCATCGAGAGCGCGGAGTTCGAGCTGGTGCTATCTCTCACCCCGGAGCTGCTGGCTCGGTTCGAGGACCTGCTGGGAGAGCGCAGGGAGATGGGGGTGAGCATCGATCTGCTCATATCGCCGGCCGAACGGGTGCCGGCCCCGGCTGAGTACGACTACACGGCCATCGCGACGGCCGCCAGGGCGCGACGGGGCGTCACCACACCGATTGCTGCGGTCGCAGATGGGGGGTACTCACTGTACGCGACGCGGGGAGCGCTCGCGGAGGGTGAGGACCGCTACGGGGTCGTGTTCGACCGCTCGCTGCTGGGATTTCTGGTCGCGGCGTTTCTCTCCTCGGTCGTCTGGAACACGGGCGAGTCACTGGCGCGAGCGGCCATCAGAGGGTTCCCCCGTCGGTATGCCTCGATACGACGTTGTGTGGACGATATCGACCGAGTCGACGAGCCGCTGCAGGCGGCGGTCAGCGGTCGGGATGTCATGACCGGCGAACCCCGCCAGCTCGAGGGGCCGATCCTGAACACCGCTCGCGAGGGTGAGGCGGTGGCCTCGCTCACGCTGGCGACCGCAGAGGGGGAGGTACAGGTCGGTGGCCGGGTCGCCGCGGTGGAGGACGTCGAAGCACACGAGCTGACGATCGACCGTGTAGGCTGACCGGCTGTTAGCCGCTTGCTTGCTCGATCGCCGCGGCGAGTGCCCCCTTGACACAGCTCTCGTCGCCTAGCGCTGTCAGCTTGACCTCCGGGACGTTCGACATCACCCGATCGGCCAGCGCTTCATCGATTGGGTCGACGACCAGCGCCGGGTTCTCCCTGGCGACGGCCCCACCCACGACGATCACGAGTGGAGCGTACGCGTGCACGAGATTGACGATGCCGGCGAGATTGTAGGCATTGGTCCGGTCGAGCACCATCGTCGCTAGCGGGTCGGACCCGTAAGCAGCATACAGGGTCTCGGCGGTCAGCGTCTCGAGATTCAGGTCGGTCTCGACCGGCTGGTTGGCGGCCACCGCCCTCGCGTGACGGGGCAGGTTCGCACCCGATGCATACGCCTCCCAGTGGCCCTGGCCCCCACAGCTGCACTCGAGGCCACCGACCTCGACGACCAGGTGGCCGACCTCCGCTGCGTTGCCGTCCCAGCCAGAGACCACACGACCATCGATACAGACGCCGGCCCCGACCCCCGTCGAGAGGGTTAGATACACCATATCGTCCGGGCTTCGCTCGGCGTAGAATCGCTCGCCGATCACCCCCGCGTTGGCATCGTTCCAGAGTGAGACCTCCGCTGACAGCAGCCGCTCGACGGGCTCGACCAGCGGGATCCGCTCGCGTGCCGTCGTGAGATTCGCCGAGTCGACGATCTCCCCTCGGACCATGTCGAGCGGCCCGATGGCCCCGATCCCACAGCCGGCGATCTCCTCGGGCTCGAGCGCCGCACGCTCGAGTACCTCCCCGAGCGATCGGAGGACGATCTCCGTGACCCCCTCCTCCGAGCCTGCCATCGGCGTCTCGGCACTCACCCGGGCCTCGATCTGACCCGTTTCCGACCCCACTACAGCACGGATCTTCGAAGCACCGACGTCGACGCCTGCATACCAGCTCATCGGTCAGCCACCCGCACAGACGGCGCGGTGGGGTCCGGCGGAGAAATCCATTCAGTTGTGACCTCGTAGCCTCATTGGCAGTAAAGGCATTCTGGTACTGACGGCGGCAGCCGGACCGCCGAGAGCGCACCCGTCCATATCGCGGTCGCACGGCGGGCAAGCGCGCGGTCACCCCTGCTCGTCAGCTGCTCGCGCCCCGTAGATGCTCTCGACCAGCTGCTGATGCTGACCGAGAATGCTCCGACGTTTGAGCTTCATCGAGGGGGTCAACAACCCATTATCTGGCGTCCACTCGCGGGTGACCATCCTGAACGCCTGGACGCGTTCGTGTTTTTCAAGGCCCTCGTTGACCCGCTGGATCTCCGCGTCGATCATCTCGCGGACGCGGCTGTCTTCACACAGCGCCCACTCATCGTCCGGGATCGGAATCCCCTGCTCGCGTGCCCAGCGAGTCACGGCGGCGATGTCCGGCACTACCAGCGCGGAGACGAACTTCTGGGAATCGCCAACTGCCATGATCTGATCGATGCGTTCGTTTGTCGCGAACCCATCCTCGATTCTGGCCGGGGCGACGTTCTTGCCCGTATCGAGCACGAGCAGCTGTTTGAGACGCTCGTGGAAGATCAAAAACGCATCGTCCGTCTGCTCGACTAGGTCGCCCGTCCGGAACCACCCGTCCTCGGTGAATGCACGAGCGGTCGCATCCGGACGATTCCAGTAGCCACTCGAGACGTTCGGCCCCCGCACGAGCAGCTCCCCGACGGTCTCGGTCGACGGGCCCCGATCCGTATCCAGCCGCACCTCGACCCCCGGTACCGGCACGCCGAGTGTCCCCGGTCGCGGGTCCTCCGGTGGGTTCGTCGACAGGACGGGCGCCGTCTCGGTGAGCCCGTAGCCCTCCAGTAACGGGATGCCCATCCCCTGGAACAGCTCTGCGAGTCGCGTCGACAGAGACCCGCCACCGCTGACCATCAGTTCGATGTTGCCACCGAGCTGGTCACGAACCGACGAGTACACCAGTCGGTCGGCGATGCGGTGCTGCAACCGAAGCCCAAAACCAGGCGCTGGGTCGCGCGCGCTCTCGCGAGCGACCCTGAGCGCCCATGCGAACAGCCGCCGGCCGAGATACGACTCGGGGGCCTGCTCTCGCATCGAACTGAAGATCCGCTCGTAGACCCGAGGGACGCTCGTCGCGATCGTCGGTCTGACCGTCTGGATGTCCTCGGCGAGCGTGTCGGCCGATTCGGCGTAAGCGACCGTCACCCCAGAGGCGAACATGAGGTAGCTCCCGGCCAGTCGCTCGAAGACGTGAGCCAACGGGAGAAACGATAGCGATCGAGCCCCGGCTTCGATACGCGGTGTCGAGCTCGGTCGATCCGGTCGTCCTGCGAACCGCTTTCGACACTGGTTCACGTTCGCCCGGAAGTTGCCGTGTGTGAGCTTCACCCCCTTCGGTTTGCCCGTCGTCCCGGAGGTGTAGATCAGCGAGGCCAGGTCCTCCGGTGTCCGTTCGGCCACCCAGCTCTCGTACGCCGATTGATCGAAGACCCGCTCGCCAACGGTGAGCACCTCCCCCAGGCTGTAGATATCATCGCGGTCCGCGTACCCTTCGAACTCGTCGACGACGACTATCAACTCGAGCGTTAGCTCCTGTTCGACGCTCAACAGCCGCTCAAGCAGCTGCTCGTTCTCGACGACCACTGCACGAGCGTCGGGATCCGCCAGCAGATATCGAAGTTGGTCGGCAGAGGACTCGGTGTAGACGGTGGTGACCACGCCGGCCGCCCCGAGCAATCCAAAGTCACAGAGCGTCCACTCCAGTCGCGTCGAGCAGTAGATGCCCGCACGTGTTCCTGCCGTGACTCCCAGCTCGCGGAATCCAGCCGCCAACAGACGGACTAGCTCGCGCATCCGATCGTAGCTGATCGAGGCATACTCGTCCGCGGCGGCCGTCGGGAGCTCGTCTGCCAACGAGCGTTCGTACACCCCACCTTTGAACGATTGCGCTGCGAGCGGCCCATATCGGTCGGCAGCCGCCTCGAACATCTGCGGAATCGTGTCCTCCCCGATCGTCGAATCTTCGTACTGCGTCTCCGAGTCACGCCAGCCCTCGCCAGGTGGTGTCATCTCCGAGCCGTAGGCTACGAGCGATTATATAGCTGCGTCTGGCCTCCCGGCCACGGCTGTCCCCGCGGGCTCACCGAATAGGCGAGATACCTGCGCCCAACCGCTGCAGCGTGTAGATGCCCTTTCTGGCAGCTCCTTTGAGATAGTGAGCACCGGCACGGTGGAAGGGGACACGGCGCCCCTCGATCCGGGTCGCCCCATCGCGTATCGCCGTGACGACCTGACTCGAGCCGAGCCGGTCGGCCTGTGTCGAGACCGTCAGCTCGGTGAACGCTCGCCCGACGGTTGCGACGCTGTGTGCATCGCTACCGGCGAGAGCCGTGTAGCCGTCTCGGCGAGCGAAGGAGGCTGCCCGCCGGTTTCGATAGCCGGTGAACAGCCAGGCATTGTAGGTCTCGATGCCGTCGGGCTCGGCAGCGACGATCTGCTTGCCACGCGCGCCGTGTCGCGTCCGCTGGAACGGATGCGGCACGACCGCCGCGCCACCGGCCTCTCGAATCCACCGGACACTGTCGACGAGTGGCTGGCCGGCGGGTGGGCAGCTCTCGATGCCGATTCCCAGGAGATGACCCGCGGCGGTCGACAGTTCGACGCCTGGGATCCCGACGAGACCGAACTCGGGGGCGAGGTTCGCTGCTCGGACAGAAGCCCCGATTCGGTCGTGGTCGGTGATGACGATGGCATCCAGGCCGATCGTCGCCGCCTGTTCTAACAACAGCTCGGGTGGGTCACGACCGTCATAGGAGGCCTCGGAGTGTACGTGGGGGTCCACCCGCATCGTTGTGCGTCCCATCGAGTGCTGATTCAGACCAGAGCGATATGAGTGATGGCCAGCGTGGGCGGAATCCGCGCGGCCCGAGCGGCCCTCCCCGTAGCTGTACAGGGGGGGTTGGTACCGGAACGCTCGCTAGGGGATTTGAACCCCTGTCGTTGGCTCTCTTCGTCGAGCGGGGGGAGTCCCCCCGGCCGGTCGCTCTCGACACGAAAGGCCAACATGATTGGCCGGACTACACCAAGCGAGCTTCGCCGGAAATCCGGCAGTGTGTCACATAAACTCTGCTTTTCGGCCCCCGGAACTGGCCGTCCATGCCGCTCAGAGCCCTCGCGGAGCGCACGACCAGACTACCGGTCACCTGCGGACGCGGTGCCGGCTCACTTCCCCTCGAAGACGGGGTCCTCGTCACCCATGAACGCGGTCATTCCGGCCATCAGGTCCTCGGTCCCGATCAGATGGCCGAACGCCTGTGCCTCGATCTCCAGACCCGCATCGATGTCGTCTCGGCCGGCGTGCATCGCCCGCTTCGTGAGCTCCTGTGCCACCGGGGGGCCGGCAGCGAGCTCCTCAGCGTACTCGAACAGCCGCTCCTGGAATCGCTCGGTCGGCACGACCTCGTTGATGAACCCGTACTCGAACATACTCTCGGCATCATACCGGTCGGCCGTGAGGATGATTTCCTTGGCCCGACCCTCACCGACGATCCGTCGCAATCGCTGGGTCCCTCCCCACCCGGGTAGCAGCCCCAACGTGAGCTCCGGCTGGCCCAACTCGGACCGCTCGGAGGCGAGCCGGAGGTCACAGCACATCGCCAGCTCCATCCCGCCGCCCAAGGCGTAGCCGTCTATCCCGGCGATGGTCACCATCGACGTGGTCTCGAGCCGGCCGAAGATACGTTGCCCCTCGCGTGAGAGCTCGATCGCCGACAGTGGGTCTGCTGAGGCGGCCATCGAGGTCACGTCCGCGCCCGCCGAGAACGCCCGGTCACCCTTGCCAGTTATGAGCACCACTCTCACGGCATCGTCTGCTTCGAGGCTGTCGATGGCCTGCTCGAGCTCCGACAGCAGCGCCGTGGATATCGTGTTGAGTCTGGCCTCACGAGCGAGCTCGATGTGCCCCACGCCGGGCGACGCTGCGGGCGTCGATAGCTCGACCGCGTCGAACTCGGCCGCCCCGTCCGCCTGGGGTCGCGGCCGGAACCCCCCGTTCGTGGCGGCCTCTCTGAGCCCGTCGCTCACCTGGTATCTCGGATGCCCCGTCTCCTCCTGACGGCCCTCCAACACCGCTATCAGGCGCTCGAGGCCGTGGTCGTCGGCGAGCGATGCTGGGCCTGTCGGAAAGCCTGCTCCGAGCGTCACAGCCTCGTCGATATCAGCCGGGGTCGACACATCGGCGTCGACGAGCTCTCCAACCTCGTTCGCCATCGTCGCCAACAGGCGGGCCTCGATCGTGGGGTCGCCCCCATCCGGCGGGATCGTGACGCCGTCGGCCTCGCCGTACTCGTAGAACCCGGACCCGGCTTTCTGTCCGACGGCGCCTGCGGCGACGGTCTCGGCCAACAGCGGCGCCGGGGCGTATCCTTCACCCAGCTCCTCCTGCATGTACTCCAGCACGTGGAGCGTGATGTCGTTGCCAACCTGATCGCCCAACTCGAAGGCTCCCATCGGAAGCCCCATGTCGAACTTCGTCGTCGAGTCGACCGTGCTGACGGTTGCCTCCTCCTCGCTGACGAGCCAACAGGCCTCGTTCATCAGTGGAACGAGAATGCGGTTGACGATGAACCCAGGTTCGTCACGCTTGACCCGGACCGGTGTCTTCTGGAACGACTCTGCGACCTGCTCGACACGGTCGAGGGTCGCCTCGCTGGTGTGATCGCCGGCGATCACCTCGACGAGCTGCATCCTGACCGGTGGGTTGAAAAAGTGCATCCCACAGAACGCCGCTGGCCTGTCGGTCATCTCCGAGAGCGTGGTGATCGACAATGAGGAGGTGTTACTCGCGACGATGGCATCGGCAGGAAGCTGTTTCTCGAGCAGCTCGTACACCTCCTTTTTTACCGATAGTTTCTCTGGGACGGCCTCTATCACCAGGTCTGCATCGCAGACTGCAGCCTCGAGATCGACGAACGTACGCACCCGATCGAGGGCCGCCTCCGCTCGTTCCGTATCGATCAGCTCCTGCTCGACGAGCTTCCCCAACGACCAGTCGATCTGTTCGTACCCACGTTGGACGTACTCCTCTTCGATATCCCGCAGGTGCACGTCGTACTCGGCCAAGGATGCGACCTCGGCGATCCCGTGACCCATGCTTCCAGCCCCGAGGACCGCGATGGTCTCGACATCCTCAACTGTCCCCATTCTGCTTGCCACCTCGTGTCCGCTCGGTGTTCAACGTTTCCACTGTCCGCGACGCGTGCATGCCACCGGTCGCCGGTCATCTCGGGACCCTGGTCAGGTCAAGCGTCAAACACCGCCGGCTCTCGGGGCGGCCTCGCGCGAGGCAGCTGCTACCCCGCACGGCGACCCCGTCGGCGTTGCACGAACGACTTATACATACACTGGCACTGTGTTAGCGCAGACAATGGACACCGAAGCGGACCTCCGTGAACAGATGATCGCTGCGTTCGAGGATGCCGATTATCCCATCAGCTCGCCGATGGATCTGGTCCCAGCACTACCGGATGGCCCGGGGACGCGGTTCGAATCCGGCGAGTTCTCGATGACAGCGATGGAACTGAACATGAAGCTCGGCAGTGGTGATTTCCCCTACGACTCTGTCGAGGGGTTCGTCGACGATCTCCTGGCACAGCTGAACGAACAGGACCTTCTCTGAGTAGGTCGGCACGACACCGGTCTCTCGGAGCTCACTCGAGTGGCTCGGCGTGCTGGTCGCCAACGAGGATCTCTGCGTTCTCCTCTGGAAGATCGACGACATCGTCGGTCGAGAGGTCGTAGGTCCGACCGTCCACGCCGAAGATATCGCCGACGTCTGCGGTGATCCGGACGGTCTGTCGCTCGACGGTCACGGGCTCGGCATCGACATCGCCGTCCGTGTCCGCAGGGGTGCTGGCCATCCCAGCGCCCGATTCGCCTCCAGATCCCATCGCCGAGGCCGCACCCACGCCTGCGGGTTCGCCCTGGGAACCACCGTGCGCCTCCTCGCCATCTGATTTGTCTGGCAGGTCCGATCGCGGCGGCCGGGGATCAGTCTCCTCTCTCGGGGTGGCCTGTGGCGCGCGCTCGGCCTCCAACCGTTCGAGGACCTGGCCGCGGCTCTCCTCGATGGCCTCGACCAGTCGTTCGAACAGCCGCTCCTCCTCGACTGTCATACCATCGATATCGCACGGCATCCCCGCGGCGGCGATCGAGGCCTTCTTGACTACCTTTCCGACACGGCGTTCGTACAGCGATTCGACGGTCGAACGCGCCGTGTTGACATCGTCCGAGAGTCGTCGTATCTCCTCGGACCCAAACGGGTCCTCGGCCTGGCTGGCCAACCCATCACGACGCTCTCGGAGCTCCTCGACGAATCGGCCTGCATCCTCGTAGAACGAGCCCTGGAGATGCTGCAGGCTCGAGGATTGCCGCTCTTTTGCCTGGACGGACTGGAGTTCACTTAGATCCATGCTGGCTCACTCGCGGGCCTTCGCTGCGGCGCCCCGCGCCATCAGGAAGACACCCACGTACTCAGGTAGCTCGTGTACACCTGGCTCTAAATTAAACTTCTCCCCTCCCAGCGAGGCCGTGACGGACTCGGTGACGTCGACGGTGATCGCCTGCCCGCGGAACGTCGGCGCGATTGCGTCGGTCAGTGGGTCGAAGTCCTCCAGCCCCTCCTGGGCGAGCCGGCTCACGACCAGCCCCGTCCCCCCGTGCAGACTCCCCGGGAGTCTGATCAGGCGATTGAGATCGGTCGTCACCGGTTCGTCGATCGGTGCCCCCTCGCTCGCTCGGACGTCCTCGAACAGGTGCTTGCTGACCGAGTAGACGGCCGTGTGGACGTCGATGTTTCCCTGCTCGATCGCCGCACGATTCTGCGTTATCGCCCCGAGTGCGGCCTTCGCTTTCCCCTCACCGACACCATCGAACTCTCTGAGCCGTCCGAGCGCCGCCGCCTCGTCCATCGATTCGACTGCGCGGACCAGCTCCATCAGCTCCGCGTGAAGTCGGCTAGACCAACCGCCAGCCGTCGAGAGACTCCGCTTGGCGGCCGGGGTCTTACGACCCAACCCCGCGACCACCTCGCTGTCGACCAGCTGCTCGAACTCGACGCCGATACCACGGACGTAGTCGACGATCTCCCGTCGCTGTGCTCGGGTGAGCGCCAACACGCCCGCATCACGGACGTGTGCGTGATAGCCACGGCCTCCGGAGAACACCAGCGTCATCTCCTCGAACCCGAAGTCCGTTCGCAGGATGTCGACCAACGAGAGCAGCGCCTGCTTGGCAGCGCCGAGCATCTCGGCATAGCTGTCCTGGGTCTCGTCGATTCCAGGGAGATGGTCGGCATCGATATCGAAGATGAGGTCGGCGCCCTGCCAGCGTTTCGCACCCATCGAGTCAGCACCGGGTCGCCGATAGCGCCCCGCGGAGAAGTAGACGTGTTGTGGGCGGCTACGGGCCAGGAACGATTCGAGCGCCGAGCCACCCGTCAGCTCCATCAGTGACCGGTGGCGGACCATGCGTGTCCCCCCTGCCGAGTAGGGGATGTAACCCCACTCACGGGTTTCGGCCGCTGGGGGTGGTGCGAGGTCCGCGTCGATACCCTCACCGACGGGACCTCCGGTCGTGGCATATCCGTCGCTCGCCGCCCGGCGATAGTGATCGCCGAACCGACCCTCGAGATAGCCGCGAGTGCGAGCGTCCATGCTTCTCACACAGCGGACGTGTGTTTGTATAAGGCTGTCCTTGGCGGCTGGGCACGGCCCTGAACAGGCCCTGCCGGGTGCTCGCCCCGCGAGCGGCGTTCGACGCTCTGTTGGGCGCGGGGGGCGGCGGTCGCGCGTCTGTGAGGGATCGGGGGCCGGTGAGGTCTCGGCGCTGCCGTGGCGACGAATCCCCCGTGCTCGTTGCCCGTGTCGGAGGCGACTTGTACGCCCGCATCCGCTACCATGATACGGTGACATTTCGGCTCCTGCACTACTCCGATATCGAGAACGCATACGACGACGTCGAGCGAATCGCCCGGCTCTCGGGGACGCTTCGCGCACTCGATGGCCCCGACGCGATCGTCTGTGGCACCGGCGATACCACGGCTCCGGGTGTGCTCGCACTGCAGACTCGGGGTGGCCAGGCTATCGAGTTCTACGAGCGAGTCGGCACCCGGGTAGAGACGTTCGGGAACCACGACTTCGATTTCGGCATCGAACGCACCCTGGAGCTGGTCGACCGCTCGCCACAGCAGTGGCTAGCGAGCAACATCTTCCACGGCGACGGTGAGCAGCGGAACGCCCGATTCGGGGCGGAGGTCGGCGTCGCGTCGACGGCGATCTACGAGGTCGGAGAGAGCACCGTCGGCTTCTTCGGCCTGACTGACCCCTCGACCCCGGACATCAACCCGCACGCCCAGGGGGTTCGTTTTACGGACCCGATGCAGGCGGCCGACCGCGCCGTCGAGCAGCTCAACGAGCGTGAGGTAGACCACGTCGTCTGTCTCTCACACCTCGGCCGCGACGATGACATGCTCGCCGAACGGCTCGACGTCGATGCCATATTGGGCGGACACATCCACTCAGAACGGGAGCTGACGATCGGTGAGACGGTGCTGACTCGGCCGGGGGTCAACGGGGCTGTGGTCTTCGAGATCGAGCTGCCAAGCGGGGTGGTCAGCCGACACTCCGTCGTGGACGGGCCGCGTGACGAGGAGCTGGCCGACCGATTTCAGGCGCGGATCGACACGACCGGCCTCGAGGAGACCGTCGGCATCGTCGAGACCCCTATCGAACGCACCGAGCGCAGCTGTTTCCACGGCGAGTCACGGATCGGCAACTTCGTGGCCGACGCCTATCGCTGGGCCGCCGGCCGTGCGGACCACGAAGGGCCGCTGATCGGGCTGCAGAACGCCGGGGGGATCCGTGAAGGCCCCCCGCTGGCCGGCCCGGTGACCAGGGCGGATCTGATGAGCGTCATCCCGTTCGAGGAATCGGTCGCAGTCCTGGAGCTCGGCGGCGCCGAGCTACTCACGACCATCGCAGAGGCAGATACGAGCGTGGGGTTCGGCGATGCCGAGGCCGACTGGTGGCACGCCCACATCTCGGGGGCCCAGGTCGCCTACGACCAGACGGCTGGGACGCTTCGAGAGGCGTCGGTCGCGGGGGCCCCCGTCGAGCCGACGGAGACTTACCGGGTAGCGACCTCGGAGTATCTTCTCGAGACCCCCGGTGAGTTCCCGACGCTGGTCGAAGAGATGCGCATCGACACACTCGACACCCAGTACGAGGTGTTGGGGGCGTACGCCGAGGCCGTTGGGATCGACCCGTCGATCGAGGGTCGCGTGATCCGATACGGGGCGGGAGAGCTGGTGTGAACCGCGACGTTTACTTTTTACTGCGCTAATTGACCCCCTATGAGTCTGGTCATGGTCCCGGTCCGGTACCCGCTCTCGGAGCACTCCGAGGCGACCCTCGGCCGTGCGGTCGAGCTCTCTCGGGAGAAGGAGTCGGCGCTGACGGTGTTCCACGTGAACCTGTATCAGAACTCCGAACAGGTTCGCCGGACGGATCTGAAGCGGGCGGTCGAGGGGGTGGTCGGGCCACTCGACAACACCAGATATCTGGTTCGGCCGGGGTTTCTGGTCGAGGAGACTATCCTCGATGAGGTCGCCGCCGAGGGGGCTGATTACGTGGTGATCGGTCGGAAGCAGGCACCGCGATGGCGGCGGATGCTGCGGTCGATCGTCGACGAACCGGACGTCGAGTCCTATCTCCGCGAGAAGCTGGACTGTACGGTCGTGACAGCATCTGGCTGAGCGGCGCTCACTCAGCGTCACCGAGCCGCCTTCCATCGCCATCTGCGCTCTCCTCGAGCGTCTCGGCCTCCTCGTTCTCGCCGAGACCCAGCTGTAGGGTGCCACTGGTCTCGTCCATGTACAGGTGGCTGTGCGGGTAGGCCATCTCCATGTCGGCGTCCTCCTGGCGCTCCCAGATCTTAGCCTGAATGTCAGAACGCGTGTTCAGCAGCTTGTACGGCTCGGCCACCCAGTATCGGAGTCTGAGGTTGACGCCATGATCCCCGAACGTCTCGATGAAACACGTGGGTTTTGCGGGATAGCGGGCAGAGCCAACTCGAATCTCCGGCCCCCCTTCGATCACACCGTCGACCGCGGCGGCGGCCTGCTCGATCAGCTCTCGGCAGGCATCGATATCCGACTCGTAGGTGACCAGCACGTCCAGTTCCAGGCGGGTCCGGGCATCCTCCGCCGAGAGATTGATGACGTCGCGTTCCCGAACCGAGCCGTTCGGGATCACCAGGAACGTGTTGTCCAAGGTGAACAGCTTCGTGTATCGGAGCGTTATGTCCTCGATGTAGCCGTAGACGTCACGGTCCGAGAGATGGATCATATCGCCGATCTCGTATGGCTGCTCGCTGAGGATGAACAGCCCGTTGACCAGACTCCCGATGATCGGAGCAAGCACGAACCCGGCCACCGCAGAGAACACCGTCACCGAGAGGGCGATGTTGCCCAGCGGGACCCCCACTATCTGTAAGGCGAGCGCGCCGGAGAGCACAACCACCAGCGTCTGTATCGATCTGAGGATCGTCCTGGTCACCGACGGCCGCTGGAATCGCCGAGCGATGCGGCGGCCGACGATCTGCCTGACGTAGGTCGACGCGTAGTAGCCGATCGCGAACACCGCGACCGCAAGCACCAGCTGAAAGATCCACGCCGGTATCCACCCCGGTAGAAACGCGCTAAACGTATCGGCGGATCTTGGAGTGCCTGCTGGCTCCCCGATCGGTGTCCCGACCTGTAGGAGCGACCCGGACAGGAGGGGAATCATGTCGGGACCTTACAGTCGCCATGCTAAAACGTTCCCCAGACGGAATGCGGTCGTCTGACTGAGCGCCAGCAGCGCCCCCGCTGGCATGAGCACGACACACCGTGTACGCTCTTGAGCGTGGAGCAATAGCGTCTGGCATGGATTCAGAGCCCGGCCGAACGACCAGGCGCCGAATCATCGAGCAGCTCGGCGACGGACCGGCGACGGGTCCGGAGCTGGCGGCAAGCCTCGATATCTCGCGGTCGGCCGTCTGGAAACAGGTCGAGGCACTCAGAGCGGACGGGTTGGCGATCCGGAGCGACACGGAGGGGTATCGCGTGGAAGGGACCACCGGTTTCGGGGCCTCGAGCGTGGCGTTTGGGCTCGAAGCAGCGTTCGAGGTCGAGTTCCACGACCGCATCGAGAGCACGAATCGCCGAGCGCGGGCCCTGGGGGCTGAGGAGCGACCGGAGACGGCTGTGATAGCGGGCGAACAGACGGCTGGCCGCGGCAGACTCGACCGCCAGTGGCGGTCGCCTCCCGGGGGTGTCTACGTGAGCCTGCTCTGCCGTCCGGACCTCCCCGCCGCGGAGGTCCCACTGTACACGCTCGCGGCTGCGGTCGCCACGACACGGGCGGTCCGGTCGGTCGGGGTGATGGCCGGGATCAAGTGGCCGAACGACGTGCTGATCGGGGAGGACCAGCAGAAGGTCGCCGGGATCCTGACCGAGATGCGCGGCGAGGCCGACCGGGCCAGCTGGGTCGTCGTCGGCGTCGGGCTGAACGTCGGTGCGAAGGCGTCGGAGCTCCCCCACGGGGCGGCCAGACTGGCATCGTACGCCGGGCCGGTCGACCGCGCGGTGCTCACGCGGCACCTGATCGACGAGTTCGATTCGCTCCGGGCGACACCGGCGAGTGTCCTCCCGGCCTGGCGTGAGCTGGCGCTGACGCTCGGGCGGCGAGTCCGTGTCCAGACCCCACGGGAGACGATCGTGGGCGAAGCAGTGGACATCGAGTTGCCCGGACAGCTGGTCGTCAGGACAGAGCAGGGACACCGGCGGATTCCAGCCGGGGACTGCGAGCACCTCCGGCCGGACTAGTATCGGCGGCCTGACTCGGTGTCTGGTGGGTCGATGACCCACCGCACCGTGCCGTGATCGCGCAATGGCAAGGATGTCAGCTCGAGTCCGATCGCTCAAAAAACGCTGTAATCAGAATCCCCCAGAGCAACAGCCCAGCGAGGGTGGCGTGTGGATGGGAGATGTATCAGAACTGGTCGAGTGGCCGATGGACTCCTTCCCGTACTTCGACGACGTACGTCTCAAGATCCAGCCCGAGCTCTGCTTCGGCCGCGCGAGCGACCGCGTCCGTTCGATCCGGCGGCGCGTACACACCCAATCGCCACTGCTCCTTTTGGGCCTGTCTCAGCGCGTCGACGAGCCCGGACTGCGTGCTGAGCCGGCGGACTTCCCCGTTGACCAGCACGCGCGACGTCGACTCTTTCATACTGGGCTCGGGTTGGATATCGACGACCACGTCTCGACGGTCGAGCTCGGCCCGGCCGGCGATCGCCCGCTCGAACTCCCGGATCCGCTCGGGGGAGGCTGCGATCAGGCCGGGCTCGACATCTGAGAGCTCGGCCCACACGGCACGCTTGTACAGCTGCCGATGGTCCAGCCACTGGGCATACCGCCCGCTCTCGGGGTGGTTACGCAAGGCCACCAACAGATCCGCATCGTCCCACCGTCGAAACGTCTCGGGGTCGACCGCGTCGGACTCGACCAGCCGCTCACACGCTCGCCGGAGCATCGCCCGCGAGATCCGGGCGACGTGATGGTTGTACACCGTCGGGTTCATCAACGACCGCGCGAGGAGGAGCGCCTCCGCGCTCTGGACGTTTCCCTCTGCTAAGACGAGTGACTCATCGGTGAATCTGAGCTGGCGGACCAGTCGCCCGTGGTCGATGGTCCCGTACGGGACACCCGTACGTTGGGCATCACGGACGAGGTAGTCCATCCGGTCGACATCGAGCTCTCCGGAGACCAGCTGGCCGAATCGGCCCTCGCCGGCGATCAGCCCGGCCACGCGGTCGGGGTCCAGCTCGAACCGCTCGAGCACACGCGCAACCTCCCCCTCGCCGGTGAGGCCCTGCACGTCGTCGTGCTCCTTGCCGGTCCATCGTTCGACGAGCGATTCGGTGTTGTGCGAGAACGGTGCGTGCCCGATGTCGTGCAACAGTGCCGCCGCCCGGACGCGCTCGGCAGTGATCCCTCCGACGTTGAGATGTGAGAGCGTCTGATCGGCAAGATGGTAGACCCCCAGCGAGTGCTCGAACCGGCTGTGATTGGCCGACGGGTAGACCAGCCCGACAGTGCCAAGCTGTCGGATGTGTCGCAGCCGCTGAACGGATGGGGTGTCCAGCAGCGCTTCGGCCACTCCATGAACAGCAATGTGGTCGTGGACGCTGTCTTTGATGCTGTTCACGGTGGAGGCTGGGGGCTGCGGGCATAAGAATCGACCTGCTCGGGCGCTCGACACCCGGGCTCGTGACGGCCGTCTCACCGACACACCAGAGGGCCGAAAGCGTCGAGCTGCGGCCACCAGACGGGAGGCGACCGGACAGCGCAAGCCCTATTCGGACCGCTGGTCAACGCTAGCCATGACGACGTTTCTGTCCGGCGGGACCGGGACACCGAAGCTTCTCACCGGAGCCGACGAGCTGTTTCCGCCGGCCGAAACGACCGTGGTGGGAAACACCGGCGACGACGTGTATCTGGGGGGCCATCTCGTCTGCCCCGATCTCGATACGGTGCTGTTTCTGGACAGCGGGCTCCTGGACAGGGAGCGCTGGTGGGGTATCGAGGCGGACACCGACGGGACACACGCCGAGCTGCTGGAGCTTGCCGAGCGAGCGGGGCTCTCGGAGGGGCCACGATATCTCGCTGCCGACCGCCAGACGGCGGGGCCCCCGCTCGCTCGGTGGCGCCGGTTCTCGGGGGTCGCCGAGTTCATGTTCATCGGCGATCAGGACCGTGCGATACACATCACACGCAGTTCGCTGCTGGCGGAAGGCGAGTCGTTGACGAGCGTGTTCGAACGCCTGCGGGTCGCTTACGGGATCGAGAGAGCGCTCGTCCCGATGAGCGACGAGCCGGTCAGCTCGCTGATCCACGTCGAGGACGGCCCTGGTCGCCAGCCGTTCCAGCACTTCCAGGAGTGGTGGGTCGGCCATCGTGGTGCGCCGGCGGTCGGCGAGGTGGAGTTTCGGGGGGCCGAGCAGGCGAGCCCGACCGGTGCCGTGCTCGATGCGCTGGACGAGCCCGTCGTGATCGGCCCGTCGAACCCCATCACGAGCATCGGGCCGATGGTAGCGATGGAGGAGTTCGAGCAGGCACTCCACGAGACGCCCGTGGTCGCCGTCTCCCCGTTCGTCGGATCGGATGTCTACTCGGGGCCCGCCTCACAGCTCATGGCCGCGACGGGCTACGAGCCCTCGACGGCGGGGCTCGCAGAGGCATACCCGTTCGTCGACCTGTTCGTGCTGGACTCGACCGACGAGACACCGATAGACCGACCGGTGGTCCAGACGGATATCCAAATCGACACGCCGGCGGACGCCGCCCGGGTGAATCGGGCCGTTCGTGACGGGTTCGACCGTCTGGGGGCACGCCCGTGAGCACCGCGCCGTTCGAACCCCGGCTCGCCGTCGCCTCACTCTCCGGGGTGGCAGACGCCGAGTGGGCCGGCAACGTGGCGGCCACCGTCGGCTGTGCGATGCTGGGCGGGCTAGCCATCGACCGACCGACGAGAACGGCGGCCAAAGCGCTGAGAGGGCGCGGTCGAGCGGAGTTCCTCCCGGCGGACCTTCCGGCGTTCGTCGACCGGCAGCTCTCGGCGGCCGGCTCGCTCGACCTGCGGCCGGCACTCAACGTCCGTGCCACGGAGTTGGATCGGTTGGACGAGGTCGCCGCACAGTGCGGGCGCCACGGAGCTGCGATCGAGCTGAACGCACACTGCCGGCAATCGGAGATGTGTGCAACCGGGGCGGGTGAGCAACTGATGCGAGAGCCCGACCGTCTCTACGAGCAGGTCGCCGTCGCCAGTGCGCGGACGACCACGTCGGTCAAGCTTCGTGCCGGGGTCGCAGGTGTGGCGCTACCCGAGCTCGTCGCTGGACTGGAGGCGGCTGGGGCCAGCTGGGTGCACGTCGACGTGATGGACTCTCCGGAGGTCATCGAGCGGCTCGCGAGCACCGATGGGCCTGCGTTGATAGCCAACAACGGCGTCAGAGATGCGGCGAGTGCCCGCTGCTATCTCCGGCGGGGGGCTGATGCGGTCAGCGTCGGCCGTGCCAGTGACGACCCCAGGCTGTTGGCACGGGTGGCAGCCGCGATCAGCGTGTGGTTCGACCAGAAGGCAGCAGTGGAGGCCGGCAGATGACCGCCCCACAGGAGCGGACCACGGCGGCGAACGCCGAGCTAGCGCTGCTGTTGGAGGTCGCCGGCAGCCCGAAACCCGGAAACGTCGACAGGCATCGAGAGTACGACGACCTCAGATTCGAGCATTTCCTAGCTGGCGCCGTCGGGGCACGACCGGGGCTCGAGGCCGCACGCACGACCACTCCGGGGGTGGCGTTCGAGCAGGCTGTGCGGGGGATGGCACATCAGCGCGGGGGGAACACGCAGTTTGGTGCGCTGTTGGTGTTGATTCCGCTCGTCCGGGCGGCCAGTCGGGGGGAGCTCACGCCGGCCGGGGTCCAGCAGGTGACAGCCGCCACGACCGTCGAGGACGCGGTCGCGTTCTACCGGGCGTTCGATATCGTCGACGTGGCCATCGGCGAGCCGCCACCGGGCATGGCCCCACTCGACGTGCGTCGAGGCGCCGAGGCGGCCGACGAGCTGCGTGAGCAGGGGTTGACACTCGAGGCGGTGATGGAGCTATCCGCGGACGTCGATGGGGTCGCCGAGGGGTGGACCAACGGGTTCGAGCGGTGTTTCCAGGCGGCGGAGTGGCTCGGGGAGACGGAAGGAGCACTCTCCGAGCGTGTCTCGCGGGTGTTCTGTCGCCTGCTCGGAGCCAACCTGGACACGTTCGTCCAGAAGACCGCTGGCACGGCAGCAGCCAAAGAGGCGACGGCCAGGGCGAGCGCGGTTCTGGCCGAGGAGGAAGACCCCGAAGCGCTCGCCGACGAGTTCGTCGACCGCGAGATCAATCCGGGGACGACGGCGGACCTGACCGCTGGGGCCGTGTTTGTCGCTCTCGAGCGCGGCCTGGAGGTGTGAGCCCCGATGGCTGAATCCAGTGGTAGCTGGCCGGAGCAGCTCCACCTTCGAGGCGTGACTGAGGCCATCATCGCGACTCGAGGCCCGAACGATTCGTGGAACCTGGCTGCCCTGGGACTCCGGGCGCCATCGGTCGACGAGAGGGGCGCCGGTCGGGTCACCGCCCGCACCTGGGGAGACACCAGAACCGCGAGAGTGTTCACCGATCGCTCCGAGGGAATTGCCCAGTTCGTGCAGGATCCGCGGGTGTTCGTCGACGCCGCACTCAGCGTCTGCGAGCGGGACTCGCCGATCCACCCCCGGGCTTACGCCTGGGTCGAGCTTCGCGCCGAGCTGCTCGCCGAGGGCAGTGAGGACGGAACCAGATGGGTCGACTGGGGGCTCGAGCCCACGGAGTCGACCGTCCGGGACTCGCCACTCCCGGTGGTCAATCGTGGGCACGCCGCCGTGATCGAGGCGACGGTGGCCGTCTCGCGGCTCGGTATCGAGGGCTACGACCGCGAGGAGCTGCTGGGTCGGCTGCAGTGGCTGCGATCGGTGGTCGAGCGCGCGGGCGGCAGCCAGGAGCGAGAGGCATACGATCGACTCGAGGAGTACGCCTCGGCGCGCTGACAGCGCTGAGACGCAGTTTCGAACAGCTTTTGTGTCGAAACGGATTTGTAAGTTACAATGGCGATCAAGCCGGCCTATATCAAGAAGCTGGGAAACCTGCTACTAGAGCGGTATCCGGATGCCCTGTCGGGCGATTTCGAGCACAACAAAGACGTCGTCGACGAGGTGACCAACGTCGAGTCGAAAGGTGTTCGCAACCGGATTGCTGGCTACGTCACCCGCAAGAAACGGTCGCCTGCAGCCTGAGTTCTCCAGACGCTGACGAGCCCGGTCGAGCCGAGTCAGTTCCAGCTCCGCGGAGGAGACCCTCCTCAGCACGGCCGATCCATCGAGGCTCGTCGTGAGCGATCGCGGGCCGATTGGCCGGCTGGCAACCAACATACCGATACCCGAGCCGGGGACGCTGACCCAAGGCGGGATTATACGACCGCTCGTCGCGCTGTCGGTACCGATCGTCGTAACGAATCTGCTTCATTCGGCGTACACCCTCGCGGACACGTTCTGGCTGGGGCGATACTCCACCGACGCTCTCGCCTCTGTCACCCTGGCGTTCCCGCTCGTCTTCCTGTTGATCTCGCTGGGGTTCGGCGTCAGCGTCGCCGGGTCGGTGCTCGTCGCACAGTACATCGGCGGTGACAAGCCCAGGATGGCCGAGTTCGCTGCCGCACAGACCGTCGGCTTCGCCGTTGCGGTCAGTGTGGCACTTGGCCTGACCGGCCTGCTCGCGGTCGAGCAGCTACTGAGCGTGGTCACCGCCACGGCGGCGGTCCGAACCGGAGCGATCGGCTATCTCGAGGTGATCTCAGCCGGGCTCCCGCTGATGTTCGGCTTCTTCATGTTCACGGCGCTGATGCGGGGGTTCGGTGACACGGTGACGCCGATGCTGGTGCAGTTCGGCACCGTCGTCCTCAACATCCTGCTGGACCCGTTTCTCATATTTGGCGCCCCGTGGGCGGGCATCCCAGCGATGGGTGTCGAGGGGGCGGCCGTCGCGACGGTGGTGTCCCGCGGGCTCGCCTTCGCCGTCGGCGCAGGGATACTGCTCACCGGTGCCAGAGGCCTCAGGATACGACCGAGCGACGTCCTGCCGGAGCTCGGCTTCTACCGCCGGATCGTCCGTATCGGGGTCCCGGCGAGCGTCGAGGGGACGGGACGGGCCGTCTCGTTGAACGTGCTGCTGTTGATCGTCGGGCTCTACTCGACGGCGGTCGTCGCCGCGTTCGGCGTGGGTGTCCGGGTGTTCTCGGTCATCTTCCTCCCGGCAATCGCGCTAGCGAGAGGCGTCGAGACGATGGTCGGGCAGAACATCGGCGCTGGCGAACCAGACAGAGCCCGGGCGACGGCCGACCTCGCGGCACGCGGGTCGTTGGTGATCCTCGTTCTCGCTGCGTTGGTGGTCTACTGGTTTGCAGCGCCCATCATCGCGCTGTTCAGCGCGGAGCCGCAGGTCATCACCGAGGGGGCTCACTTCCTGCGAGTCGTCGCCCCCTCGTTCGGGCTGATCGGTGTGATGCGGTCGTACTCCGGTGCGTTCAGAGGGGCGGGACAGACGGCCGTCGCGGCGGCCATCTCGATATCGATTCTCTGGGGGGTCCGCTTGCCCACAGCCTGGATCGGGTCACAATCACTCGGGCTCGGCACCACGGGTATCTGGGCGGCCTTTCTGCTATCGAACGCCGTGGGAGCACTCGTTACCGCGGGCTGGTTCGGTCGCGGACGGTGGCGCCTGGCGACTGCGACGGGGAGCGACAGAACGGAGGGCGCGACCGAGACGGCCCAAAGCGTCGAGGAGTCACCCGCCACGGACTGAGCACGAGGCGCTGACGGGGACGGTGGGGCCGGTGCTGCCGCGCAGCAGCTCGCCAGGTGTCCAGCCGGAAGGATTGAAACGTACAGCGACCGACCGTTGAATATGGACGAGCTTCAACGGCAGTTTCTGTACGATCTACTCAGCGTCGCCTCGCCATCCGGGTTCGAACAGGGGGGCCAACAGATCTGGCTGGACTATCTCGAGCCCTACGCGACCGAGCTGCGGACGGATGCCTACGGCAACGCGGTCGCGGTGTACGAAGGTGGCGAGAGCGAGACCGAGATCGCGCTTGCGGGCCACGGCGACGAAATCGGGCTGATGGTCCGCGAGGTCGCCGAGGACGGCTATCTCAAACTCTCCCGTATTGGCGGGGCCGACAGCAGCGTCACCCGCGGGCAACACGTCACGGTCCACACGGCAGCGGGCCCGCTGGCCGGTGTCGTCGGGCAGACGGCCATCCATCTCCGTGATTCAGAGGACGGCGGGGACGAGAAGGTGACAGACATGTTCGTCGACGTGGGCGCGACGGATGGAGAGGCCGCGGAGGAGCTGGTCGACGTGGGGGACCCGATCACGTTCTCCTCGGGCGTCCAGGAGCTCGAAGGGAGCCGCCTGGCCGGTCGTGGCCTGGACAATCGCACGGGGGTCTGGGCGGCTGCAGAGGGGTTCAGACGAGCGGTCGAAGCCGAGGCCGAGGCGACGGTGTACGCCGTCTCGACCGTCCAGGAGGAGGTTGGACTCCGTGGTGCGCGGATGGTGGGATTCGACCTCGATCCCGACGTCATGATCGCGACCGACGTCTCACACGCCGTGGACTACCCGGGCGCGCCCAAGAGCAAGACGACCCCACACGAGCTGGGTGCGGGACCGGTGATCGCTAGAGGGACGCAGAACCACCCACAGCTGGTCGCTGCGGGTCGAACACTCGCCGAGGAGGCGGAGATCGACGTGCAGCTGGCCGCCTCTGGTGGGCCCGGGGGTACCGACGCCGTCGCCTTCTACACCTCACGAGGCGGCACTCCAACGCTCGATGTTGGCCTGCCGAACCGGTACATGCACACACCAGTGGAGGTCGTCGACCTCGAGGACCTGGATGCCGTCGCGGCACTGAAAGGGAGTCTCGCCGCCCGCATCGACGAGTTCATGCCGATCACCCCGGGGGAGTGAGCGCCGCCGGCCCCCGCTGAACGCGTGATTCAAGTGATCAGATCGTAATGTGACAGCATGGCAAAGTACGAGACCGGAGGCATAACGGGGGACTCCGAAGGCGCCTGCGAGCTCTGCGGGACCGAGGATGGCCCGCTCCAGGACGCCACGGTCGCAGGAGCCCGGCTCGAGGTCTGTGGGTCCTGTGCAAAGCACGGCGAGCCCTCCAAGTCGACGCGCTCGGGCGGCACCGGGCAAGCGGACCCACGCGGCGACCGGAAGCAGCGAACAGCGCGGAACATCGCCCGGTTCAACGACGCTCGAACCGGGGACTCCTCACACTGGGAGGAACATGGGACCGATTACTCGGACGATCCACTGCCGTATCTCGTCAGTGGGTACGGGGCCCGGCTCAAATCGGCACGAGAGGCCGCGGAGCTCGAACCGGCCGAGCTCGCCGAGATGGCGGAGATTTCGGAGGAGGATGTAACGGCAGTCGAGGGTGGGAGAGCCAATCGGGCGGATATCGGCGGCTCGGTGATCGGTGCGCTCGAAGCACAGTTGGACCTCAAGCTGGCCGAAGATAGCTGAGGCGGCCGCAGGCGAGGGTGCCCAGACAGAGCCGCAATCGGGAGGACAGCTCGGCACCCAGGCCACCGCCCTGGCGCCTTCCGGTGGCTCACGGCTGGGGTCAGTCGCCGGTCACCAATTGTGCGGCCCACATGCCACCGGCGAACAGCACGCCGAGTACCATCGCGAACGGAAGCAGATCGAGTACCGGGCCACCGCGGAGCACCCCAGCGACCATCGCCCCCAGGACGGTCAATCCGAAGCCGATCGCGGGCCGTCGAAGATCGATCGCCCCCGGCTCGGTCTTCTCGCTCATCGGCGAAGCCTCGCCACGGGTGGGCTGCAGTCGGTATCGACCGCCACGAGCCCGTCGGCGGCGAGATCGTCGAGGAGCCCACGGAGCCACTGCTCGCCGTGTTCGCCGCCGTAATCGACCCGGACCCGTGGCCCGAGGGCAGGGAGAGGCACGTCGCCTGACTCGCCCAGAATACGCACGACGCGCCCACGCATCTGTCGTCTCGACCCTTCGAAGGAGGGCTGGCCCTGGATCTCCGGCGCGCCGAAGTCTCCGGTCCTGTAGGCCGTACACTGGTCGCGGAGCGGGCAGCCCTCCTCCTCACAGCGGGGCGTCCGCTGACACACGAGCCCACCGAGTTCCATGATGGCGTTGTTCCACACCCGCGAGCTATTCTCGGGCATCAGCGTGCTGGCGAGCCGTTGGTAGCGTCGCTCCTCACAGTCGCTCTCGAGCCCTGCCACCCGATAGAGAACCCGCCTGACGTTCGTATCGACCACGGCATCACCGGCGTTGAACGCGAACGAGGCGACGGCGTTTGCCGTGTACGGCCCCACGCCCATCAGCTCCTGTAGCTCAGCGGGGCGCTCCGGAAACACCCCGTCGTACTCGTCTCGCACCTGGCGGGCGGCCTCGTGGAGATATCGAGCTCGGTTGTTGTACCCCAGCGCGTGTGCCGTCCAGAACCCCACGACCTCCGCCCGTTCGGCCGCGGCCAGAGCCTCAAGGGTCGGCCACTCGTCCAGGAACGCTCGCCACGGTGCGATGACCCGCTCCAGCTGTGTCTGCTGGCTCATCACCTCACTCACCAGGATCTCGTAGGGGTCGGTGGTCTGCCGCCACGGGAACTCACGATGGTCAGAGGCGTACCATGCCGTCAGCGCCTCCTGGATCTCGGCGACCTCGCCGAGCGCCTGCGCCGGTGCGTCGCTGCCCTCGGGAGCGGAGCTCACGGCCCCCTCCTGAGGGAGCTGCGGTATAAGCCGGTCATACTGAGCAGTGTGGCCCCGTCGCTTTGATTTTGCCGATGGGGCCGAGCCGGCGCTCATCACAGCGAAACCCACTTGCGGGGCCCGAGAAAGGACAAACCGTGTCACTCGAGAAGCTCTCGGCGTCGGTGGAATCGTCGTACTCGGATATCGGTGAGCGACGAGAGGTAGAGCTGGACCGGGAGACCCGCAACGAGTTGGCGATGCTCGTCGCGGCCTACGACCCGGCGGATGTCGAGGAGCTCCTTCGTCGAGGTGTCCACGCGCTGTTCCGGCGCTCTATCGACACCGGGAATCTCGACTTTCAACTGCGAGCCGAGTACGACTGCACCTACGACGAGTTTCTGAGCGGAATGACCTACGGCGAGATGGCCGGCGGTGTCCAACGCCCGGAGCGCGACGGCAACGAACGTCGATACCAGTTCTGAGAGGGATCGAGGGAGCTTCACGGCTGGTGGGTCGGTGTGAGAACGCCGGGACCCATCGGCACAGAGCCCCGACGAAGCCCCGGGAGACCGGGTGACAGGCCAGTAGGACGCCCGAGCGGATGGCCCCCACACGACCAGCGGCTCACACCTCTAGCTGTTCGACGTACTGCCAGTCTGCCGCCCGCGCGCTCGAGTGATGGCCATCGAGCTGGATCTGCCAGCCCTCGATATGTGTCGGCTGTTCCAGAGCCGCTCGCATCGCCTCACGGACACGGTGGAGGCCAACACCGTAGTAGTCCGACGGCACCCCGTCGAGATAAGTCAGGGCCGTCTCGAACAGCGACCGCATCCCCGCATCGTCCTCGAAGCCGACGTGTTTGTACGCACCCGCCGCGACCTGGACCATTCCATGTGCGTAGGCACTTTCGATCGTGCCGCGGCCGTAGTTGTACCACTCTGCCTCGAAACAGTCGTGAGCCTCGTGGTAGGCACCGGCATTGAACAGCCGGACACCGTGGACGGTCGCACGCCTGAGGGTCGCATGCTGCCAGCGCCCCTCGGCGGGACCGGCGCCGAACGTTTCGCCTGGCAACCAGCCGGCGGGCTGCTGACCGCGTGGCGGGGGCCCGACCGTCGAGTCGCGTGTGTGTTCGTTCATCTGGCGTTCCGGTCCTGTTCGAGGGCGAGCGGCTGTCCGCCTGGCCGCAGGGCACCCTGACACCCTCGGGCGCTCTCATTCACAACGTTCAGTATGGCCGGGTCACTGGTTGTAGCCGGGCGAGGGTTGCCAAGCCAGGCCAACGGCGACGGATTCAAGTCCCGTTCCTATAGAGGTTCGTGGGTTCAAATCCCTCCCCTCGCATCCTTCTGCACGCAGCTCGGTGGCCGGGTGCCGCGTCTGTCGCAGGTACGGCAGTCTCAGTCACGATCGACCTCGACGATCTCGCCGAGCGTCTCCCACTCACCATCGTCTACCCGTCTCCCGATCACGAGTGGAGCCGTCTCTCCGTCGTTGACGATGCGATGGGTGGCTCCCGACGAGCCGACGGCCTCCGCCTGGAACGCCTCCTGAAAGAACTCGGCCGAGCGCATGCCCAGACGCAGGCGCTCACCTCCCGCGAGGGTCACCGTGACGTCCTGGGGCGTGATGGTGTGGAGACGCTTTGCGAGGGTGTGCATGCGTCACCAGGGACCCCCTGGCTCATAGCCGCTGTGGGCGAGCGCCGGCGGTGAGACCGGCGGTCCGGGCTCGAAGCGCTCGCGAGCGTGCGGGCCACGGCTGGGGCCTGCTCGGCCCACCGCGCTCAGATGCCCAGGGTCACCCGGACCATGTCACGCGTGCCGGGACCGAGACCGACGGCGATGATCGCCACGAGAAGCAAAATCGTGTAGCGTGGCGACTCCTCGAACAGTTGGCCATCGAAGATCGCGAGGACGAACGTGGCTGCGAGCAGCTTCACGACCAGAAACGGCCAGGAGGTGCCGACGGCGACGGAGAGTGCCTCGGGTTGGAGCGTCTGTGTCAGCTCGATGATGCCACGATTCACCGGATGTTTCGCGCCGTATCGAGCGGGGATGCCGAGCTGACCGACCCAGTCTGCAGCCAGCACGTTCGCGATGCCATCGAGTGTGTGAGCGAAGATGACGATGCCGCCGAGAGCGCCCGTCCCGGCGTTGATCGACGGGCGGACCCGCTCGATCACACCGTATAGGCCGACGGTCACCACCAGTGACCCAATCAGGACCAGCCCGGCCATCTGCGGGTAGATGCCGGCGCCGGGGACGACCCCGCGAAGCTCCGTGATGACGAACCAGCCGAGAAACACGACGCTGACCGTGAGGAACGTGGCACCCGCGGCGAAGACACCCCTGTCCCAGCGCTCGATGACCCCACGCCGGGACAAGGCCGTCGCCAGAACGAGACTCCCGATCGCCAGTCCGAACACGGTGAAGTAGATGATCGGGCTGATGAACAGCGTGTTCGCCGGGTAGCTCAACAGGGTGTCCAGCCCAGCAGACAGCGCCGCGTCGTTCGCGTCTTCGATCACTCGGAGCACCCCACCGAAGAACATGAACGGCACCAGTGCACCGACCAACGCCTGATCCGTCCCCAGATCCAGCCGCCGCAACAGGAAGATGAGCCCGATCAGCGAGAACAGTAGCGTGAATATGTAGCCGACCTCGCTGACCAGGGTGTAGCCTGGCCTCGCGAGTATGGCTCCCTCGGCGCTCATGGTCGCACACCGGACCTGGCTGTAGAGCAGCTTGGGACCGGTCGGCTGCATCACCGCACAGACCGCATCGTTGGCATCCGCGTACACCGGACCCCAGAAGTACTGCCAGAGAAACCCATCCCAGACGACCGCTGGCCGGGCCAGCCAGCCGACGACGCCGACCCCGAGCACCACAGCCAACGCCAGTACCCATCCGTGTGATGGTGACAGTCGGTCGAGGGCGCCCGTGTTCATGTGTCGAAAAGCAACTGGCGACGGTTTCAGCATTGCGGCCGAGGCCGGGCGGCCAACGCTGGCCCACCGATCCTGTCCGGGCGAGAGGCCGAAGCCACGCTGCTGCGTGCAGCTACGACACTGCAGGCGCTCAGGGGAACGGATGGGGCTCCCTGTCGAGCGTAGGTTCGAATCCTAGCTCGGCCGGGACGCGACTGGCCCTCTCGCCGAAGTACGGGCGGTCTGTGAACAGCGGCTGAGCGGCCGGTGCGAGAATGCGAACGGCCTCGAAACCGAGCGGTTCGATATCGGGGGTTGTCAATCGACTCCCGTAGACAGCCATCTCCGCGGCCTCGACTCGGTCGAGGACGGTCTCGAGCTCGGCTCTACCTTCGGGGGCCGCTGTTAGGCCAACGGCCGCCGCCGGGACACTCGCCTCCGCATCGAACAACGCACGGGCTGGCTCTGGGAATCGCGCGTACTCGGCGAGTCGCGGCTCCTGCCGCTCGGCGTCCTGCTCGCCCATGCGTGCCAGCTCCATGTGGTTCTGGACGGCCTCTTCAAGCGCAGCGCTCGCAGCCCGCTCGGCATCGAGATTCGCGGCAACTCCCAGAGCGAATCGCGGCCAATCCCCATCTCGACGATGGACAGCGACCGCAACGACCGGGATGTCGATGTCCTGGGTCAGTAACAGCGGCGTCGCACGCAACGACTCAGCGCCGATCCGGCGCGCTAGCTCACGATATCGAGTCGAGTCGACTGTCAGCTCGAGCGGCTCGTAGCTCGAGTACCAGGCCAGCATCGCCGCATCGCGTTCGACGATCTCGTAGAGCCCCGCGAGTATCGCCGCCCCGCCGCCGGTCCCGAGGCCAAGCCCCGTCGTTATCGAAGGGCGGTGGCGGACCGCCGGCGGGGGGAAGAACACGAATTCGGCCGGGAGCCACACCCGCTCGCCCGTCTGTAAGCTCTCGCCGCGCACCCATCGATCGCCACCCGCGGATGCGTCCCCAACCCCCTCACTGGTGACGAACGATGAGGGAGGGACGCGGCGCCCGCTGGCCCGCGCCGGAGCCGTCTCGAGCCGGTCAACTGCGTACGTCGCCGCCGCATATCGCTCGAGGCCCTCCCCGATCGCCTTCATATAGGCCCGATCCCAGCCGGTGGCGACGCCCGCAGCGTACGACTGGCCGTCAGTTGCCGACCACTCGCTCTCCCAGGTCGATCCCAGATAGTAGGGAGCGGGAAAGGATTCGATCTCGGCGACCTCTGTGAGGATGCCCACGCGGTCGTCGACCGCCGGCGACGCCGCCTCGATCGACGCCTCGACGGACCGGCTCGCGACGCCCTTGCGGAGCCGGTGGTCCCGGACGGCGCGACACTCACAATCGGGCACCGGGAGGAGGCGGTGGCGGGCCTGCGGGATCTCCTCGACGTAGCCGAGCGGGCCCGGCCTGTCGGTGTCGCCCTCGAGCAGCCGAACGGCCCGCTGGCCGGCCATGGCGCCGGCTAGCCGAGCGCTTCCCGGTTCCGGTGACGAGGAGGGCGAAACACTGCCTCGGGCCCGCTGTACGCGGCGGCAGAGACAGTCATAACAGGCACCGGTCGGGGCGAACCCACTCACGGCGGCGTCGACCCCGGAGACTTCGAGGCCACCCACACCACCGATCTCGACGAGCATCGCTGGGATCGCTCTCGACCGGGCATTCCGGTTCCAGGAGCGAATCCCCTCGTCAGCCACGTCCGCCACGAGGATGCTCAGTGATGGGTCAGCGACGCTGTCGAGTGGCTCCTGCCGCACGGTGGCTTCGGTCTCTGACAGCGCGTGAGAGAGCGCCCGGACCGCCGGCCCACGACCACCGAGGGATACGTCCATCATCGCGGTATCTCACTCGTGGGTTGCACGGACAGCGGTACAGGAGGGGTGGGTATGACCTCTCGGATGGAGTTCGACAACCGGCGACGTTCAGTGCAGCAGTGTCGCGGCGCGAGTTGCGAGCAGCTTGGCATCTGGATCCTGCGGGCTGGCCTCGCCGAGCACCAGCCGAAGCCGTGGTCGCCCGACATCGATCGGGACCTTCTCGGTGGCGATCAGGCCGGCTGCCTCGAGCTCTGTTTTCGTCCGTGAAAACGTCGCCTTGCTGGCCACGCCCACGTCCTCACCCCATTTCGAGATATCGTACAGCAGCTCCTGGTTCTTCGCGGCGACGAGCAACGCCATGGTCACCTCGTCGAGGCCATCGCCGTCACCACGAGCGGTATCCATGGTCGACAACATCGCGTCGAAATCACCCGCGACGTGCGCGCCCAGCGACTCTCGCAGCGTCCGCTGTACCCGTCCCAACGGCGGAGTCCGAAGCGAGAACGGGGTCGCTCGCTCCCACTCGGCCTCGTAACTCTCGTACGCCGCTTCGATGAAGCCGCGTTCGTCCGTTGCGAGCCCCGCGACGTGGTCGCCCGCCTCGACCACGGCAATGACGCCACCCCCGCCCACCAGCAGCGTGTTGCTCTCCCCCTCGAACGTGCGCAGTGCGAGCGCGTCGGCGTCGACCAGATCCGCAGCGTGGCTCGCGAGGATGAAATCCTCCATGGTGTCACGGAGGTTGCCGTCGGCGGCCAGCAGCCGTACCGCCGGCGTGTCGATACCTTTCATCACCCCAATCAGCACCCCCAAAGACTCGCCCGGGTTGACTACGAACAGCTCCTCCGAGGCATCGCTCAGAGCCTCCCGCAGCACATCCTCTATGGTTCGCGTGAGCAGATTTGTTGCCATTGATATTGCCGAATGGGACGGAGCCGCTATTTGTCGGTAGCGCTATCAGCCTGAATTTTTCCCGTGCTGTTTGCCGGTATCCCGTGCCTTGCCATGGTTTCCGCCAGCGATTCTGGAAACTTAAGCCTTCTTTCGTGATATACTTCTTTTCCCCCTGACAGACACCAGAAGAATTGTTTCGGCCCGACAGAGCGCCGAACCTCCGGACAGAGGGCCGGTCGGAACGGCCCTCGGCACCCTCGCGGAACGCAGCGCCGCCCCGACCGGATCGTCGGCACACCCATCAGTCAGTCATCAGCTATGCCGGCCGTCGACTCCACGTCCACGCCGGCCACCCAATCCTCCTCCAGATCCATGATGGTCACGCCCTTAGTGTTCCGACCCACGGTGCTGATCTCACTGGCCTCCGTCCGCATGATCTGACCGCGGTCGGACATGAGGACCAATCCAGCATCCCGATCGACCGTGTTGAGCGAGACGACCTCACCGTTCCGTGAATCGGTTCTTATGTCGATGAGCCCCTTCCCATACCGTGATTGGCGGCGGTAGGCATCGAGCGGCGTGCACTTGCCGAATCCGTTTCTCGTCACCGTCAACAGGCACTCACCCTCTCGCTCGTGTGTCGCAACCATGCCGGCCACGCGATCGCCGTCCTGGAGTTTGATGCCGTTTACCCCGCGGGCGGTCCGGCCCATGACACGAGCCTCTGTCTCGTCGAACCGGATGGTCATCCCCTGGGAGGTCCCGATCATCAGATCCATACTCCCGTCTGTGAGTACCACGTCGACCAGGGAGTCGTGTTCGTCGAGCGTGGTCGCGCGGATGCCGTTCGAGTATATGTTCTGGAAGTCACTCACCTTCGTCCGTTTGACGTAGCCACCTCTGGTCGCCATCGCGAGATATCTGTCCGCCTCGAGCTCCGAGGTGTTGACCACCGCCGTGATCTCCTCGCCGTCGTCGAGGGCGAGCACCTGGGTGGCACTCCGCCCTCTGGCCGTCCGACCCATCTCTGGGATCTGGAACACCCGGAGCTTGTACACCTGGCCTCGATCGGTGAAACACAGCAGGTGGTCGTGGCTGTTGGCGACGAACGACGTCGACACCACATCACCCTCCTTGGGGGTGACCCCGATGATTCCTTTTCCGCCGCGATGCTGTGTCTCGAAATCAGCAAGCGCCATCCGTTTGATGTAATCCTCCTCGGTGACGACCACGACCACGTCCTCCTCTGGGATCAGGTCCTCGCGCTCGAGGGAGCCAACGTCCTCCATCAACGTGGTCCGGCGTTCGTCGTCGTACTGCTCGGCGACCGCCTGCAGCTCGTCGATAACAACCCCGTCCAGCTCCGCCTCGCTGTCGAGGATCGACCTGAGCCGCTCGATCTCGACGGTCAAGTCGTCGTACTCGTCCTCTATCTCCGCAGCCTCGAGCGAGGTCAGCGACCCCAACTGCATTCGGACGATGTGCTCTGCCTGCGGGTCGGTCAGCTCGAATCGAGCGCGGAGCCCCTCCTTGGCCTCGCTGCGGTCCTCGCTCGCACGGATCAGCGAGACGACGTCGTCGACGTGCTCGAGCGCCCGGAGCCGCCCCTCGAGGATGTGAGCGCGGTCCTCGGCCTCGCCGAGCTCGTACTGCGTGCGCCGCCGGACCACATCGCGCCGGTGGTCGACGTAGACCTCCAGCAGCTGCTTGAGATCGAGCACTCGAGGCTCCCCGTCGACCAGCGCCAGTGCGATGACGCCGAACGTGGTCTCGAGATGCCGCTCGACGAGCTGGTTCTCGACGACGTCCGCGTTCGCCCCACGCTTCAGGTCGATCACGACGCGGATGCCCTCCCGGTCGGACTGATCGCGTATGTCCGCGATGCCCTCGATCTTCCCCTCGTTGACGTCGTCGGCGATCCGCTCGATCCGTCGTGCTTTGTTCTCCTGGTAGGGCAGCTCCGTGATGACGATACGCTGGTCGGACTCGCCGCGATTCTCGACGTCGTACTCGGCGCGGATCCGTATTTTTCCGCGGCCCGAGGTGTACGCGTCGACGATACCCTGTCGGCCGACGATGTTCGCACCCGTCGGGAAGTCGGGGCCTGTAATCGGACCGTCACCACCGGGCCCGGCCAACAGGTCCATGACCGTCGTCTCGGGCTCTCTGATCACCTGGACCGCCGCCTGCACGATCTCACCCAGATTGTGTGGGGGGATGTTCGTTGACATCCCCACCGCAATGCCGCTCGCACCGTTCAGCAGCAGACTCGGGACAGCCGAGGGCAGCACCGCCGGCTCTGTCAGTCGGTCGTCGTAGTTCGCCTGAAAGTCGACGGTGTCCTTGGAGATGTCAGCCAACATCTCCTCGGCGATCGGCGCCATCCTGGCCTCTGTGTACCGCATCGCCGCCGGTGGATCACCGTCGACACTGCCAAAGTTGCCCTGCCCGTCGACCATCGGATAGCGCAAGGAGAACTCCTGGGCCATCCGTGCCAGTGCGTCGTATATCGATGCATCGCCGTGGGGGTGGTAGTTACCCATCGCCTCACCGACGATGTTCGAGGACTTCCGATGGCCGGCGTTCGACGTCACCCCCATGTCGTGCATCGCGTAGAGAATGCGCCGTTGGACCGGCTTGAGCCCGTCTCTCGCATCTGGCAGGGCCCGTCCGGCGATTACCGACATCGCGTAGTCGATGTACGACTGCTCCATCTCGTCCTCGATACGGACCGACCGGATCCGCTCGGAGCCGTCCTCGGGCTCCGGCTCTGAGCTCATATGTCGACCCAGTCCGCGCTGTCGGCATGCTGTTTGATGAACTCCTTGCGGGGGCCGACTGCGTCACCCATCAACACCGAGAACATGCGGTCTGCCGCCGCGGCATCTTCGATACCGATTCGTTTCAGGATGCGGTTCTCGGGGTTCATCGTTGTCCGCCAGAGCTGTTCGGGGTTCATCTCACCCAGTCCTTTGAACCGTTGGACCTGGTCGGCTTCGCCGTCACAGACCTCCGTCAGGATGCGTTCTCGCTCGGCCTCTGTCATCGCGTCGTACGTCTCACCGTTCTGGCGAATGCGGTACAGTGGTGGTTGTGCGGCGTAGACGAACCCCTCCTCGAGGAGCTCGGGCATCTGTCGATAGAGGAAGGTGAGATACAGGGTCCTGATGTGAGCGCCGTCCACGTCGGCGTCGGTCATCAGGATGATCTTCTCGTAGCGGGTGTCCTCGAGGGTAAACTTCTCACCGATGCCCGTGCCGATGGCCGTGATCAGGTTCCGTATCTTCTCGTTTTCCAACACGCGATCCAGCCGGTGTTTCTCGGCGTTCAGGACCTTCCCGAACAGTGGCAGGATCGCCTGGAACTCCGGGTTGCGAGCCTGCTTTGCACTGCCACCCGCCGAGTCACCCTCGACGATGAACAGCTCTGCTGCGCTTGGGTCACGGGTCTGACAGTCGGCGAGTTTGCCCGGGAGGCTCGTCGTCTCCAGCGCCGACTTTCGCCGTGTCAGCTCCTCCGCTTTCTTGGCGGCGAGTCTGGCTTTGGCGGCCTGGACGGCCTTGGAAACGATCGCGTCCGCCGTCGAAGGGTGCTCCTCCAGGTAGGTCGATAGCCGCCCGTGCATCGCACTTTCGACCGTCCCTCGCACCTCGGAGTTTCCGAGCTTCGTCTTCGTCTGGCCCTCGAACTGGGGATTCGGATGTTTCACCGAGATGACCGCCGTCAACCCCTCTCTGATATCCTCTCCCGTCAGCGTGCCGTCGATGTCCGACAACAACCCCTCAGAGCTCGCATAGTCGTTGACGACGCGTGTCAACGCGGTCTTGAACCCGGTCGTGTGAGTGCCGCCCTCGCGGGTGTTGATATTGTTCGCGAACGCATGGATCGACCCCTGGACGCCTTTCGTCGCCTGAATCGCCACTTCGACGTGAACGATGCCCTCCTCGACCTCACTCTCGGTCTCGAAGTAGACGACCTCCTCGTGGATCGGGCTCTTGCTCTCGTTGAGATACTCGACGTACGTCCGAATCCCACCCTCGTACTCGAACGTCTCGACCTCGCCCGTTCGCTCGTCGGTGATGGTGATGCCCACACCCGGGTTCAGAAATGCCAGCTCACGGAGGCGTGATCGCAGTGTCGAGTAGACGAACGTCGTCGTCTCGAAGATGTCGGCGTTCGGCCAGAATGTGATCTCGGTCCCCGTCTCCTCCTCGGCTCCCAATTCTCGTATCCGGCTCAGCCCCGTCGGCTCACCGTGGTCGAACCGCTCCTCGTACACGCCACCGTCTCGCTTTACCTCGACCTCGAGCCAGTGAGAGAGCGCATTGACGACACTGACCCCAACCCCATGGAGCCCACCAGAGACCTGATAGGACTCGTTGTCGAACTTCCCACCCGCGTGAAGCACCGTCATGATGACCTCGAGCGCCGGGCGGTCCGACTGGGCGTGTGTGTCGACGGGAATCCCGCGGCCGTCGTCACTGACAGACACGGCACCATCCTCGTGAATGGTCACTCCGATGGTGTCACAGTATCCAGCCAGCGCCTCGTCGATCGCGTTGTCCACGACCTCGTACACGAGATGGTGCAGCCCCCTGCTATCCGTCGACCCGATGTACATCGCCGGCCGCTTGCGAACCGCTTCCAACCCCTCCAGGGTCTGAATAGAATCTGCAGCGTAATCACTCCCCTCAGGCATTGTAGTATACTGTACGGAGTTTCCCTCGGGCAATAAACCCTCGCACATCCACCCCATCATCCCATGGGATACACCTCGGGACCCCGGCGCGCCACAGTGGTTTGCGGGTCGTCCTGTCGCCGAGATGACCATCTCGTCCGGCCGTCCACTTCCACCGGGGCGGCGGCAGGGTTTTACCCCCCCGCCTGCGGCATTTCGGTACCGATGCCGACGTTCCAATCGGAGCTCGACGGTGGGGATGGGATCGCCGACGAACTGGCGGCCTCCCAGCGGTCCATCTCCATCGCCGAGTTCTTCGAGAAAAACAAACACATGCTGGGGTTCGACTCCGGCGCCCGGGCGCTGGTGACCGCGGTCAAGGAAGCCGTCGACAACGCTCTCGATGCGACGGAGGAGGCGGGTATCCTCCCGGACATTTACATCGAGATCGAGGAGGCCGGCGACTACTATCGACTGGTCGTCGAGGATAACGGCCCCGGAATCACGAAGGCCCAGGTGCCCAAGGTGTTCGGGAAGCTGCTGTACGGCTCGCGATTCCACGCCCGCGAACAGTCTCGTGGGCAACAGGGGATCGGGATCTCGGCTGCGGTGCTGTTCTCACAGCTGACCAGCGGGAAGCCCGCCAAGATCACCTCGAAACCCGAAGGCAGAGCGGCACAGTACTTCGAGCTCATCATCGATACCGACAGCAACGAACCGTCGATCAGTGTGGCTCGAGAGACGGAGTGGGAACGGCCCCACGGAACACGTATCGAGCTGGAGATGGAGGCGACGCTACGAGCCAGGGCACAGCTGACCGACTACATCAAACACACCGCGGTCGTCAACCCCCACGCCAGAGTCGAGTTCCACGAGCCGGATGAATCGCAGAAGTTCGAACGAGCGACCGACCAGCTCCCTGCAGAGACCGAGGAGATTCGCCCACATCCACACGGGGTCGAGCTCGGCTCGCTCATCAAGATGCTCGAGGTGACCGACTCCTACTCCGTGTCCGGCTTTCTCCAGGCGGAGTTCACCCGCGTGGGCAAGAAGACAGCCGCTCGCGTCGTCGACGCGTTCCGTGACCGGCAGTTCGGCCGTGAGCTTGCGTGGACGAGCCCTCAGCAGGGCGCCCGGGCGTCCTACGAGGCGGTGATCCGCGAGAGTGTCTCGAACAAGGGCTCGGTGGCCACCGAGCGGTTCGCCGAGCTGGTGCTGTCGGGGCCGTCAGAGACGGATGGCCTGGCCGACCGAGCGACCGTCAGCTACGGTGAGCTGGTGACGCTCGTCGAGGCAGCCGCAGACGCGGTCGAGACCGCCCAGGACCGTCGGTTCGGCGAGACCGTCCGGGAGAACGCCGTCGCGGCGGTCTGGTACGAGCTCCGCCAGGGTCGTGCGGCGGACCTCTACGGACTGATCGACGATGCGACGACCGACCGAAAGGACGATGCGGCCGTCGAGGCGCTCGCCCGACGGCTTGACACCAAGTTCGAGGAGACAGATGAGCCACGTGACAGGCTCCGAGAGGGCCAGCTTCGCGAGTGGTTAGAGTGGGCGGCAGACCGGACGAAACAGCGCGAGAACGAGTCGTTCGGAGAGACCGCCCAAAAGAAGATCATGGAGGCGCTGTGGGCACGCTCCAGGGCGGTCGTAGAGACGGTCCCTGACGTCAGGAGCGCTTGCAGCGATCGGGACGTCGCCGCCCGGCTGCTCGAGGCGATGCGGGAGACCGACATCCTCGCGCCGCCGACGGACTGTCTGGCGCCGATCACGGCGGATCTGGTCGAGGCCGGGCTCCGAAAGGAGTTCGACGCGGGGTTCTTCGCGGCCAGCAGCCGAGATGCGGACGTCCACGGCGGCGACCCGTTCATCGTCGAGGCGGGGATCGCGTACGGCGGTGAGATCGAGGTCGACGGACAGGCAGAGATCCTTCGCTTTGCCAACCGCGTGCCACTGGTCTACCAGCGGGGCGCCTGCGGGACGGTCGACGTGATCAAGGGGATCAACTGGCGGAACTACAATCTCGACCAACCGGGCGGCCGAGGCATCCCGAACGGCCCCTGTGTCATCATGATCCACGTCGCCTCGACCAACGTGCCGTTCACGAGCGAGTCGAAGGACGCCATCGCCAACATCCCGGCCATCGAGGACGAGGTGGAGCTCGCACTGCGGGAGGTGGGCCGTGAGCTCAAGTCCTATCTGAATCGCAAGCGCTCGCTCGAGCGCCGACAGGAGAAACAGGACGTCATCGCGACGATACTGCCCGAGATGGCAACCAAGGTCGCGGAGGTGACCGGCCGGGACGGGCTCTACGTCGAGGACTCGCTGGCCCGGATCATGAACAACGTCCTCGTCGAGCGACGCCGAGAGCAGGGAGCCGTCTCGTTGGTCGTCTCGAACCACGACGAGCGAACGGCCGCACTCGAGATCACGGATATCCTCTCGGAAGATCCGGGTGAGCTGGGCGATGCGTCCGTCGTCGAGATGGATGGCGAGTGGTTCGTCAGCTGGAACCCCACCGTCGAGGCCGGCGAGCAGCGACAGCTGGCGTACGAGATCCCCGAGGACACGGAGTTCGACCTGCGTGTCGAGGGCGTCGAACAGGAGCGACTGACGATCGATGCATCATGAGTTCTGACACCAATCCAACAGAGCCTCGCCCGGACCGGGCCCGCGAGCAGCTCATCGACCTAGCCGTACAGTTCTACGACCAGTTCGCCACGGGCGAGATCCCGCGGATGAACATCCCTACACGGACCAAGAGCAACATCGAGTACGACCCCCAAGAGAGGGTGTGGGTGTACGGGGACAACACGTCGACACGGACGGCAAACACCGTCGGTGGGGCCCAGAAGCTGCTGAAGGCCGTCTACACGATCGACTTTCTCTCCCAGCAGCTCACGGAGGATCGGTCCTCGACGTTGCGAGAGCTCTACTATCTCAGTGAGTCCTGGGACAACGACAACGCGCAGTTCTCCGACCAGGACGAGTCCAATCAGCTGATCGAGGATCTCGAGATCGTCTCCTCGGTGACCAGAGAGGACTTTCACATGCGCCCGGAAGAGTCCGGCGCGACGGTGATCGGCCCGCTGTTCCTGCGCGAGCAGACCCGCCGCGGCGAGCGAGAGATCCACTGTCAGGAGGACGTCGGCGAAGGGGGCTACCAGATCCCGAACAACCCCGACACGATCGAGTTTCTGGACCACGAGGCCGATTTCGTCCTCTGTGTCGAGACCGGTGGGATGCGTGACCGGCTCGTCGAGAACGGCTTCGATACGCAGTACAACTGCATCGTCGTCCATCTGAAAGGCCAGCCGGCACGAGCGACACGGCGGCTCACGAAACGGCTCCACGACGAACTAGAGCTACCCGTGGTCGTCTTCACCGACGGAGACCCCTGGTCGTACCGTATCTACGGCTCCGTCGCCTACGGGTCGATCAAATCCGCGCATCTGTCCTCGTATCTGGCCACCCCCGCAGCCCAGTTCATCGGTATCCAACCGGAGGATATCGAGGAGTACGACCTCCCCTCTGACCCGCTCGGGGACTCAGATATCAGCGCGCTGGAATCGGAGTTGGAGGACCCGCGATACCAGACGGACTACTGGACCGAGCAGATCGAGCTGCAGCTCGATATCGGCAAGAAGTCCGAACAGCAGGCGCTGGCCTCGCGCGGGCTCGATTTCGTCACGGACACCTATCTCCCCGAACGACTGCGCGCTATGGGGGTTCTCTGAGAGAAGGGCATGGGCGCCGCACGCCCCGGAGATGGCACCTGAGCGTGGGATTCACAGACGCCCACCGACCGTGACAGGAGATCACCGATCCGTCGCACGCTGACGAGCAGGAGTGCTCTCGTATCCTGGTGGCTGGCCGCTCGAGGGCGAACGCTCCGGGCACGACGGTGTTCCCCCGCAGGGCTCTAGCCTGAATCCGACAACCGTTTACGGGGCCGTTCGAAGAATAAGACAATGGCAGCATGCATCATCTGCGGCACGACGGTCGACGGCCACATCTGTGAGACCCATCAGGAGGACGTCGCATTCGACTTCAAAGGAAACCGGTCGGGGCAGCTCGTTCCGGACAGGTTCTACAAGGGAACCGTCGACGGCTATGCGGAGTTCGGCGTGTTCATCGACCTCTCCGCCCGTGTGACCGGTCTACTCCACCGCTCGAAGCTCGACCAGCGGCTGGAATCACTCGACTGGGAGGTCGGTGATACCGTGTTCGTCCAGGTCACCAACATTCGTGATAACGGCGACGTCGACCTCGGCTGGTCGATCCGCCAGTCCGACGGCGACTTCAGAGGCGT
>ERZ1034517.28-NODE-28-length-46605-cov-22.490569_pt1 | contig 46605 bp, 43 predicted proteins | sample MGYA00520599_ERZ1034517 | MGnify/ENA primary metagenome ERZ1034517 (study PRJEB33760, sample SAMEA4777701) | hypersaline lake metagenome | biome: hypersaline environment; feature: brines | place: Spain | collected 2012-08 | depth 0 m ...
CAGGGTCCTCGGACCCAGAATCCGAGAGGATTGGCCACTACCCCAACGGACTGCAGCCGCTGCTAGCACCAGGGTTCGTTTAGCCATTGCGACTTCGGCGGTCATAAGTGAGCGCTGGGATATCGGAGGGCATGTACATCGGCCGATATCTGGTCGTCGATGCGGACCGGATGGGGTATCGCGTCTCCTCACGGTCGTTCCCCGAGCGCAGGATCATCGGCGGCGCAGACGGGTACCAGGTGGTGCCGACAGACGCGGCGGAGGAGACGACGAACCCCTACGTCAGCTACACGTGCCTCCGTCCGGTCGATGGGGCGATCGTCGGCGGCAATGGGAGCCACGTCGACACCGTCGCGGAGAAGCTCGCACGTGGGTATCCGCCGCGTGATGCGCTCACGCTGGCGCTGTTGGCGTACGACTACGAGGCGGACGCGTACCACACCCCGCGGATCGCAGCGATCACCGACGGCGAGGCGATGGTGGGCATCGTCACCGACCGCCGCATCCAGGTCGAGGCGGTGGAGGCGCCGACGCTGGTGGCGACGTACGAGACGACCCGACCGACCACGACCGACCCGTTGCCATCTACAGCGTCAGCGATCGCCGATGCGCTCATGACCGCACCGTATGAGCACGCGGTCTGTGCGGTGGGGGCGGTCACAGACGGCGACCGCGTCGATGCTGCGACCGACGAGGACTGAGAGTCAGAAGTTCGACTGGACGATCTCGAGGGCCTCCTCACGGTCCCCCCAGGCCACGAAGATGGCCACCGACGTGGCAGATGTGATCACATCATGGACGTTGATCCCCGCCTCCGCGAGGGGGTTGACGATCTCCGCGATCACCCCCGGTCTGTTCGGGAACTCCCCACCGGTGACCCGCAGGACCGCCACACCGTCATCGACGGTGATCGACGAGAGCCACCGGTCGTCCAGCACCCGCGCGTGCAGGCGGTTCTCGGCATCCTTGGCGACCGCATCCTGGACGAAGAACGTGATCGAGTCGATCCCCGATGCGACGGCCTCGACGTTGATCGCCGCATCGCGCAGCACCCCACTCAGCTCAGCGAGGATCCCCGGTTGATTGCGAATCGCACGGCCGGCGATCGTCAGACAGGACAACATCTCCTCCTGCAGGTCGATGAGGTTCTCGAACTCTCCCTCGATGTCGGTCCCGCCGCTGAGCAGGTCACCGTGCTGGTAGTGGACCACCCGGACGCCCAGGCCATTGGACTTGTACGACAGCGCCGAGGGGGCGACGACCTCAGCTCCACGGAACGAGAGGTTGCGCAGCTCGTCGACGGAGATCCGTCCCACGTTCTGTGCGCCCTCGACCACACGGGGGTCCCCCGTCATGACACCCTCGACATCGGTGACGATGACGACCTGGTCGGCATCCGTGTACGAGCCCAGCATCACCGCTGTGGTGTCGGACCCACCACGGCCGAGGGTGGTGATCTCCCCCGCGTGATTCTGCGCGAGGAAGCCGGTGATCACCGGCACGACCGTCTCGAGATGTGCTGCGAGCTCCTCTGCACGTGCCTTGGTCTCGGGGACGTCCACCTCGCCGAGGTCGTTCGTGACGATGGGCCACAGCTCTGTACCGGGTTCGAGGAACATCGCGTCGATGCCACGCGCAGTGAGGGCGGCCTTGAGCATCCGGACGCTCGTGCGCTCGCCCATGGAGACGATCTCCGCGCGGTCGGAGGCGGCGGCCTCGAAGGCGATCTCTCCGAGCAGGTCGTCGGTGGTGCTGCCCATCGCTGAGGCCACAACAGCGACTTCATGGCCAGCCTCGACGGTGCGAGCGATCGAGTCCGCAGCCCGGTTGATCCGGTCGCCGCTGCCGAGGGACGTTCCCCCGAACTTCGCGATCACCCGCATCTGCCCACCGACCCGTCGACGGCCGCGTACACGCGCATCAGAGCATCACGTGCTGACATGGCACATCCGAGGCTGGTCGGTTATGTAAACGTTGCCAACCGATGGCATGCGCGGGCAGGCGGGGGTTTACACCGGTTGCGCTCATCTGCTGGAACATGGCCCTGAGCATCCGAGAGGCCCGCGAGGCCGATGCTGCAGGTGTCGCAGAGCTGGTCCGGCTGTCACCGGATGCGGTCCGGACGGTGATCCACGCACGGACGGCGATGGTCGCCATCGACCAGGAGACCGCCCATGTCGGATTCGTCGCGTTCGACGCGTTCGACGGCGCGGTGCACATCACCCAGCTCGCGGGGCCTACAGCCGTCCTTCGCCGGCTGCTGCGGTCACCGATGGAGTTCGCGCTCGCGGAGGGATTACCGATCGAGACGCTCACCCGCGAGGATGCGGCGGCACACATCGAGGGGCTCCATGCGTGTGGGTTCACCGATGCCGGTGCGGGTCCGCAGTTCGATGGGGCCCCGACCCGCAGACTCCGCTGGAGCTCAGACGAACTTGCGGACGGTGAGTGACAGGTCACGGAGGTCGACGATCGGGGCGTACCCCACATCTGGGTCGATGTTTACTGAGCGCTGGAAGTCCGTCTGGCGCTGCCAACAGCCCGCGTTGACCATGAGGACGTTGTGGTACTTGCCCCACCCCGTCTTGTGGACATGGCCGGTGTGGAACACCGCCGGGGGCGCATCGATGACGAGGTGGTCCCGCCGTTCCGGTGCCAGGCGCGTGCGCCCACCGTACTGGGGGGCGAGATGCCGCTTCTTCAACAGATGCGCCATCGCAAGCTGTGGATCGTCATAGCTGGCCTTCTCCGCGGGGAGTTCGGCGATGAGCTCATCGAGGGAGACCCCATGGTACATCAGGATCGGGACGCCTGCGACCGTGACGGTCGAGGGGTTCGCCGTGACCGTCGCATCGTGGGCGGTCATGATCGACCGCAGCTCGTCTGTGAACGCCGGCTGTGGTTCGGCGAGCCGCACCGCATCATGATTCCCTGGGATCATCGCGATCTCCAGCTCCCCGGGTACCTGCTTGAGCAGTTCCGAGAAGCGGCGGTACTGATCGTAGACATCGACGATCTCCAACTCGTCGTCCTGTCCGGGGTACACCCCGACCCCCTCGATCATGTCACCGGCGATGAGCAGCGCCTCGATCCGTTCTGCCTCATCGGTGTGCAGCCACTCGGTGAAGCGGTCCCATCCGGCAGCATGGAACTCCTGGCTGCCGACGTGGACATCGCTGATCAGCACCGCTTCTGCATGGTACTCAGCCGTCGGGGGCGTGAACGTCCGGGGGATGTCGGGGAAGGTGATCGCATCGGCGAAGAGGATGTCACCATCTGATGCGAGGCGACCGGTGATGCTGATGACCTCATCCAGCACCAGTTCATCCACGACCGCATGCGCCTCTCGGTCGCTGTTGACCAGGCAGGGGAACACTCCGGTGTTGTCCTCGAGCTCGATCAGGGTGTGTCCCGAGCGTGTCGAGCGGATGTCACTGACGAGGCCCGTGAGGGCTGCGGCGGCCCCCCCGGACATGCGCCGGACCGAATCAACCGTACGCAGGGGCACCCGGCCCGCGAGCTGCTCGCTCAGGCGATCGTAGCGATCGCGAAAGACCGCGACGAAGTCATCGTACACGCCCGTCCCCGTGCTGTGACCCGTCACGGGGTCGGTGACCTGCACGGCGGTTCCAGATGAAGCGGGGGGGTTGTTCTCACTGGCGCCAACATCTGGTGAAACGCCACTTTCCTCCGCAATCGGGCCATCTGGGGACGCCGACGCTGCCGGAGTGACCGATGTTTCCCGTGGAGGCGTCCCATCGCCGAGCACCGTCTTCACATCCGCTGCGGTGACCCGGAGTGCACCCGCGTCTGGGCGCGCGAGCAGCGCGTCGATCACCGCAGCGAGGTCGGTGGTCTGAGAGAGCAGGGTGACCGCCTCTCGATCAGCGTTCAGCCCGTGCTCAGCCAGACGCGTGACCACCTCGACGGCGCGCTGGGAGCTCACACCGACAAACGGACCGCCGAGTCAATAAACGATAGTGTGACGCAACCGAACACTGAAACCCCCAGCGACCGCCGGTCGCGATGATGACCGACGATGACCGGATGGCGCTGGTGCGGTCACTGGCGCGCGAGGTGCTGATCAGCATCATCATCGTCGCCGCTGTGGGGCTGCTGCTGTTCGCCATCAGCGGTATCTGGCCACCGATGGTTGCCGTCGAATCGGGGAGCATGGAGCCGAATATGGTCCGTGGCGACCTGATCGTCGTGACCGCGGTCGACCGGTTCGGACCCTCGACCGGGGCTGCTGACACGCAGATCAGCACGGTGGCGACGGGCACTGCGACGGGGTATCACAGCTTCGGTAATGCAGGTGACGTCATCATCTTCCTGCCACCAGGCAGGCAGGGGTCACCGATCATCCACCGGGCGCACCTGTGGGTCGAAGCCGGTGATGACTGGACGAGGCGTGCAGATCCAGAGTACCTCGGCGGGGCATCCTGTGCGCAGATCGCCACATGTCCGGCACCGCGTGCAGGGTTCATCACGAAGGGCGATGCGAATCCCCAGTACGACCAGGTGAATGGGATCGCAGGGCCTGTCGAGGAGGAGTGGGTCACCGGCGCAGCGCGGCTGCGCATCCCGTACCTCGGCCACATCCGCCTGCTCGTGAGTTAATCCGTCAGATGTGTCTGTGCGGTCGGCGTGAACTCCTCGATGTCACCGAACCGTGAGTCAGATCGCAGCACCATCTCCGTCTCATCGATCGGCACCGACAGGGAGATCTCCTTCGTCCGGCCGTACCGGCCCTTCGAGACCACCACAGCGTTGACGATCCCCAACATGTCCAGCTCCGAGATCAGGTCGGTCACACGACGCTGTGTGAGGATGTCCGACTCCGTGTGTGCACACAGCTGTTTGTACACGTTGAACACCTCTCCCGTGTTCACCTTCCGGGCGCCGTTCTTCTCGAGCAGGATCGTCGCGTACAGCACGATCTTCGACTGCGTCGGCAGCGTACGGACGACCTCCACGACGCGGTCCAGTTCGATCTTCTCCTGTGCCTGGCGGACGTGTCGCTCTTCGACGGTGTCCGACTGACCACGCTCGGCCAGCTCACCTGCGGTGCGCAGCAGGTCGAGCGCGCGCCGTGCGTCCCCATGCTCCTGGGCGGCGAAAGCCGCACACAACGGGATCACCTCATCGGTGAGGGCGCCGGGTATGAAGGCGATGTCTGCACGGAACTGCAGGATGTCGCGCAGCTGGTGCGCATCGTATGGTGGGAAGACGATCTCCTCCTCGCCGAGCGATGACTTCACCCGGGGGTCCAGGAAGTCTGTGAACTTCAGGTCGTTCGAGATGCCGATGATCGACACCTTTGAGTTCTGCAGCTCGGAGTTCATGCGCGAGAGGTTGTACAGGGTGTCATCACCCGATTTCTCGACCAACTTGTCGATCTCATCCAGCATGATCACGACGACCCGCTCGAGGTGATCGACCGCATCGAAGAATGACTGGTACACGCGATCGGTAGGCCAACCGGTCATCGGCACGCGCTCGATCGAGTCGAGCGTCTCCCGGAGCTCGGCCAGATCGGACTCGACCGCCTCGATGTCGGGGTATGGTGCATCATCCATGACACCCGGGTTGGTGCGGGCCGATCCGAGGAACGTCTCCAGGGTCTCGATCCGGGAGCGGGTGAGCGCCTCGTTCTTATCGATGAACTTGTTCGCGAGCTGTGCGAGCACGCGATACTGTGTATCGGTGACCTCGCAGTTGATGTACTCGACCTCACAGGGCACATCGAACTTCTCGGAGGTCGTCTCCAGCTCCTGGCTGACGAACTTCGCACTTGCGGTCTTCCCGGTCCCGGTCTTCCCGTAGATCAGGATGTTCGAGGGGGTCTCCCCACGGAGTGCTGAGACCAATATCGTGGCCATCCCGTTGATCTGATCGGTGCGGTGTGGCAGCTCGTTCGGCGTGTAGGAAGGACGGAGGACCTCTTTGTTCTCGAAGATCGGCTCGCCAGAGAGCAGGTCGTCGAACAGGCCGTGGGTGCCCACATCATCCTGCTCCTCTGTGTAGGAGGCCTCACTGATCGAATCGAGTGGTGCCACCGAGCGGATATCCTCGAAGAGGCTCCCCTCTGCGCCTGCGGTATCACCGGCGCTGTCTGTCGGTTCTGCCGTCGATGCTGTGTGTCGTTCCTTGTCCATGTGTACCCCTGTGTTTCGGGTGGAACCCATCACACGACCCCAACAGCAGCCGACTGGGAGGGGAGTCGCCGGTGTTCCTCTGAGATGGGTTCCAGTTGTTGCAAACGAAGCAAATGAAAGAAGGGTACAAAAACGTACCTATGTCATACATCTGTCCGACGTCTGCAACACGATCTCCCAACCAGACAAGCATGGCGGACCGGCTCCAGCACGGTCACAACACCGGAATATCGCATCTGACAGGAAACACACCGTCACGACGGTACGCCTGGCCGGAGGTAACACCCACCCACCCCTTGGTTTCCACTCCAACCCCGAGAACGGCTCACAGCACCCTTGACTTCACATGGAAGCTGTTATGTATGTTATCATTGTACAGGTCCGTAGTGCTAAAGATAAACAGTTTGAGATAGGTGATTAACAAACGGGATGGTGGGATCGACCGGTGGTTCGATGCTTCCAGGTGAAGCGAAGGGGTGCGGTGTCTGACGCAGTGATTAAGTACGTTATCGTGAGATATCCACCAAGCCACGAGGCTGTGTCACCACATCATGGGTCTGCTCACCGACATCCGCGACAGTATCACCCGAGCCGTCGACCGGCTCTTCGCGGGGTCCGAACCCAAGCGAATCGGTATCTATGGTCCCCCGAACGCCGGTAAGACCACGCTCGCGAACCGCATCGCTACTGACTGGGCCGAAGCGGAGATGGGCACCGAGAGCCACATCCCGCATGAGACCCGTCGTGCGACCCGCCAGGAGAACATCGAGATCGAACGCAATGGCAAGACGGTCACCATCGACATCGTCGACACCCCTGGGGTGACGACCAAGGTCGATTACAAGGAGTTCCTGGAGCATGACATGGACAAGGAAGAGGCGATCCAGCGGTCGCGGGAGGCAACCGAGGGGGTCGCCGAAGCGATGCACTGGCTCCGTGAGGACGTCGATGGGGTCATCTACGTGCTCGACAGCTCCACCGACCCGTTCACACAGGTGAACACGATGCTCATCGGCATCATCGAGAGCAAGCGACTCCCCGTGCTGATCTTCGCGAACAAGACCGACCTCGATGAGGCGAACGTGACACGGATCGAGAACGCATTCCCCCAGCACGAGACCGTCCCGCTCAGTGCACTCGAGGGCGACAACATGGATTCGGTCTACCAGAAGATCGCGGAGTACTTCGGGTGACAGAGATGGCAGGGACATCATCCGCGAAGGGCGTGCAGATCGACCTCGTCAGCGGCTCACGGATGGATGCACTCACCAGTATGGAGAAGATCCGGATGATACTCGATGGGGTGCGTGCGGGGAACATCGTCATCCTCGAGGAGGGGCTCACACCGGAGGAGGAGACGAAGCTCATCGAGGTGACGATGGCGGAGATCAGCCCTGACGAGTTCGATGGGATCGAAGTCGAGACGTACCCACAGCCGGACCACGCCAGCGGAGGGATCCTCTCTCGGCTCATCGGTGCGGATCGACCAAAGAAGCTGACGGTGATCGGCCCGGCCAACCAGATCGAGACGTTGCACAAGGATGAGTCCCTGATCAGTGCCCTCGTCTCGCGGCAGTGACCGATGCCGCATCGTTGCACCGCGTGTGGGTACCGGTTCCCTGATGGGTCGACCGCCATGCTGCAGGGGTGTCCCGACTGCAGTGGTACCAAGTTCGAGTACATCCCCGCGGGGCGACCCGAACCCCCCACCCAGCCGGAATCAGATGATGGAGAGGACACCGCACAGCGGGCTGCCCGTGGTGAGATGATCACCGCCGATGAACTGCCTGCGGTCGACCCCGGTGCTCTCCAGCGTCCAGATGCCGGTCAGCCCACCGAGCCACCTCCGGAACGATCCCCGGAGGTCGTCAGCACCGCACTCGCAGAGCAGTTCGAGTCGATCCGCATCGTCGCACCGGGTGAGTACGAGCTCAACCTGCAGGAACTGTACGATCGCGATGAGTACATCATCTCCCTGCAGGAGGACGGACGGTACATCATCGACATGGCGAACTTCGAACCGCGCGGGTGATGCCAACGGATGCGCTTATGCGCCCCCTCGTGAAGCTCAGACGTATGAGCACCGCGACGCAGATCGTCCTCGCGACCATCGGTGTGAGCGCGCTGTTGACCCTGGTCCTGGTCGCCGTCATCGCCCTCGGGTGACGTACACACCGGTGGATCGTCGATGAGTGAGATCGGTGATATCTTCGACCAGTGGGCAGCAGAGGGCCGCGACGCCGACATGGAGTCGCGGCACATGCACACCGCAGCGGAGGCACTCGCAGCGGTACCGATCGGGGACGGGGACACCGTGTTGGACCTGGGGACCGGATCGGGGTACGCCGCCCGTGTGCTCGCTGCGCGAGCGGAGGGGGTGCAGGTGCTCGCGCTCGATGCCGCCGCAGCGATGGCGAGTGCGGCCGCCGGCGCTGCCCCTGCGGTCATGCCACTTGTCGGTCGCTTCGAGCGGGTGCCGCTTGCGACCGACAGCATCGATCACTGCTGGTCGATGGAGGCGTTCTACTACAGCAGCGCCCCCGAGCAGACGCTGCGTGAGCTGCATCGCGTCCTGCGTCCCGGTGGCACGTTCCACTGTGCGGTGAACTTCTACGAGGCGAACACCTACAGCCACCACTGGCCCGATCGGGTCGGACTGCCGATGGTCCGGTGGTCCGCCGCAGAGTACCGTGCGGCCTTCCGTGCTGCGGGCTTCGCCGTGGCGACGCAGCGGCAGATCCCAGACCGCATCGTCGAGATCCCACCTGTTTCGGCGTTCCCCACCGAGGGCTTCGAGACGCGTGCACAGATGCGTGAGCGATACCGCGACCTGGGGACGCTGCTGACCGTCGGTGTCGCACGTTGACCACCACCTGCCTCATATAGCTCCATCCGTAACGACCGGTATGACGCAGCCTGTGGGTACGGTGCCCGATGCCCGCGCAGCCGGGCGATTCGTGGTCGATGCCCCATTCGACCCCGCGGGCGATCAACCGACGGCCATCGCGGACCTCGTCAGCGGTTACGGGGATGGGGCGCAGATGCAGACGCTGCTGGGTGTCACGGGCTCGGGCAAGACGAACACGGTCTCGTGGGTGATCGAGGAGCTGCAGCGGCCGACGCTCGTGCTCGCACACAACAAGACGCTCGCCGCCCAGCTGTACGACGAGTTCAAGAACCTCTTCCCGGACAACGCGGTCGAGTACTTCGTCTCGTACTACGACTACTACCAGCCGGAGGCGTACATCGAGCAGTCCGATACGTACATCGACAAGGACATGTCGATCAACGAGGAGATCGACCGCCTCCGGCACTCGGCCACCCGGTCGCTGCTGACACGCCGGGATGTGATCGTCGTCGCATCCGTCTCGGCCCTCTACGGCCTCGGTGACCCCAAGACGTACACCGGGATGGCGATCCGCCTCGATGCATCGGAGACGATCACCCGCGAGCAGCTGCTGGGGCGGCTCGTCGACCTCAACTATGAGCGCAACGATGTGGACCTCACACAGGGGACGTTCCGCGTCCGCGGGGACACCATCGAGGTGTTCCCGATGTACGGACGGTGGGCCATCCGCATCGAGCTGTGGGGTGATGAGATCGACCGCCTCTCGAAGTTCGACCCGCTGACGGGGGACATCCAGTCGACGGAGCCGGCGGTGCTGATCCACCCGGCCGAGCACTACTCGATCCCCGAGCAGACGCTCGAGGCGGCGATCGGCGAGATCGAGTCGCTCAAAGACGAGCGCGTCCGCTACTTCGAGCGTGCGGGCGATGCGATCGCCGCCCAGCGGATCGACGAGCGCACCACCTTCGACATGGAGATGCTGCGGGAGGCGGGGTACTGCTCGGGCATCGAGAACTACTCGGTGCATCTGTCGGACCGCGACCCCGGCGACCCCCCGTACACCCTGCTGGATTACTTCCCCGACGACTTCCTGACGGTGATCGACGAGTCCCACCAGATGCTCCCGCAGATCCGCGGGCAGTTCGCCGGCGACAAGGCGCGCAAGGATGCGCTCGTCGAGAACGGCTTCCGCCTGCCGACGGCGTACGACAACCGTCCCCTGACCTTCGATGAGTTCATCGACCGCATCGGCACGACGCTGTTCGTCTCCGCGACGCCTGGCCAGTACGAGGACGAGCACTCCGCGGCGGTCGCAGAGCAGATCGTCCGGCCGACGCACCTGGTCGACCCGCAGGTGGAGATCACCCCCGCGAGCGACCAGATCGATGACCTGATGGACCGCATCGATGCGCGCGTCGGCGCGGGCGACCGTGTGCTCGTGACGACGCTGACGAAGCGGATGGCGGAGGACCTCACCGAGTTCCTCGATGAGGCCGGCATCGCCGTCGCGTACATGCACGATGAGACCGACACACTCGAGCGGCACGAGCTGATCCGGGCGCTGCGGGTGGGTGAGATCGACGTGCTGATCGGGATCAACCTGCTGCGGGAGGGCCTCGACATCCCCGAGGTGTCGCTGGTGGCGATCCTGGATGCCGACCAGCAGGGCTTCCTGCGGTCGGAGACGATGCTCGTGCAGACGATGGGTCGTGCCGCGCGGAACGTCGATGGGACGGTCGTGCTGTACGCCGACGAGATGACCGATGCGATCGAGGCGGCCGTCGCAGAGACCACCCGCCGCCGGGAGATCCAGACGGCGTTCAACGCCGAACACGGGTTGGAGCCCCGCACGATCGAGAAGGCGATCGGGGAGACGAACCTCCCCGGCAGCAGTGATGGGACGGTCCGCCGCTCGACGACCGAGGTGGAGTCCGCAGCCGAGGCGGAAGCGCAGATCGCCTACCTGGAAGCGGAGATGGCCGATGCTGCGGACCGACTGGAGTTCGAGCTCGCCGCGGAGGTCCGCGACCGCATCCGCAGCCTGCAGCGGGAGTTCGACCTCGAGGTGACGGCGGCCGACGGGGTCGACCCCGGCCACGAGACGCTGTTCTCACAGTGACGAACGGGTTATGCCCCGGAGGCGCCTCCACGCGCACATGCAGATGCGTCAGCTGATGCGACCGGAGACCGCCGGGGGGCTGCTCACCGCGCTTGCCGCGCTGGTGGCGGTGTGGCTGCTCATCGAGATCGTCAGCGGGCTGTTGGGCATCCTCCGGTGGGGGCTGGGGCTCCTCCGGCCGCTGCTCGTGCTCGTCGCCCTCGTGCTGATCGTCCGCTGGGTCCTCGCGCGTCGGTAGGTGACATACAGCCTCAACGTCCCGCTGCCCGGGGCGATCTACGACCGGCTCCACAGCCTGCTGCCACACCTGCAGGGGTGTCCACAGCGCCGCCGCGACCCCACACTGGTCTGCAAGCGCATCCCCACGACAGCGCCTGGGGAGCCGCCGTCGGTGGGGCACCTCCGGACGGAGCTCGCACCGGCGATCGCCGCGGCGGGTGCGGCGCTCACCGATGGCTGTGCGGTCACGATCTGTGGTGTCGACACGTTCGAGGCACCACCGAGCGGTGCGGCTCCGGTGCTGTATCTCGCCGTCGACAGCCCGGAGCTGCGGCGGTTGCACATGGCGCTGTGTACCCACCTCGAGCCGGTTGCTGGCCTGGAGGCCGCAGCATACGTGCCCCACGTCACCGTCGCACGCGGGTGTCCTCCCACGAGCATCGAGTCGGCGACCACGGCCGGTGCCGACCCCCTCTCGTTCAGTGTGGATGCGCTGGAGCTGTACGACAGCCGCTACCGCGCGGCGGTGACGCGCTTCGCGCTACCCTGAGCGGCGCTCGACGCGCATCGGTAGCGGGCGGTCGGGGTGCATCGTGAGCGACCCCCGCAGCTCGAAGGGGCCATCGCCGGTGTACGACAGCCGGTACTCCTGCAGCACACGGGTGATGATCAGCTTCGCCTCCACGAGCGAGAGGTGCTTGCCGATGCAGTGCCGCGGCCCGCCGCCGAAGGGGAAGAAGGCGAACCGGGGCCGCTCGGCCCGCCGTTCACGCCGCCAGCGCTCGGGGTCGAAGCGCTCGGGCGCATCGTACCACCGGGGCGAGCGATGCACGACCCACTGCGGCAGCAGCACCGCCGCACCACGGGGGATGCGGTAGCCGCCGAGGCGCACGTCGGTCACCGGCTCGCGGAACATGATGTACACCGGCGGGTACAGGCGCATCGCCTCATTGAGCACGCGGTCGAGCAGGTCGATCTCCCGGACCGCCGCGAGCGTTGGCCGCCCTCTCCCGACGGTCGCATCGATCTCCTCGATGAGCTGGGCCTCGACATCGGGGTGCTCACTGAGGAGGTACCAGGCGTACGTCAGCGTGAGCGCGGTGGTGTCATGGCCTGCCAGCAGCATCGTCATGAGCTCATCGCGCAGCTGTTCGTCGGACTGCTCGCCGCGCTCGGCCGCCCGCAGGAGGATCGACACGAGGTCCATCGGCAGCTCATCGGCCGTCCCCGCCGCATCGATGCTGGGGTCCCGCACCGTCCCCCGCCGACCGCTGACGATCTCACCGAGCAGCTCCTCCAGTGTCGCGAGTGAGCGGTTGTACTCGCGGTTCTCCGGTGTCGGCGCCCAGTCGGGCAAGAGGAACCGCAGCGGATCGGGCTCGAACCGTTGCCCAAGCGGCTCGAGGTTCTCCTGGATCGTCGTCACCTGCGTGTCATCCAGCGTCGTGCCGAACATCGCCTCGACGATGATCTGCACGGTGACGCGTGCCATCGACAGCTGGGCATCGATCACCGTGCCGTCGTCCCACCCCTCGACCATCGCATCCGCATGTGCCCAGATGGGTGCGGCGAGCCCGCCGATGCGGTCGGGTGCGAACGCGGGCTGTGCCAGCTGCCGCTGGGTGTGCCACAGCTCCCCCTCGGACATCAGCAGCCCATCACCCAGCAGCCCATCGAACGCAGCATCCTGGAAGTCGGGCTTGCGGTAGCGGGCGTCATCGCTCACGAGCACCCGCTCGATGTCACGGGGGTTCGTGATCATGTACGTCTCCACCGGTCCCAGATCGAAGCGGATCACATCACCGTACGCCGACGCGGTCGACTCGAGGAACCGGAAGGGGTCACGGGCGTACTGGTTGCTGTTGCCCACCACGGGCAGCCCGCGCGGTCCCGGTGGATGGGTGCTCATGCGTTCGCTTCGCCCACAGAGGTATGAACGGTTCGCTCACCCATCGATCGGTGGTGGCCCGTCGGGGTACCCATCGCACTCGGTGAAGAACGTCCGGACCGCAAACCGCACCTTGGTGGGGTCGACATCGATCATCTCTGCGCGCTCATGCTGTGGGAAGCTGCCTCGGACCGCATACTGTCCCATCGTCATGCCCGCCCGCGTGTACCGCTCATCGACCAGCAGCCGCACCCCGTAGTCGTCGGGGCCGCGGATGATGCGCCCGACCGCCTGGCGGATCCGCCGGACGGTGGGGATCTCCACGGCGTATCGCCACCCGGCGTCGGGGTCATGACTCACCGCTGCATCGTACGCCGCCTGGACCAGCCGTCGCCGCTCAGAGAGGTGCGGGTAGGGCACGCCCACGACGGCGACCAAGCGAGCGGCGTCATCGTCGAAGCTCACCCCCTCCGTCAGCGTCCCCCACAGCGATGTGCACAGCACCGCCTCTGCGGTCTCCAGGAACGTCTCCCGCAGGGGCTGTGTCTGGACCCCGGCGCCGTCGACGAGCACCGGTCGCTCCAGCTCCCCCCGCAGCTGGCCCGCGTACCGGTCGGCCTCCGCGTACGAGGGGAAGAACAGGAGGCTGCGCCCCGGTGTGTAGCCGATCGCGTCGGCGAGGACGGTGGTGATCGTCGCCTGGGTCTCGGGGTTGCGCCGCTCGGCCTGGAACAGCGCCGGCGTGCCCACCGTGAGCGTCCGTCGGCGGTCGGGGTCGAAGCGCATGGGGTAGCTGAGCTGTACGGCATCGGGCATCCCCAGCACCTCGGCGGTCACATCGAACGGCCGCATCGTCGCCGACATGAGCACCGTCGCGCCGACCTCTGCGAACAGCGGTCTGGTCACCGATGCGGGGATCGTCGTGAACAGCTCCAGGCGGTGTGTGGCAGCATCGGCACCTGGGTCATGGCGGATCCCCCCGACGGGCAGCCGGTACGGATCGGCCTCGGCGGCGAGCTGCTGGTCCAGAAAGCCCGCGACCGTCAGCGTCGGTGAGGTCTGCCGGGTGCTGGTCTCGCCCCGCTGGTATGCCCGATCGTACGCCGCGTCGAGGTTCCCGCCGATCTGCAGTGCCAGCTCGACGGTCGCTGCGACCGCGGGCACCGCCTCCGTCGCCCGCAGGGCGTCGAGGATGGGGTCGTCACCACGACCGGGCAGGGGGACGTCCATCCACTGCTCGTCGAGGACCGACCGCTCCGTCGCGTCCACCTGCACATCGACCTGTGCTGTGATCTGCTCGCGCACCGCCGCCAGCAGCTGCAGGACGGCCCCCGTGCGCGCATCATCGACCTCCTCACACTCGGCGATCGCCCGGTCGATCGTCCGGACGGTGAGCGACTGACTCGCATGATCGCGGGCCGCCCCCTCGACGTTGTGCGCCTCATCGAACACCAGCATCACCTCCTCGGGCGTGCGGTCGATCCAGCGGAACAGCTGCCGGCGGATCTGCGGGTCCAGCAGGTGCTGGTAGTTGCACACCACGAGGTCGGGTCGCTCCATCCCCTCCTTGAGCAGCTCGTACCCACACCAGCCCGCCTCCTCGGCCTGCGCGTAGATCTCCTCGGGGGTGCGCACGTCGTCGTACAGCCACCGGAAGAAGGCGTCCGTCTCCTCGCGCAGGTTCGCGGCGTAGTGCGCACAGATGTTGCCCCCGGCGAGTGCGGCTTCCGTCTCTGCGAGCTCCTCGAGCGACGTCATCACCGCTGCACGTCCGGCCGCCGCATCCGCATCGCCCGCCTCCATGGCTCCCAGCAGCCGCTCGGCCTGCGCACGCAGCTCCGCCTGCTCGGTCTCGACCTCCACGAGCTCACGGGTGCGATCGCGCAGCGCCTGACACTCCCGGTAGCCCACATCGATGTGGCACATCGACTGCTTGCCCTGGAACACCACCGCCCGCAGTGGCTCACGCCGGCAGATCGCACGCGCATCGCTGATGAACTGGCGCATCTGCTGGTGGACGTTCGTGCAGATGATCACCGTACGCCCGGTCTCCGCACCGACCGCCAGCGCGGGAGCGAGCGCGGCGAGCGTCTTGCCCGTGCCCGTCGCCCCCTCCATCAGCACGTCCGTCCCGTCGGCGAGCGCCGCACCGATCGCCGACATCGCCGCCTGTTGGTCCGGGTAGGGGCGCTCGTACGGGAAGTACCGGTCGTACGGCTCGGTCACACCCAGGATTGGGTCCCCGGCGGGTTAACCGCTGGCGCTGAGGAACGCCATCAGTGCCTTCTGGGCGTGCAGGCGGTTCTCCGCCTGGTCGAAGACGATCGATCGGTCTGACCGCAGCACCGCATCGGTGATCTCCTCGCCCCGGTGCGCGGGCAGGCAGTGCAGCACCTGCGCGTCGGTCCCCTCGAGCAGTGCCATGTCCACCTGGTACCCATCGAACGCCGCGAGCTTCGCCGCCCGCTGGTCCTCCTGGCCCATCGAGATCCACACATCCGTGTACACGAAGTCCGCCCCCGCGACCGCCGCTGCGGGATCGTCGACGACCGTCGGCGCCGCGCCTGCGGCCTCCGCCCGCCCGAGCGTCGCCGCATCGAACCCGTACGCCGGTGGCGTGCAGGCTGTCACCTCGATGCCCGCCATCGCCGCCCCGATGATGAACGAGCGGGCGACGTTGTTCGCATCGCCCACCCACGTCACCCGTGCGGGCTCCTCGCCCATGTGATGCTCACGGATGGTCATGAGGTCCGCGAGCGTCTGGCAGGGGTGGGCATCATCGGTCAGTCCGTTGATGACCGGGACGTCCGTCGCCGCGGCCATCGTCTCCAGGTCGGCGTGGTCGAACAGCCGGGCCATGATCAGGTCCGCATACCGCCCGAGCACCGCCGCGGTGTCGGCGACCGGCTCACCGTGGCCCAGCTGGATGTCCGATGGCCCGAGGAAGATCGCATGCCCACCGAGCTGGGTCATCCCCGTCTCGAACGACACACGCGTGCGCGTCGAGGGCTTCTCGAAGACCATCGCGAGCGTCTGCTGTGCGAGCAGGTCCGACGGGTGCCCCTCGTGCTTCCACGTGTGTGCCTGCTCGACGACCTCCGACAGCTCCGCCGGCGAGAGGTCATCGATGTCGCACAGAGCACGCACCACGGCTACGCCCCCTGGGTGAGCCGCCGGGCGACCGCGGTCAGCACGTCGATCGCATCGGCGTACGACTCCAGTGCGAGATGCTCATCCGGTGCGTGGTCCAGCCCGGAGTCGCCCGGCCCGTAGCTGACCATCGGGCAGTCCCACGCCCCCGCGTAGATGTTCATGTCGCTCGTGCCGGTCTTGCGCAGCGGTCGTGGGGTGTACCCCTGCGCGCGGATCGCCGCACGGAACGCCCGAGCGACGGGCGTCCGCGGGCTCTGCATCACCGGCGGGATGGGGTCGATCCAGTGGACGCTCCCTGCGGTCAGCTCGCCCTCTGCGACCTCCTGGACATCGTCGATCGTGTACTTCGGTGGGATGCGGAACTGCACATCCACGGTCGCCTCGACGGCCAGCCCGTCCTCGGTGGGACCGCCCGTGAACGCGACCGGCTTGGTGGTGACCGTCTCGAAGACCCCCTCCGCATCGGGCTCATCGAAGAAGCTGTCCACGCGGGACCACCACCGCACCGCCGACTGGATGGCGTTGTCCGCCGGGCGCGAGGAGTGCCCCAGCTCGCTGGTGGCGACGTAGGTCCCCGAGAGGAAGCCACGGTACCCCAGGGTGATCCCATCGACGCCCGAGGGCTCGCCGTTGATGACCGCCGCGGGTGCGGGGCGATCGTCGATGAGGTGCCACGCCCCCTCGGAGGTGGTCTCCTCGCGGACGACCCCCGCGAAGGAGACGCCCGTCTCGACGGCGGCGACGGCCATCGCCGACAGCGGCCCCGTCGCATCGACCGCACCACGACCCCACAGTGCCTCCCCGTCGATCCGCACGGGGACCGCCCCCGGCACGGTGTCGATGTGCGAGGTGAGCAGCACCGCATCGTCCGCCGGTGCACGCACGTTGCCGACGCGGTCGATGAACACCTCGCGGTCGTGCGCCTCGAAGAACGCCACCAGCCGGTCGGCACACGCGCCCTCCGCACCCGACGGCGACGGCGTCGCAACCAGGTCGATCAGCAGCTGCTCTGCGGGACTGCGCCCCGCCCGCAGTGCGTCGATGTCGACACCCGCGGTGGCCTGGGGGTCGAGGTACGACCCACCGTCGGTCTGTGTGGGTTCGCTCATGCGTGGACGGCCTCCAGCGCGGTCATGAATCGGTCGATGTCATCGCGCGTGCAGATCAGCGGTGGCAGCAGCCGCACCACCGTCCGGCCCGCCGGCAGTGCCAGCACCTGCTCCGACAGCGCCAGATCACGCAGCACCCGGTTGGCCCCACGCTTGAGCTGGATCCCGCACATGAGACCGCTCCCGCGGACCTCCCGGATGGGCACCGCCCCCGACGCCTGGAGTGTGGCGAGCTCCTCATGGAGGTACGTCCCCATCGCCGCGGCGTGTGCGGGCAGCTGCTCATCGCGGACGGTCTCGATCGTCGCGAGCGCTGCGGCGGCGACGACGGGGCCGCCCGAGAAGGTCGAGCCGTGGTCGCCGCTGTCGTCTGCGATCCAGTCTGCGACGAGCGTGACCCCCAGCGGTAGCCCGTTGGCGACCCCCTTCGCGGCGGTGAGGATGTCGGGGACGACGTCGGACTGCTCGCAGGCCCACATGGTGCCCGTCCGCCCGATCCCCGTCTGGATCTCATCGATCACGAGCGCCGCGCCCGCCGCGGTGGTGAGCTCGCGCGCATGCTGGAGGTACGACGTGGTCGCCGGGTAGATGCCGCCCTCGCCCTGGATGGGCTCGAGGAACACCGCGGCGGTCTCCTCGTCGACGGCGGCGGCGAGCTCCGCCTCATCGCCGTAGGTGACGAACTCGATGTCGCCGACCAGCGGCTCGAAGGGGTCCTTGTACTGCTGCTTCCACGTGAGCGCGAGCGCACCCATGGTGCGGCCGTGGAACGCCCGCTTGGTCGCGATGATCTTCGAGCGGCCCGTCGCCGCACGCGCGAACTTCATCGCCGCCTCGTTCGCCTCCGTCCCCGAGTTGCACAGCCACACGTTCTCGAGGTCGCCGGGTGCGATGGTGGCGAGCAGGTCGTACAGCTGCGTGCGCACCGCGACCGGGTACGACGCCTGGACGTACACCAGCTCACCGGCCTGCTCGCGCACCGCGGCGGTCACCGCCGGGTGCGCATGCCCCAGCGTCGCGACGGCGTAGGACGCCCCCATATCGAGATACGCGGTGCCATCGCTGTCGACCAGCTCCATGCCCGACCCGTGGTCGATCTGGATGGGCTTCTCGGCGAAGACGAATCCACCGCTCATGTGTCCGCTCCGATGGCGGCGGCGCTGATATGTGTCCCGGCTCCCGCCAGCGCCGCCGTCAGGGGGTCCTCGCGCGTCGCATCCGCGATGATCACCCGGGTGGCACCCCCCGCGAGCGCCTCGGTCGCGGCCATCACCTTCCGGCGCATGAACCCCTCCGCCGCATCGGTGAGCGCGGCGTGCTCCTCGGGCGTCTCCACCGTCTCGATGAGCGTCGTCGGGTCGGCTGCATCTGCGTACACGCCCGCGACGTCCGTGAGCAGGACCACCGTCGCATCCATCGCCGCGCCGACCGCCGCAGCGGAGCGGTCCGCATCGGCGTTCACCGCGACACCATCATCCGCCAGCATCGGCACCGACACCACCGGTGTGTACCCCGCCCCCAGCAGCAGCTGCAGCAGCTGCACGTTCACCTGCTCGATCCGCCCGGCATGGTCCCCACGCCGGATCTTCTTGCGGCCATCCTCGATGATGCGGACCGCGGACTTCCGGGGCCCGCGCAACAGCCCGCCATCGACGCCAGAGAGCCCCACCGCATCGACGCCAGCCGCCTGCAGCTCGGCGGTGATCGCCGTGTTGATCTGCCCGGGCATGACCATCGTGAACACCTGCATCGTCTCCGCGTCGGTGAACCGGCCGGTCACCCCCGCGGGCGTCTCCACGTACTCGGGCTCGCGGCCGAGGCGTTCGAGCGTCGCATCCACCGCACTCGAGCCACCGTGGGTCAGCACCATCGACGTCCCATCGGCGATGTGCGCTGCGACATCCGCGATCACCGCGGTGGCGTCGACGGCCTCCGCGCCGCCGATCTTCACGACGACCGTGCTCATGGGCTCCCGATGGGGTGGTAGCCGACCTGTTGCAGCCCCGCGGTCTCTGTGAGCCCCAGCGCCACGTTCATCGCATGGACGGCCTGTCCGGCGGACCCCTTCAGCATGTTGTCGATCGCTGAGAAGACGACGATGCGGCCGTTGCGGGGATCGCGTGCGAAGCCCACCTCCGCCATGTTCGTACCGGCGACCGCCTTCGGCTCGGGGTAGCGGTAGACGCCCCCACCCCCGGCGACGATCCGCACGAACGGCTCTGTGGCGTAGCTCTCACGGTAGGCGCTCCACAGCTGCTTCGTCGAGACGGGTGCGTCGGCGAAGACGTGGCACGTCGCACTCGCCCCACGCGTCATATCGACCGCGTGTGCGGTGAACGCCCCCTCGAGCCCGAGGTACGCGGCGATCTCCGCCTCGTGCCGGTGCCCTGTCGGTGCGTACGGGCGGACGATCCCCCCACGCTCGGGGTGTGATGACGCGCGCCCACCGCTGGCACCACCCTCAGAGGAGCCCACCTTCACGTCCGCGACGAAGCGGGTCGCCGTGTCGACGATCCCCGCATCCACCAGCGGCTTCAGCCCGAGGATCACCGCCGTGGCGTTGCACCCCCCAGCGGCGATGATGCGTGCACCGGGCAGCTCCGCGCGGGTGAGCTCGACGAGCCCGTAGGTCGCATCGGCGAGGTACGACGGTGCAGCATGCCCATCGTACCACTCGTCGTACAGCGCGGCATCTGGGAGCCGGAAGTCCGCAGAGAGGTCCACCACCAACGGTGCGGTGTCGGTGAACGTCTCGATCTGCTGCATGGTCACGCCATGCGGTGTGGCGGTGAACAGCACGTCCACCGGCTCGAGCGCGTCGGGTGCGACGAAGCGCAGCTCCAGCTCCCGGAGGTTCGGGTGGACGTAGCCGACGGTCTTGCGCTCGAACTGCCGGCTGGTCGCATACGCGAGCTCGAGGTCGGGGTGCCCCGCGATCAGCCGCAGCAGCTCGCCGCCGGTGAACCCCGAGCCACCGACGACACCCGCGGTGTACGTCGTGCTCACGCCGGAGCCTCCAGTGCGCGGGTCTCGATCCAGTCGACGACGGCTGCGGGCACGTCGGTGTCGACCGTCTCATCGAGTGCTTTGAACTCGACGGTGTGGTTGACCTCGTGGACGACCGGCCCCGCGGGGGTCTCCATCAGGTCGACGCCCAGCAGCCCGCCGCCGACGGCAGCCGATGCCGCGCTGGCGAGCTCCGCTATGGTCTCCGAGACCGTGTACGGGGTCGTCTCCGCACCCACGGCGGCGTTGGTGATCCAGTGGTCCCCGCTGCGGGCCATCGCCGCGACGGGCTCACCGTCGGTGACGACGACCCGCAGGTCACGGTCGGGCTTGTCGATGTACTCCTGCAGGTAGAACACCTTGTGCTCGTAGTGTCCGAGCACGGCCTTGTGCTCCAGGATCGCCTCTGCGGCATCCCGTGAGTCGATCTTCGCCATCAGCCGCCCCCACGAGCCCATCACGGGCTTGAGCACACACGGGTAGCCGAAGGACTCGATCGCCTCGAGGGCGCTGTCGACACTGAAGGCGACGGAGGTCCGTGGTGTCGGCACGCCCGCCGCTGTGAGCGCCACGGAGGTGCGCAGCTTATCCGCACACACCATCGCCGTCTCCGCGCTGTTGATCACCGGCAGGCCGTACGCCTCACACAGCCGGGTCAGGTAGACCGACCGGCTGGTCGCGAGACAGCGGTCCAGCACGATGTCCACGTCGGCCAGCGCCGCAGGTGGGCGCTCGATGTCGAACTGCTGTCGCCGGACGTCGACCTTCTGCACCGTGTGGTCGCGGTCCCGCAGCTCCCCGAGCAGGAGCTTCTCATCCCGCCGGATGCGGGAGTACAGCAGCCCGACGTCCATCTCACTCGCCCCAGTCTTCCTCGAGCTCCGGTGCTTCCTCGAGCACGACGGGGTCGACGGCGACCACCTCGAGCTCTGCACCGGATGCGGGTGAGTCGACGATCTCGCCGATCTCGACATCCGCGGGGATCTCGATCTCCTCTTCTGTGACGGGGTCTGTTGCGGTCGTGGTCTCAACCATACCCACCCTCATGGAGGGGATGGCTTAAACACATCGAAGTTATCCGGAATACAGACACGTCTAGAACGTCCACTTACCACTGATTATACCGCTTTCAACGCAATCCAGAGGAATCTATATCAGAAAAATTATGTTTCTCCTCGTGTGGCGATCGCCGCGACCGCAGCTGCACGATCGGCGGCGGCAGCTGCGAGCGCGTCGGTGCGTGCTGCGTGCGCCTCGCGTGCTGTGACCAGTGCGGTCTCCGCGGTCTCGACGCCTGCGGTCGTCTCCGGCACCGCCGGTCCACCCGCAGAATCCCGTGCATCGACCGACGCCTGTGGGTCCAACGCGGCGTCGATCGCCGCCTCGTCCACCGCATCCGCGTGTGCGGGTGCGGCCGCCGCCACCGCATCCATGATCGTCGACACCGTCGGCTCCTCCGTCGTCGCGGCCACCTCGGCGACGATGTGATGCGCCTCACGGAACGGGAGGCCGGCCATCGCGAGCGCGTCGGCGACGCCCGTCGCGGTGCTGAACCCCTCGGCAGCTGCCGCAGCCATCGCCGCCGTCTCGACGCGCACCGTCGCGACCGCACCCGCGGTGACCCCGACCGCCTCGGTCGCGTCGACCGCCGTCCACAGGTGCTCCGTCGCCGTCTGGAGGTCGCGGTTGTACGCCCGGGGCAGCCCCGTGATGATCGCGGCGATCGCCGTCTGTGCACCCTGGACGCTGCCGGCTGCCGCACGCACGAGCTCGAGACTGTCGGGGTTGACCTTCTGCGGCATGATCGAGGAGGTCGATGCGTACGCATCGGCGACCGTGACGTGCCCGCGGCCGGCGGCGCCGATGAGGTCAGTCGCGATGCCACCGGCGGTCGCGACCGTCTGGCCCATCGCCTGGACCGCCTCGAGCATGAAGTCCCGCGTCGAGACCGCATCCATGCTGTTCGCACACACCCCATCGAAGCCCAGCAGCGCCGCGGTGCGTGCACGGTCGATCGGGAAGGGGGTGCCCGCGAACGCCGCCGCCCCCAGCGGGCAGGTGTTGGTCCGCCCGTACGCATCCAGCAGGCGTCCACGGTCGCGCTCGAGCGCCTGCGCGTACGACAGCGCCCAGTGCGCGAGCGTCGTCGGCTGTGCGGGCTGCAGGTGCGTGTACCCCGGCATCACCGTCTCGGTGTGTTCGGCGGCCACCCCCACGAGCGCTGCGCCGAGGTCGATCGCCGCAGCGTGCGTCTGCAGCAGCGCCGCACGCGTGGCCATGCGCAGGCACGTGGCCACCTCATCGTTGCGCGAGCGGGCGGTGTGCATGCGCCCCCCGTCGGGGCCGACCGCATCGATCACCGCGGTCTCGATCGCCTCATGCACATCCTCACCATCGGGCAGTGCGTCGTGACCCGCCTCGGCGATGTCCGCAAGCGCGGTGAGGATGGCCGCGGCGGTCTCCGCCTCGATGATCTCGGCCTCGGTGAGCATGACCACATGCGCCTCATCGACGGCGATGTCGTCGTCGAACAGGCGGGCATCGGCGGCGAGTGAGCTGAGGAACGACCGCGCGGGGCCGCCGCTGAAGCGCGCACCGCGGACAGCCGGGGTGTGCTCATCCGCCATCGCGATCACGCACCGTCGCGGTGGTCTGCGGCCAGCCGGCTCTGGAAGCCGTGGTACTTCGCGACACCGATCGCATCCTGCTGGGTGATCTCGCCCACCGCCGCCGTGTCGAACGAGGCGGCATCGGGTGAGTACACCGCGTGCGGGGAATCACGCGCGACCGGGCGGATGCTGCCGCCGGCGAGCCGGAGGGTGACCTCCCCGGTGACATGCTGCTGTGTCGCGTCGATGAACCCCTCCAGCCCCGCCATGAGCGGGTGCTCGAGCAGCCCCTCGTACGCCTTCTGCGCCCACGCCGCGTCGACGCTGCGCTTGAAGTCACGCTCCTGCTTCGTCAACACGAACTCCTCGAGTGCCGCATGCGCCGTCAGCAGCGCGGTGGCACCGGGATGTTCGTAGTTCTCGCGGACCTTCAGCCCGAGGATGCGGTCCTCCATCATGTCGGTGCGCCCCACCCCGTAGGCGCCGACGGTCTCGTTCAGCCGCTCGATGAGGGCGACGGGCCCGTAGGCGGTGCCATCGATCGTCGTCGCGGTGCCCGACTCGAAGCCGATCGTCAGCTCCGTCGGCGCGGCGGCGTCCTCGGGGGCGGTCGTCCACTCGTAGATGCGCTCGGGCGGGACGTGTGTCGGGTCCTCCAGGTCGCCCCCCTCGATCGAGCGGCTCCAGAGGTTCGAGTCGATCGACCAGATGCCACCATCGCCGGCCGACACGGGCAGGTCGTGCTCTGCGGCGTACGCCTGCTCCCACTCGCGGGTGAGCTCGAGGTCGCGGATCGGTGCGATCACCTCCATGTCCGTCGCCCGCCAGACCGCCTCGAAGCGCAGCTGGTCGTTCCCCTTGCCCGTACATCCGTGTGCGAGCGCCGTGCATCCCGCATCCGCGGCGGTCTCCGCGATCGCCTCGGCGATCACCGGGCGTGCCATCGCGGTCCCGAGTGGGTACCCCTGATACGTGGCATTCGCCTGCACCGAGCGGAGACACAGCTCCGCGAACGCCTCGGTCGCATCGATGATGGTGAGCTCGATCCCGTGGGCGGCGGCGGTCTCATGCGCCTCCTCGAACTCGCTGTCCGGTTGTCCGACGTCGACGGTGATGCCCAGGACCTCCTCGTATCCGTACTCCTCCTCCAGCAGCGAGACGCACACCGTCGTGTCGAGCCCGCCGGAGAAGGCCAGTGCCGCGCGTGTCATGGCTGTAGTGCAGCCGTCTTGGACATAAATATCACGATATAAAGTGCTGAAATAAACGCGTAGAGATGCCTATACCTCGTGTATGCGATATCTGTCGGGTGAAGGAGATGGGATGCTATGGGCCTAGGGGGCCCGTCGTCGGACGGCGGTCGCTGGTGCTGGGGTGACGGCGGACCCGGCCTCCAACACAGCGTTCATACCCGCATGCAGTCGGACCTGTGACAAAACAGTTGTGTCATGGGCTCAGGCCACCGGTTCGACGGGATGGCCTGCGTCGGCTGCGGCGTCGATCGCCCCACCTGCATCCAGCACCGTCTGCAACACCGCGACGAGTGCATCGACCGGCACCCGCACCTGCGCACCGGTGTCCCGCTCCCGGATCGTGACGGTCGCATCCTCCGTCTCCGTCGCGTCGACGGTCACCCCCAGCGGCGTCCCCACCTCGTCCTGCCGGCGGTATCGGCGGCCGATGGACCCGCCCGCATCGTAGCTCACCCGCAGCCCTGCCTGCCGCAGCTCCGCGGCGATCGTCTCCGCCCGCTCGACGAGCGCAGGGGCGTTCGACACCACCGGGAACACGCCCACCTCCGTCGGCGCGACCGCCGGTGCCAACCGCAGCACCGTGCGTGACTCCCCGGCGAGGGTGTCCTCATCGAACGCGTGCACCAGCACGGTGTACACCGTCCGGTCGATCCCGAACGATGGCTCGATCACCGCCGGGGTGACCTGCCGGCCGGCGATCGTCTGCTCGGACTCGGTGACCGACACCGCCGCGGTGTCGACCTCCACGACCTCATCATCGACGGTGACCGAGAGCGTCGCATCCGCCGCACAGCTGGGGTCCGCAGCGCATGCGGCCTCGACCGCAGCGGCCACCGCGGGTGCGTCCGCCCCGAAGCGCGGCCCCAGCGTGCTCATATCCACGTCGACCTCGACGACCGTCTCGCTGCGGGGCTCTGCGAGCGGGACGTACATGCTGAAGTCCGCATCGGCGGCGGCCGCATGGTGCTGCAGGTCGTACTGCCCCCGTGCGGCGAACCCCGCGATCTCGATCCAGCCGTCGCCCACCTCCGCCTCCGCATCCCAGCAGTCCGATGCGTAGTGTGCGCGCTCGCCGCTGCGGTGCTGCCGGAAGCGCAACCGTGCGGGGTCGACCCCGATCTCCGCGTACCACTCCGCCGCAGCGGCGATGTGGTAGGCGATCCACCGGTTCGTGAGCACCCCCTCGTCGACGGCATCCGCGACCGTGTGCTCCTGCGGCTGTCGCCCCGCCTGCTGGTCGGCGGCCGACCACAGCTGGACGGTGCTGTCGCCCCAGCCGGTCGGCTCGGGCCCGGGGTCGTCTGGGTCGATGAACAGCTCCAGCTCCGCCTGGGTGAACTCCCGGGTCCGGACGACCCCCCGTCGCGGGGAGATCTCGTTGCGGTACGCCCGGCCGATCTGCGTGACGCCGAAGGGCAGCTGGCCGCGTGCGTACTCCTTCAGCCGGGGGAACTCCACGAAGATCGCCTGGGCGGTCTCCGGACGGAGGTACCCCGGTTCCTGGCTGCCGGGGCCGACCGGGGTGGGGAACATGAGGTTGAACTCCTCGACGGGCTGGCCTGCCAGCGGTGCCCCACAGGTCGGGCAGGCGATCGCGGCGTCGTCGATCGCCTCGGCCTGTGCGGCGGGCGCCATGTCCTCCGCATCATCGATGTCGGTCTCCGCCTCGATCAGGTGGTCCGCGCGGTGTGCGCCACCGCACTCACCGCAGGTGACCATCGTATCGTCGAACCCGTCGAGGTGGCCGGAGGCCTCGAAGGCGGCCTCCGGCATGATCGTCGGCGCATCCACCTGCAGATGCCCCTCCTGGACGGCGAAGCGGTCGCGCCATCGTGCCTCGACGTTCGCCTTCAGCGCCGCACCCTGCGGTCCGTAGGTGTAGAACCCCGCCCCGCCCTCGTAGACCGCACTCGCCCGGAAGTAGAAGCCCCGTCGCCGCGCGAGCTCTGCGACCTGCGCCCCCGGGCCGCCCGTGGCCATCTAGATCGCCCCGAGCAGGTCGATGTCGCGCACCACACCCGTGAGCCGGTCACCGTCGAGCACCGGCAGCTGCTCGATGTCGTGGCTGATCATCGCCTGCGCGACGCTCACGCAGGAGGCCCCCGGCGTCGTCGTCGCGACGTCGGTCGTCATGAACTCCCCGACGGGTGCATCGGGGATCTCCACGTTCCGCGTGGGGACGAACCGGGTGCCGACGACCTTGATGCCCTCCCACATCCAGCTGTCATCCTGCTCGGCGACGGAGCCGCCCGTCTCATCCTCGCCCTCGACGACCTCTGCGACGTCGATGATGTCCACCTCGGTGACGATCCCGCTGAGTGTCCCCTCCGCATCGAGACACACCGCATACGGCACCGCCGCGAGGAAGATCTCGCGTTCGACCACCGGCAGCGGCGTCTGCTCGTACACCGCGTTCACCTCACGGCCCGCGATCGCACCGACCGCGGCGTCCGCTGCGACCTCCTCCCGCGCGATCGCACGCACCACATCCGTCACCGTCACGATCCCCGCCAGGGTCCCATCGACGACGGGGACGCGGCGCTCGTCCTGCTCGCGCATCAGCTCCGCCAGCGCCGTGATGGACGTGTCGGCCGAGACGCTCGGCACATCCCGCATCAGCACGGCCAGCTGGTTCTCCTCCGGCCGGTCGATCAGCTCCTGCCGCGAGACGATCCCGCGGTAGGCCTCGCCATCGTCGGTCGGCTTGACCACCGGCACCGACGAGAAGCCCTCCTCCTGGAGGTACCGGAGCACATCATCGCGCGTGCCCGGTAGCTCCACGGTCACGAGCTCCGACCGCGGGGTCATCAGATCGTGGACATCCATGGACGGTGTACCTGAGCGGCCGACATGTACTCTTTGATGGTCCCGCCGCCCCACCGCTGAGACGAGCAGAGACCCTCATCATTCCTCATTTTATAGGTCGTGCGTGTGCTATATAGCACTATTACTGACCATCCACACAGCAATCTGCACAGGTTGTGGACAATCGTCGCGTCAACTGATTTCCACTTCGACGGGTTTTTATGATGTTGACACGCTATACCATACATGGCTTCCAACGCGGCTGCCAGATCCGAGGTGTCAGCAGGTGAGATCGTCGCGTCTGTCGACGGATCCGCGACACACCCCGCGTTCATCATCGCCGATATCACCCGAGATGATGCCTGGCTGGCGATGCCGCTGGATGCGGCGCCACGGCTCTCCGAGTGGGCCTGATCAGAGCCGCTCACGCAGCGTCTGGGCCGTCTGCGGGCCCACCCCCGGCACGTCCTCGAGGTCCGCGCGCGAGGCCTGCCGGATGTTCTCCACCGACCCGAATCGCCGCAGCAGCGCCTGCCGGGTCGTCGGTCCCACCCCCGGGACCGCCTCGAGGACCGTCTGGACGTCGTCCCGCAGGGTCTGATGGTACTGGACGGCGAAGCGATGCGCCTCATCGCGGACCCGCTGCAGCAGATGCAGTGCGGGGTCATCGTCGGCGAGATCGAGCACCCCATCCGGTGTGAACACCTGCTCCTCCTGCTTCGCCAGTGACACCGCAGGGACGTCCCATCCCACCGCCGCGATGGCCTCGGCCGCCGCGGTGAGCTGGGTGGGCCCCCCGTCGATCAGCAGCAGGTCGGGATCGGGCCGGTCATCGCGGGGTGCGCGCTGCGCGCGCCACGCGAGCAGCTCTGCGATGTGCCCGACGTCGTCGTTGCCGGGTGTCAGCCGCTTGCGCCGGTAGCCTGCGGTGTCGGCCTGCCCGTCGACGAACCACACGTTCGAGCCGACGACCGCCCGCCCCTGTGCATGGCTGACGTCGAACCCCTCGATGTACCGCGGCCGCGTGGACCCAAGCGCGCTCGCGAGCCGACCGACCGCATCGACGCGGCGGTCCGAGGCTGCCGCGTTCTTCAGTGCGAGCTCGACGAGCTTCGCCTCCCGGCCCACCCCCGGCACACGCACGGCGACGCCCGCGTCGGTCAGCCACCGTTCGACCGAGCGGTCCGCCGGTGCCTCCGACAGCAGGATCGCATCGGGCAGCTCCCGCTCGGTGTAGTACTGCGTGAGGAACGCGCCGATGACCTCCGCGGCACCGGCGCCATCACCGGGTGCATCCAGGCGGTGTCGGGAGCGGTCGACGAGCTGCCCGCGCTGGCTGTGCAGCCGTGCCACCGTCGCCGCGGTGCCCTCGATCGACACGCCGATGACGTCGACCGCACGCTCATCCTCCCGGCTGCTGACGGCCTCAGCACCCCCGCCGTGGAACCCCCGGACGACCGCGAGGCGGTCCCGCAGATGCGCGGCGCGCTCGAAGCGCTGCTGTGTCGATGCGGACGCCATCGCCGTCGCCATCGGGCCGGCGAGCACCCCCGTCTCGCCGGCGAAGAACCGCTCGGCGTCATCGACCCGTTCGCGGTACGCCGCCGCATCGATCTCCCCGGTACACGGTGCGCTGCACAGCCCCATGTCGTAGTCGAGACAGGGGCGGTCGCGACCGGCGTACTTGTGGTCGGAGCAGCCGCGGAGGCCGAACGTCTCGCGGACGGCCTTGATCACCGTCTCGACGTCACCCTTGTTGGTGTACGGGCCGAAGACGACCGCATCATCATCGGGGTCACGCGTGACCTCGATCCGGGGGACCTCGTGGTCGGTGAACTGCACCAGCGGGTACGACTTGTCGTCCTTCAGGCGGACGTTGTACCGCGGCTGGTGGCGCTTGATGAGGTTCGCCTCCAGCAGCAGCGCCTGCGTCTCGGTGTCGGTGACCGCGGTCTCGATCGCCTCGGCGTCGGCGACCATCTGTGCGACCCGCTGGCTCGCGGGGTCGGCGTACGACCGCACCCGGTCGCGGACGACGACCGCCTTGCCGATGTAGATCGGGCGGTCGTCGGCGAGGAACTGGTAGACACCGGGGGCTCGCGGGAGGGCAGCTGCACGCTCGCGCACCGCCGCCGTCTGCATGCGTCATGTCGGTGCCCGACGGGTATCAACACACCGCGGCGTCAGTCGGTGGGGAACTCGACGCCCGCCTCCGCGAGCACCGCGGCGAACGCATCGGGGTCGACGACGGGGACGTCTGCGGCCTCGGCTGCCTCCTGCTTGCTCGCACCGGGGTCCTCCCCGATGACGAGGTAGTCGGTGTTGCCCGAGACGCTGGAGGTGACGCTGCCGCCGTGTCGCTCGACGATCGCTGCGGCGTCTGAGCGACTCACCGCGAGCCGACCGGTGAACACCACCGTGAGGCCCGCGAGCGCCGCACCCGTCTGTGGGTCCGGCGCGACCGGCTCGACCCCCTCCGCACGCAGTGCGGCGAGCTCCCGACGGTTCTGGGTGTTGCGCAGGAACGCATCGATCGCCTCGGCGACGATCGCGCCCACCTCATCGACGGCGGTGAGGTCCTCGACCGTCGCGGCGATGAGCGCGTCCACCGAGCCGAACGCCACCGCGAGGTTGCGGGCGATCGTCGGCCCCACCTCGGGGATGCCGAGGGCGACGAGGAACCGCTCCAGCGGGGGCTCACGCGTCGCATCGACCGCGGCGATGAGGTTCTCCGCGCTGGTGGTGCCCCACCCCTCCAGTGGTGCCAGCGCGTCGACATCCAGGCGGTACAGGTCCGCCAGCTCACCGATGAGCCCCGCGGCGGTCAGCTGCTCGACGCGCTCGACACCCAGCCCCTCGATGTCGAGCGCATCGCGGCTGCCGTAGTGGACGACCGTCTGGACGAGCTGTGCCCGACACCGCAGCCCACCGGTGCAGTACGCGAGGGGGCCATCCCGCCGCACGGGTGAGTCGCACACCGGGCAGCGCTCGGGGAAGCCGAACGGCTCGTCCGACCGCGCGTCGACCACCGCGGCGACCTCCGGGATCACATCGCCGGCGCGCCGCACCCGGACGCGGTCGCCGACCCCGATGCCGAGGCGCTCGACCTCATCGGGGTTGTGCAGCGATGCGCGCGAGACCGTCACGCCACTGACGTCGACGGGCTCCAGCAGCGCCACGGGGGTGAGCCGGCCCGTCCGGCCCACCTGGACGACGATGTCCTCGACGCGGGTCTCCTCCGTCCGTGCGGGGAACTTGTACGCGAAGGCCCACCGCACCGCCCGTGCGGTCGCCCCGAGCGCCTCCCGCTGGGCGCGGTCGTCCACCTTGATCACCGTCCCGTCGATCTCATACCCCAGCCCCTCGCGGTCGGCGAGCAGCCCATCGCGGAACGCGATCGCGTCGTCGATCTGCTCGACGCGCGTGGTCCGCTCGGCGACGGCGAAGCCCCACCCCCGCAGCGCGGCGAGCGTCGCCGACTGGCTCGCCGGCAGCGCGCTCGCATCGAGGATGTCGTACGCGAAGCACGACAGCGGCCGCTCGCGCACCTCGGTGGGGTCGAGCCGTCGCAGCGCACCCGCGGCGGCGTTGCGGGGGTTCGCGAAGGGGTCCTCCCCCGCCTCGATGCGCTGGCGGTTGTACGCGGTGAACGCCGCGATCGGCATGTACACCTCCCCACGGACGGCGAGCGTCGCCGGCGGGTCGCCGCTGAGCCGCAGCGGCACCGTCGGGATCGTCTGCACCTGCGGGGTGACGAGGTCGCCGGTGTCACCATCGCCCCGGGTGGCCGCACGCACGAGCGCGCCGTCCTCGTACACCAGCTCGACGGACAGCCCGTCGAACTTGGGCTCACACGTGTACGCGACCGCATCGCTGTCCAGGCGATCGCGCACCCGCACGTCGAACGCACGCACGTCCGCGGCCTCGGTGCTCTGGTCGATCGACAGCATCGGCGTCACATGCGCGACGCTCTCGAGGCTGTCGACCGGTGCACCGCCGACGCGCTGGGTCGGGCTCGTGGGTGCGGTCGCATCGAAGGCGTCCTCCAGCGCCTCCAGCCGCCCGAAGAGCTCGTCGTAGCGGCGGTCGGCGATGATGGGGTCCGCGGCGATGTAGTAGCGGTGGTCGTGCTCGCGGATGGCCGCCCGCAGCTGTTCGATCTGCGTCATCGCCGCCTCGCGGTCGAGGCTGTCGACGGGTGCGAACGCCAGCTCCTCGGGCGCGAGGTACGGGTTGTCGGCGCTGGCGTATCGCAGCTCATCTGCGGGCGGGATGACGCCGCTGGGCATGGCCATCGTCCGGACGGCCCCCCGTTAGCTGTGTCGTCCGGTCGCGCACATCGACACCCATACCTCAGGCGCCGGTGACCATCATAGCATGCCGGATGACTTCCTGCTGCTCACCCCGGGCCCGGTGCCCCTGCAGCCACCGGTGACCGACGCGATGACCGAGCCGATGGTGTCGCACCGGTCGGCCTCGTTCGCCGAGACGGTCGCCACGCTCACCGCCGACCTCGAGTGGATCTTCACCCACTCGACGCTCGACGGCTACGACACGACACCGCCGGACGGCGGCACCGCGCTCGTGCTGAACGGGACGGCCACGCTGGGGATGGAGGCGGCGGTCTCGAACCTCGTGGGCCCCGACGACCGCGTCGTCGCGCTGGTCAACGGCAAGTTCGGCGAGCGCTTCGCACGCATCGCCGAGCGGTACGCGCAGGTCGAGCGCGTGGCGGTCCCCTGGGGGGAGGCCTTCGACATGGAGACGGTCGCCGCGGCGATCAGCCCCACGACGGACCTCGTCACCATGGTGCACAACGAGACCTCCACGGGCATCCTGAACCCCGCGTCGGGGGTGGGGCGGCTGGCCGCCGAGGCCGACGCCCGCTTCGTGCTGGATGGGGTGACCTCGATCGGCGGCGACGTGGTCTGCATCGACGACTGGCACGTCGACATCGCGATCACCGACGCGCAGAAGGCCCTCGGTGCACCGCCAGGCATCAGCGCCGTCTACGTCACCGATGCGGTCACCGACGCACTCGACGGGGAGCGCGGCCCGTTCTATGCGGACCTGCCACGGCACCTGCAGAAGGCCGCCGCGGCGCAGTCGCCGTTCACGAGCGCGGTCCCGCTGTACCGCGCGTTCGCAGCGGCGACCGCCGCGATCCGCGAGGAGGGGATGCCACGGCGGATCGCCCGCCATCGCCAGCAGGCCGCGGCGGTCCGTGCGGGGCTCGAGGCGATGGGCCTGGAGCTGTTCGCCGCTGTCCGCGACGTGACCGTCTACTCGAACACCGTCACCGCCGCACGGCTGCCCCCGTCGCTGCGTGGGGAGGCGTCGGCGCCGTTCTTCGATGCGGTCGCCGCAGCGGACGTGGCGATCGCCGGCGGCCAGGCACACCTCGGCGGGGAGATCTTCCGCATCTCCAACATGGGTGACCACCGACCGGCGGCGATCGAGCGCGGGCTCGCGGCGGTCGCCGATGCGCTCACGACCGCAGGGGTCGACGCGGATGCGGACGCGGCGGTCACCGCGGCGCAGACGGTCCTGCGCCCGTAACCGTTGGTTATAAGACGACGTCGGATTATGCATGGTACACATAATGCCCGAGGAGCGACGGAGCCCGTTCATCCACGCTGGCGATGCGGTCGACCCCCACACCGGTGCCGCAGCCGTGCCGCTGTATCAGACCTCGTCGTTCGTCTTCCCGGATGCGGCGACCGCCGCAGACCGGTACGCCCTGCAGGCGGATGGGGACATCTACACGCGGATCTCCAACCCGACGGTCCGTGCGCTCGAGCAGCGGCTCGCCGCGATCAGCGGCGCGCCCGCGGCGGTCGCGACCGCCTCGGGGATGGCGGCGTTCGATGCGATCGTCTCGACGCTGTGTGCCGTCGGTGACACGGTCGTCGCCGGCGAGCAGCTGTACGGTGGGACCCTCACCCATCTGCGGACGGTCGCCGCCGACCGCGGCATCGAGCTCGTCCTCGTCGACGACGGCGACCCCGATGCGGTCGCCGCCGCGCTCACCGATGACGTGGCGTTCCTGCACGTGGAGACGATCACCAACCCCGCGCTGCACGTCGCGGACCTGCCCGCGCTCGCGGACGTGGCGCACGCACACGGCGTGCCGCTGGTCGTCGACAACACGTTCGCGACGCCGGCGGTGTGCCGGCCCGTCGACCATGGCGCCGACGTGGTGTGGGAGTCGACGACGAAGTGGATCCACGGGGCGGGCACCACCATCGGTGGGGTGCTCATCGACGCCGGCAGCTTCGAGTGGGCGGGCTACCCGACGGTCACCGACGGCCGCGTCGACCACACGGCGAGATCGCCAGAGGCGCCGCTGGCGGCGGCGGCACGCCATGAGGTGCTGCGTGCGACGGGGTCGCTGCAGGCCCCGTTCGACGCCTGGCAGACGCTGCAGGGGGTCGCCACGCTGGACGTGCGGATGCAGCAGCAGTCCGACACCGCCGCGGCGGTCGCGGCGTACCTCGACGAGCACCCCGCCGTCGCGTGGGTGCGGTACCCCGGCCTGGCGGATGACCCCGCCCGTGCGGTCGCCGAGCGCGTCTGCACCGCCGCGGCGCCGACGCGCTATGGGGCGATGGTCAGCTTCGGTGTCACCGGCGGCCGCACCGCAGCACGGACCGTCTGCGAGTCGACAGCGATGATCCGCTTCCTCGCGAACGTGGGGGATGTGGCATCGCTGATCATCCACCCCGCGACGACGACGCACGCGGCGCTGGATGCGGACGCACAGGTCGCCGCGGGCGTGCGCCCCGAGCAGCTGCGCCTGTCGGTGGGTCTCGAGGGCGCCGATGCGATCTGTGCGGACCTCGATGCCGCGCTGGCGGAGGCCGACGCGTGAGCGCCGAGCACACCCAGGAGGTCGTCCTCGAGGCGTTCACGTTCGCGACCGGTGAGACGCTCACCGATGTGCCGCTTGCGGTCGCGACCTACGGAGAGTACACCGGCGACAACGCCGTGCTCGTGTGCCACGCGCTGACGGGCTCACACCGCGTGGCGGGTCCCTCGACCGACGTCCGCGGGCAGGCGCATGGGTGGTGGCGCGACATCGTCGGGCCGGGTCGGCCGATCGACACGACCGAGCACTACGTGATCTGCGTGAACAACCTGGGCTCGTGCTACGGGTCGGCGGGACCGACCACACCGGCGGCCGACGGCAGCCCCCACGGCCCGCGCTTCCCGACGGTGACCGTCGGTGACTGGACGCGTGCGCAGGCGGCGGTGTGCGACCACCTGGGTGTCGACCGGCTCGCGGCGGTCATCGGCGGGAGCGTCGGCGGCATGAACGTGCTCGAGTGGACCCGGCGCTTCCCCGACCGCCTCGACCGTGCGGTCGCGATCGCCGCGGCGGCCCGGCTGGACGCGCAGGTGCTCGCCGTCGGTGCCATCGCCCGGCGGGCGATCCTCACCGACCCCGACTTCCAGGGGGGTGCGTACTACGACAGCGACCGCACGCCGACGGCGGGGCTCGCACTCGCCCGGCAGCTGGGGCATCTGCTGTACCTCTCGAAGTCGTCGATGCAGCGCAAGTTCGGGCGTCGGCCCGCCCGCGTGGACACCGCGCCGCCGCATGTGGCGGTCGACCCCACCGCCGCGGCGGGGCCGTACCGCGACGTGGAGTCGTACCTGACGTACCAGGCCGACCGGTTCATCGACCGCTTCGATGCGAACGCGTACCTGTACCTCACGCGGGCGATGGAGGAGTTCGACCTGGCCGCCGGGGCGGCCGACCTCGCCGACGCCGTCGCCGCGTACGACGGTGAGCTGCTGTTGCTGTCGTTCACCGGGGACTGGCACTTCACCCCCGAGCAGTCCGCACAGCTCGCGGCGGCGTACCGCGCCGGGGGGACGTCCACGGTGCACCACGTCGTCGACAGCTCCCACGGGCATGACGCGTTCCTCGTCGAGCCGGACAAGGTGGGTCCGCCGATCGCGGCGTTCCTCGCCGCCGGCACCACCGCGGTGTCGGCGGTCGACGTGGATGCGGCGGACCCGCAGGTGGCTCCCACGGAGTTCGCACCCGTGCACTCGTCGCTGTTCATGCGGTGAGGGTGTCACAGAAACCGGCGATGCTTGCCCGCGCCACCGCGGTATAAGCCCCCACGCATGGGAGCAGGGGTACGATGTCAGATGACCCATCCGCGCAGGGCTTCGCGACCCGGAGCCTGCATGCGGGCCAGTCGGTCGACCCCGCGACGGGCGCACGCGCACCGCCGCTGTACCAGACCACCTCCTACGTGTTCGAGGACACCGATGACGCCGCCGCGCAGTTCGCCCTCGAGAAGCCGGGGTACATCTACACCCGGCTGATGAACCCGACGATCGCCAGCCTCCAGGAGCGGCTGGCCGCCCTCGAGGGCGGGGTGGGGGCCGTCGCGACCGCCTCGGGGATGGCCGCACTGGACCTGACGACGTTCCTGCTTGCGTCGGCGGGTGACAACATCGTCAGCGCCTCGTCGCTGTACGGCGGCACCTACACCTACTTCACCCACTCCGTCGAGCGCCGGGGGATCACCACCCGCTTCGTCGAGACGCTCGATGTCGACGCGTACGCCGATGCGATCGACGCCGACACCGCGTACGTCCACCTCGAGACGATCGGCAACCCCGCTCTCGACACCCCCGACATCGCCGCGATCGCCGACATCGCCCACGCCCATGGCGTGCCGCTGTTCGTCGACAACACGTTCGCGACGCCCGCGCTGTGCCGGCCGCTCGAGCACGGGGCGGACCTGGTGTGGAACTCGACGACGAAGTGGATCCACGGGGCGGGCACCACCATCGGCGGCGTCGTCGTCGACGGTGGCAGCTTCCCGTGGGCCGAGCACGCCGAGCGGTTCCCCGAGATCGCCGCACCGAACCCGGCGTACCACGGCGTGAACTTCGCGGAGACGTTCGGGGAGGCGGCGTTCACCTACGCGGCGATCGCCCGCGGGCTGCGCGACCTGGGCAACTCGCAGTCGCCGTTCGACGCGTGGACGACGCTCGAGAAGCTCGAGACGCTGCCGCTGCGCATCGCACAGCACAGCGAGAATGCGCTGGCGGTCGCGGAGTTCCTCGATGAGCACCCCGCCGTCGCGTGGGTGACGTACCCCGGCCTGCCCGAGCACCCCACCCACGAGGCGGCCTCGCGCTACCTCGACGGCGGCTATGGGGGGATGATCACCTTCGGCGTCGCCGGCGGCTACGAGGCGGCGCAGGCGACCGTCGACAGCCTCGAGATCGCCTCGCTGCTGGCGAACGTGGGGGATGCGAAGACGCTCGTGATCCACCCCGCCTCGACGACGCACCAGCAGCTGACCGACGAGGAGCAGGCGGCGGCGGGGGTGACCCCCGACCTCATCCGGCTGTCGGTGGGGATCGAGTCGGTCGAGGACATCATCGCGGACCTCGATGCGGCGCTGTCTGCGGCCTGAACGACCGGGGAAACAGCAAACTCTTTTGTCCGCTCTCCCGAAGCCTGATACGATGCCGAACGTAGAATATCTCAACTACGAGGTGCTCGACGACCACGGGTGGGACATGGACGACGAGGACCTCTTCGAGAAGGCGGCGGATGCGGGCCTCGACCCGGAGGACCACGGCACACTCGAGGTGAACCAGGGCGAGTACATCCTCGAGGCCGCCGAGGCGCAGGGCTACGACTGGCCCTTCTCGTGCCGGGCGGGCGCCTGTGCGAACTGTGCGTCCATCGTCAAGGTGGGCGAGATCGACATGGACATGCAGCAGATCCTCAGCGACGAGGAGGTCAACGACAAGAACGTCCGGCTGACGTGCATCGGCTCACCTGCGGAGGACGAGGTGAAGATCGTCTACAACGCGAAGCACCTCGACTACCTGCAGAACCGCGTCATCTGAGCCGCGGTGTGAACCGCTCGGTGAACGAGCACGTCCTCTCGTGAGGTCGAGACACGCGAGACCCCCCTTTTCCAGACGGTCGTATCGGTCGTTGCTCCGAGCAGTGCCTGCGGGCGGACTGGCAGTTTGATTATCTTCCACAGGACCCGCTTCACAGCCAGTTCCTGCTGACGTATTCGAGCGCGACGTCGTGCTGATCGAGCCACTGTGACATCTCGTGCACAGCGTCCCCCACCTCGCGCGTGGAGAGCGTCTGATCCTGCTGAAAACGGACACCTGCCGTGTCCCTGACCTCCAGTTCGGTGAAGAAATCGTCGTCCTGCGTGAGGATGAGCCGATCGTGATCGCGGGCGTACCGGACGATCGACTCGTCGTCGGCACCAAAGCCCAGTTCAGCGACATCTCCGAGACGTTCGACGTCGTGACCGAGCTTTCGCAGGACATTGACCGTCGCTCGCTCGACGTTCTCGTCAGCCAGAATGCGATACGCCATCAGCCGCGGACATCATCTGGGTCGGTCGTCAGGTGGTCGTGGCCCTCGACAGCAGCCTCGCGCTCACGCTCGACCGAGCGCATCTCGTCCGGATGATCGTGATAATACGTGAGCGCACGGTACACGTCCGCAACGTCGAGGTCGTGGCGATCCGCGACCGTTCGCGGGTCGAGACCGCGGTCCTCGACCTGCGTTTTGATGAACTGCACCGTAATCCGCCGCCCCTCGAGATGGGGTTCGTCGTGTAATTCCCGGACGATTCCCCTCGACAGCTGGCTCATAGCTCCTCGTCGCCGCCGTCGTACTTGACCTTCGGGGCGGTTCCCGACGACGCTCTCGTGTCGTCTCGTCCGGAGCGTCCGACGTTGGGTTCCCCCCATGTCGCATTCGTCGACCCCTGTGAGTCGGGTCCCAGGCTCAGGTTCCGTGCATCGTCTACCTGCCCCATCGTTCCCACGTCCCGATTCCCGAGGACCGAACGACCCCGCGTCTCGATGGAGGTGACCCGGATCTGGTCGAGACGGACCGACGAGTCCGCCTCGAACGGCGGGTCGCACACCCCGGTGACTCCCCTGCAGACACGGCGCCGTCGCGACCGTCCTACAGCTCCAGGTACGTCACATCGATGATGCGGTCGTCCTCCTCGAGGACCGCCTCCACCTCCGGTGGGATCGGGTCATCGAGCGAGTAGACCGTCATCGCCTCGCCACCGGGCTCGTCGCGGCGGGCGTTGTACATCCCCGCGATGTTGATCGCGTGCTCGCCGAGGACGGTGCCGATGAAGCCGATCACCCCGGGCGCATCGGCGTTCGTCGCCACGAGCATCCGCCCGTGCGGGATCGCATCCACGCGGTACTCGTCGATGCGGACGATCCGCGGCTCATCGCCGGTGAACAGCGTGCCGAAGACGCCCAGCTCGGTGTCGCCGTCGCCGACGGTCACCCCGATGAGCGACTGGAAGTCCGCCGACTGGCGTGACTTCGTCTCGGTCACCTCGATGCCGCGGTCGGCGGCGATGCGCGGGGCGTTGACCGTGTTGACCTGCCACTCCAGCGGCTCGAAGACGCCCTGCAGCGCCGCGGCGGTGATGATCTCGACGTCCTCGGCGGCGATCTCACCGGCGTAGCTCACCTCGACGGTGCCGATGCGCCCCTCCAGCAGCTGGGCGGCGATCGTCCCCGCGGTCACCGCGAGCTCGACGTACGGGCGGATCTGCTGGTAGACCGTCTCATCGACCGAGGGGGCGTTGATCGCATGGCTCACGGGCTCGCCCGCCAGCGCCGCGAGCGCCTGCTGTGCGACCGACGCGGACACGTCGGTCTGTGCGGCGACCGTCGAGGCGCCCAGATGCGGCGTCAGCACCGCGGTGTCGATCCCCACGAGCGGGTGCTCCGCATCGATCGGCTCGTCGGCGAAGGTGTCCAGCCCCGCCCCGGCGACGGTCCCGTCTGCGAGCGCCTCGGCGAGCGCCGCCTCGTCGATGATGCCCCCCCGCGCGCAGTTGATGAGGTAGCTGTCGGCCAGCAGTGCGAGCTCGTCGGCGCCGAGCAGCCCCGCCGTCTCGGGCGTCAGCGGGGTGTGCACGGTGACGAACGTCGCCTCGCGGAGGCAGGTCTCGAGGTCGACCAGCTCGACGCCCAGCAGCTCCGCGCGCTCGGCGCTGATGTACGGGTCGTACGCGAGCAGCTCCATGCCCAGCGGGGCGACCCGCCGGGCGACCTCCTGGCCCACGCGGCCCAGCCCGACGATCCCCAGCGTCTTGCCGTTGAGCTCGACGCCGAGGAACGCCGACTTGGCCCACTCGCCGTCGTGCAGGCGGCCGTGTGCCTGCGGGATCGACCGCGCGACGGCGAACAGCATCGCCACGGTGTGCTCGGCCGCAGCCCGCACGTTCCCATCCGGTGCGTTCGCGACGATGACGCCCGCCGCGGTCGCCGCCTCGATGTCGATGTTGTCGACGCCGATGCCCGCACGGCCGACGAACTGCAGCCGGTCGGCCGCGTCGAACACCGCCGCGGTCACCGCCGTGCCCGAGCGGACCAGCAGGGCGTCGACCCCGCCGACCGCCGCCGCGAGGCTGTCTCCGGAGAGGTCGGTGTCGATCGTGACGGTCGCACCTGCGTCGCGCAGCTGGTCGATGCCCGCATCGGCGATCGGGTCTGTCACCAGGATCTGCATCTACCGGTAGGCTGCGACAGCCGTGGATTAAGCATGTCGTGTCGGCGGTGACAGCAGGCTTCAAACCGACCGCCATCGCAGGGGTGACATGACGCTGGTCGCCTTCGACTTCGACGGCACGCTGTCGGACTCGGAGATGACCGTGCTGCTCGGCGAGCAGGCGGGCGTCGCCGCCGAGATCGCCGCGATCACCGATGCGGCGATGGCGGGTGAGCTGTCGTACGCCGCGAGCCTCCGCGAGCGGGTGCAGCTGCTGTCGGGGCTGTCGACGGTGGCGATGGAGGCAGCGTTCGCACAGGTGCGGCTGCATCCGGGTGCCGGTGCACTGCTGGGGCGGCTGCGGGCCGCGGGCGTGCCCGTGGTGATCCTCACGGGTGGCTTCGAGCGGGGGGTCGACGCGGCGCTGGCTGCGGCGGATGCGGCGGTCGATGCGGTCGTCGCCAACCGGCTGGTCGTCGCCGACGGCAGCCTCACCGGTGGGGTCACCGGCCCGCTGATCGCGGGGACGAAGGACACCGCGCTGGCGGAGGTGTGTGCGCGGTGGGGGACGTCGCCAGCGGACGCCGTCGCCGTCGGTGACGGTGCGAACGACCTGCCGATGCTCGAGGCCGCAGGCACCGCCATCGGGTACGAGCCCAAGCCGGTGGTCGCGGGCACCGCCGATCACATCGTCCACGACATGGATGAGCTGGGGGCGCTGCTGGCAGCACATGGCCTGTGGTGACCCTCTCGCACAGCTGTGGCGGTGCGACATCACCGACTGACACGACGTCGCGGTCGCAACAGTGAGGCCGTTCCGGGTGTAGGTGTACCTCAGAACCATGCCCGCAGACACGCACATCCCCGTCACCGCGGAGACACGGGAGGAGCTCCGTGCGCTGAAGCAGCCCGGTCAGACGTACGATGACCTCCTCCGGGCGCTCGCACAACAGCAGCGACGACAGGAGTTGCAGCGACGCCTCCGGAAGCTGGAGGACGCCGACTCCGGGGAGCTGACGCGGCTGTCGGATGCCTGAGTTTGCCGTCTTGCCCACCGATCAGCCGCGAGTGATTCCGGCCCAGCTGACGAATGGGTCGCGCGGTATCGTGCTGTGACGCTCGCGGTGCACGGGCTGGTGTGAGCCGCGCGTCTGACACGCGGGCAAACCGCTTTGAGGCGCTGCGCCCGAGTCGCGCTGTGAACGTGTGCGCCGGGGGCCACAGAGCGTGAGGGTCGATGCGCTGCTGCCGGCGTTCGCTGCGGTGTTCGACTTCGAGCGGTTCAACGCGATGCAGGCGGCGGTGATCCCGACGCTGCTGGAGACGCCGGGCAACGTCGTCGTCGCCGCACCCACCGCCAGCGGCAAGACCGCCGTCGCCGAGGCGGCGATCTGCCAGCAGCTCGACCGCGGGGAGACCGCGCTGTTCATCGCCCCGCTGCGGGCGCTGACGAACGAGAAGGAGGCCGAGTGGGACCGCTTCGAGGCGCTGGGCTATGCGGTGTACGTCGTCACCGGCGAGCGCGACGTCGACCCCGCACGCGCGGCGGCGGCCGATGTGCTCGTGATGACGCCCGAGAAGGTCGACTCGGCGACGCGCAAGCCGCACAGCCCGCGCTACCGCTTCATGCGGTCGGTCGGCTGTGTGGTGATCGACGAGGTGCACCTGCTGGATGCCGACGGGCGCGGGCCCGTCCTCGAGGTGACGGTCGCCCGGCTGCGCCGGCAGTGCGACCCCCGGATCATCGCGCTGTCGGCGACGATGCAGAACATCGACGACGTCGCCGCCTGGCTGGATGCGCCGGATGCGCTGACGTTCCGCTTCGATGCCGAGGCGCGCCCGGTGCCGCTGGAGGCGACGGTGACGCCCTACAGCGCGGGTGAGAACAGCTTCGCCGACAAGTACCGCCGGCTGTACAAGGCGATCGATGCGGTCGAGCCGCACCTGCGGGCGGACGGGCAGGCGCTGGTCTTCGTCGCCTCGCGGCGGGATGCGGTCCAGGCGGCGCTGAAGGCCCGCGAGGTGTGCGCCGAGCGCGGCATCCGCATGGGTGCCCGCGGTGAGCTGGACGTCCACGAGGGCGCCCGCGCACTCGAGACCGACGAGCTGCGGGGGCTCATCCCCGATGGGGTGGCGTTCCACCATGCGGGCCTCAGCCGCCGCGACCGCGACCAGGTGGAGGCGTGGTTCCGCGAGGGGACGATCGACCTGCTCGTGTCGACGTCGACGCTCGCGTGGGGGGTGAACCTCCCCGCCCGGTGTGTGGTGATCCGCGACACGAAGTACCACGACCCCCTCGCCGGGGAGGTGGACATCTCGCCGCTGGACGTGCTGCAGATGATCGGCCGGGCGGGCCGCCCCGGCTACGACGATGCGGGCTACGGCTGGGTGATCGCCCCCGCGTCGGAGGCGACGCAGTACCGCCGGCTGCTCGCGGATGGTCGGGCGATCGAGTCGCGCCTGCTGGCGGACCTCGACGTGCACCTGAACGCGGAGGTGGCGATCGGGACGATCCGCTCGCGTGATGACCTCGCGGCGTGGGTGCGCACCACCTTCCTGCACCACCGCGCGGGCGCGGCGCCCGAGCGCTACAGCGAGCCCGCCCCGCTCACCCGCGCAGCGGCGATCTGCGACCGCCTCATCGAGCGTGGCTTCATGACCGAGACCGACCAGATCGCGCCCACCGAGCTGGGACGGCTCACCTCGGACTTCTACCTGCGGCTGGCGACCGCCGAGCGCTTCCACCGGCTGGCGACGGGGGGCCGCATCGACACGGGACGCATCCTCGCGACGCTCGCCGCCGCAGCGGAGTTCGCCTCCGTCTCCGAGCGCAGCGCCGAGCAGTCCGCGATCGAGACGGTGCTGTCGGCGGTCGACGCCGACGAGGCGGTGGGCCACCGCAAGGTGCTCGCGATCCTGCATGCGGCGATGGGCGATGCGATCCCCGCGGCGCTGCGTGCGGATGCGTGGATCATCCGGCAGAACGCGCTGCGGCTCGTCGCCGCGCTGGGGGCGATCCTCGAGACCTTCGCCGGACCGGCAGCGGCCAACCGTGCCCGCCGCGTCGCCGCGCGCATCGAGCACGGCGTCGACGCCGATGCGGTGGGGCTGACGGCGATCGATGGCGTCGGCGCCCGCCGTGCGCGCACCCTCGCGGGGGCGGGGCTCGACGACCCCGCGGCGGTCGCCACAGCAGACCTGCAGACGCTCACCGACCTCGAGATCGCCGCGGGGACCGCCGAGCGGATCCAGACGGCGGCGGCGAAGCTGCCAGCGGTGTCGGTCGCGTTCGATGCGATGCCGGGGTCGATCGCCGCGGGCGCGACGACGATGGCGGAGGCGACGGTGACGAACCACGGGGGCCCCGCGGCGGTGGGCATCGCGGTGACGGTCAACGGCACGGAGATGACCGCCACCGAGTGCTACCTGCGCGAGTCGGTGACGCTGCCCGTCGGCGTCTTCGGTGCGGAGACGCGGTCGCTGCGGTACCGCGTCACCGTGAGCTTCCCCGCGCTGCCGCTGGGGCCGGTGACCGCCGAGCGCGTCGTGCACGTCGATGCGGAGGCGCCCGCCCGCTCGGACTGAGGTTGAAACCGCACTGCGCCGCAGCAGGGGTCCATGTCCCCCATCGCCCGGCTGTTCGCCGCCGACTGCACGCTCGCGATCGCCGCCGGTGACCGGCGGCTGCTGCGTGGGCACCTGCTGTGTCTGTACCGCCCCGACGGTGGGCTGTGGGTGCTCGATGCCGACAGCACCGACCCGATCGTCCGCATGGACCGCCCCCACGCCGTGCGGGTCCACCCCTGCGGGGAGGCGGTGGTGCTGTCGGCGCGGGATGCGACGCGCACGATCCGGCTGATCCCGCACGACGCGCCGACCCGCCTCCGTGTGCGGCTGTCGCCGGCGGGCCCGCCCGTCGCCACCGACGCACACACCGGCGAGCCGCTGGTCCGCTGCGACGACGCGCTCGTCGCGCCCACCTCGCTGCGGCGGTTCCCGCTGGCGGCTGCGGCGACGGTCACCCCCGTCGCCTGCGTCCGCTGTGGGCTGCCGCAGGTGATCGACCGCCCGGGGCTGCCCGCGCGCTGTCTGGACACCGCGTGTGCAGCTGCGGCGACTCCAAAGGCCCATTAGCGGTCCTCATCGACGCGTGGCATGCACGCCGAGCTCGTCGATGGGGAGGTGCGGTGCCCGCGGTCGTTCACCGACCGGTTCCACCACCCCCGCAGCTACGGTCGCGTCACCGCCGACGGCGCCCTCGCCCTGCAGCCCGCGGAGGCCGCCCACCTGCTCGCCCGCGGTGACCTCGATGCGGTCGAGACCCCCGACGGCGCCTGCGACCTCGCGGGCTTCCTCGCGGTGACCGACGCCGCGACGGCGTTCGTGGTCTACCGGGACCTCCGCGCACGGGGCTTCTACTGCTCGCCGACCGCCGCGGGCTACCCGGGTGCGGCGGCGGACAGCGGCGACCTCGCGGTGTACCCCCGGGGGGCGGGCCACGCCGACGGCGAGATCGCGTTCACGGTGACCGTCTGCGATGACCGCGCGGCGGTCGCGCCCACCGAGCTGGGCGATGCGGTCCTCGGCGTCGTCGATGAGGATGCGGAGGTGACGTACTTCGCACCCGAGCGGCTCGAACGGCCCCCGGAGGCGGCGTCCCCCGAGCCACCGGCGACGCCCGTGCCCGCGCGCCTGCTGCCTGACCGCGTGCTCGTCGACAGCGTCGACAGCCTCGGTGCCCCCGCGGCGTTCTACGGGCAGCCACTGCGCGGTCGCGATGCGACGGTGGGCCCGCTGCAGCTGTCGCTGGTGGAGGCGGGCTACCTCGCGGCGGCGGGATGGCTCACGCTCGATGCCGATGCGGTGACCGCCGCCGCGGCGGCGCGCATCGGGCCGCGGTACGCACCGCTGGCGGCGGCGTACGCGCAGCTGCGGGCGGCGGGGTACGTCCCCAAGAGCGGCTTCAAGTTCGGGGCGGACTTCCGGGTGTACCCGCCGACCGCCGACGATCCCACGGCGACGCACTCGGCGGAGCTGGTGCACGTGCGCCCGGCGGACGAGCCGATCGCGATCCGCGAGCTCTCGCTGCACGTGCGCCTCGCCGGCGGGGTCCGCAAGCGCATGGTGTTCGCGTTCACCACCGCTGCGGGTGCGATCAGATGGGTGGCGATCGCCCGCATCACCCCCTGACGCAGCAGCACCAGCCCCGGGCGCGCAGGATGCGTAGGCACCGTGCTGGGTGACCGCCCCGTGGTGCTCACCTCCAGCTGTCGGGCGGGCAATCATGCCGAAGGTGGGAACCTCCTGGGCTCACGATCTCGACGGCCCGCCAGCAGTCGCGGATGCGGTCCCCGATGGATCGCACCACGAGTTCGATGCCCCGGTTCGGGTCGACCGGGAGGTTGGGACTATTCAGGTTGTGGTCGCAGCCGGTCGGTGATCGCCGACGTCCGTGTCGCAGCATCCGTGCGAACGAATGGTTTTTGCCGCCACTGCGGGCATCTCGCAGCAGACTGGATCCGTCCGACGTACGCACCATGACCGACAACTCACCACAGGACGACGACCCCGACGGCGCAGGCGCTGCCGCGCCCACCGCTGCGTTGGACCCCTGGGGCGCCGACACCGTCGCCGACTACGCGGCGCTGTTCGACGAGTTCGGCATCGAGCGGATCGACACGGTCGCCGACGCGCTGCCCGACCCGCATGCGCTGTTCCGCCGTGGCGTGATCTTCGGCCACCGCGGCTACGACCGCGTGCTCGATGCGCTCGCAGCCGGTGAGCCCGCGGCGGTGCTGTCGGGGTTCATGCCCACGGGCGCGCCGCATCTGGGCCACAAGATGGTCTTCGACGAGATCGTCTGGCACCAGCAGCAGGGCGCGAGCGCACACGCGGTGATCGCCGACCTCGAGGCGCACGCCGCCCGCGGGCGCAGCTGGGCGGAGATCGACGACCACACCCGCGACTACCTCCTGTCGCTGCTGGCGGTGGGGTTCGACCCCGACAGCGGCGAGGTGTACCGCCAGTCGGCCGCCCCCGCGGTCGACGCGCTCGCGTTCGAGCTGGGCATCCACGCCAACCTCTCGGAGCTGCAGGCGATCTACGGCTTCGATGGGACGACGGCGATCGCCCACATGCAGGCGGTGCTCACGCAGATGGCCGACATCCTCGAGCCGCAGCTCGAGGCGCCACAGCCGACGGTGATCCCCGTCGGCCCCGACCAGGACCCGCACATCCGCTTCGCCCGCGACCTGGCCGCGCGCATGCGCATGTTCAGCGTGACCGAGGCGTACGCCAGCTTCGAGCTGACCGACGACGAGCGCGCGCTGTGCGCGGAGGTGTACGCGGCGCGCGAGACCTACGCCGAGGATCCTGCGACCCCGCGGTGTGCGGAGGCGGCGGCGTGGCTGCGCACGGAGGCAGCGGAGACGGCGACACGGGGGTCGCTGGTCGCGAAGCTCGAGAACGCGGGGATGGAGCCGCTTGTGCCGCGCGCACGCGTCGTCGCGACGGGTGCCCCGGAGGCCGCACTCGATGCGCTGATCGAGCAGATCGACGGCGAGAAGCGGCGCTACGGCGCGCACATCGACAGCTTCGAGCTGTCCGCGGCGGCGCTGGCCAGCCTCGCCCGCGCGGTCGAGCTGGCGCATGGCGGCTACGGCTTCATCGCCCCGAGTGCGATCTACCACCGCTTCATGTCGGGGCTGACCGGGGGGAAGATGTCCTCGAGCGACCCCGCCTCGCACATCGCGCTGACGGACCCCCCCGCCGAGGGGGCGGCGAAGGTGCGTGCGGCGACGACCGCGGGCCAGCCGACGGAGGCGCTGCAGCGCGAGCGCGGTGGCGACCCCGACGCCTGCCCCGTCTACGAGCTGTACGCGTACACCCTCGCGGGCGACG
>ERZ1034517.29-NODE-29-length-46308-cov-21.512442_pt1 | contig 46308 bp, 53 predicted proteins | sample MGYA00520599_ERZ1034517 | MGnify/ENA primary metagenome ERZ1034517 (study PRJEB33760, sample SAMEA4777701) | hypersaline lake metagenome | biome: hypersaline environment; feature: brines | place: Spain | collected 2012-08 | depth 0 m ...
CGTCGAACGCCTCCATACCAGCGAACCAGCAGAGGGTGGTATTAATCCCTCTGACCACTATCCGTGGCAATCGGCGCGGGGTGGGTACAACCTGGGGCTCGCTCCGGTTGGGTACACCGAGATTACTTTGCCACCTGCGCAGGAGCTTCAGGCATGACTAACAATCGCGATCCACGCGTGGTGGTGGTGCGCCAGAAGATCCATGGGATGGACGCTCGGGGGCTGTATGCAGAGCTGCTCGATCGACTGGGGGATGACCGGGTGATGCTCGCAGACACCAAAGCCAGAGAGCTCGAGTTCGTCCCACAAGCGGAGATGGCGGTGGGCTACCGTCTCCCGGATGCGCTGGTGGATGCACCCGGCAGCCTATCGGTCTTCGCCTGTTCGTTCGCCGGGGTGGGGCATCTGGACCTCGAGCGATATCAGGCGGCTGACATCGCCGTGACCAACGCTGCGGGGGTGCACGCGCAGAACATCACCGAGCAGGTCATAGGTGCGATGCTCTACTTCAGTCGGCGGTTCGACAGGGCGGTTGCACACCAGCAGAACCGACATTGGCAGTCATATCCACCGGGGGAGCTCGCGGGGACAGCTGCGGTGGTGATGGGGATGGGTGCGATCGGCACCCGCGTCTGTGAGATGCTCCAGCACTTCGATGTGGACGTGACGGGCATCCGCCACTCACCGGAGAAGGGTGGACCGGTCAGCTCCGTGGTCGGCTATGATGATGCCGCGGCGATCGATGCGGCGATGGCAGAGGCCTCGTCGGTGATCATCGCCGCACCGTTGACCGAGCAGACGCGGGGGTTCATCGACGGACAGCGCCTGTTGACGATGCGGTCGGATGCCGTGGTGATCAACGTGGGACGGGGGCCGATCATCGAGACGGATGCACTCGTCTCCGCACTGCGGTCGAACGCGATCGCCGGGGCGGCGCTCGATGTCACCGACCCCGAACCACTGCCGGAGTCGCATCCACTGTGGAGCTTCGAGAACGTGCTGATCACGCCACACAACGCCGGGGCGACACCACGGTACTGGGAGCGGATGGCTGACATCGTCGAGGCGAACCTCATCCGAATCGCGGCCGGTGACGCACTGCAGAATCGGGTGGTCTGATCAGAGATAGCCCGTCTGCAGCAGCAGCTCACCGTTGAGGATCGATGCCCCGGCGGCGCCACGGATGGTGTTGTGCGCGAGGCAGTTGTACACCATGCCCGTCTGCGTTCCATCGATGCCACCGACGGTCACCTGCATCCCGCCGCCCCGCATACGGTCGAGCCGGGGCTGTGGGCGGTCCATGGCATCGAAGACCCGGATCAGCGGGTCCGGCGAGGAATGCAGATCGGCGGAGGGGAACAGCTCCATCGCGGCGGTCGTCGCAGCCTCATCGAGGGCATCCGCCGTCTCGATGAACACCGTCTCCAGATGCCCATCGATCGTCGGCACCCGGTTGGTCGAGGCGCTGACCGTCATCGGATGTGGCACGACCGCATCCCCATCGAGCTCGCCCAGGAGCTTACGGGATTCCGACTCCATCTTCGGCCCCTCACCACTGATGTTCGGGATGACGTTGTCGAGGATCTGCATCGAGCTCACACCACGGTAACCTGCACCCGAGACCGCCTGGAGTGTCACCACATGGACCCGTTCTAAGCCAGCATCTCGCACCGCAGCGAGGGTGGGTACCATCGTGATCGTCGAGCAGTTGGGGTTCTTGAGGATCGCACCGGTGGTCCGCCGCGCGTCACGCTGGACATCCAGCAATCCCAGATGTGAGGGATTCACCTCGGGGATCACGAGGGGCACATCGGGGGCCATCCGATCGTTCGAGGCATTCGAGGAGACCATGTACCCAGCCTCCGCGAAATCGGATTCGACCGCAGCAGCAGGTGTTGATGGTAGCGCCGAGAAGACGAGCTCGACATCATCACTCACCGCAGCTGGGGCGGTCTCGCTCACGGGGAGCGTCGCCACCTCCTCGGGCAGGGGCGTGGACAGCCCCCACCTCACGGCCTCCGCATAGGACTTGCCCGCACTCGCAGCAGAAGCGGTCACATCTGTGAGGGTGAACTGGGGGTGGCCCGCCAGGAGTTGGATGAAGCGTTGGCCCACCGCACCGGTGGCGCCCAGGACAGCGACGTTGACGGTCATATCGGGTGCGTGAGTGTGACTGGCATAAACGATTTGTATTGTAGCCATTCACGACGTCTGTCGAAGTCGACTTCGCTGAATCGATACAATGAGGTGGTCGCTCCCACTGGTGCGTACAAGCATGTTCGAGAAGGTACTGATCGCGAACCGGGGTGAGATCGCCATCCGTGTCATCCGGGCGTGCCGTGACCGACAGATCGCGACGGTGGCGATCTACAGCGACGCGGACCGCGATGCACGGCACGTCGAGCTGGCGGATGCCGCCTTCCATGTCGGACCGGCCCGCGCCGCGGAGTCGTACCTGGCCATCGACCGCATCATCGCCGTCGCAGAGGAGGCAGGGGTCGATGCGGTGCATCCGGGATACGGCTTCCTCGCGGAGAACCCCACATTCGCCCGGTCGGTCATCGATGCCGGGATGACGTGGATCGGCCCGCCACCGGCGGCGATGCGACAGCTGGGTGATAAGACCGCCGCTCGCACCCTGATGGCCGATGCCGGTGTGCCGGTCATCCCAGGCAGCGAGGAGCCGATCGCAGATGTGGACGCAGTGCACGCATTCGGTGAGACGCATGGGTATCCCGTGGCGATCAAGGCCGCAGGGGGTGGTGGTGGTCGGGGCATGAAGATCGTCGGAACCCCAGAGGATGCGGGAGAGAAGCTCGAGGCGGCCATCCGTGAGGCGACAGCGTACTTCGATGATCCACGGGTGTACCTCGAGCGGTTCATTGAGAACCCGCGGCATGTGGAGATCCAGGTGATCGCCGACGCACACGGCGGTGCTGTGCATCTTGGGGAGCGGGACTGCACCCTGCAGCGTCGCCATCAGAAGCTGATCGAGGAGGCTCCATCACCGGTCGTCGACCCGGAGCTGCGTGCGGCGATGGGTGAGGCGGCCATCGCCGGCGTGACCGCTGCGGGGTATGAGAGTGCCGGGACCGTCGAGTTCCTCCTGACCGATGAGACGTTCTACTTCATGGAGGTCAACACCAGGATCCAGGTGGAGCACCCGGTGACCGAACTCGTCTGCGGGGTCGACCTCGTGGACCTCCAGCTGGAGGTGGCCGCGGGCGCGCCACTCCGGCTGTCCCAGGATTCCATCGAGATGGACGGACACGCGATCGAGTTCCGCATCAACATGGAGGATGCACGGGCAGCCTTCCAGCCGACCACCGGGGTCATCGGCCGGTACGATCCGCCACGGGGCGTGGGGGTGCGTGTCGATGATGGGGTCACGACAGGCACCGCCGTCGGAGGGGAGTACGACTCGATGGTCGGCAAGCTCATCGTCACCGGAACCGACCGTCGGCACTGCCTCGCACGGGCAGAGCGGGCGCTCAGCGAGTACACGATCGAGGGGGTGCAGACCATCATCCCATTCCACCGCGCGATCATCGCGGATGAGCGGTTCCGCACCGGGGCATACCACACCCGGTTCGTGGATGAGGCACTGGATATCGACGAACTGCTCGGTGATGCCGATTCGACAGTGCAGGGTGTGGGCGAACAGGACAGCGACCCGGTCAGCTACACCGTGGAGGTCGATGGCAGGCGCTTCGGGGTTGACGTCCACGGGGCGACACAGCCCCAGCACCGCCAGCCCTCAGAGACTGCCCCATCGCTGGGCGGCGCCACAGGTGGACCGGCACGCGGTGATGGTGCGGTGACCGCGGAGATGCAGGGGACGATCCTCGCGCTGAGTGTCACCGAGGGGGATGCGGTCCGCAGCGGTGATGTGCTGTGTGTCCTCGAGGCGATGAAGATGGAGAACGAGGTCACCGCCTCGACAGATGGGACGGTGACCGCCGTCGTCGTCGATGTCGGTGACCAGGTGGACGCAGGGGACCCACTCGTGCAGATCGAGTGATGACCGACGCACCACGGACGGCCATCCTCGAACGCCTCCGTACGGGGCCCGCAGGTGGGCCAGAGCTCGCGTCCATCCTCGACATCTCCCGGGCTGCGGTGTGGAAGCACATCGAGCAGCTGCGGCACGGTGGCGTGCAGATCGATGCGACGGAGGCTGGCTATGTCCTCACAGCGATGGATGGTGTCACACAAGCGACGCTCTCCGCTGGTGCGGAGTTCGACTGGGAGGTGGTCTTTGAACCGCAGATGGGGAGCACCAACGTGCGGGCAAGGGCGATCATCGAAGCAGGAGGAGGCGACTGTGCGGTCGTAACAGACGAGCAGACCGCTGCGCGCGGACGGCGGGGGCGGGCATGGACAGCACCAGAGGGGGGCATCTGGCTGTCGGTCATCCACACCCCCGCGTTGGGCACGCACGCCCTCCCGCTGTACACCCTCGCAGCGGCGGTGGCGGTCACAGCGCTCCTCCGGGAGCTGGGTGTCAGCCCCCAGATCAAGTGGCCGAACGATATCGAGGTCACAGATCCCCCGGCGGGCAAGGTCGCTGGGATCTTGAGCGAGCATCATGGGGAGCTCGACGGGGCGGGTCGCGTGATCATCGGCATCGGGGTCAACCTCAACACCGCAAGGGAGCTGCTCCCCGCGGAGGCGACGACGGTGTCTGCGATCGTGGGGGCATGCGACCGTCGGGCGGCGACTCAGCAGCTGCTCGAGCAGCTGCAGGCCTCCATCAAGACCCTCGAAGGGCCTGGGGGCTCTCCCGCGATCACCAGCCGATGGCGGGAGGATGCGGTGACCCTCGGCCGCAGGGTGGCGGTGGAGCTACCGACCGAACGGGTCGAGGGGGAGGCGGTCGACATCACAGATACCGGAGCGTTGGTGATCGAGACCACAGCGGGACGACGGCATGTCACCGCCGGTGACTGTGTCCACCTGCGGTGACCATCATCGGGGCCCGGCAACGAGGGTACCGACCGCCTCACCGGCGAGGAACTCCCCGAGATCATCTACGCCGAAGATACGTACAGGACGACCGAGTGCGAGCATCGCCCGTACCTTGCCGGCCATGCCCCCGGTGACATCGGTGACCGACGAGCTGCCCACACTGTCGGCGACAGCTGCGAAGCTGGTGATCCGTTCGATGACCTCGCCCTCCGCACTGAGCACCCCTGCAACGTCGCCACAGAGACCGACCCGGTCTGCTCCGATCTGCTGTGCGACAGCACTCACGAGGCGATCGCCACTCAGGATGCTCGCACCGCGATCGGCATCCATGATGATGTCACCGAAACACACGGGTGTGAAGCCGCGCTCGAGCGCAAGTTCCATCGCGTCGCTCGCGAGGTGGAGGTCATCCGTCGGTCCACGATGGGCGAACCCAAGCGGTGCCATCGGCACCGCGGGGACGCCCGCGGCGATGAGACGATCCACCACCACCTGGTTGAGCCGACGCATCGCGGAGTGGATGGCCATGATGACCGCAGGATCGGTCGTCCCGTCCGTCGATGACACCCCATGGGCCGCCGCGTGATGGTGCCCGAAGCTGCCGCCGCCATGGACGATCACGAGTGGGTCTGCGGTGTCTGCGATCGCGTTCGCGAGTGCGGTCAGCCGCACCTCATCGACCGACTCGACCGCGTCCTTGTGGGTGATGATGCTGCCGCCGAGTTTCAGGACGGTCGTCATGCCTGCTCGACCCTGGCACCATCAGTATCCAACTCGGCGCGGAACACCTCGGTGCACGCAGGAGTGTACCGGAGGGCCCGTGTCGTCTCGGGGGTGGGGTCGAGGCTGACGATGCACCCGGCCCCACCGGCGCCGGTGAGTTTCGCGCCCACCGCACCGGCTTCACGGGCGGCCCACACCATCGCCTCCAGGCTCTGTCCCGACACACCAAGCGCACTCAGCAGACCATGGTTGATGTCCATCAGTGCACCCACCTCAGTGAGCAGCTCCTCAGAGGGCACAGCTCCGGTCGACGCCGCCGTAAGCAGTTGCTGACCCTCGTTGACGACCGCACCGATCGTTTCGATCACCTGCGCTGCAGATGCATGCGCCTCGCGGAGGGACCGGACCCCTGCGACCAGGCTGCCTGTCTCCCCAGCACCACCATCGTATCCGATCACGAAGGGGAGCTGTGGCGCCGCGAGCTGCTGTGTCCGCTCGCCCTCGACGCGGACTGCGCCGCCCATCGTGGATGCGTAGGTGTCCGCACGAGAGGCGTTTCCATCCTGGACCCGCGCCTCCGCCTCATACGCGAGCTGTGCCAGCGTGGGGCGGTCCAGGGGAGTTCCACATGCACGGGAGGCCGCATCGATCGTGGCGACGACCACCGCAGCAGATGAACCGAGGCCCGCACCGAGGGGGAGCTCGCTGGTGACGGTGAGATCGAATCCCAGCGCGGGATCGCCCACCACCTCCCGCACCGCCGTGACAGCCGCATCGATGTACCCCATGGCCGCGTCCACCAGCTCCTGGGGGACCGCTACATCGGGGTGGCCCCCCACGGAACCGGTGTACTCGACGGTGAACCCATCAAGTGTCAGGTCCGCTGCCCGGACGCGCACATGGTCATCATCTCGCACATCCGCGGAGACCCGCGCCCGCCGGTCGATGGCACACGGGATGGCCGGCTCGCCATAGACGACCGCATGCTCGCCGAAGAGGTACACCTTGCCTGGTGCGCTCACCGTCGTCATGCCCGCTCATTGCGAGGGCGGTCGCTTAAGGGTGCACGTGCGAGGTCTGCCGAAAGGGAACCGTTAAACAGGGTGATGGGCACCTGATAGCTATGGCCGGAACGATCCAGGCACTCGTCGATGGGGGACAGGCCAACCCGGGGCCACCGTTGGGCCCGGAGCTGGGCCCGACCCCAGTTGATGTGGGGGCGGTCGTCGCGCAGATCAATGAGGAGACAGCCGCATTCGATGGCATGACGGTGCCGATCACCGTCGAGTATGAGGATGATGGGTCCTTCGCGATCGAGGTCGGCGTCCCCCCGACGACCGCGCTCATCAAGGATGAAATCGGAATCGAATCGGGTTCCGGCGAGCCACAGGCGGAGTTCGTCGCCGACATGAGCGTCGAGCAGGTCCGGAAGGTAGCAGAGCAGAAGCTCTCTGATCTGCTGTCGTATGACCTGTTCAACGCCGCGAAGGAGGTGGTCGGGACCTGCACGTCGATGGGGATCACCATCGAGGAGAACGACCCCCGCGAGTTCAAGCGACGGATGGACGACGGGGAGTACGACGCGCAGTTCGACCGCTGACAGGCGCTGTGTGCACCGCCCTCAGCGAGGAGCCCGCATGGGTGCGCTGACCGCAGAGATCGATGCGTTACGAGCGGTCGCAGCCGCAGGTGCGGCCGTCGCACATGATGGGTTCCGCGGGCAGCTGGAGATCGAGCAGAAGGGTGGTGAGACCGACCTGGTGACGCACATCGACCGTGCCGCACAGACGGCCGTCGTCGAGGCGATCCAGACGCGCTTCACCGATGCCCACATCGTCGGTGAGGAGGGCATGCTCCCGAAGCAGCTGCCGGCGGCAGGGACCGCCTGGGTGGTCGATCCGATCGATGGGACACACAACTTCATCCGCGGGAGACGGCTCTTCGCGACAGCGGTGGGGCTCGTGGTCGATGGAGCGCCGCGGGCGGGGACGTCTGCGTTCCCCGCGATGGGGGATGTCTATCACACCGATGGAGAGACGGTGTGGCGGAACGACACGGCGGTGCGGGTGTCAGGTGTGACGGACCCACATGGCGCGATCATCGCCCCACTGCTGTGGTGGGAGCACGATGACCGTGACCAGTACGCAGCGCTGGTAGCGGCGTTGGTGCGGCGGTTCGCAGACATCCGCCGCATCGGGGCAGCACAGGCGGTGCTCGCACAGATCGCCGAGGGGGCGATCGATGGCGCGGTGGCCACGACGCGGGGGCACCCCTGGGACACCGTCGGTGGGGTCGCGATGGTGCGGGCCGCAGGTGGCAGGGTGACCGACCTGCATGGAGCCCCCTGGGAGCCCGATGCGGTGGGGATGGTCGCGTCGAACGGACGGCTTCATGAGCAACTGCTTGCGGTCGCGGGAGATGTCGTCGATGGCTGATGAGCTCAGCGGAGATGAGCGGCGCTACCTCGCGGTGGTTGGATCGGCGGTTGCGGCACTGATCGTCGGCGTGGCGGTGTGGCCTCAGCAGGTGTACGACCGGTTCATCTGGCAGTACTTCTGGGGGCCGGTCCAGGCGGACGCACTGGGGAGCAGGTGTGCCATCCGTGAGGGCGGGACGGTCGTCACCGGCGAGACCGCAGCACGGTGTGCGCTCGCCCCCGGACCCGTCGCGTACCCGGGGTACACCGTGGTCTCGGAGGTCGGATACATGGTGCTGTTGCTGGTGGGCATCGCCGGGGTGATCCTGCTGCTACGGCGGCTCTCGATCACCATCGATACAGAGATGATCCTCGCACTGGTGCCACTGATGCTCTTCGGGGGTGGCCTTCGTGTCCTCGAGGACTACCTGGACGCAGCCGTCGACCCCGGGGCGGTGTACCCGTGGAACACACTCCTGATCAGTCCCATCATCTACCTCACCGTGTTCGTCATCGCCCTCGCCGTCGTCATCGCTGGTGTCACGCTGGCGCGCCGCGAGGAGGTGGGTCCAGCCCGGACGGTCGCACTCGCGGGTGGAGCGCTAGCGGTCATCCCGCCGGCGATACTGCTCGGTCGTGCGACGGGGACCTCCGCAGTCACGCTGTATCCGCAGGTGATCACGGTGGTGGTCGTCGGGGCGACCGTCGCCGTGCTGGTGGTCATGCGGATCCTCGCACGGGTCAAGCCACAGCTCATCGCTGGCCGTGAGCCGCTGGCGATGGCGGTGCTCGGGGCACACGGGCTCGATGGGATGGCGAACGTGGTGGGGCTCGACTGGATGCCCGCACTCGATGCGGGACCGAATCTCATCGCGAAGCATCCGGCGAACCAGTTCGTGGTGGATGTGACGAGCGCTGTCCAGCCAGCATCGCTGACAGCCGTGGTCGGAGATACATGGCCCTTCCTCGCGATCAAGCTGGCTGCTGCGGTGGTGATCTTGTGGGTGTTCGAACCCGAGTTCATGGAGGAGTCACCGCAGTTCAGTGGCCTGCTCCTGGTGGCGATCATCGCCGTCGGACTCGGGCCCGGGACGCGCGACGTCCTGCGGGCGACCTTCGGCATCTAGGGGAAGGGGTGCGGACGGCGGGTGTGGATCGCATGTGCATCCGGGGAGACGCGGTCACCGAAGTACGGCTCGCCGAGGAACAGTGGTTGTGCTGCGGGGATGATCGCCCGGACGACCTCGAACCCCACCGCCCGCAGGTCCGCGGTCGTGACCGAGACGGCGACCGCGTCAAGCCCGTCGGCCGCGATCTCGTCGATGAGTGACTCGAGATCAGCCGGACCGGGCGTGAGGACCGCCTCCAGGTCGACCGCCTCCTCAGGACCGGGGAGGGCCTCGAACGCGACTCCGGGGGCTGTTGCGTACTCTGCGACACCATCGTACATGTCGGCGGTCTTCTGGGGCCCCATCGCATCGAGCTCCATCCAGTTCTGCGTCGCCTCGATGACCGCATGCTCCGCAGCCGCCGTGGGCGACGCCGCTGCCGCCGACCCGAACGCGCAGTGCGGAAATCCCGAAGTGCGGTGGACCGCAGCCACACAGACAGGCACCCCGAGGTCGGTCCGCAGGGCCCAGCAGGCAACGGTGAGGTCCGCGACCCGGAGCCGGGCACACACCGCATCGAACACATCTGTCTCGAGGACCACCCGGCGGACGGGGGCGTCACCGTACCACATGCGCATGAGCGCATCCCGCTCGAGCACCTCGAGCAGCCCCTTGTAGATCGCCGAGGGGCGGGACCGTGCGAGTGCGAGCCCGGTGGTGATCGGTGGGCGCACGGTGGGCCCCGGTGGAGGATGGTACACGAGCCCCGCCGGGACAGCGATCGCCTGCTGTGTGAGCAGGTCCAACCCAGAGACCCACGGCAGCGTCTGGGGGGCGGCTGTGGACGGCCGGACCACCCCCGAGAGTGACACCGCTGGATCGATCGCCCCAGGCGGTGCCTGTTCGAATGTGTGAGGGTCATAGATGCTGGCGGCGTACCGCTCGAGGGCCTCGCCCAGCGCCCGCATGTACGCCCGATCCCACTCGAGGCCGACTCCCGCGGCGAGCCGACCGTGGTGCTCCGCATGTGCTGCAGGGTGCGCAGCCAGCTGGGCGAGATAGTACGGCAGCGGGCTGGATGCCTCCTCACTGACCGCTGCGATGAGGCCGACGTGCGGGTCGACCACCGTCTCCGCCGCATCGATGGCCGCTCCGAGGTCATCGCCAACGACACCTACGGAGACCGGTGTATCGCGCGGGATGGGTGGCGGGCTCACGGGGATCCGATCGGTGTGGCCATCATGGTTGACGACCAGGAGATGGTCGGTCGGCGTCCCGTCGGTCTGGAGGAGCTGTGTGACCAACCCGGCCAGCGTGAGGGCCATCGCCGTGGGGGCATCGGAGCCGATCGGCTCGAGGCCCCGAGCGTAGGCTGCAGCGGGCGGGACCGTGGGACACCATGCGATCACCCCAGCCGCTGGGAAGGAGTCTGAGCGACCGACCAACACCTGTGTGGGCTGGTCCGTGGGGGGCTGGTCCGCCCATCCCTCACAGCACACGTCGATCTCGGCCCCATCGAGGTGGGCACAGACCGCCACATCGGCGGTGATCACCAGCCCCTCCCGCTCGTCGCCGCCGGCGCGCGTCATGCGATCACCGCGCGTGCTGCGTCGATGAGTGCAGCCGCATCTGTATCCGCTGCGGGCTGCCGCAGTTGCAACCGTAGGCGGGGGCGACCCACCTCCTGCGGGATGGGGGCGGTCTCGATCACTCCGGTTTCGACCAGCTGGGACTTCACACGGGAGAAGGTCGCCCGCGAGGCGACCCCAGCTTCGATCCCCCATGCGGTCACCTCTGCGAGTTGGCCGCCGTGGTAGGCGGTCGCCAGCAGCGCCACCGCGGTGGGATCGATGTCGGCATCGTCGGCGAGGTGGCGACGTGCAGTGCTGACCAACCGGTCGAAGTGGACGGCGACCGGTGGCGAGACGCCCGCCGCCAGCGTCGAACGCAGACGGTCATACCCCATCTCTGGGAGCTGCATGGTGCCCGCCCCTGCCACCACACCCCGCCAGGTCTGGTCGATCCAGTCCCGCCAGGGCTCTGCTTCCAGCGGCAGCAGGGCCCACCCACCTGCCTGTGCGAACACCATCCCGACGACCGCCCCGCCGCAGAGCGTCCCCTCGAGGTGCTCACCCGAGACGTCGACGGCCGCACGGCCCGCTGTACAGAGGTCCGCCAGCTGTGCGGCGGTGGGGAATCGGTCCTCGGTCGCCTCGCGGACGGATCCGGTCACCACCAGGTGCAGCACCCCGTCCGTGGTGGTCGCATGCGTCCGGTCGACGACCGCAGCGAGCAGTCCTGCCGATGGGTTGATGAGTCGCACATCACCTCCACCTGCGAACGCGTCCGCAACAGCTGCGACCGGGTCAGATGCTGGAGGGACTGGCTCCATGGACATGTGGAGGATGCCACAGCTGATATTTATCACGCTCGAAGGGGGCCGAGAAAAAGCGGGGGTCCAGGACCGTGAACAACACTTATTGGCACTTCCGCCCGGACTCCGACATGGACTACAAGACGGTGGCGGCCACCGATCCGGCCGTGGCTACGGCGCTGGAGGCAGAGGTGGACCGGCAGGAGGCCACCCTGGCGATGATCGCGAGTGAGAACCACGCATCACCTGCCGTCCTCGAGGCACAGGGAAGCGCGCTCACGAACAAGTACGCCGAGGGGTACCCCGGGTCGCGGTACTACGCAGGGTGTGAGCACGCCGATACCGTCGAGCAGTTGGCGATCGACCGAGCCAAGCAGCTGTGGGGTGCACCGCATGTGAACGTCCAGCCGCACTCGGGGACACAGGCCAATATGGGTGTGTATCTGGCGATGCTGGAGCCAGGCGACAAGATCCTCTCACTGGACCTGACCCATGGAGGTCACCTGAGTCACGGACACCCCGCGAACTTCGCAGGCCAGCTGTATGAGGTCGAACAGTACGAGGTCGACCCCGACACCGGGTATGTGGACTACGAGCAGCTTGCCACGAAGGCAGCGGCATTCCAGCCGGACATCATCGTCTCCGGCTACTCGGCGTACCCACGTGAGGTCGAGTTCGATCGTGTCCAGACCGTCGCGGACGAGGTGGGTGCATACCATCTCGCGGACATCGCACACATCACCGGACTGGTGGCCGCAGGTGTGCACGCATCACCGGTCGGCATCGCCGACTTCGTCACCGGGTCGACGCACAAGACGATCCGAGCAGGGCGCGGTGGGATCGTCATGTGCGAGCAGGAGTATGCGGATGCGGTCGACACTGCGGTGTTCCCGGGTGCGCAGGGTGGACCACTCATGCACAACATCGCGGGGAAGGCGGTCGGATTCGCAGAGGCGCTGGAGTCCACCTTCATCCCGTACGCCGAACAGACCGTACGGAACGCACAGACGCTGGCAGACACCTTCAGTGCAGCAGGACTCCACGTCGTCTCCGGTGGGACGGACACCCACCTCGTGCTGGTGGATCTGCGACCATCGCATCCGGAGACCACGGGCAAGACCGTCGAGGCGGCGCTCGAGTCGACCGGTATCGTCATGAATGCGAACACGGTGCCCGGTGAGACGCGCTCTGCGTTCGACCCATCAGGGGTACGCTTCGGGACGCCCGCGCTGACGACCAGGGGCTTCGGTGAGGAGGAGATCATCGAGGTGGGTGAGCTGATCGTGGAGGTCATCGACGACCCCGCCTCGACAGAAACCCTCACCAAGGTGACAGATCGAGTCGCCGCGTTGACGGCCGCACACCCGATCTACGGGGAATAGCCGCCGCAGCGGACAAGGATTAAGTGCATCTCCAGGGAGCGGTCCACTGATGGCGACAATCATCGATGGGGAAGCCACCGCTCAGCAGATCCGTGCGGAACTCGGTGCGGCTATCGAGGCGGTCACGAGTGCCGCCGGTGCCCCACACCTGACGACGATCCTGATGAACGACAACCCCGCGAGCCACACGTACGTCTCGATGAAGCACGCCGACTGTGCGGAGGTAGGCATCGAGAGCACGGATGTCCGGCTGGACCCCGATGATCCAGCCTCGGTGCTGTTCGAGGAGATCGAGGCCCAGAACGCCGATCCCGATGTCGATGGGATCCTCGTGCAGATGCCGCTGCCAGGGCACATCGATGCCGACCGGGTCCTCCGTGCGGTCGAGCCGGCCAAGGATGTCGATGGCTTCCATCCAGAGAATGTCGGGCTGCTCGTCACCGGTGCACCGCGGTTCAAACCGGCGACCCCACATGGGATCGAACAGCTGCTGCTGCGGTCAGACATCGAGACCGAAGCAGCGGATGCGGTGGTCGTCGGGCGATCGAACATCGTCGGCAAACCGATGGCGAACCTCCTGCTGCAGAAGTCGCCTGCAGGCAACGCGACGGTGACGGTCTGTCACTCCCGCACGGCCGATCTGGCTGGGAAGACGACAGCGGCGGACATCCTGGTCGCAGCGGCGGGGGTGCCCGAGATGATCGATGGGTCGATGATCAAGCCAGGTGCGACCGTGATCGACGTGGGGATCACCCGTCGGGAGACCGACGCAGGGTCCGAGCTGGTCGGAGATGTCGACTTCGCGTCGGCGGCGGAGGTCGCAGGTGCGATCACGCCCGTGCCAGGTGGTGTCGGCCCGATGACCCGGGCGATGCTGCTGTGGAACACGGTGAAGGCGGCAGCAGCTGCGGCGGAGGTCGAGGTCAGCCTCCCCTGATCACAGATGGGGTCCCGGCGGTCCCCACCGCGGGTCCGCTCCGGCGATGTCGACTGGCTGGTACTCCGGGATGGGTTCGACCTCACGCCCCTCATCGTACCGGACAAACGAGAGGTAGATCTCCGCACCGCATGGCGCTGACTGTGCGAAGGAGCCATCGACGACCGCCTCCGGCCACCGCAGGCCATCAGCCGATGATTCGCCACACCGCAGGAGCACCCCATCGGCATCCTCGTACGCCTCCGCAGGTGATCGGTAGTCCCACCCCTCGAGGGGGTAGGGGGTCACCGACTTATCCGCGATGCTGGGGACCCGCTCGAGACTGAAGACCTGCCCACAGGTGGGACAGTGATACCGCACTGAGACGGTCATGCCGCATCACCGAGTTCGATGACCACGTCTTCGACCGCCTCCATGACGGCGGTCGTGTCGGCTGGCAGACCGCCTGCCTGTGCGAAGTCAGGCGATCCACCGCCACCACCACCGAGCGAGTCGGTCACCCGGTCGACGAGGATGGCAGCGTCATACGCCGGACCGGCGGCGACCATGAGCCTGAGCCGATCGCCCGGGATGATCACCGCCGCATCCGCTGGCCCCTCCGCCCGGAGGGCCGCCTCGATGCCCGCAGGTGGCACCCCATCGATCTCCCCGACCACCCAGCCCGTCGTCCCCGACCGCGGCAGCTGCTGCAGGCGCAGCCGCGCCAACTCGATGGCCAGCTGCTCGTTGGCAGCGGTGCTGCGCTCATGTGCGGCCTGGAGGCTCTCGGCGGTGTCGGTGAGCCCATCGACAGGGGCATCGAGGACCTGCGTGAGGCGCCGCCGCGTCGCCCAGCCGTCGACGAGCTGTGCGATCGCAGGGGGACCGACAGAGAACTCGATGCGGGTGATACCCGCACCGGGGTTCGAGACATCCCGCAACATGATCGGCCCGATCGCCCCGGTCGATCGCACGTGGGTCCCCCCGCAGGCGGCCGCATCCCAGCCTGCGATCCGGACGATACGGACCGGTCCCTCTGCATCGAAGACGCCCTCCTCCGTCTTCACGTTGAATGCGACCGCCGCATCCTCCTGGGCCGCCGCCGCAGGCACCTGCTCCCAGGTCACCGCACGGTCCTCCCAGACCACGGTGTTGGCCGCGGTGGCGATCGCGGCCAACCGATCGGTGTCGAGGGGGGTGGGCGTCTCCAGGTCGATGCGGACCCGCTCATCGCTGATGTCGAAGCCGGCGTACCCCAGCTCCTCACAGTGGCGACGGGCAGCTCCATACAGCACGTGACTCGCGGTGTGTGCCCGTGTCGTGTACCGCCGGAAGTCGGTGTCGACCACCGCATCGATGCTGTCACCGACCTCGAAGGGTGGCGCATCGGCGAGCTCGTGGACGATCGCCTGCCCCTCTGTTGACACGGCAACGACGGGGATGGCATCGATGGTCCCCTGGTCTGCGGGCTGGCCCCCACCCGTGGGGTAGAAGTAGCTCTCTGCGAGCACGACATGCCGATCATCCACCGCCGTGACCGCAGCGGAGAAGCTGGTCACCTGCGGTGCCAGCGCAGCAGGGGAGATCATTCGTCGACGAGCTGGACATCCAGCGCAGCCTCGAGTGCGTGGATCGCCGATCCACCCACCGAGTCACTGATCGCCCGCCCCGCCTCGACGGACCGGACCGTCTCCTCATCGATCTCAGCCATCGCTGCCACCTCCGCGATGCTCAAATCCGCGTCCGTGCGTGCATCTTGCAGTCGGTCACCGTAGCCAGCCACCAGATAGGGCAACGCATCTGACTCGTAGTTGGTCCCCTCCCGCACCCACCGATCCGCATCAGGCTTCGACTGATCGATCATCTGTGCCTGTTTCCGTGCGATCTGCTGGGAGCGAGATCCTCCACCCCCTGTACCCGCCGATCCACTGGACGGTGCACGGTCATCGTGCGGGGCGCAGGATGCACAGACCATGAGCTTGGCTCCCGCGATCTCAGCGGCCCGGAGCCTGCCCTCATCCGTCCCACAGAGCTCACACGCAGATGCGGTGGTGCCACCACCACCCCGTCCGGTCGAGTACTTGGCCATACCCCGTGTAAGCGGGGGAGATATCTAAGGCTACGGTCCTGGCAGCCCCCTGCAGAACAGTGCGTGGGACCGGATTTGAACCGGCGGACCCCTTTGGGACAGCGCCCTCAACGCTGCGCCGTTGACCTGGCTTGGCTACCCACGCATCAATCGCATCGCGCATCAGCAGCTACTTGAACGGACTGTATATGCGTTTCTTTTCACCCGACGAGAGCGGCAAGGCTAATGGCCGACACCACATTGTGCATGACGTGATCGCGACGGTCCGCCGACATCTGCTCATCAGCTCACTGAGCCTGAGCGTGCTGGCGATCGGGGCGGTCTTCGCGGCGGTCCTTGGGTGGGTCCCACAGAGGCTCATGCCCCCCGCCCCGGCGGTCGTCCCCGCGGTGATCCCGCACATCAACGCCGTCATTTCGACGGCTGCGATCGTGACCATCGTCCTCGGTGTCCGCGCCGTCCGTCGTGGTGCGATCATGCGGCACCGGCGGCTGATGCTCACCACCCTCGGCCTGTTCATCGCATTCCTGGTGCTGTACCTCTACAAGGTAATCGTCGCGGGGCCGGTCACCTTCGGTGGCCCCGCGATGGTCTACCAGCGCGTGTATCTCCCGGTCCTGGCTGTGCACATCGTCCTCGCTGTGGTCTGCATCCCGTTCGTCATCCATGCGGTGCTGTTGGGTGTCACCCATGAGGTCCGCGAGCTGTACCAGACGCGGCACCGGCTGGTCGGACGCATCGGTGCGATGCTCTGGTTGGTCTCCTTCGCATTGGGGAACGTCGTCTACCTGCTCGCGTACGTGGTCTACTGATCGCCCCGTGCAGACACGATGGGAGCAGCCGCCGGATCGATGCTCCGGTCCATCTCCTCACCCGGGATAGCATATGGGTATGCACCGGTCACACAGCCCAAGCACAGATCTGCACGCGTGGTCGCGAGGACATCGGTGATGGCATCGATCGACAGGAATGCCAGGGAATCCGCGTCGATCTCCGCTGCGATCGCTGCGGGTGATCGGTCCGCGGCGATGAGCTCATCTCGTGTCGGCATGTCGATGCCCATGTAGCACGGTGCGATGATCGGTGGTGCCCCGATCCGCAGGTGGACCTCAGCCGCTCCCGCCTTCCGCAGCAGCGAGACGAGCTCGCGGGACGTCGTCCCCCGCACGATGCTGTCATCGATGATCGTCACCCGCCGGCCCTCGATCGTCGAGCGGATCGGGTTCAGCTTGATGCGGACCGCCCGCTCGCGTGCGTCCTGTGATGGCATGATGAACGTCCGCCCCACATACCGGTTCTTCATGAGCCCCTCTGCGAACGAGAGATCTGCACCCGCCTCCTGCGCTGCGGCCGCGTACCCCGCCGCGAAGGACCGGCCCGAGTCGGGCACCGGCATGACCACATCAGACGGCGTCCCCGACTCGGCCCACAGGGCCGCACCCAACGCACGACGGGTCGCATACACGAGGCTCCCATCGATGGTCGAGTCGGGTCGGGCGAAGTAGACGTGCTCGAAGAAGCAGTGCGCGGTGCGATCGACATCGACCAACTGGTGTGAGTCGAAACCGGCACCCGCCGGGTCTAAGATCACCAGCTCACCCGGACGCACATCCCGCAGGAGCGTCCCGCCCAGCGCATCGATCGCTGCAGACTCAGATGCGAGGATGTACCCCCCATCCAGCTTGCCCACACAGAGCGGGCGGTTCCCCTCCGGATCGCGAAGGCCCATGACCGTCTCATCGTGCATGATCGTCAGCGCATACGACCCGTGCAACTTCCCCATGGTGCGTTCGATCGCCCCGATGAGATCACCCTCGAGCAGCTGTCTGGCGAGCTCATGCGCGATCACCTCCGTGTCCCCATCGCTGGTGAACGCATGACCAGAGGCCGCCAACGCATCACGGAGCTCGTCGGTGTTGATCAGGTTGCCGTTGTGCGCCAGCCCCAGCGACCCGGACTTGAAGGAGACTGCGAAGGGCTGCGCACAACAGGCACCGACATCGCCCTGTGTCGGGTATCGCACATGACCGATCCCCGTCGTGCCGAGGAGCCCGGCCAACGCGTCAGCATCGAACACCTCACTGACGAGGCCGGTCTCGACATGGCTGTGCTGCTGGAAGCCATCATGGGTGACGATCCCCGCGGCCTCCTGTCCACGATGCTGCAGCGCGTACAATGCGGAGTACAGCGGGTGTGCAGCGCCCGTCTCCGAGAGCGCCACGCCCACGACCCCACATCGATCTCGCATGGCCGCTGAGGCCGGAACCGGTCCCTGCGCATCCATCACTCGTGTCTACGGGCACAGGGGAATAAACCCCCACGGCCATGCACAGCCTGTGCCACCGCTCAGCGAGGTATATGCATGTTCGTGTAACAGGTGCGGCTATTCGCCGGCCTTCGTCTGCCAGTTGTAGGACCGTCGCTTTGCGGACTTACCGAACCCACATGAGGCACATCGCCCCTTCTTCAGGTGATACGAGGCCGACCCGCATCGCCGACACTTCACGTGCACCTTCTTGTTCTTCTTGCCCATCGAGGGGGTGCCAGAACCCGTCATTTGCGTATCATGACCACATTATCGCCGCGTATAATCGTTGTGTTCTCGACGGTCTCGGTACCCGCTGTCTCCATCGGCTCCGGTGGGACACCGAGCACAGCGTTCATGTGCTGATCGTAACCCAGCAGGAGCCCGTAGAATGACCGGTCATCCTTCAGGGTCACCGTCACCGGTTCCTCCAATGCAGACTCGAGCACGTCCAGAGGCCTCGCCGTCATACACACAGCACGGTGGAAACGCCGTATAAGCGTGCCGACGCCGACATCGGTCAGTCAGGTTTCGGTCGCTTTTTATCGGGGTGCGTGATATCTGCAACTACCACACCCCCGCGGGTAAGTGGCGATCTCGTGATCGGCCACGCGGGACCGACGAACGACGACGGGAGCGCCGGCGTGCGTGTCAGGGTCACCGACGAGGAGACCAGGAGGCGCGTTCCGGTTGACGTCCGGGCGGGTGCTGGAGCAACATCATGGAAATCGAAATTGCAACAATTGGCGGATATGAGGAGGTTGGACGGCAGATGACTGCGGTCCGTGCAGGCGACGACGTGGTCGTGTTCGATATGGGCTTGAACCTGAGTCAGGTCCTCATTCACGACAACGTCCAGACCGAGAAGATGCACAGCCTGGACCTGATCGATATGGGCGCGATCCCGGACGACCGGGTCATGTCGGAGCTCGAGGGGGATGTCCAGGCCATCGTGCCCACCCACGGGCATCTTGATCACATCGGCGCGCTGTCGAAGCTCGCACATCGGTACGATGCACCGATCGTGGCCACACCCTTCACGATCGAGCTCGTGAAGCAGGAGGTCGAAGATGAGAGCAAGTTCAACGTCGGCAACGATCTGGTGAAGATGTCGGCAGGTGAGACGATGGAGATCGGTGACTCGGGGGAGGTCCGACTGGAGTTCGTCCACGTGACGCACTCGATCATCGACGCGATCAATCCGGTGCTGCACACCCCAGAGGGGGCGATCGTGTACGGTCTGGACAAACGGATGGACTTCTCGCCGGTGCTGGAAGATCCGATCGACATTGAGCGGTTCCGCGAGATCGGCAGAGAGGGCGACGGGGTGCTCTGCTACATCGAGGACTGCACGAACGCAGGGTCGAAGGGCCGGACCCCCTCGGAGTCCGTCGCGCGGATGCACGTGCGCGACACGCTGCAGTCGATGGAGGACTATGACGGGGGCATCGTCGCCACGACGTTCTCCTCACACATCTCGCGGGTCTCCTCGCTGGTGGAGTTCGCGAAGGAGATCGGCCGACAGCCCGTGCTGCTGGGGCGATCGATGGAGAAGTACTCCGGCACCGCAGAGCGCCTTGGGTTCGTGGACTTCCCCGACGATGTGGGGATGTACGGCCACCGCAAGTCGGTCGACCGGACGTTCAAGCGCATCATGAAGGAGGGCAAGGAGAACTTCCTCCCCGTCGTGACCGGCCACCAGGGCGAGCCGCGGGCGATGCTGACACGGATGGGGCGGGGCGAGACACCGTATGAGCTGGAGAACGGGGACAAGGTGGTCTTCTGTGCGCGGGTGATCCCCGAGCCCACCAACGTGGGGCAACGCTACCAGTCTGAGCGGCTGTTGAAGATGCAGGGTGCGCGCATCTACGATGAGATCCACGTGTCGGGCCACCTCCGTGAGGAGGGGCACTATCAGATGCTGGATGCCCTGCAGCCACAGCATATCATCCCCGCCCACCAGAACCTCAAGGGGTTCTCACCGTATGTGGACCTCGCAGAGTCCCAGGGGTACGCATTGGGTCGGGACATCCATGTCGCCCGCAACGGCGACATGATCCAGCTGGTGCAGTGAGATGCCGTCCGACGCTCACGACGCCCCCATCATGGAGGCGATCGATGAGCGTCGGGCCCGGATCGATGCACGGCTGTCTGTGGCGGTCTCCCCCGGCGAGCCAGCGGACCTGTACGAGGCGACACGGCACATCCTGACGGCCGGTGGCAAGCGACTCCGGCCAGCGGTGACGCTGCTTGTCGCGGAGGCGGTGATGAACACCGAGCCGACGTCGGTGTCGTACGATGCGTTCCCGACGGTCGACGGCGGACAGGTCGACCTGATGGCCGCGGCGACGGCGATCGAGGTGATCCAGTCGTTCACACTCATCCATGATGACATCATGGATGACGATGCGATGCGCCGGGGCGTCGCCGCGGTGCATGAGGCGTACGACACCGAGCTGGCCATCCTCGCGGGGGACACCCTGTATGCGAAGGGCTTCGAGCTGCTCGCACAGACCGGCGCCAGCGCCGACCGCGTCGTCGAGGCCGTCGAGCTGCTGGCGACGACCTGCGTGGAGATCTGCGAGGGGCAGGCGATGGATATCGCCTTCGAGACCCGCCCGACGGTCACCACGCAGGAGTACCTCCAGATGGTCGAGCGCAAGACAGCGGTGCTGTATGCGACCGCGGCAGCCATCGGTGCGGTCCTCGTCGGCGCCGACCAGGAGGTGGTTGATGCGGTGTATGAGTACGGGTTGGAGTCCGGCAAGGCGTTCCAGATACAGGATGATGTCCTGGACCTCACGACGCCGTCTGCGGTGCTGGGCAAGCGCCGGGGATCGGACCTCATCGAGCACAAGGAGACACTCATCACCGTCCATGCCCGCGACCGCGGTGTCGATGTGGATGCGATCTTCCGAGCGGTCGATGGCGGGGATGAGGAGGCGATGGACGCGGCCGTCGAGCAGCTGGATGAGGCGGACTCGATCGCCTTCGCCGCCACGAAGGCACGGGCGCTGACAGACGCGGCGATCGACCGCCTGTCGGTCATGGATGAGTCACCCGCACGGAGACTGCTGGTCGAGCTGGCGGAGTACCTCATCACACGGGGGTACTGATCGATGGGGGAGCTCGACGAGGACCGGGTGGCGACCGCCGCAGAGCGTGCCGCGTTGATCAACGCGCTGGAGCATGAGGCGGAGGCGGCGGTGGGACCGATCATGGGGCCGCTGATGGCGGAGCATCCTGCGTTCCGCGCACACGCCGAGGCCGTGACACGCATCGTCGCCGAGGTGGTCGATGCGGTCAACGACGAGTCGATGGCATGGCGTCGTGAGCGGCTCGCGAGGATCGACGCGGACGCACTCGAGGCCATCGATGCACCGGAGTCGACCGAGGCATCGCACACGCTGCCGGATCTGCCGGCAGTCGATGGCCCCGTCCGCATGCGTGCGGCGCCGAATCCCAACGGCCCCTGGCACATCGGCCATGCGCGGATGCCGGCGGTCATCGGTGCGTACCGTGAGCGCTATGATGGCCACTTCATCCTGCGGTTCGACGATACCGACCCCGGCACCAAGCGCCCGGACCTCGAGGCGTATCCGGCGATCGAGGAGGATCTCGCGTACCTCGGCATCACGCCCGACGAGGTCGTGCGTGCATCCGACCGCATGGAGACATACTACAGCCATGCCGAGCAGGTGATCGATGCGGGAGGTGCCTACGTCTGCGAGTGCGCCGCAGGGACCTTCTCTGCGATGAAGAACGACGGGGTGGCCTGTCCCCACCGTGACCAGTCGGTCACCGAGACGCACGAGCGATTCGAGGCGATGATCGGTGGGGAGCGAGCCGCAGGCGAGGCCGTCCTGCGCATCCGGACCGACATCGAACACAAGAATCCCGCCCTGCGGGACTTCGTCGCCTTCCGGATCATCGACAGACCGCATCCGCGCCCGGTGGCCGCGGACTACCGGTGTTGGCCGATGCTCGACTTCCAGTCGGCGATTGATGACGAGCTGACAGCGGTGAGCCACATCATCCGCGGGATCGACCTGCAGGACTCCGCCCGCCGCCAGCGATTCATCTATGAGTATCTCGACTGGCAGTACCCCGAAGTGCTGCACTGGGGACATGTGAACGTCGATGCGTACGATGTCCCCCTGTCGACGAGTGCGATCGCAGCGGCGATCGAGGCCGGCGAGTTGGATGGGTGGGACGACCCCCGGGCGCCGACGCTCAGGAGCCTTCGGCGACGTGGGATCACGGGCGATGCGGTGGTCGAGACGATGGTCGGGCTGGGGATGTCGACCTCGAACGTCGATCTCGCCATGTCCAGCATCTACGCGGCCAACCGGACGCGGGTCGACCCGACCGCCCCGCGTGCGTTCTTCGTCCGCGATCCTGTCCGGTTCGGCGTCAGCGGGCTGCCTGAGCAGGTCGCCGTCGATCGGCATCCGGATGATCCAGCGATGGGCACCCGGAGCATCAGCCCGACGGATGTCGTGGTCCTCGAACCAGAGGACGTGCCTGCGGCGGGTGAGCGTGTCTGGTTGAAGGGCGCCGGCTGTGTGCGCAGGGAGGACGACCGGCTCATGGGCACCGATGAGCCGATCGATGTGGTGCGGTCGGGGGGCGTGGATGTGGTCCACTGGGCCCCGGCAGATGGGCAGCCGGTCCACATGCGGACCCCCACCGGGACCGTCACCGGGGTGGGTGCACCATCGGTCGCATCGGTCCCTGAAGATACCGTCGTGCAGTTCGAGCGCGTTGGATTCGCACGCATCGACACACACCGCGAAGACCGGACTGTTGCCTACTTCGCCCACCGCTGAGCGGCACCGCCCGCATCCGTGGGGGCCAGCATGTCGACCGCAGCCTCGAGTGTGTCTGCCAGCTGTGACCATCCCTGGCGTGTGGAGCTGATGTGACCCGCCTCGACCGCCCACGTCATCGGGCGACCCTGGCAGGCGACGCCCACTGCGAGTGCCGCAGCAGCCGGTGGTGTCGCTGAGTGATGGGTCAACCAGTGGACGAGCAGCTGTCGTACCGCATGTGGTGCGGTCGCGTAGACGCTCTCATCGCCACCGATGCGTCGCAGCTGTCGCCAGGTTCCGGCTGAGAACGCAGGGAGCGGCTGCGGATCGGCGGCCGCGCACAGATGGCTGAGGACCAGCGGATCCATCGTCCGAAGATGGTCGGGGGCGAGCCCGGGCAGCCGGCGGACGAACCCCGCCTGCGCACGCCGTGTCCATCGCTCTGCCGGAGCTGTGCTCGGGCGGATCATGAACACCGAGTGGACGCCACTGCGGGCGTTCGGACGTGCTGCCACGTGGACGGGGACGAACCCCGCCGCCGCCCAGAACCGCAGCGTGGGGACCGTCGCTCCGAAGGCTGCCGTCACCGCATCGGCATCGGAGGGGGCATCCACCGCATCGATGAGGGCCGTCCCGATCCCACGCCGGCGCAGCTCGGGATGGACCGCCACCCGCATGATGCGGCGGGTGTGCAGCCGACCGATGGTGCGATCGGCGAACTGCCGCATGAACACATCCGGCAGGAGCTGACCGGGGATGTGCTGGCCGCCGACCGCGGTCTCGATGGTCCGTTCGTCTAACCGGCCCTCCTCAGCCGACGCGGCGACACCAACGGTGACCCGGTCCGCCTGAGCAGTCCACATCTGGATGTTCGGTGCATCGAGCCACCGTGCGAGGTCCGCTGGGGTCGTCTGGTAGTGCGCACTCGCCAGCAGCGCACGCACCCCCCGCAGCAGCGCATCATCGGCGGCGAGCTCCGTCGCGGCGACGGCCCCGATCCCCACCGGCGGGAGGGCCATGACGTCCTCGATGCCCTCGAGGGGTACCGCGTCGAGACAGAGCAACCGCGTGACCCACCGCTCGAGGGGGTCATCCGCGGCGAAGCGGATCGGGGTCGACAGTGGGATGTGATGCAGCTCGACACCTGCGGTCCGGAGGCGGGCTGCGAGCCGGAGGCCGAATCCCGCGCCGGTGCCCTCATACCCATCGGTCGTCGTGCTGAAGACCACCCGGTGGTCCCCGATCTGCCGCCAGAGGCGGTCGATGGGAACGGTCGCCGCCTCGTCGATGATGAGGATATCCGTGTCCGCAGCCAGCGGTCCGACCCCGCCCGCTGCGACGGTGATCGATCCACCGCTGGCGTAGCGGACACCTCCATCCCGGTCACGTTCACAGACCGCATCGAGCAGCGCCTCGACGGCGCTGAGGTGTGCCCGTGCGGTGGCGGTGATGTGCACACGCGCGCCCCGACGGGCCATGATCACCGCTGCGATGGCGAGTGCGGTGGACTTGCCGCGTCCACGGCGTGCATCGACGACCGCCACCGCACCAGGCGGCAGCTGGCAGATGCGGTCGACCGCGCGACGCTGGTCGGCGGTCCGCACCAGGTCGGTGACAGCGGGGTCGACCGCGGAGACACCGACCGTCGTCGGCGCTGGCGTGCGCGGCCCATCGCCTGCTGCCGCGGGTGCAGTCGCCACGGGGGCATCGAGGTCCACGAGGCCGATCTGCGGATGCTGCGATGCGGTGCGCACGATGCGCTCGACGAACTGGGTGCCCACCGCATCCACCGTCCAGGGGGGGACTGCCATGGATGCAGCGAAGCGCCCCCGAGGTGTCTGCAGCCGCCTGCGAGGGCCCATCCAGACCAGGCAGATGCCGCCACCATCGACGGTCCCGACCGCCTGCCCGAGCACATCCGGGTCGACCCCGTCGGTCCCGTCGACGGCGACGCCCCGGTGTGTCCGCCCCAACTCGGTGTCCATCTCCGCGGGTGGGATGGTCCGCCCGACGCCGGTGGGTGCATCACTGATGAGACACCGACCGTCATGACCGATACCGGCCGCAGAGAACAGTGCCTCAGAGTACCCGATGGCCGCCTGCCGAGTGCCCAACAGGACCACACACGCACGGTGCCCGCGCTCCCGGATGGTCTCGATCGCATCGAGCATCTCCTGCGACGGGTGCACACCACCACCGGGACCCGAGAGGGTATGAGTTGCGCGGCGCCAGCAGGGCGGTTTGAAAGCGCTTTTATCCCATCCATAGGTAGGAGGAGCAACACCTGCACCGAGACGATGAATCCGCTGCCCACCGACGGAGGGCGGACCGGTCGAGCTCGCAGGTATCACAGGATACAATCATGTCAGTCTACGTAGAATTCGACGTTCCGGCAGACCTCGCTGATGATGCCCTTGAGGCACTGGAGGTCGCCAGAGATACAGGCACGGTCAAGAAGGGGACGAATGAGACAACGAAGTCTGTCGAGCGTGGGACGGCTGCGCTGGTGTACATCGCCGAGGATGTGTCCCCGGAGGAGATCGTGATGCACCTGCCAGAGCTTGCCGACGAGAAGGGTATCCCCTTCCTCTTCGTGGCCACACAGGACGATGTGGGTCATGCAGCGGGCTTGGAGGTCGGCTCAGCAGCCGCTGCGATCGAGGATGCGGGCGATGCCGAGGAGACCGTCGAGAGCATCGTCGAGAAGCTGGCGGACCTCCGGTAAGCCGATGAGCGTCGACGAGGGCACTGGCGATTCCACCTCTGCGGAGGTCATCGAGATCGTGGGGAAGACCGGGATGCACGGTGAGGCCATGCAGGTCCGCTGTCGAATCCAGGAGGGTGAGAGCCAAGGACAGGTCATCACCCGGAACGTGCTGGGACCGGTGCGGGTGGGGGACATCCTCCAGCTGCGCGAGACCCAACGGGATGCGGATGCCATCGGAGGGCGATGAAGATGGTTGAGCACCGCCGCTGTGACTACACCGGCGCGGAGATCGAGCCGGGCACGGGGACGATCCTCGTCCTGACCGATGGAACGATCATGCATTTCGTGGACTCGAAAGCGGAGAAGAACTGGCTGCTGGGCCGTGAGGCGCGTGACCTCGAATGGACCGAGGCAGGCGGCCGACGGAACACCGAGTGATGGACGAGTCCACGTTCGTGATGATCAAACCCGATGGCGTCCAGCGCGGGCTGGTCGGGACGATCATCGACCGCTTCGAGACGCGGGGCTTCAAACTGACCGCCGCATCCCTGCGACAGCTTGAGCGGTCGCTCGCGGAGGAGCACTACGCCGAGCATGCGGGCAAGCCGTTCTTCGATGATCTCATCGACTTCATCACGTCGGGGCCAGTGTTCACCATGGTGTGGAGCGGGCCAGATGTGACCCACCAGGTCCGTCGGATGGTGGGAGCGACCGACCCCGCAGCAGCAGCGCCAGGGACGATCCGGGGGGACTTCGGGGTGGACCTGGGCAGGAATGTGATCCACGCCTCCGACCATGAGGACGCCGGTGCGAACGAGCGAGAGATCGCGCTGTTCTTCGGTGATCGGCCACCGGTGTCGTACACCCGGATCGACGAGCCCTGGTTGGTCGAGTAGCCCGCTACAGCTCGCCGCGGTCGAGTTTGGCCTCCACGGCCCGGGCCGCGGTGACCATGTTCTGCATCTTCTCGTGCGCGACCGCCCGGGGCAACAGCTTCAGTCCGCAGTCCGGGGAGACCGTCAACCGCTCCGGACCGACGATGCGAAGCCCCTCCGTGATGTTCTCGATGATCTGCTCGACCGACTCGACGGTGGTGTCATGCACGTCCACGACCCCGAGAGCGAGGTCTGGCGCGAATGCCCCGTCATCGAAGACCTCGATCTGCTCGTACCCATCGTTGCACAGTTCCACATCGAACTCATCGATCGGATAGTCGTTGATCTCCGGGTAGATCCGCGAGTAGTCGCCATAGCAGACGTGCAGCCCCACCCGCACGGCATCGGGGATCCCATCGACGATGCGCTCGAGGGCACCACCGACGATCGCATGATCATCGGGCGTCGTCGCCAGCGCAGGCTCATCGATCTGCACGTACCGTGCACCTGCATCGACGAGTGCGGCGACCTCCTCGTTGACGAGGTCTGCGAGGTCGTACGTCAGTGCCGCGATGTCATCATACGCCTCGTTGAACGACCAGCTTGCAAGCGTGTAGGGACCGGTGATCGGGACCTTCACCGGCCGATCTGCGACCGCATCGGTGAATCGGAACTCATCGACCAGCCATGACTCATCGTACTGGACCGGCTCCGTCACGGATGGCTTGTCGAAGTAGTTGTGCCCCCACACCTTGACGGGGCCATTGAACTCGTACCCCCCGATGCGTTCTGCGAAGTACTCGACCATCTCCTCGCGACGCATCTCCCCGTCGACGACGGTATCGAGCCCACAGTGCTGGTGCTCCTCGGTGATCAGCCGGGCGGCATCATCATACGCCTCCGCGAGTGCGGCGCGGTCCACCCCATAGCTCGCATCATCCTGGTGGTCACGGATGCGGTTCAGCCACGTCGGTTTCGGGTAGCTCCCGACGACGGTCGTCAGGATGAAGTGGTCATTGGGATGCTCCGCCGGCCGGAACTGCTCGCGGTTGTCGACGCCCCGCGCCATCAGATGCCCACCTCGGTGACCTCTGCGGCCGCCTCGGCGACCGCAGCGAGCTTCTGCCGATGCTTGCTCACAGGCAGATAGAACGGTTCGGTGTTGGTCGACAGATACAGGCGAGTGGGGTCAGCCGTCGGCAGCTGATCGAAGACCCACGCCACCCTCTCGACGAGCGTCCCCGCGGATTCGACGAGCGTGTTCTGTCCGTCGGTGATCCCCAGCGCCATCACATCAGCCATCCCGTACTCGCCCGCATTGTAGATCGTCTGCTCCCGATCGTCGGCGACGATATCCACACCCATGCCCGCGACATCCGCATCGACGAGGTACACGTGGGTCTGCTCAGCGAGCGCCCCGAAGTACGAGTGCACCACGACCTCCGCGTCGGTCGCTGCGGCCACCGTCGCATACAGCTCCGCGAGCTCGACGCACAGGTCCTCCTCGGGGGGTGTGGTCACCAACGATGGCTCCAGGAGGTACAGTGTCTCGATGTGCGGTGCATCCGCCAGCTCACCGGCGAGCAGCTCGGCGAGCACATGGTGAAACTCGACCGTGTCGTTGACGCACGCATCTGTCGAGAGATCGGCGAGGGTGATCGGTCCGGGCAGCACCGCCTGCAGGCTCTGCGTCGGAGCCAGCTGTGCGGCCCGCGTCAGGTCCGCAGCGATGTCACCGGTCGGCTCGGGGACCTCCGTCACCGTGGGGTGACGATAGAAGTTGTTGTTGTCGTAGTAGCGGACGATCCCCCCCGTCTCGACGGCCGGATTGATCGTCAACGGATGGGCCAACATGTCATCCCATCGGAGCTGCCCCTCCACGATACGGTCGATCCCCGCGTCGCGCTGTGCATCGATGACCTCTCCACGCGCCTGTTCGTACGTCTCGAGCACCTCCGCAGACTCCGAGCCGTCGATCAGGTCATGCTTCTGGTGGCCCTTGAGCCGTCCCAGTCGGGTCTTCGCCCAGTCCGGGAGCGGGAACAGCCCCGGGGTCGTCGCGATAGTCTCCGTCATTACCAGGGGTCATCCAGGCCTCTGTTTAATATTGTTGATGCTGTCTGATTACTCTCAGTCATACAGCCGGAGCACATCGGCGTACAGCATCTCCCCGCCGACCTGTCGCACCGCACGGTGGTGGTGCTCGATGGGGCTCTGTGCGAGCATGCGGCCCCACCGATCCTGGTCACTCGCGGAGCTCGTGATGAGGATGGCGTGTGCGCCCGGGCGGAGGATACGCGGCAGCTCGGCCAGCAGCGGCCCGAGCATCGCGAGGCCATCGTGACCCGCGTCGAGCGCCGCGGCGATGGGGTCCGCAGGCGCTGGGTCACCCACCGGGAGGTACGGCGGGTTGCACAGCAGCGTGTCGATGGTGGCGGTGCCGATCGCACCGATGCGGTCGCCCTGGATCACCCCGCGCACGGGGGATGTCCCCACCAGGCGATCGGCGGTGGCCCGACATGCATCGCGGTTGATGTCGGCCCCCGCAGCCGCGGTGATGTGCCCGGTCGCCTCCAGCAGCTGCTCGAGCACCCAGCCACTGCCGACGCCCACCTCGAGACACACCCCCCGTGCGACCGGTGCCGCCGTCTCCACCAGCAGTGCCGAGTCCGCCCCCGGGGCGTACACGCTGAGAGACATCCCCCGACGCCGGGCCAGTCGGCGGCGGGAGTCGTCCTCAACCATCGGTCTCGACGGCGATGACCGCCGCCGTGAGGGCGGCGAACTCCGCTGGCGACAGCGTCCCCGGTCGCCGTCGGAGTAGCTCCTCATCGAGCGCTGCGAGCAGTGCATCGATGCGGCCGATCTTCGAGATGTGTGTGGTGTTCCGGAGTGCGTTGCGCAGCGTCTTGCGGCGCTGGGTGAACGCCGCCTGCACCACCGCTGCGAATCGCTCGGGGTCCTCGACGGGGTACGGAGCCGGCCGTGGTGCGATGGTGATCACGGCACTGGCGACCGCCGGTGGCGGGGTGAACGCCGACCGTGGCACCGGCTCGGCGATCGCGATCTCCGCGTGGTACCCCGCGGTGACGGTCAATCGCCCGTAATCGGAGGTGCCCACGTCCGCACAGAGGCGGTCAGCGACCTCTCGCTGGACCATCAGCACGCTGGGGGTCTCCCGGCGCAACAGCCGGAACAGCAGCGGAGAGGTCGCACTGTAGGGCAGATTTGCGATGCAACAGTCCACAGCAGGCCAGGGTGCCTCGACGGCATCTGCCTCGATCACCCGAAGCTGTCCATCGGCGACGGCGTCTGCGAACTCGTGATGGAGGAAGGCAACGAGATCCCCATCACGCTCGATCGCGGTGACCGCAGCACCGAGCGCCAGGAGCCGGTCGGTGAGCGCACCGGTCCCAGCGCCGATCTCCAGGATGTGCTGGGGTGTGCCTGCCATGGGTCGGTGCCCCGGGATCCGGTCGAGCACTCGGGCGTCTGTCAAGAAGTGCTGGTCGCGGTCGGTCCGCGGGTGGATGCCCGCGCGCTGCAGGAGTGCCTGTGGGTCTCGGCTGCCGGAGCTGGCCGACCCGGTCACTCGCCCACGCCGACGAACAGTTGGTACTTCACCGTGTCATCCTCCAGCTCCTCGAGGATGCGTTCGGCGATGATCTCTCGTGGGCGATGCAGCCCATCGACACGGTCGGCGACGGCATCGAATGAGTCGAACGGACCCCGCTTGCGTGCATCGAGGATCGCATCACGCAGCTTCTGGCCGATGCCTGGCAGCAGGTTGAGCTGATGCAGCCGCAGCGAGATCGGCCCCGCTTCGTTGTACACCGTGTAGAACCGCTGTGGGTCTGCATCGATGATCGCATCGATCGCGTACTCGAGCTCATTGCGCGCGGTGTTCGACAGGTCGGAGAATCCGACCTCGCGGAACGCATCGATCTCCTCACGCTCCTCGGTCGGGGCCAGCACCAACCGATCGCCGATGCTCACATCCGTCCCCTCGATGAAGGTCGTCTCATACAGCCGGAAGTCGGCCTCGCTCAGCACGGTGCCCTCAAGCGGTTGCTCCGATGTCGTCTGTGGGGTCATGTCGATGACGATGGCATGACGGGTCGCGACAGCTGGGCCATCGGACTCCGTGCTGTCGGGATCAGACGCACTCATGATGCTCAGATGCTAGGTGCAGGCAGCATATAAACGATGGGCCGTCAGATGTGCTTCGCGACGGTGCCGAGGACCGCATCCAGTTCGTCCCCATCCAGCTGGTAGCGTCGTTTCGCGAACACGGACCGCAGCTCATCGCGGCTCTGTGGCCGCAGGTCTGCGATCTTGATCGCGGTGGGGAGGTCGATCTCCTCGTGCTCAGCGAGGTCTTCGACGAGCGCCCGGGACTCCTCGGGGCTGAGCTCACCGAACCGGTTGACGTGCTCGATCGCCCGCGCCAGCTCATATCGGAGCTCACGGTCCGGGTCTGCAGCCCGGTCCATCTCTACATCTGCGAGCAGCTCTTTGACCTCCGCGATGGTCTGATACCCGCTGTCGAGTGTCTCCTTGAAGATCGTCATCGGATCACGCCTGCTGTGCGCGGAGGTGGGCGGCGCGGACGAACAGCGACTTCTGTTTGCCGCCATCGGTGATCTGGACCTCATACGCTCGGCCCTGGCGGCCCACCACCTCGCCGGTGTGGCCGTTGAAGCGGGGGTGGAACCGACCCTTCCGCGTCGAGGGGTCCAGGTGGAGATGGACCTTCTGCCCGGGAGCGAACTCCTGTATCGCACGCTGGGGTGGTGAGAAGCCACGCTCGCGCGGAGCATTCGACAGCTTCCGGCGGGTCCCCTGTAGTGGTCCGTTCGAGTTCGGCATGATAGCTACCACATGGGACCGCTGTATAAACCGTTTGTTCCTGGACAGACCGCTCGGCAAACGCTTTATGACCACCCCGGTGTGGGTCCGGTATGCATCAGTCGATCAACGGTCACCTCCGGACCGATGGCGGGGAACATGATGGACTGTCCGAGCGGGTCGAGCGGTTCGGGCTCGGGGTCTCGCTCATGATCCTCATCGGCGGGGTGGGCGGGGTCATCGCAGCCTGGGGGCTCCAGGACGTCGGTGGGGTGGCGATCATGGTCGGGTTGGGCGTGGGCTTCATCCTCTCGCCACTCGCCGGCCTGCTGCTGCTGCGACGGTAGCTCAGATCCGACCGACGGTGTCGACCGACACCGATTCGATCCCGTCGACGGCTGCGAACGCGCTCTCGACCGCCTCTGTGCCACCCGCCTCATCGCCCACGATGACGGTGGGCATCAGCGCCACCAACCCGAAGGCGACGTCCTCTCGCTCGAAGCCCTTGACCTCGGCTCCACCCGGCAGCGCATCCGTGAGGTCTGCCTCCAGCGTGTCGAGATCGATCTCGGGGCTGCTCGGCATCAGTTTCAGCTTCGCGGCGACCTTGCCCATCGTCAGGGCCCCACGAAATCACACGCCGGGCACTCATACAGGTTGCTCTGCTTCCGGCAGGTCGCACAGCGGGCGATCGCCGCATCGCACACCGGGCACTCGAACTGTGCGGCGCTCATGCCGGCGATGTTCACACCGCATGAGACACACACCGTCGCGGTGTGGGCTGTTGACTCACTCATGCCCTCAGATGACCCACTACCGTTCTAATGACTGTCGATGTGGGTCTCACAGCCCCATCATCACCACAGGCCCGAACAGCACGCCCATGAGGTGGACCCTTCGGGTGTGCACACGTGGGGGCACCAGGCCGAGCACTGCTGCTGCGACGAACACGCCGATGCCGATGGGGCCTGCGAAGACCCCAGCGAGCGCCAGCAGGAAGAGGAGCACCCCGCCGATGATGGGCCGGCGTGGGAGGCGTCTGATCTGCTCGAGGTACCATTCACCGACCTGCAGCAGGACGAGCAGTGCACAGGCGGCCGCGAGCACGCACAGCACGAGGAGGGTGAGCACCGACGCGGGCGCTGCGCCGCCACCGAGGTCCTCGAGTGCGATCGTGATGCCGCTGCGGGGCGAGCCGATGACCACCAGTGACGCCAGCGCGAAGACCGCCGTGGAGGTGTCGGCCCCGCTCGTGGCGATGATGTACCGGCGGTCGGTCTCCGGCCCGGCCGTGGTGGACCCGCCCACGCCACCGAGGGCGATGATCGAGGCGACACCCGCGGAGACCCCGGGAAGGAACCCCACCATCGCACCCCCGAGCGCCCCACTCGTCGCCGCGCGGACGGCGACCTTCGGCCGGACCTGCAGCGACTGCCCGCGTTGGTCGGGGATCTGGCCGCCCGCAGTGAGTGCATCCAGCAGGATGGGGGCACCGAAGAGGCCTGAGAAGATGGGTCCCAGGATCGACACCATGCCCGCCGGCAGCAAGCCTCCGGTGGTGGGCAGATCCAGGGTGAGCTGACCGAAGCCGACGGCCAGCAACATGCAGCAGAGCCCGCCGATCCGACCGCGCATCGACGGTTCGGAGATGATGAGTATGCCGGCGATGATGGCGATCAGCACGGGGACCGCCTGGCGGAACGCCGTGTGGTGCGAGCCGATCAGGTGCGCAAGCGGCAGTGCCAGCGCGACGGCGACGAGCAGCGCGACACCACTCCCGATCGCCGACAGGCGGATGGCCTCGGGCCCAGCGCCCTGCAGCACCATCCGATGCCCTGGGAGTGCGCCGACGACGGTCGCCGCCTCCGGGACGCCGAGGACGAGCCCCGGTACGATCGACAGGTAGGTGTGGGTGATGCCAGCAGCGAGGATGGCCGCGGCGATCACGACAGTGGGCTGGGCGAGTGAGGAGGTCGTCGCCAGCAGCAGGAAGCCGATCGTGTTCACGTGCAACCCCGGGATGAGACCGGTGATCGTCCCCAAGAGCACCCCACAGCCCGCCGCAAGGAGCATCATCACGACGACGGACATCGCCGTAGCTGGCGCGTGCTGGTATGTGAACCGCAGGAGGGTGTGCCCGCTCAGCCGAAGAGCGTGCCGAGACCCTCACCGGAGGGCTCGTCATCGTCGTCATCCTCGGCCTCATCCGCACCGTCTGCCTCGTCCGCTGGCTCCTCGGTCGCCGCGGCCTCTGCGGCACCTGCACCACCTGCAGCCGGCGCCGCAGCCGCCGGTGCCACAGCGGCGGTCTCGACCGCCTCCTCGATGTCGACATCCTCGAGTGCTGCCACGAGTGCCTTCACGCGTGAGTCCTCGACGTCGGCCCCTGCCGCCTCCAGGACGGCAGTGACGGTGTCCTCAGTGATCTCTTCGTCCAGTTCGTTCAGTATGAGTGCTGTGTAGATGTATTCCATGTGTCTGTGTTATCCGAACATCGCCCCGAGGCCCTCCGCTCCGGAGTCCTCGTCATCGTCGTCGTCATCTTCGTCATCCGCTGGCTGTGCCTCCTCCTCCTCTTCGGGGACGGGCTCCTCCACTGCCGGAGCAGGTGCCGCCGGTGCGGTGATGTCCTCGGGGACCACCGCCGGGTCGTCGATCCGCACCGCGAGCGCCCGCGAGCTCCCATCTGCGAGTGCGAGCAGCTCCTCGATGAGCTCTGGGGCCTCGACCGCAGCTGCCCGACCCACCGCACGGGCATCTGCCTCTGCGGCGGCGAGCAGCTGTGCTGCCGTCGCGGGCGTCGCGATCGCAGCGCCCACCGACAGCGCCATCGCCCGAGCGGCTGCGGTCTGCAGGTCACTGCGGTACTCGTCGATGTCGATCGCGAGCTCGTCGGGGGCGAACAGCACGCCATCGGAGACGACCGCACGGAGGTCGAGTCCGACCTCCTTGGGCTCCATCCCCAGCTCGTTGAGCACGCCTGCGAGCTCCTCAGAGACCGTATCCCCAGCGCTCGCGACCTGTGAGTCCTCCGTGACGCGGATCGACCCCTCCATGATCCGCGCGGCCGCACCGACCTGCTGGAGCTCCCCGACGAACGGTCCGGGATCCACACCGGTGTCGCCGGCGGGGATCACGATGTCGTTCGGGACGATCTCGCCGGGCCCGATCGGTGCGGGGGTCTTCGATGCCTCCAGCTGCCGGTACAGCCCGAACGGGTTGTCCTCGGTGCCGATCAGCGCCACCTGCCCATGCAGGTGCTCGATCAGTAGCTCCGCATCGCCACCGCCGGCCTCGAGCGCACGCTCGACGAGCGAGTTGCGACTCATGCGGACGGTCGCGCGCCCATGCAGCTCAGCTCGCATGCTCTGCAGCTGCCGACTGGGGATCCCCGACACCTCGACGATCCCGACCGACGGGAACGCCTCGACAAACGTGGTCAGCTCGTCGACCTCTGCCTGCTTCCAGGCGGGGATCTGCTCTGTCTGTCGGACCGATTCGGACTCGCTCATGCCTCGACCTCCACGGCCGGGCCCATGGTCGTCTTGACGTAGACCGAGTCGATGTTGAAGCGCCCGCGATCGAGTGCCGCATCGAGTCGCCGGATGATCACATCGATGTTGTCTGCGAGCTCCTCAGCGGACATGTCCTCCGCACCGACACGGGTGTGGAAGGTCCGGCGGTCACGGGACCGCAGCTGGACGGTGTTCTTCATCCGGTTGACCGTCTCTGCGACGTCATCATCCGGCTGCAGTGGCGTCGGCATCTTGCCGCGTGGGCCGAGGACCGTCCCGAGCAGCCGACCGATGTCGGGCATCAGTCCCGCCTCAGCCACGAAGAAGTCCGCCGCCTCGGCGAGATCCTTCGCCGCGTCGGTGTCATCGCCTAGCTCGGCGAGCTCGTCCGCACCCATGACCTCATCGGCCACGGACTCCGCTTGGAGTGCGGTCTCCCCCGACGCGAAGACGATGATGGTGGTGTCCTGTCCGGTCCCAGCCGGCAGCACCACTGCCTCGTCCACGCGCTTCGCGGGATCTTGCAGGTCTAAATCGCGCAGGTTGACCGCGAGGTCGACCGTCTCACGGAACTGCCGTGAGGGGGCGGCCTCCAGCGCCTGCGTGACTGCGTCAATGATCGTGTTTGCCATATTCACCTCCGTAGTACGCCGTTGGCTCCTACGGGTCAGTGAAACAGGGTGTTCCTGTCTCGACCGCAACGAGTCGCAGACGTCGGTTAAAGCCGTCGAAGCGTCACAGGGCGAGTATTCACTCGGTTCTGAGTCTGAGTAGTATTATACGGCACACCGTGTATGTTTGTGTATGGACACAACCGACCTCGGTCGGCAGCTCCAGTTCATGCGGGGACCACACCAGCAGATCGGCGATTACGAGGCGAGTCACTGGATGACCGGCGCGTACCAGGACATCTTCGAGCGGGTGCTCGCCGAGGGTGACCGGCGAGCGGTCTTCCGACTGGTCGACGCGATCGATGCGCAGTTGCGCCAGGACGTCGTCCCCTCGCACCGGGAGGTCGCCGAACTGGCCGATGGGATGCTGCTGGGTGGCTCTGAGGCTGCCGCGGACTAGCCAGAATCGCCTTAGGTACCGCCCCCGACGTCCCATCATGACGTCGCCGGGGCAGCCCGATACGCAGGAGCTGCTCACCGATGAGGGGCTCGACCCCGATGAGCTCCACGACAGCGCACTCTTCTCGCGCTTGCACCCGGCGATCCAACGGTGGTGGATCGACCGGTTCGCAGATGCTGCAGCCCGGTCGGGTGGCCTCTTCACCGCGCCGCAGCGGGCGGCGATCCCCGCAGTTGCCGCAGGCGAGCACGTGCTCGTCTGTGCGCCCACGGGTGCGGGGAAGACCCTCGCCGCGTTCACGAGCATCCTCGATGAGCTGACGCGCGCAGGTAGCGCGGGCGAGCTCCCCGAGGGGGTGGTCTGCGTGTACATCTCGCCACTCCGGTCGCTCGCGAACGACATCGAGCGGAACCTCCAGCGACCGCTGGATGCGATCGCGGCATGGATGCAGCAGCAGACCGCAGCGGACCCGATCAGACAGGCCATCCGGCACGGGGACACCGACTCGGCCGAACGACGGGCGATGGTGGAGACGCCACCGCACATCCTCAACACCACGCCGGAGTCGTTGGCGATCCTGCTGAACGCACCACGATTCCGCGAGCATCTGCGGTCGGTCAGGTACGTGATCGTCGATGAGATCCATGCGGTCGCGGACAACAAGCGTGGCACGCACCTCAGCGTCTCCTTGGAGCGTCTGAGCGCACTCGCGGATGTCGACCCCCTCCGGATCGGCTGTTCGGCGACGGTCGAGCCGATCGACCGCATCGGTGCGTTCCTCGGCGGGACCGGAGCCGATGGGGAGCCACGGCCGGTCGAGGTCGTCGATGCGCGCTTCACGCGGACGTTCGACATCGAGCTGCTGACACCCGTCGAAGACCTGGTGACGACACCGAGTGCACAGATCCAGGAGGCGGTGTACCAGCGGTTGCACCGGCTCATCGACGCACACACGAACACGCTCGTGTTCACGAACACCCGTTCGGGTGCTGAGCGCATCCTCGCGGGGTTGCGAGAGCGCTTCCCGGACACCTACACAGCGGAGAACTCGGGCTGTCACCATGGGAGCCTGGCCCGACCGCAGCGGGAGGCCGTCGAGGCGGGGTTGAAAGCAGGCGACCTGCGGGTCGTGACGACCTCCACCTCACTGGAGCTGGGGATCGACATGCCGCACATCGACCTGGTCGTGCAGATCGGCTCGCCGAAGTCGGTCGCCGCACTGCTGCAGCGGGTCGGGCGAGCGGGCCATCACCTCGGTGCAGAGGTGGTCGGCCGCGTGCTGGTGACCGACCGCGATGAGCTGATCGAGTGTGCGGTGATGCTGCAGGCAGCCCTCGATGGGGAGGTGGACGCGATCGACATCCCCGAGGGGGGGTACGATGTCGCCACACAGCACGTCTACGGGATGGCGATCGCCGCGGTCCGCCCCGTCGCAGAAGCACGGGCGATCCTGCGGCGGGCGTACCCGTATCGACACTTCAGTGCGGCGGACTGGGAGACGCTCGAGCGCTACCTCCGTGCGGCGTATCCAGGTCTCGATGACCGGCATGTGTACCCGAAGATCTGGTGTGACACCAACGGCCCACCCGCCGATGACCACTACCGCCCACGGTTCGAGGAGGGTGAGCGCCTCATGGGCAAGCGGGGGCGGCTCGCACGGATGATCTACATGACCAACATCGGGACGATCCCCGACAGCTTCAGCTGCCAGGTGTACCTGCGCGATGGCTCGACCTGGGTGGGGTCGCTGGATGAGGGCTACCTCGACACGATGGACCCCGGAGACGTCTTCCAGCTGGGCGGTGGTCGGTACGCGTACCGCTACCGGCGGGGGTCGAAGGTGTACGTCGACCCCAGCAGTGCGCGGCCGACGATCCCATCCTGGTACAGTGAGCGGCTGCCGCTGTCGGCCGACACCGCCGATGGCGTCGCGCAGTTCACCACAGCGCTGATGCGAGAGTTCGACCGCGGAGGGATCGCCGCTGCGCGCGAATGGCTGCGGTCGTACCCGATCGATGAGGATGCGGTGCGGGCGATCGCGGGGATGGTCGACCTCCAGCGTCGCTTCATCGGGGCGGATGCGACGGCGACGACCGACCGGATCGTCATCGAAGAGGAGACCGACGAGGTGTCGTACCGGCGCCGGTTCTACGTGCATGCACCGTTCGGTCGACGGGTGAACGATGGGCTCTCGCGGGTGGTCGCACACCACTGTGCGGACCGCTATGACACGAACGTGAGCGTGGCGGTCGCAGACCTGGGCTTCACCGTCGAGATGCCCCTGAACCGACACGTCGACCTCGTCGAGGTGCTCGAGCGACTCGCTGTCGCCGATGTGCGCACCGAGCTGCTCGCCGCCCTGGAGGGGACCGACCTGCTCGCGAAGTACTTCCGCATCAACGCCGCGCGCTCGCTCATGATCCTCAGGCGGTACAAGGGGTCTGAACGGTCAGCTGCCCAGCAACAGGTCTCCGCGGAGATGCTGCTGTCGTTCGCCACCGGACTGGAGGACTTCGCGGTGATCGAGGAGACCTACCGGGAGGTGCTGGATGACCGCCTTGCGACCCCGCGGACCGAGGCGATCCTGGCGTCCGTCGCCGCAGGCGACCGGCGCATCGTCCACCATCGGGTCCCCGCCCCATCACCGATGGCCTTCGGGCTCGCAACGCTGTCATCCAGCGATGTCATCATGGCAGAGGACCGTGCCGCGGTGCTCGCGGAGTTCCACCAGCGGGTGGTCGCCGCCGTCGAGGCCGATCAGTGATCGGCCCAGCGGAGCATGCGTGCGTAGAAGGGGTCCTGCTGCATCGTCTGCTTGGAGCCGACGATCACCAATGCCCGGCGGGCGCGGGTGAGCGCGACGTTCATGCGCCGGTGATCGGCGAACAGTGGCTCGGTGAGGTCGCCCGTCGCCGTCAGTGAGATGATGATCACCTCCCGGGCGGATCCCTGGAACCGATCGACGGTGTCGACGGTGACATCGGTGAGTGCTGCGATGGTCTCGACCTGCGCGCGGTACGGGGCGATCACGCCGATCGCGTCGGGATCGACCCCGGCTGCCTCGTACGCCGCGACCAGCTGGGCGACCGCCTCGGCTTCCACCGGGTTGCGGTTGCCGTCCTGGGTGCCACCGGGATCGACCACCCGCACCCGCCGATGCAGCGCGGGGTCGACCGCGTCGGGGCGGTCGAACAGTGTCGCTGGGTCCTGCACTGCGACGGACGCATCCGCGGGGCGCAGCCGGCCATCGTAGAACTCCTCGGATGAGAAGGCCTGGATGCGCTGTGCCATGCGGTACTGCGCGGTGAGCATCTGCCCGGCATCCGGGTAGCGTTCGATGAGCCGCTCGAACAGGGACGTGCGCAGTGCGGTGTCCGCACGCACCACCGGCGGGAGCTGTCGGTGATCGCCGACGAGGATGAACCGCTGTCCGTGGACGATCGCCGCGAGTGCCGCAGGTTCGGTCAGCTGCGAGGCCTCATCGATCACGACCGTATCGACCTGTTGCGTCTGCAGCAGTCGGGAGGCAGCGGAGGCGGTCGTCGCTGCGATGACACTCGCCTCCCGGAGTCGCCGCGCCTCATCGGGGCCGCCCTCCCGGTCGATGTGGAGGTCCGCGACCGCCGCGCCCACCCCGTACGGAGAGCCCACCCGGGCGATGTCCTCTACGCCCACCTCCCGCAGTGCACCCACGGCCGTGTCGACCGCGCGGTTGGTCAGCGCGCTGATGAGCACCCGGTCGCCGCGATCGACGAGCGCGGCGACGATGCGCGCCAGCGTGTAGGTCTTGCCCGTCCCTGGCGGGCCGTGGACGAACGCACAGTCCCGGGCGGCGAGTGCGAGCCGCACCGCCGCATCCTGGTCGGGGTTCGTGGGGATATGCCCCGCAGCTCCCAGCGGCTCGAAGCGCGGGGATGCCTGGCCGGTCAGCACCGCAGCGAGGTGCTCGGGCCCGCGGAGGTAGAAGTCGTGCACCGACCTGGTCATCCGGTCGATGCCCGACTCCGTCGACAGTGCGTCCAGCCGACGCAGCTCGATCGGCTCATCCGCACGCACGACGACGGCCGGACGCAGCGCGAGGATCCGCACGACCTCCGCACCGTCGCTCCGGGGGTCACCACCGCTCGCGAGGGCGAGGTCACCCACGCGCAGACGAGAGATGGTGGCATCGGGGGCGCTCGCGGTCAGCTCCCAGCGGCCATCGGCGCGTCGACGACGGTCGACCGGACGCAGACCACGCAGCGATCGGTCCGACGCGTCTGCGGTGGCCGGCGATCGCCAGAGCGCATCGATGCGCGCGTGCACCGCCGCACGCTCCTGTTCGATGGCGGCCGTCAACGTCTCCAGGTGTGCCCGGACCGGTGCCGGCAGGGGCTCGCCGATACGGCCCGCCTTCGAGCGCTCATCCAGGCGGGCGGCGATCACCATGCAGTGGTCGCGCTCGAAGCATCGCGCACAGGGGAGCTGCCCGTCGAACCCGGTGGGTGACTCCCCGGCCAGCCGCGCGGCGACGAGTGCGTTGCGCAGCTGGATGACGTACTGCCGCAGATGGCTCGTGAGTGGGAACTCGCGTGCGGCCGCGCGGACACCCGCATCCGCATCATCCGCGACGACGGCGTTCTTCGAGTACAGCACGGTGGCGGTGTCGGGGTGCATCCCCTGCTCGGTGAGCATCAGCGCGTATGCGGTCGCCTGCAGCTTGTCCTTCATGCGGGCCTCGCGAGCGGTGTTCCGCCCGGTCTTCAGCTCGACGGGCACACCGTCGCGGATCGCATCGGCCCGACCCCGCAGCCCGTACCGCGGCGATGTCAGTGTCACCTCCGACCGCCAGGAGTCGTCCGCACCGATGCGCTGCTGTGCCAGCCAGTGCTCGATGCCCCGGGTGTGGTCGGCGACCTCCGCGCGGACCTCCGCACGCGGCTTGTCCAGCATCGCCAACGAGACGGACTGAGCGGTCACCTGTCGGTCGATCGCCGCGTCGGTGGGCTGGCCCCGCAAGAGCTCGCCGAACACCTCATGGACGATCGTGCCGAGGATCATCGGGTAGCTCAGATCGGACTGCTGGCGGGTGTCGAGGTGATGCAGCCGGGGGCAGTCCGCCCACCGTCGGATCGCGGAGACGGGGACGTAGTGGGAGGGCTCGAGCACGACGAACCCCGCGCCATCGACCGCCACCGCTCCGCGTGCGTCCTCACGCCCCTCGAGGCCGACCTCGGTCCCGGGTGCGAGTGTGGACAGCAGCTCACGCCACGGGCCATCGATGTGGGCGGCTGCCTGGCCGTCACCGTCGGCCACCCCCAGCGTGAGATGACCCGCCTCCCGGTCGACCGATGCGACCACACCGCGGATGTACACGTCCGGATGCATCACAGCCTTCGACAAGAGTGCATGGATGTGGACCGATATCCTCTTTCGACCCTCGGTCGTTCGCACCATCATGCGTGTGCGGAGCTGGGATGAGATCCTCGCGGAGATCGTGGATGCGCGGGCCGAGCCGGAGCACTGGCGGGCCGCGGCGGGCCCGCGTGCAGGCGGCCTCGGTGAGGACCTGTTCATCGGCCACCCGAGCGTCGGCGTGTACCAGCTGAAGACCTACGCGAAGTCCCCGGTGGAGCTGCGGGGGGTGGGCCAGCAGGTGGCCCGCCGGATCGATGATGGGATCGACCCGCTGCTGCCACATCGCGAGCGGGCGGACCACGAGGGGCGCTTCGGCGTGCGGACCGCACCGACGGATGCGGATCAGGCGAGCGCGATGGCGAAGCAGGTCGAGGAGACGCTGCGGACCCACAGCATCGCACCGACCGGTGCGGATGACCTCTTCGAGGACATGATGCAGGCGCTGGAGTCACCCGCCTACGGCCCGATGCGCTACCGCCCCCGGGACCGTTCGGCGGAGCTGGATGCGCTCAGCGGGGAGTTCCCCGATGCGGATGCCCTGCTCAGCCGGGAGCTCGATGAGCTCATCGACGCAGATGGGGTGAACCACGGTGTGTACTGATCGGGTGCGGTGAGCGGTGGATGGTCGGGCCATCGATCTCGCCTGCAGCCTACGAGGATGCGGTCGTCCGGGCGTACGTGGTGATCGTCCTGGTCGTCGGTGCATCGGGTGGGATGATGGCTGCGTACGCCGGCGGATCGCTCACCGCGGTCGGGTCCGCGAGTGTCGTCGGTGCGGCCCTCGGCGGGGTGCTGATCTGGACCTTACGCGGCTACTGGCGGCGGATGCCGGGTCGTCGGGCGCGACGTCGCTAGCGGGCCATCCGGTCGACCCATCGCTTTGGTGTCTCCAGCTCCGCGGTCGAGGGGAGTGACTCGGGCCCATCGAAGACGCGGGTGGCGACGACCGACCGCGGGCTCGCATCGATCGCGGCGAAGAACGCCCGACCGGTCACGTACTGCGCGCGCTTCTGGTCGAGTCCCACGAGTGCACCCACCAGCCGCAGCAGCGGGTCCGGCTGGCGACGACGGCGATCGACCGCCGCCCGCAACGCCGTGACGTCCTCGGCCAGCAGGCCGTCCATCTGCCACTCGGCGTGCCCCTCGATGACCGTCATCACCCGCTGCAGGTCGGCCATGGCGGCGGTGGCGAGCTCGCGGTCCGCCGCTGCGGACAACACCGCCTCCAGGTGTGTCTCGAGGTGGGCGATCAGCCATGGCGCGCTGCTGAACTGTGCGACGTGGACCAGCTCGTGTGCGAGGATCCACCGTCGCAGCACCGCAGGCGAGGCGTCCAGCCGGTCTGCGGTCGCCCGCAGGTTCGGCTCGACGATGTACAGCCCACGGGGGCCGTCCGCGGCGAAGAGGCCGGGGTCGACCTGACCGAGCACGCGTCGCGACAGCAGCCCCAGCATGCCCGCATACCCGCCCGCGATGAGCGACTGTGGTCCGCGTACCAACGCCCCCGCTGCGGGGGCCGCAGCGATCCGCCCCACCAGCTCACCCATCATCCCGAGGTAGTCATGCCGGTCGCAGATGGCGATGGTGGGCGGCAGCTCGATGCAGAGGTCGGTCTGCGAGCGGATGCGGTCACGGAGCGTGCGGATCTCCGCGGTGTAGGTGTCACTGATGACCGTCCGATCACCGCGGCGGCCCGCCGGGGTGAGCGCCGTGGCTGCGGTGGTGACGGCCTCCCAGCCTGCCGGCTCGCGCAGATCCACACCACGGAGGTCTGCGAACGCGCCAGTGATGCCCATCAGCAGCCTGCACTGCCGGGCACAGCGAGCGGCTGGAGGCGGTCGCGCGCCGCGCGTCTCATGCTGCGGTCGGCAGGGGGTGTCATCGCATCGGTGCGTCCCCGCGCGACGGGGCGGTCCCCTGCGGTGGCCTCACCCAGCAGGACACACCAATCGGTGGTCGGAGGCGGACCAGATGCGCCTGTCTGCAGAATGTGGGTGATGGCCAACATATCGGCAGTATCGGCGAGCGCGACAAAACGGTTGGGGCAGCCGGTCAGATGGCCTCTTCGAACTCGTCGAGACCGTAGACCGTCCCCGCCCCGCGGCGGTCGAGCGTCTCGTTCGCCAGCAGCCAGTAGACCACCGAGAGTGCCCTGCGTCCCTTGTTGTTCGTCGGGATCACGAGGTCGACGTTGCTGGTCTGGTTGTTCGAGTCGCACATGGCGATGACGGGGATGCCCACCGTCACCGCCTCCTTGACCACCTGCGCATCCCCGATCGGGTCGGTCACGACGACCACATCGGGCTCGATGTACCCCGCGTAGTCGGGGTTCGTCAGCGTCCCCGGGATGAACCGGCCCGTGCGGGCCATCGCGCCGACGACGTCGGCGAACTTCTCCGCGGGGTAGCGCCCGTACTGCCGGGAGGTCGTCACCAGCATCTGCGCGGGCGTGTACTGCGCGAGGAAGTCTGCGGCCAGTCGGATCCGCGTGTCCGTCTGACTCACATCGAGGACGTACAGGCCATCGTCGCGGACGCGGTGGATGAACCGCTCCATATCCGCGGTCTTCTGCTGGGTCCCGATGTGGATCCCCGCGCTGAGGTACTCCTCGACGGGGATGAGCAGGTCAGCCTCATCGTCCGGCATCACGTCCTCCGCGACCGGGTCCGGCGCCGCCTCCGCAGGTGGCGCCTCCTCGGTCACCGCTGGCGCATCGTCTGTCATCGTCGGTGCCTCCTCCATCTCCACTGCATCATTGTCGTTTTGTGTCATACCGCTTCCTCCGCGATCCTGATCAGCTCGTTCAGTTTTGCTGTCCGTTCTCCCCCGACCGCACCCGTCTTGATGTAGCCCGCACCGGTCGCGACCGCCAGGTGTGCGATCGTCATGTCCGTGGTCTCCCCTGATCGGTGCGAGATGACCGTCGTGTAGCCGGCCCGCTGTGCGAGACCGATCGCATCAGCCGTCTCACTCAACGTGCCGATCTGGTTCGGCTTGATCAGGATCGTGTTCGCCGCATCTGCGGCGATGCCCTGCGCCAGCCGGTCGGTGTCCGTCACGAACAGGTCATCCCCGCAGATCATCACGTCATCGTCGACCGCGGCGGTCAACGCGCTGAACCCGTCGAAATCATCCTCCTGGAGGGGGTCCTCGACGTACAGCAGGTCGTAGGTGTCGACCAGCTCCGCGATGTACGCCTGCTGCTCGTCGGGCTCGCGGACCGTATCCGCATACGCGTACATCCCCGCATCCGGGTCGTACAGCTCTGTCGCCGCGACGTCGAGGCCCATCCGGATGCCGAAGCCGACCTCATCGCTGACGGCATCGACCACCTCCGAGAGCAGCTCGAAGGCCGCAGCGTCGTCCATCGCCGGGGCCCACGCACCCTCATCTCCGAGCCCTGCAGGCACAGCCGCCTCCGCGAGGCGCGCGCCCACCGCGGCATGGACCGCGGCGTTCGCGAAGACCGCCTCGCTGACGTTCGGCGCGCCCACCGGGGCGACGAGGAACTCCTGGATGTCGGTCGCATCGCTCGCATGCTCGCCGCCACCGATCACGTTCCCCAGCGGGATCGGCAGCTCGCGCCCCTGGAACGCACCACCGAGATGGTGGTACAGGGGGGCACCGACGACGTCCGCGGCTGCCTTCGCGGCGGCCATCGAGATCGCCACCGCCGTGTTCGCGCCGATCTGGCCGAAGTTGTCGGTCCCATCGGCCGCGCGCAAGATGGCATCGACCTCCCGCTGGTCATCTGCGTACGCGGTGTCGACCAATCGGGGGACCGCATGCGCACGGGCGGCCGCGATCGCCTCGGTCACCGGCAGCTCGATCGCCTCGTGTGCGCCCGTGCTCGCACCACTCGGCGCTGCTGCCCGCCCGAACCCCCCCGACTCGGTGAGCACGTCCGCCTCGACGGTGGCGTTGCCACGGGAGTCGAGGATCGCGCGCAGCGAGACCTCGGCGATCAGGGTCATCTACGGGTCCTCATGCTGGATGGTGAACGGGAGCACCCCAGCATCGTACTCCTCTGCGGCGACGAGGATCGGCTCGGACTGGAGCGTCTCGAGCAGCACGGGTGCACCGTAGGCCACCTGGAGTGCGCGCGCACCCAGGATGCGGGCCTTCTCGTACCGGTTGAACGTCATCGGCAGCTCGGCGCTCATTGGTACGGTGCCACCACGTCCACCAGGTCACGGTGGGAGATCATCATGCGCCGGCAGCAGTGTCGGTCGATGCCGAGGTCATCCAGCACCGCACCGACATCCTCATCGCTCTGTTCGGTCCGCGCCTGGAACTCATCCCAGTGCTCCGCGATCACCTTGCCGCACGTGAAGCACCGGACGGGGATCATCATCGGATCATCACCTAGCGGTAGGACTTCTGGTAGCGGGCCCGTGCACCGGGGCCGCCCCACTTCTTCGATTCGGACTGCCGGACATCGTTGACCAGCAGCGATCGGTCGAACTCCATGAACGCATCGCGCAGCTCCAGGTCATTGAGGTGGTCGACGAGCCCGCGGGCGATCGCCGTCCGCGTCGCATCGGCCTGCCCTGCGAACCCACCACCGGAGACGGAGACATCGATATCCACCTTGTCCCGGATGTCATCACCCGCGACCCGGAAGGGCTCGAGCATCTTGAGCCGGGCGAGCTCTGGTTCGATCAGCTCGACGGGGACCGCATCGATGCGGACCCGCCCGATGCCGTCCCGCACCGTCGCACGGGCGATGGCCGTCTTCTTCTTGCCAGATGTGTTCGTCACCATGTCACCGATGCCCCCAGCTTCTGTGCGATATCTCCGAT
>ERZ1034517.32-NODE-32-length-42768-cov-7.236883_pt1 | contig 42768 bp, 46 predicted proteins | sample MGYA00520599_ERZ1034517 | MGnify/ENA primary metagenome ERZ1034517 (study PRJEB33760, sample SAMEA4777701) | hypersaline lake metagenome | biome: hypersaline environment; feature: brines | place: Spain | collected 2012-08 | depth 0 m ...
CGGAGCCGAGGACGGCGGCGCCGACGCCGAACGCGGCGGCGACCGCGAGGACCGCGAGGGGGACGAGCGAGTAGACGAACGTGACCGCGAACGCCTTCAGCCCCTCGACGAGGAGGTCGCCCCACTCGTCGAAGGCCGGCGGTTCGTCGTCGCCGTCGGCTGTCCGCCGGATGACGCGCGCGAGGTACCCGAGCACGAGGAACGACGGGATCAGGAGCGGGCTCGCGAGGAGCAGGACGCCGCCGATCAGGGTCGTGACGAGTGCGTCGTCGCCGTCGCGAAGGTAGTTGAGTGACGCTTCTATCATGGTGTATCCCACGTCCGAACGCGCTCAGACGGCTTAAACTAGTACGGCGAACGGAGACGGCACGGCGACCGGGGAACACCGCGGCGAAGGTGGACAGCGCGGCGAACGGCCGCAGCGCCCCCGCGACCGCGGTCCGATCGCCGCCGGCGGAGCCGTCCACTTATGCCCGAACCGGACGGAGACGCCGACATGCCGGATCTCAATCCGATCGCGAAGCGGATCCACAACGTCCAACCCCGACCGGTGCGGCTCGAACTCGACTCCGGCGAGACCGGCGTCTACGAGTTCTCGTCGACGGAGTTCTTCCAGCGGGAGTTCCGCGGCGAGGGCGTTCGGACCGACGCCGACCCCGAGGCCGACTTCCGGCTGATCAGCTCCGAGGGCTACGAGCGGATCCTGCTCGGCCGCTCGGGGCCCGACGAAGGGGGCTGGTCGATGGTCGGCGAGGTGGTCTCGGCCGAGCGCGCCGAGGAGTAGCCGCAGACCCCGCTCGGAGGTCGCTCAGCGGACGACGGTCACCGGCACCTCGGCGCGGCGGACCACGCCCTCGGCGACGCTCCCGAGGAGGACCCGCGAGAGGCCGGTGCGCCCCCGGCTCGCCAGCACGAGGTGGTCGAACGGCTCACCGGCGTCCCCGTCGCCGCCGGCCGGCTCCTCGCCGCCGGCCACGCCGAGGATCGTCTTTGTCGGGCGGCCGACCTCCAGCCGCGTCTCGACGTCGCGGTCGACCGCCTCGGTCGCCTCGGAGAGCGTCCGCTCGCCGCGCTGTTTGGCGCTCTTGTACCACTGGTCGGACGCCCCCGGGAACCCGCCGTCGGCGCCGGTCGCCGAGTCGGCGGGGTTGATGACGTGGAGCGCCGTGAGCTCGGCGTCCGGCCACTCGGTGGCGGCGAACTGTAACGCCTCGATCGCCTCCGACGACCCGTCGACCGCGACGAGGATGCGCTTGGACATACGCGTCGGTTCGCCGCCTCGGGTCAAAAAGGGCGGCGGCGACTCCGGGGCGGCGACAATCCACGACGCGGCGCGCGACGGGGGCGGTCACAAGGCACTTGCCGGACCGCGGGTCACCGGGCCACATGAGCAAGCCGTACGCGCGGTCGCAGCTGGCGTCGGTCACCGCGCGCGGCGGCGCCTGGCTCGTCGACATCGTCGCGAGCCTCGTGGTCGCCGCGGTCGTCTCGGGGGTCGCCGGCGTCGCCGCGGACCCGCTCGGGCTCCTCGCGTTCCTCCTCGTCTCGGTCGGCTGGTACGTCGTCCCGGAGGCGGTCTGGGGGCGGACCCCGGGGAAGTGGGTCGCCGGAATCAGAGTCGTGGAGGCCGACGGCGGCGACGTCTCCGCGCGCGCCGCCGTCGTGCGGAACCTCACGAAGGTGATCGGCGGCGGCTCGATCCTGTTGGTCCTCGCGGGCGTCGTGTTCATCGCCGACTCGCGCGACAACCAGCGGCTCGGCGACCGGTTCGCCGACACGCTGGTCGTGCGGGTCTAGCGGGACGCCGCCGTCAGTCGTGCCGCGTCACGCACTCCGAGAGGCCGATCAGCTCGACGGGCTCGGAGTTGTCCGGCGAGTAGACGACCATCTGTCCCTTCTCCATGTACGGGACCTTCCCGGCGAGGTTCGACGGGATGTTGACGCTGGAGATGGCGTCCTCGTCGCCGAGGTTCAGGACTATCTTCGTGTTCACCTGCTTGAACACCGACTCGGCGACGTCCTGCGGGTCCTGCGTGATGAGGAAGAGCCCGAGCCGCTCCTTGCGGCCCTGCTTCGCGGCCTCCGTGAACTTCTGGACCACCTTCTGGGCCTGGACGTTGTCGGCGTCGGCGAGGAAGTTGTGCGCCTCGTCCATCCCGACTAACAGCGGCGTCTCCTTGATCCGGTCGCTGGCGGGGTCGTTCGAGAGCTTGTCGTCGACGAGCAGCCCCGCGACCGCGAGGACGACGATCTCCTTCTGCCGGGAGGTCGGCAGGTGGTAGGTGGGGACGACGGAGAGCCCGCCGGGGCGCACCAGCGTGTGGTCGAGCTCGGTGATCGGCTTCGCGTCCTGATCGAACACGCCGCTCGGGACCCCGCGGACCCGACGCTTGACGGCGTCGAACGTCGCCTCGTGGATCCGGCCGCTCTCGTGGAGCTCCTCTTTCAGCGCCGGGTCGTCGAGGTACGAGAGGAACTGGCTGTACGTCCCCGCGTCGCCGTAGTCGTCGAAGAAGCGGTTCAGCAGCGTCAGTAGCGCCGGGTACTGGTTGTCGTTGAGCCCGGATCCGGCCACCAGCCACGGCATGTCCCGGGCCAGCGAGAAGGGGATCGTGAACTCGACGCGCTCGGCGCGGTGGCCCTCGCCGGGGTACGTCGCGTTCGCGACGCGGGGCACGAGCGCGACGGTGTCGTCGTGACCCCCGTGGGCGATTCCCTCGCGCTCCAGCCGGCGCGCGAACGCGTCGTCGAGGTCGGGGTTGTCGTCGTGCATCTGCGCGTACTCGTCCTGCGGGTCGAACTGGACGACGGCCATCCGCGACTCGCGCCCGTCCCCCATCGGGTACGTCCGGTCCGAATCGAGGTACTGCCGCAGGACGTTCTTCGAGGCGTGGGTCTTCCCGGACCCGGTGCCGCCGGCGACGAGCGTGTGCCGGAACGCGAGCGGGTCGCCGTCGGCGTAGTCGTCCTTCACCCGGTAGTCGACGGTCGGCGGCTCGGCCGCGGTCCGGACCTTCTCGCCGCCGACCGAGAGGTGGCCGAGGAACACGCCGTCGTCGGGGATCTTCAGCCCCGTCTTGATCTCGGCGTCGTCGGCCGCCTCCTCGACGACCGCGCCCGGCTTCGGCACGCGGTCCGTCATGCGGCGTTTCATCCCCTCGCCCTGGCCGTAGACGACGGACATCGGCTCCAAGTCGGCGACGAACTTGTAGTCGCGCTCGGCGAACTCGTCGCGGCGCATCTGCCGGCGGGCGTGGATCTCGGTCGCGTCGTCCGACTGGAACTCCTGGGCGTACTCCAGCCCCGTGATCCGACAGAACAGCCGCTCGCCGTCCGGGTACGGGATCAGGAGGTACTTCCCGAGCCGCACGGACTCGCGGTTCCCCGTGGTGACGAACGCCTTCAGCGACGTCTCGTCCTCCTCCTCGGCGACGCGGAGCCCCTGCGAGACCGACACGACGCCGAGCCCCGCGTCGCTCCCGGCCGGGGTCGCCTCGTAGTCGGCGAACGCGTCGCCCTCGCGGTCGCCGTTCGCGTCGGGTTCGGGCGCGTCCGAGGGGGCCGCGCCCGCCGCGCTCCCCCCGTCGGCGGCGGACTCGCCGCCGGGTCCGACCGCGGCGTCGCTCCCATCATCGGCCTCGTCCGGGGAGCCGCCGTCGCCGTCGCCGTCACCGGTGAACTCGGTGAAATCCTCCAGCGTCATGGCGGATCCACCGGTCGCCGGGCCGAAAGCGTTTGCCCTCGCGCGCCGGGGCGCCGATTCGCCGCCGACCGGCCCTGCGCGACCGGTCACGGGGGCCTTATCCGGCTCGGCCTCGTACGTGTCCTATGATACTCGTTCGCGGTAGCGGCGGCGGGACGGACCTCACCGGGACGGTGTTCGAACGCGGTGAGGAGCCGCCCGCGTACAAGGGCGCGCCCGACGAGGACGCGCCGTACGTGTGGGTCTGCGACTCGTTCTACGAGGTCGAGAGCGGCGGCTCGCCGCTCGTCGTCGACGGCGAGGAGATCCGCGTCGCCTTCGAGGAGCCGATGCCCCGCGGGTTCGACACCCGCGATCAGGCGGTCGAGGCGGCCCGCGACCACGTCCGGACGCAGTTCGCGCGGATCGGCGTCGACCCCGCCGCGGTGTCGGTCGAGGTGACCGCGCCGGACCCCGCCTGACGGGCCGGTCCCGTCGGCGGTCCGTGTCCCCCTTTTACGAGTCCCGCCCCGGTGCGGGAGAGTATGTCGGAACCGTCGGAGGACTTCGACCCCGGGTCCCGGGAGGAGCGCGAGGTCGCCGCCGAGGCCGCGGGCGACCGGTCAGACTTCCTCTCGCTGATGGGCCACGCCTACCGCGGCGAGCTCGGCCGGACGAGCTCGTGGCGGACCCGCATCGACCGCACGACCAACTGGGCGGTGGTGGTGACCGCGTCGCTGCTCACGTGGACCTTCTCGAACGAGTCGCGGCCGCACTACGTGCTGCTCATCGGCCTCGTCATGCTCAGCGTCTTCCTCGGCATCGAGACGCGGCGGTACCGGACCTTCGACGTCTGGCGGTCGCGCGTGCGGCTCTTGGAGGAGAACGTGTTCGCGAACGCGCTCGACCCCGAGGGCGTCGAGCAGTCGAACTGGCGGGCGCTGCTGAGCGAGGACCTCCGCGAGCCGACGATCAAGATGTCGACCGTCGAGGCGGTGTCTCGCCGGCTCCGGCGGGTGTACGCTCCCCTGTTCTCCGTGCTCATCGCCGCGTGGGTCGTCAGGCTCACCGTGTTCACCCCCACCGGCGGCGGCGTCGTCGCGACCGCGGCGGTGGGGCCGATCCCCGGTGCGTTCGTGCTCGCGCTCGTCGGGGGCTTCTCCGCCGCCGTGTTAGCGACGACGCTTCGGCGGACCCCGAGACGCGCCAAGGGGGAGATACAGGCCGCCGAAGACGCCGACGAGTGGAAGTGAGCCGGGCGGGCTCCGCCTCCCGCAACCCCTTTTCGCGCGCGGCCCAACCAGTGGGTATGACGGAGCTACCGGACCGCGTCGTGGGCGACGCGCGGACGAGCGACTTCGGGTGGAACCTTCTCACGGACCTGACGGACGTCGGGAACCGAATGGCCGGGTCGACCGGCGAGCGCCGCGGGGCAGAGCGGGTCGTCGAAGCGTTCGAGGCGGCCGGACTGCGGAACGCCGGCCTCGACGAGTTCGAGATCCCCGGCTGGTGGCGCGGCGAGTCGTCGCTGTCGGTGTCCGGGGCGGTCGAGCGCCGCCACGAGAACTCCCACGAGGTGATCGCGCTGCCCGGGACACCGAGCGGCGAGGTGAGCGCCCCGCTCGTCGACGTCGGCGACGGGACCGACGAGGAGTTCGCGGCCGCCGAGGACGACCTCGACGGCGCGGTCGCGATGGCCTCCTCGCGCACGCCCGAGAGCCACGACCGGTGGATCCACCGGATGGAGAAGTACGTCGCGGCGGCCGAGCGCGGCGCGGTCGGGTTCGTCTTCCGGAACCACATCGAGGGGGCGCTCCCGCCCACCGGCGAGATCGGCTACCACAACCGACCGGGCCCGATCCCCGCGGTCGGCGTCTCGAAGGAGGTCGGCGACCGGCTCGCGCGGCTCGCCGAAACCGCGGAAGGCGGCGACACGGAGGGTGGCGACCGCCCGACCGTCTCGCTCGACGTCGACTGCCGCAACGAGCCGACGACGTCGGTGAACGCGGTCGCGGAGCTCGGCCCGAACACCGAGGAGGCGGTGTACCTCACCGCGCACGTCGACGCACACGACGTGAGCGACGGGGCCAACGACAACGGGGCGGGATCGGCGCTCGTCGCGGAGGTCGGTCGCCTGCTCGCGACCGTCGAGGACGACCTCGACACGCGGGTGCGGCTCGTCACCTTCGGCTCGGAGGAGATCGGGCTGTGGGGGGCGTATCACGCCGCGGAGACCACGCCGCGCGAGGAGATCGCCTGCGTGGTGAACCTCGACGGCGCGTGTAGCTCCCGGAACCTCCGCGTCGGGACGAACGGGTTCGACGGGATGCGCGAGACGTTCGAGGCGGTCGCGGACGCGTTCGACGCCCCCCTCGCGACCGGCGAGACGATCTCCCCGCACGGCGACCAGTGGGCGTTCGTCCAGGAGGGGATCCCGGCCGTGATGGCGTCGACGACGAGCGACCAGTCCGGCCGCGGCTGGGGCCACACCCACGCCGACACGCTCGACAAGCTCGACTCGCGGGACCTCCGCGAGGTGGCGACGCTCGTCGCCGCGGCCGTCTACCGGTTCGCGACGGGCGAGGTCGGCGCGACCCACCGCTCGCGGGAGTCGGTCCGCGACGCCATCGACGAGGGCTACGTGGAGGAGCTGAAGACGGGCGGACGGTGGCCCTACGACGAGTGACGGCGACGGGCGCGGCGCGGCTACTCCTCGGCGTACAGGAGCGTCCGTCGGCACTCTGGACAGACGTACGGAACCGGCGTCAGGATCTCCGCCGCCCTGACGCCGCTCAGGAACCCGTCGTCCGTCGACGGGGAGGCGATCGACAGTTCGCCGAGGGCGTCGGTCCCCTGTAGCTCCATCCGTTCGAGCGGCTCGTCGCAGTCGGGACAGGTCCTCTCGTCGGGCATCTCCGTCGGCGGTACGGGTGCCGCCGCGAAAATCGGTTCGGTGTGAGCGCCGGTCCGGAATCGGCGAGCGTGTCCTAACGGGCCGGAGCTCGGCGTAAAATCGGTCGGTCACGGTCGAGCCCGGCGCGGCGGCTCACGGACCCGTCCCGGTCCGCCGCCCGGATCACTCCCCGTCGGAGCCGTCGCAGACGCCGAGGGGTAGCGACTCGGGGGCGTCGCCGTCGGCGTCGAGGCCGGCGTACGCGTCGTCGATGAGCCGGGCCAGCTGCGTCTCGGGGCTCACGCCGCGGGCGGCGGCGAGGGCCGCGAGCCGCTCGTACTGCTCGTCCGGCACGGTGACCGTTCCCTCGTCCATACGCGGCGGTGCGTCCCGGAGCTACAAAAGCGTTGGTCTGGCCCCGCTCACGACGGATCCGTCTGGTCGGCCCCGCGAACGGTGCCCGCCGGTTCGCCCTCGGCGAAGCGGTCGAACAGCGCGTTCATCACCGCGGACTCGGCGCGGGAGAGGTGTTCCCACACGGTCGTGGAGCCGAGCCCCAGCTCGGCGGCGACCTCCTCGACGCCCACGCCGCCGCCGTGGTCGTAGTAGCCCGCGGCGATCGCTGTCGCGAGCACCTCCCGCTGCCGGTCGGTGAGGCCGTCGAGGAGGCCGGAGGCGGGGAGCTGCGGGGAGCGCTCGATGGAGGCCAGCTCCACGTTCCGCGCCAATGTAACCTCGTTGCCGCCGCGTTCGAGCTCCCGCATCACCGCCGAGAGGTCGTCGCCGTCCTCGAGGTACGCCGTCCAGCGCTCGACGCCGCCGGAGATGGTCGTGCCCATCCGGTAGTGGATCCCCAGCCGCGAGAACCGCTCGCTGATCCCCTCCCAGTCGGCCGCCGAGACGTCGATCGTGAGGGCGACGTACGCGTGCGTTCCCTCGATCGGCGCGAGCGGCTCCGCGGAGACGACCAGGTCGAACTCGCGGAACTCCTCGACGAACGCCTCGATCTCGGCCGTCGGGCCGGTGAGCTCGGCGATCCGCTTGCGCTCGGAGCCGCTGCCCGTCATCGACGAGACGGACCGGTACCGCACCTCCGGGTGGCGCGCGCTCACCTCGCACTCCGGCTCCCCAGCGTGGTGGATCCGAAACGTCACTTCCCGCATGATCGATTCGAGACCGCCGGGGTTCAAACGCGTTCCGGACCGGTCGCGAGGCATTTATACGGGCGAGCGCGGGCCGCCGTCGAGACGGCGACACCGGGACGCCGGCCCCTCGCGGGAGCGGTCAGTCGCCGCGCCCCATCGCGTAGAACTCGTCGTTCGGGCGCATGTCCGCGACGGTCGCCATGCGGTTAGAGAGGTTGAAGAACGCCGCGACCGAGGCCACGTCCCACACTTCCTCCGGCGAGAAGCCGGCGTCTCGGAGTCGCTGGACGTCCTCGCCCGTCACGGCGCCGGGGGACTCGGTGAGTTTGACGGCGAAGTCCAGCATCGCCATGTGGTGATCGGACACGTCGGCCTGTCGGTGGTTCGTGGCGAGCTGGTCGGCGAGCTTCGGCGCGCCGGCGTAGATGCGACAGAGCGCACCGTGGCCGACGACGCAGTAGAGGCAGCCGTTCGCGCCCGACACCGCGACGACGATCATCTCGACCTCCTCGCGGGCGAGCGGCGTGTCCGTCACGAGCGCGTCGTAGTACGCGAAGAACGCCCGGAAGTGACTGGGCTTGTACGCGAACGCCGAGAACACGTTCGGCGTGAATCCGGCGTCTTCGGTCTCCTCGTCGATGCGCTCGCGGAGGTCCTCGGGGAGGTCCTCGTAGTCGGGCACGGGGAACCGCCGCATCGCGTCGTCGTTCATACCGGCAGACGCGCGCCGCGACCACAAAGCCGTTCCCCCGGACCGCGCGCCGTTGCGCCGCTCGCGGTCGACTCGGACGGTCTCGGTGCCGCGGCGGTTGATTTATGCGGGGGCGTGCTGTCCGTTGGCACACGCATGGCCGACCCGAGTGACACCGGCGAGGGCGACCGGCGGGGGACGAGGAGTTCGGGTGCGGCCGACCGGACGGCGGTCGTCGAGCGGCTGTACGGGGACATCCCGTTTCACCAGCGACACGGCCTCGAGGTGCTCTCCGTGACTCCCGACCGCGCCAGGGTCAAGCTCCCCTTCGACCCCGGGCTCGTGGGGAACCCCGACCTCGGCGTCCTCCACGGCGGCGTCGTCAGCGCGCTCGTGGACCTCGCCGGCGCCGCCGTCTTCGTCGGCGGTCGCGAGGCGTACACCCCGACCGTCGACCTCCGCGTGAACTACCTCGAGGCCGCCGGCCGCGAGCCGCTGTACGCGACGGCCACGGTGGACCGCCGCGGTGCCGACATCGGCGTGGCGAGCGTCGAAGTCGAGTCCGGGGACGCCGTCTGCGCGACCGGCACGGGCGTCTACAAGCTCACCGATGACTGAGTTCCCCGTCGACGGCGTCGTGGACGCCCACGTCCACCTGATGCCCGAGCGCCTGATGGCCGCCATCCGGGAGGCGCTCGGCGACGACGCCGGCTGGGCGTTCGACCACCCGACCGACCGCGAGCGGATGGAGGCGACGCTGGCCGACGCGGGCGTCGAGCGGTACGCCGCGCTCCCGTACGCCGCGCGTCCGGGGGCGGCCGCCGGCCTCAACGAGTGGGTGATCGACGCCGCCGCGGCGTCCGACCGCGCGGTCCCGTTCGCCACGGTCCACGCCGCCGACGACGATCCGGGGACCGTCGTCTCCGACGCCTTCGACGCCGGCGCGCGCGGCCTGAAGCTCCAGCTCCCGGTTCAGGGGTTCGCGGCCGACGACCCGCGGCTCGACCCGGCCTACGAGGTCGTCGCCGCCCGCGACGCGCCGGTCGTGCTCCACGCCGGGACGGCGCCGATGTTCGAGGACAGCCCCCACGTCGGCGTCGAACGCTTCGAGTCGTTCCTCGCCTCTTACCCCGACGTGCGGGTGTGCGCCGCGCACATGGGCGCGTACGAGGTCGACGCGTTCGTCGGGCTCGCCCGCGACAACGACAACGTCTTCCTCGACACCACCTTCGCCATGTCGAGCGTGGCCGAGACGTACATGGACTTCGACCCCGCGAGCGTCGACGACGACACGCTGATCGAGCTCTCCGAGTCGGTCATGTACGGGTCGGACTACCCGAACATCCCGTATCCCTACGCCCGGGAGCGGGAACACCTGCTCTCCCGGGACCTCCCGGTTGCGGCCCAGCGTGACATCTTCTCTCGAACCGCGCGGCGCTTCCTCGGCGACGACTGAGGGACGGCGTCGCTTCGTCGGTGACGGCGGGTGTCCGTGGGGCCCGCCGTGCGCTCAGTACCGCTCGTCCACGACGCCGGGATCGTCGAGGTCCGCGACCAGTTCGACGGCGTCGGGCGTCACGATGAGGCGATCGCCGAGCGCCGCGCGCAGCTCGTCGACGTCGGCCTCGCCCTCGCAGACCACGACGAGGCGGTCGGTGGTCTCCGGCTGCGACACCTCGACGCGGTACTCGCCGGTCAACCCCTCGAAGCCGGCCAGCACGGTCTCGACGCTCTCCGGGTACACCTTCACGCCCTTGACCTTCAGCCGCTCGTCCGTGCGACCGATGACGCCGTCGGGCAACACGACGGTCCCGTCCCGAACCGCCAGTTCGGCGAGGTCACCGGTCCGGTAGCGCACCAGCGGGATGCCCTCCTTCCGGAGGTGTGTCACGACGACCTCCCCGCGCTCGCCGGCGTCTAAGGCCTCGCCGGTGTCCGGGTCGACGACCTCCACGACGGCGTAGTCGTCGCGGACGCGGAGCCCGTCCTCGGCGGCGGTCTCGGCGGCCACGGGCATGATGTGTCGCGTGCCGAAGTAGTCCACCGCCGTGGACGCGTCGAGCGCGTCCTTGACCGCTTCGCGGCGGCCGGGGATCGAGGTGAACGGCTCGCCGGCGCCGACGAACGTGTCGACCGAGCCGCCCTCCGCGCCGATCTTCAGCGCGAAGCTCGGGTTGCCCACGACGGCGTCCACGTCGTACGCCTCGATGGTCGCGGCGGCCTGCTCGGAGTCGCCGGGACCGAGCGGGAACACCTCCGCGCCGAGGCGTTCGAGCGCCCGGTGGAGGACGTAGCCGGTGCCGAACAGCTCGTAGCCGAACGTGTTGACGACGCGGTCGCCCGGCTCGATGCCGGCGCGTTCGAGCACCTCGGCGTTGGCGGCCGCCTGCCCGTCGAGGTCGTCGGCCGTGTCGAACACCGGCCGGAGCCGCTCGCCCATCGGCGAGAACGTGACCATCGCCGCGCCGTCGTACAGCGACCCGCTCGGCGGCGCGTCCTCGAAGTCGGCCTCGAGCTCGGCGGCCGTCGTGAACGGGAGGGCGCGGAAGTCGGCCCACGAGTCCACCGCCGTCGGGTCGACGCCCGCGTCCGCGAACTTCTCGGCGTAGAAGTCGCGGTCGGCGACCCGCTCCAGCTGCTCCCCCACCGCCGCGAGTGTACTGTCGTCGTACATCGCGTTAACACACGGCAAACTGCCACATAAAGCTCCGTCACCGGTGTGGAGACGGTGCGGGCGACGCCCGCGCGGGGCGGCGCCGTAACGGAAACGCGTGCGCGGTCAAGAGAGGCCGAAACGATAGGGACGCGGACCGCGGGCCGTCGCGTTCAGTACGCGAACGGCCACGTGCGCAAGTACTCCTTGATCTTGCCGAGCCCGGCCAACACCCCCTTCGGCTCGACGGCGAGCACGACGATGATGATCGCGCCGAAGAACACCGGCAGCAGCGCGGTCGCGTTGGTGCCCGTGAGGTCGGCGAGGAAGTTCAGCCCGTCGTTGAGGTAGTCCTGAACGAGCGTGACGACGCCGACGCCGAGCAGCGCCCCCCAGACGCGTCCGAGGCCCCCGAACAGCAGCATGACGTAGTGTTCGAGGGTGAGCCCGATCGTGAAGTACTCGGCGTTGATGAAGCCGATCTGGAACCCGAACAGGCCGCCCGCGACGCCGATCATGAACCCGCCGATGGCGAACGCGAGCAGCTTGTTCTTGAAGACGTTCACGCCGAGGACGGACGCGGAGAGGTCGTTCTCGTGGATGGCGCGGAACGTCTTCCCGATGCCGGTCCGGGAGAGGTTCAAAGAGAGCATCGCGAACACCAGCATGAGCACCAGCGCGAGCAGGTACTTGTCGACGGTCGTGCCGAGCGTGCCGACGGACCCGACGAGCCCGACGTTCGAGGGCAGCGACTGGGTGGTCCCGCCGTGGATGAAGGCGAGCTGGGAGTTCACGAAGAACCACTCCTCGGCGATGAACTGGAGCGCCAGCGTCGAGATGGCGATGTAGAACCCCTTGACGCGGAACGACGGCAGGCCGAAGCCGACGGCGACCAGCGCGGAGATGAGGCCGCCGACCGCGAGCGCCGGGAAGAGCCCCGCGCCGACGGCGAGCAGCCGGCTCGTGCTGTACGCGCCGATGGCCATGAACGCCCCCTGCGCGAGCACGATCTCGCCGGCGTAGCCGAGGATGACGTTCAGCCCCAACACCGCGATGGCGAAGATGTACGCCTGCGTCAACAGCGTGGTCGTGCCGCCGCCGAGGAGGAACGGCGCGATGAACGGGATCGGCAGGCCCACGGCGAGGGCGATCTTCTGCGTCCGCCACCGGACCAGCCCCATCCGCGACTCGTAGTCGGTGAAGTACTCACCGCAGGGCATGCGACCACCCCCGGTCGGCCGCGGCCGTTCGAGTCGTCGATGCACCGTCGGAGCGCCGCGTGGCGCGCGATCTGTGTCCCGTCATGGTCAGAGCCTCTCGATCCGCTCGGTCCCGAACAGGCCGTACGGCTTCACCAGGATGACGACGAGCAGGAGCACGAGCGGCAGGATCTCGCCGAAGCCCGCGCCGAAGTTGGCCTGGATGTCCGTGAACGGGACGTACACCGCGGTGCCGCCCACGAGGTAGTACGACCCGAGTTCCTGGAGGACGCCCACGACGATCGAGCCGATGAACGCCCCGGGGATGCTGTCCAGTCCGCCCAACACGACGGCGGCGAAGATGATGATCCCCGTGTTCTCGATGGAGACCGCCGCCCCGCCGCTGGACGTCGCCAGCAGGATGCCGCCGATGGCGGTGATGGCGATGGAGAGCGTCCACGCGAGCGCGATGGTGCGCTCGATGGAGACGCCGAGCACCATCGCGGCCTGCTCGTCGCTGGCGGACGCCCGGAGGATCGACCCGGTGACGGTCCGCCGGAAGAACAGCATCAGCACGGCGACGACGACCAGCGCGATGGCGACGGCGACGGCGTACGCCGCCTGTATCGACGTGCCGAGCGGGAGACTGAGCTGGCCGCCGAACGTCAGCGCCTCGGGGTACGCCTGCGCGTTCTGCCCGTACAGGAAGAAGATGACCCCCTCGAGGATGCTGCCGAGCGCCAGCGTCACGATGATCACCGACAACACCGGCTCGCCGATGAACTGGCGGAACACGACGCGTTCGAGCGCCAGCCCGAGGACGACGCCGAGCAGGACCGTCACGAGCACCGCCGCCCACGCCGGTATCGCCGCCGGGAGCACGGTGGCCGTGCCGAAGATGACGACCCCGTACGCGCCGACCATCGCGATCTGGCCCTGCGCGAAGTTCAGGACGCCGGTCACCTTGTAGATGAGCGAGAAGCCCATCGCCACGAGCGCGTACAGCGCGCCCAGTCCGAGGCCGCTCAGCGAGATGTCGATGAGCGTGACCCAGTTGACCATCTAGCTCACCTCCAGTTCGCGCTCGTCGTCGAGGACCGGCTGGTCCACGTCCACGATGCGCATGACGCCGTGTTCCTCGGACTCTCTGCCGTCTTGGTACGTGATCGTGAGTTCCATCTCTACCTCCGTGCTGCCGTCGTACAGCGCCGTCACGAGGTCGCCGTATCGCTCGACGACGACCTCGCGGCGGAGCTTCCCGGTGCGGGTGAGCTCCCCGTCGTCGGCGTCGAACTCCTTGAACAGGAGCACGAACCGCCGGATCGGGTTGTCCAAGTCCTCGTTCGTCTCCGCGACGACGCCGCGGAGCAGCTCCAAGACCGGTTCCTTCCGCGTCAGGTCGCGGTAGCCCGCGTACTGGATGTCGCGCTGGTCGGCCCACTCGGCGACGTTGTCGTACCGGATGTTCAGGACCGCGGTGAGCTCCGCGCGGTCGTCGCCGACGACCATCGCCTCCTTCACGTAGGGGTTGAACTTCAGCTTCGTCTCGACGCTGATCGGCGCGACGGCGGTGCCGTCGGTCATCTCCAAGACGTCGTCCATCCGGTCGAAGATCCGGACGTGGTCGTCGTCGGTGAGCGCGCCGAAGTCGTCGGTGTGGAGCCAGCCGTCCTCGAACGCCGACTCGGTCTTCTCCGGCATCCCGTAGTAGCCGGAGGTGACGACCGGGCCGCGCACGAGCAGTTCGCCGCCCGGCGTGATCCCCACCTCGACGTTCGGGAACACCTCGCCGACCGTCTCGACCTGAACGTCGTCGTCGCGGTGCATCGTCACGAACCCGCAGACCTCGGACTGCCCCCAGATCTGTTTGAGCGGGACGCCCATCGCGTGGTAGTACTCGAAGTGGTCCTCGCCGAGGGGACCGCCGCCGGTGTAGACGTTCTTCGCGCGCTTCAGTCCGATCTTGTCGAGTATCGGGCGGTACGCCACCCAGTAGGAGAGCCACTGGGCCCCGCGCAGCCACGCCGGGGGCTCCTCGTCGTTCTTCTCGCCGATGACGTACTCGGCGTACTTCTCGCCGACGCTCATCGCCTTGTCGTACACCCAGCCTTTGAACCGCGAGGTGTTCTCGATCTTCGCCTTGACGTCCGCGACCCACGCCTCGTACCGCTTCGGCGACGAGAAGATGATCTCCGGGCCGATCTCCCGGAGGTCCTCCTCCTCGGTCTCGGGCTGCTCCGGGAAGTTCGCGGTCCACCCGGCGACGAACGCGGCCGCGAGGAGGATCATCTGCTCGCCCACCCACGCCATCGGGAGGTACGAGAAGTAGTCCGACTCCTTCGGCAGCGGGTCGATGTCGATGGCCGCGTTGGCGAGGTTCACGAGGTTGAAATGCGAGAGCCGGACGCGCTTCGGCATCCCCGTCGTCCCCGACGTGGGCGCGAGCATCGCGGTCGCCTCCGCGGGCACGGCCTGGATCTCGGACGCGAGGTAGTCGTCGGGCACGTCGCCGGACTCGCGGCGCTCGCGGCCGCGCTCCTCGACGTCCTCGTAGGCGACGATCTCGGGGTCGCCCGGCCCGGTCTTCTCGCCGTTCTCGTACCGGAACATGCCCTTGTCGTCCCGGTAGATGATCGTCGACAGCGAGGGCACGTCGTCGGAGACGAGGAGGAGCTTGTCCACCATCTCCTGGTCTTCGGCGTACACCACCTCGGGTTCGAGCAGCCGGAGCTGTTTCTCGATGTCCTCCGGCAGCATGTCCTCGTAGTTCGGCGCCGCCATCCCGCCGAGCGACTGCGCGGCGATCCACGCCCACAGCTGGTGGGGGCGGTTGTACCCGATGGTGAACAGCACGTCCTCGTCGCCGAACCCGTACTCCTCTAACCCGAGCGCGAACCGCTCCACGCGGTCGTAGTACTCCTCCCAGGTGAACTCCTGCCAGACGCCGTACTGCTTCCAGCGCAGGGCGATGTCGTCCGGGTGCTCGGCGGCGTGGTCGATGAGGATCTCGGGGAGCGCCCGGTCGGAGACGATGGGCACCGACTCGCCCTCCGGCGCGGTCAGGACGCGCTCGACGGAGAGCCCCGAGTCGGCCGCGTCGCCCGACGCGACCCCCTCGGTCTCGGCGTTGTCGGCCGCCATCTACTCGACCCCCGTGTAGACGCGGGCGACCTCGGGGTCGTCCGTCACCGCCTCGGGCGGCCCGCGAGCGATGACGCCGCCCTTCTGCATGACGATCATCCGCTCGGAGACCGCGGTGACGACTTCGAGGTCGTGTTCGATCATCACGAGCGTCAGCCCTTCCTCCTCGTGGAGGTCGGTCAGGAACCGGATCATGTCGTACTTCTCGTCGAAGGTGAGCCCGCTCATCGCCTCGTCGAGCAGGAGCACGTCCGGTTCGAGCGCGAGCGAGCGGGCGAGGTCGACCCGTCGCTGGACGCCCAGCGGCAGCGTCGAGACCGTCGTGTGGCGGTACTCCCACAGCTCGAGGTAGTCGAGTATCTCCTCGACGAACCGCATGTTCTCGGCCTCCGTCTTCCGCCCGGTGCCGTAGTACAGCATCGCCGACAGCACGTTCGGGCGTTCGGCGACCGCCCGGGTCGTCATCACGTTCTCCAAGACGTCCTCGCTCTCGAAGAGCTCCAACCCCTGGAACGTCCGACCGAGGCCGTGCCGGGCGCGGTAGTGTTCCGGCCTGCCGCTGACCTCCTCGCCGTTCAGGTACACGTCGCTCCCGGCGTCGGGCGTGTAGAAGCCGTTGAGGATGTTCAACAGCGTCGTCTTCCCCGCCCCGTTCGGGCCGACGATGGACACCCACTCGCCGTCGGCGATGCCGAGCTCCACGTCGTCGACGGCGGTGATCGAGCCGAACGTCTTGGTCACGTTCCGGCAGCCGATCGCGGCCTCCTCGGGGGGCACGTGCGCGCCGCTCCTGAGCGACGCCGCGCGCGTCTCGGCCCCCTGATCGGCGCTCATCAGGTCCACCTCTTGCGGATCTTGTAGTGCCTGATGTCGGTGTACCGGGAGTCCTCGCTGGACGTCCCGAGGTAGAACTCCTTGATCTCCTCGCGCTCGACGAGCACGTCGGCCGGGTCGTGGAGCTCGATCTGGCCGTTCTCCATGACGTAGCCGTAGTCGGCGATCTCGAGCGTTCGCTTGGCGTTCTGGTCCGCGATGAGCATCGTGATGTCCTCCCGCTCGTTGATCTCCACGAGCGTCTCGAAGATGTCGCGGACCAGCTTCGGCGCGAGCCCGAGGGAGGGCTCGTCCAACAGGAGGAGGTTCGGCCGGTGGATCAGCGCGCGAGCGATGACGAGCATCTGCTGTTGCCCGCCGCTGGCGTAGCCGGCCTTGAGGTCCATGATGTCCTCCAGCTGCGGGAAGTACTCGAAGGCGATCTGGTAGTCGTCCTCGTCGAACTGGAACCGGCGGCCCTGGCGGTAGAGCCCGCACCGGAGGTTCTCCTCGACGGTGAGGTCCTCGAACACCCGCCGCCCCTCGAGGATGTGCGTGATGCCGCGCTCGACCATCTCGTTGGCGCCGTCGTTGGTCACGTCCTCGCCGCGCAGGAACACGCGCCCGCGGGTGACCTCGCCGCGCTCGCTCCGCCCGATGCCGCTTATCATCTTCAGGATCGTCGACTTCCCGGCGCCGTTCGGGCCGAGCAGCGCGACGATGTCGCCCTCGCTGGCCGACAGCGAGACGCCCTGTACCGCGAGGAAGTGCCGGTCGTAGACGATCTCGACGTTGTCGAGTTCGACGACCGGCCGGTCGCCGTCGTCTACCGCGGTCGCGGTCGCTTGCTCGTTGGTCGCCATTACAGGCCGATCCATGAGTCTCGCCGGGGCAGTTCGACGCCGGTGTCGAAGCTCAGGCTTCCGTCGGTGACCTCGAACAGCCGCCCGTTCATCGTCGGGCGGCGGTCCCCCTCCGCGTAGCTGAACGGCTCGGCGAGCCCGAACATGTCGTCGTCCTCGATGCCGAACATGCCCTGCCTGATATTCGGCCCGGTCGTGACGTCGTTCCCGGCCTCGGCGGCGTTTTGCATGCCCTTCAGCGCGAGCAGCGCGTGGATCACGCCGCGCACGTAGTTGAGCTGGGCGACCTCGGGGTCGTCCATGCTGCGCCCCTCGCGCTCGAAGTTCGCCTCGATGATCTCCGCGCCCCGGCCGCCGCTGTCGAGCGCGCCCTGGAACGTGCGGAACGCGTTGACGTACCGCACGCCTTCGAAGATGTCGGGCGACTGCTGGACCACGCGCTCGTCGACGGTGTAGGTGAGGCCGCAGACCGTCAGGTCGGGGTAGATGTCCTGTCGGTCCTCCAGGAGCACCCGCATCGGCGCGGAGGTGTTCTGGTGGATGAGGTAGTCGATGTCCTGGTCTCTGGCCTGCCGGAGCTGCGTGGTCGCCGAGTTTGCGGTCAACGGGAGGTTGATGTCCGGGGCCACGTCGAGCCCGAGCTCCTCGGCGTACTGCTTGCCGCCCTCCACGGGCGACCGGCCGAACGCCGTGTTCGAGAAGATGAACCCGACCGTCGCCTCCGGGTCGTTGTCCGCGATCCACTTCAGGTGCGCGCGGGCCTGACTGGTGTAATCGAGGTTGCCGAAGAAGTTGTACGGGAACTCCTCGGTGACGAGGTTCGCGGAGTACGACGCGGAGACGTACACCACCTCGTCCTCCGCGACGGTGCCCGCCAGCGCCTCGGTGTCGGCGGTGCCCCAACCGATGATCAGCGGCGGCGACGACTCGGAGGTGTACTGCTGGTAGTACTGCTGGGCCTGCGGCACCTCGTAGGCGTAGTCGTTGTTCGGGTGGTCGAGGGTCACGTCGAACAGGTCGTTCTCGTTGATGTACGCGATCGTGTCCCGCGAGCCGATGGCCGTCGGCCGCCCCACGTCGGACGTCGCCCCGCTCTCGTCGTAGATGCCGGGTACCGTGACCGAGTCGGCCATGCCCCCGTCGCCTCCGTCGCTCCCGTCGCCCCCGTCCCCGCCGCCGATACACCCGGCGAGCGCCAGCGTCGCGGCGCCCGCGGCGCCGCTCTTGAGGACGTTCCGCCGCCGGTACACTCGTGACGAATTCGCTGTGTTATCGTTTGTCATGAGTTCTACCTACTACCGTGAGCTACATACCACATAATCATTAGGGATAGATTCACCCCGCGGCGGGCGATCACCCGGAACCGGAGCGGTCGCGAGCGGCGAGCGGAGCGGTCGGTTCGCCGAAACAAACAAATGCGAGTGCCGAGAGGGCTAGTCCATGTTTACATTCGTCGTGGGTATCGACACTGACGTCGGGCGGGCCGAGACACAGGCGGAGACGATCGCGTCGATGCCGCTGGAGGCGGACGAAGTGACGGCGGTGCTCGTCCACTCGTTCAGCGAGAACCGGGAGGGCGCCACCGTCGAACAGGTCAAATCCGTCCGGGTCGCTCAGTCTCGACTCGAAGACGCCGGGATCGAAGTGACGCCGGAGGGGTACGGCGGCGACGCCGCCACGGCGATCCTCAACGTCGCCGACGACTACGACGCCGATCAGATCGTCGTCGCCGGCCGGAAGCGCACGCCGACCGGGAAGGTCCTGTTCGGCAGCGTCACCCAGAGCGTCATCCTCGACACCCAACGACCCGTCCTCGTCTGTAGCGGCGACGAGTGAACCGAACTCCCGGGGGACGGGCCCCGGGGGGGCGGCCCGGGAGTCAGCCGGGCCCATCGCGATCAGTTTATCACTGCGAGCGGGTATGTCAAGGTGTGGTGGCGATGACGAGTCGGTTACCCCCACTGAGCCCCTTGTGACGACGGGTTTCCACCGAGCCACCGTTCCCACGACCGCCAGCGACGCGGCCGCCCCGCGGATCGGCGGCGCACGACCGGCCCCGGATCGACGGCGCCGGTCGGGTCGGGGTGAAAGTGGTCAGAGGCGGAGTCGCCGGCTCGCTGTCCGGCGGTTTCGACGCGAAAGGAGCGGGTGCGATTCGAGGTGGCCGCGAGGAGTCGGTCGCCGGTTCGCGGCTCAGTACGAGGCGGCCTGCTTGTCGAGGTCGGCGGCCTCGATGTCGTCGCCGTCGACCGACGTGCGGAGCACGTCCATCCCGTCGTCGCCGTCGATGTCGAAGTTGCGGGCGTACAGATCTTCGAGGCGGTCGTACTCGGCGTCGGATATCGGCGGCACGTCGCTCGCGGCGCTCCACTCGGCGATGTCGTCGCCGTCCCGGAAGGTGGGCGTGACGGAGGCGACCTCGTCGTGGGCCAGCAGCCAGCGGATCGCGGCCTGCGCCATCGTTCGGGTCCCCTCGCCGTGATCGGGCGTTTCGAGGAACCGGATCGCCTCGACCTTCTCCCAGCCGGTCTCGTACCACTCCTTCGGGCGGTGCGAGCGGTGGTCGCCGTCCTCGAGGACGGTGTCCGGCGTCACCTGCTCGTTGAGCAGCCCCGAGGAGTGCGGGACGCGGGCGATGACCGAGGTGTCGGAGCCGGACTCGCGGATCGTGTCGACGAAGTGGCGGCCGGGCTCCTGCTCGAAGAGGTTGAAGACGGTCTGGACCGCGTCGAACTCCTCGTACTCGACGGCGGCGTCGCCCTCGGCGAGCCAGCCGATCGAGGGGCCGAGCGCCCAGCCCAGCGCGCGGACGCGGCCGTCCGCCTTCCACTCGCGGAGGAGGTCGCGGACCTCGGGCGTCACCTCGTCGACGTTCGCGTTGTGCAGTTGGAGCACGTCGACGTAGTCGGTGTCGAGCCGGTCGAGGGAGGCCTCGAACGCCTCGGTGAGGTACTCCTCGTTCAGCTCCTTCGGGAGCTCGCCGTGGCCCGCCTGCGGGTTGTCGTAGAAGTCGTAGCCGATCTTCGTCGACAGGGTCACCTCGTCGCGGCGGCCGTCGATCGCCTTCCCGATGATCGACTCGCTGTCGCCGTGGCCGTACACGTCGCCGGTGTCGACGTAGGTGACGCCCGCGTCGAGCGCCTCCTCGACCATCCCGACCGCCTGCTCGTCAGAGCGGTCGCCCCACCAGTCCGTGCCGACGACCCACGCGCCGAAGCCGATCTCCGAGACCTCGACGCCCGAGTTACCGAGTTCGCGGTGTTCCATGTATCTCGATTGTCGGTCGGGACACTTATCGGGCGCGGTCGGTCTCGGCGCGGTGGAACGAGCGAGGGTCGCGGTCGCGCGTCGCGGCACGTACCGCCGGCTATTACTCGCTCGCGGCCGGTCCGCCCCCATGGACGACTCCCTCCGCCGTCGGCTCGACGCCGTCGTCGCCCTGCTCGGGATCATCGCCGTCGTCGCGGTCACCGCGCTGTTGCTATCCTTCGGCGCCGCCGCGATCGCCCCGGCGTTCGTGATCGCCTTCGCGGGCGCTCTCGTCGCCATTTTCGTCGACGCCGAGCTGTACTGACCGGTTGAGGCGCCGCGTTCGCACAACCGAATCCATTTGAACGACGGCGACGAAAGAGGTCCGATGACAAAGCGACACGTGTCCCTGCCCGACGGTGCCGAGGCCGGGGTCCGAGGGTTCATCGACGAGGTGGACGAGCGCCTCTCCTCGGACGAGGACACCTGCGAGGTCGTTCGCGACGTGCTGATCGACCTCCACGGCGACCGCGAGGCGTGGGAGGCGTGGCAGGACGGGGAGTCGGTGTCGCGCGCCGAGCGCGTCCGGCTCCAGGGGTACGACCCCTGTAACGCGACGCTGGAGTCGGAGTACTACGCCGAGAAGGACGAGGACCGCTTCCAGCGCTCGAAACACCTCCAGTGGCTCTGGCGGCAGTTCGACGCCACGCCGATGGCCGACAACGTCGAGTTCGCGCTCCGCTTCCGCCAGATGCTCGGCAACCACCTCTTCGCCGAGTGCGGGGAGAACTGCCGCTTTTTCAAGGGCATCTCCGTCACCTACGGCCACAACATCGAGGTCGGCGACAACGTCGTGATCCACGACGACGTCCACCTCGACGACCGCGGGAAGCTGACGATCGGCGACCGCGCCTCCATCTCCGACGGCGTCCACCTCTACAGCCACGACCACGACATCGTCGACCAGACCGAGGTCCGGAACTTCCACACGATCGTCGAGGACGACGCCCGCGTCACCTACGACGCGATGGTCCGAGCCGGCTGCCGCGTCGGCGAGAACAGCGTCGTCGGCGCGCGCTCCGTGGTCCAGGGCGACGTGCCGGCCCACCACGTGGTCGTCGGCTCGCCCGCGCGCAGCGTCCGCGTGAAACCCGGGTGGGAGGAGGCGGCCGAGGAGCTCGAAGACGGACGGCTCCCCGACAACCAAGACGACCGCGAGATCGAGTACGAACTTCCGGACGACCTCGAGCAGTTCGACGAGTTTCAGCGGGACCTCCGGCCGCCGAACTGAGCGCGGAGCGGGCGAACAGAGCGCGACAGTTTCTACTCCTCCGGCTCCTCGACCAGCAGCGTGTTCCGCACCAGCGTGGAGATGCCGCGCCGGAGGCGTTCGGTAACGGCTTGGTCGGAGATGTCGAACGAGTCCGCGAGCTCTTGGGTCGATATCTGCCGCGGCAGCGAGTAGTACCCGGCCGAGACGGCGTCCGCGAGGGTCTCGCGCTGCGGCGGCGTCAGCCCGTACCACGGGCCGGCGTCGGGCTTCGTGGGGTTGTAGATGCGCTCGACGGTCACACCAATGTCCTCCTCGACGTAGTGGTCCTGGAACGCCGAGAGCGCCTCGTGGGTGGGGAAGCGAAGCTCCAGGCCCCACGAGTCGGTCGTTCCGGTCGCGCCGAGCAGGACGGCGTCTAAGTCGAGAATCCGGCGCAGCAGCGAGGCGTCCGACGGCTCCCAGTCCAACGCGTACAGCGTCTCGTCGTCGTGAGTGTCGACGAGCTGTATCTCGTTGACCGACGGGTGGTCGCTGACAGAGCGCTCGAACGTCTCCCGGGCGTCGTTCCGGATTCGGACGAACGGAGTGGGCTTGCCGCCCAGCGGGACCATCGTTTCGAGAGTGATCTGGGTCGGGCCTTCGACTCGGAGGATCCGTCCCAACTCGAAGGCCGTAGACGGAACAGTCAACTCGACGATAACGCTCATTAGATATCACCCCATTCTCCCGCAACTGCGTTAAAAACTCGGTAGGGAGGGTCTACCGGAGAAAAACGACCTTGGTGTACCATGCGTTTCGCTGGTGTTATCCGTTCGGGAAACATATCAACGATCGTAGAAACACGCGGCTGCGGTTCTCGTTCGTGCGGCGGCGCGTTCGATGCCCCGACGGCGACGTATCGCAGTCGAGTGTGCGTTCCACCATGACAACTGATTCCACGCCCGACGACGAGGTATCGAGTACAGAGGAGTTCGAAGCCGCCCTCGGTCGGGTGATCCGTGACGCCTTCGAAAACGGCGTCAACCCCCGCGGAACGTGGGAGTACCGAAGCGATAGAGCAGGCGCGGACGTTGAAGTGATGGTCGTCGAGCTGGCGGACTGACGCGCGCGGAACCGCGGCGCTCAGTCTCTATTTAAATACCTTGGCAGGCCAGCCCGAAAGGATTCGTGATCGGAGGTTGACCTCCTCGCATGACGGACTCCCCCGATACTCCCGGTCCGCCGACCGGTCGGTCCGAATCGGGGGACGCAGTCGCCCGTCGGCTCCTGGAGGGCGTCTCCTCGCACGCCATCTTCATGCTCGACGCCGACGGGGCCGTCGCCACGTGGCCCGCGCCGTCGGCGGCGCTCTACGGACACGACGCGGAGGCCGTCCTCGGTCGACACGTGCGGATGCTGTTCGCCGACGACGAGGGCGAGGCGGACTCCGACTCGCTCCCCGAGGACTTCTTCGCGGAGCCGAGGGAGGAATCGGTCGAGTTCGAACACTGGCACCGCTGCGCGGACGGCTCCGTCTTCTGGGGCACGCTGACCCTGTCGCCGCTGTGGAACGGTGATTTTCACGGGTACGCGGCGATCAGTCGGGACACAACGGCGACGAAGGAGTACGAGCGGATGTTAGAGCGGCAGAACGACCGCCTCAAGGAGTTCACCGACATCCTCGCGCACGACCTCCGGAACCCGCTGAACGTGATCGAGGGGAACCTGACGCTGTACGAGGCGACCGGCGACGAAGAGCACCTCGACGCGATCGACGAGACGACCGACCGGATGGCGCAGCTCGTCGACGACCTGCTCCGCGTCGCGCGACAAGGGAACGTCGTCAGCGACCCGGGGCCGACCGACATCGGCGAGGTCGTCGACTCGGCGTGGGCGGGACTGAACCTGGCCCCCGACGCGACGCTCGGCTACGAGACAGTCCGGTCGGTGAGCAGCGATCCCGACCGGCTCCGCGAGCTGTTCGAGAACCTCTTCCGGAACAGCGCGGACCACGGCGGCGACGACGTGACGGTGCGCGTCGGGCCGCTCGACACCGGCTTCTACGTCGAGGACGACGGCCCGGGAATCGCCGCCGACCACAGGGAGGAGGTGTTCGATCACGGGTTCACCACGAGCGACGGCGGTCACGGGTACGGGCTCTCGGTCGTTCGAACCATCGTCAACGCCCACGGGTGGGACGTGGTCGCGGTCGACGCGGAGGGCGGGGGAGCGCGCTTCGAAGTGACCGGCATCGACTTCCTCGGCTGACGGCGGTGCCGGCGGGCGCGTCCCGCGCTACGGCCGAACGGAGAGCGGCGGGGAACGCGCGTCTGACGGCCGTCGAGCGCGTATCGCCCCGTCTCGGCGCCCCGCGGTCCGCGACCCTCGCCGGCTACTTCGCCTCGTGTTACCACAGGTCAGTATCGTTATTGGCCAGCAGCGCGTACGGGCGAGTGGTGTCGCACTCATGACAGGACAACGGATACTGATGATCGTCGGCGACTTCGGGGAGGACTACGAGATAATGGTGCCGTACCAGGCGCTCCAGGCGGTCGGCCACGAGGTCCACGCCGTCTGTCCGGACAGGGAGGGCGGCGAGACGGTCAAGACCGCGATCCACGACTTCCGCGGCGACCAGACGTACCTGGAGGAGCGCGGGCACAACTTCGAGCTCACGCACGGCTTCGACGAGGTCGACCCGGCCGACTACGACGCCTTAGTCGTTCCCGGCGGGCGCGCCCCCGAGTACCTCCGCGGCTACGACGAGGTGCTCGACGCGGTGCGGCACTTCTTCGAGGCGGACAAGCCCGTCGCGTCGATCTGTCACGGTCCGCAGATCCTCGCTGCGGCGGGCGTCCTGGACGGCTACGAGATCACGGCGTACCCCGCGGTCAGGCCCGAGGTCGAGGCCGCCGGCTGCTCGTGGGTCGACGGCGTGACGACCGACGGCAACCTCGTCACCGGGCAGGCGTGGCCCGATCACCCCGAGTGGATCGCACAGTTCCTCGACCTGCTCGGGACCGAGATCGACCACGAGGCGACCGCGGCGACGGCGGACTGAGCCCGCGCTTTTTCGATGCCGGACCCTCGCGCCCTCGCGGTCAACGTCGCCGCCAACACGAACGAACCCGGGTTCCGGGGGCCCGTCTACCCCGACGGCTCCTTCGCGTACGTCCCGATCCCGGAGTCGGCAGCGACGCTCCCGCGCGAGCGGTTCCTCGTCGACGAGCCGCTCCCGACCTACGGCGACCTCGACCTCCCCTTCGCCGTCCCGGCCGACCAGCGCGAGACGCCTGTCCACGCCGACCCCGAGTTCCCGGGCGTTCACGGCCGCGAGCGGGCGACCTACGGCGACCCGCACGGCGTGAAGGCCGGGCGGATCGCCGCCCTCGACCCCGGCGACTGGCTCCTGTTCTACGCCACGCTGTCGCTGCGGCCGCGCGACTGGACCGGACCGGGCGCGGAGCGCCCGGGCGATGAGGGGGCCGACGACCGCGGCGGCGCGTGGCTCCGGGACCACGGCGTCGCCGTCGACGACGACCTCGCCCCCGACTGGGGCGCGTACCTCTTCGCGGGGATCCGGGTCGAGCGCGTCCTCTCGCCGGCCGACGGCGACGGCGTCGTCGACCGCGCGGCCGCCGCCGCGGCCGCGCCGACCAACGCGCACCTGAAGCGGGACCCGTTCGACGCCCGCGTCGTCGCGGTCGGCGACCCGGACGCGTCGGGCCCGTTCGACCGGGTCGTGCCGCTGAGCGCGCCGGACGCCGGCGCGGACGCGAACCCGATCGTGACCGACCTGTCGAGCGACTCCGGGAAGGGTCCGTGGTGGCGTCGGCCGATGGCCTTCGACGAGGCGGCGACCGCGGAGCTGTTGGCGCGGGTCGAGCGAGCGTGACGGAGGCCCGGCCCGGCCCGACGCGGGGCGCCCGTCACCCTCGCCACCGCGATTTATGAGGCGCGGCCGCGTTGTACGGCACATGAGCGACGACGAAACAACGGACGAGAGCGACGAGGGGACCGGCCGCGGCGCGCCGTCGCGGCTCGGGCGCGTCCTGCTCGGGGCCGGCCTCGCCGCACAGGCGTCGGAGGACTTCCGCGACATGGAGGACACGATCGAGTACGCCGAGTCGGCGGGCGTCCCGCTGCCGGACGTCGCCGCGCCGTTCGCCTCTGGCATGATGATAGTCGCCGGCGTCGGCATCGCGTTCTGGCGGCTCCCCCGGATCGCGACCGGGGCGGCGGTCGCGTTCCTGACGGTCGTGACCGCGACGATGCACGACTTCTGGAACGCCGACGAGGGCGACAAGAGCGGCGAGCGGCTCGCCTTCTTCGGCAACCTCGCGATGCTGGGCGGGGCCTTGGTGTTCCTGCGCGAGGCGTACAAGAACTGACCCGGGGCGCGCCGCCGGTTACAGGTCGCCGGCGTCCAGCGGGTCCTCCAACTGGCCCATCACCGCCTCCATGGCGTCGGTCGCGGTGAGCAGCCCGACGACCTCGCCGTCCGCGACGACGAGGGCGAGCTCCTGCGACTCCGCCTGGAACCGGTCGTAGGCGTCGCTGACGCTCGCGTCCGGGGGGACCGTCACCGGCGGGGCCGCGACGTCCGCGAACGTCAGGTCGCCGTCGCGGAGCGCGTCGAAGCGGCTCACGATCGAGGGCGCGTACACGATCCCCTCGAAGTCGGTCCGGTCCTCGCCGACGAGCGGAAAGCGCGTGTGCGGCGTGTCCCGGATCCGGTCGAGGTTCTCCGCGACGGACGCCGTCGTCGTCAGCGAGACGATCTCGTCGGGCGGGGTCATCACGTCCGCGACGGTGATCCGGTCCACGTCGAGCGCGCTGAGCACCTCGTCGCGGCGCTCCTCCGGGAGCTCCACTTCCGCCATCATCGAGCCGAGGCGGGTTCGGAGCTGCGCGCGCGTCTCCAACACCTCCTCTTCGGCCTCGGTCCACGACCCGGTCATCTCCACGCCGAACAGGCGGAGCGTCGCCTTCGCGACCCAGTCGCCGAACTTGATCAGCGGGGAGATGGCCCACGCGAACCAGTACAGCGGTCGGGCGCCGTAGTTGGCGACCTGCTTCGAGCGCTCGACGCCGAGGTACGTCGGCGTCTGCTCGCCGTGCGTCAGGTGGACCATGTTGATGAGGAAGAATCCCAAGAGCGAGCCCGCGCCGGCCGACGCGAGGGTCGTGTTCTCGAACAGCGGGGCGAAAAGCGCCGCGAGCCCCGGCTCGGCGACGATGCCGAGCGCGATGCTCGTGCCGGAGATCCACACCTGACAGGTGGTGAGGTAGAACTCCAGGTCGTCGGTCATCTCCCAGGCGCGCCGGAGTCCGGGGGTGTCCATCTCCGACTCGGGGTACTGCCGGAGGCGCGTCAGGCCGAACTCGACGGCCACGAAGTAGGCGTTGATCAGGATGAGGAGGACGCCCGCGGCCACGCGGAGGGCGATCTCGGTCGGGGGCATCGTCGTCGCGAGCGGGAGCATCGTCTCCCGTTCTCCGGCCGACCGGCAAAAGGATTCAGGCCGCGGTCGGGCGCGCCTACTCGTAGTCCTCGTACGTCGGCAGCCCCTCCGCGGGCGGGAACTCCTCGACCGGGACCGTCGTCTCGTCGCCGCTGGCCATGTCCTTCACCGTGTACTCGCCGTTCTCCAGGTCGCGCTCGCCGACGACCACGACCGTCTCGGCGTTGATCGAGTCGGCGTACCCCAGCTGCGCGCCGAACGAGCGGTCCGAGACGTCCTGTTCGACCACCACGTCGTCGCCGAGCGCGCGGAGGTCGCTCGCCAGCGCGGCCGCCTCGCTCCGCGTGTCGCCGACCGAGAGGACGTAGTAGTCGGTCGAGAGCTCTTCGTCGGGCCAGACGCCGGCGCGCTGGCAGAGCAGCTTGAGCGTCGCGTGGCCGGGCGCGACGCCGACCGCGGGCGTGGGCTGGCCGCCGAAGCTCTCGATGAGGTCGTCGTAGCGCCCGCCGCCGAAGACGGAGCGCGACACCTCGCCGGTGGAGTCGAAGCACTCGAAGACGACCCCGGTGTAGTAGTCGAGCCCGCGGGCGGTCGTCAGCGACACCTCGCAGAACTCGCCCGCGCCGAAGTCGTCGGCCGCGGCGAGGACGTTCCGGAGGTTCTCGACCGCGTCCTCGACCGACTCGTCGCCCGCGTCGGCGACCGCGTCGAGGTCGTCGACGGTGTCCACGCCGGAGATGAGGTCGTCGAAGTCGCGCGCGGTGTCACGGGCGAGACCCGCGTCGGAGAGCAGCCCGACGTACTCGGCGTCGTCGACCTTCGCGCGCTTGTCGACCGCTCGGATCGCGGCGGCGGTGTCGACCGCGTCGGGGTCCGCGGCCAGCGACCGGACGAGCCCGCCGAGGATGTCGCGGTGCGAGACGCGGAACTCGAAGTCCTCGCCCGTGAGCCCGAGGTCGGTCAGGGCGTCGGCGGCGACCGCGAGCACCTCGGCGTCTGCCTCGGGGGCCGACGAGCCGAACACGTCGATGTTGGTCTGGTAGAACTCGCGGAACCGGCCCTGCTGGACCTGCTCGTAGCGCCAGAACGGCCGGGTGGAGACCCACTTGATCGGCTTCGAGAGCTCCTGGCCCTTCTCGACGACCATGCGCGCCACCGTCGGCGTGAGCTCCGGGGTCATCGAGACGCCGCGGCCGCCCTTGTCGTCGAAGGCGTACAGCTCCTCGACGATCTCCTCGCCGGACTTGTCCACGTACATCTCCGTCCGCTCTAAGGCGGGGGTGGCGATCTCGCGGAAGCCGTGCCTGGCCGCCGCGCCCTCGATCGCGTCGGTCACCTCGCGGCGGGCGGACTGCTCGCCGGGGTAGAAGTCGCGAAATCCTTTGAGGCCGTCGTACATGACCGCCGGTTCGGCGAGCGCCCGCTTGAAAGCATCCCTTCGGGGCCGGGTCGGCGGGACCGACGAGCGCGGTCGCGGCCGGGGATCGGCGGCTCCGCGGGACCCGTCAGTCGCGCTGGTACTCCTTCTGGAACCCGCGGAACTCCGTCCTGTGGGCCTCCTCGTCGGAGAGCAGCGTCACGGCGAGGTCCTCGGTGACCGGGTCGTTCGCCGCCTCGGCGGCGTCGATCAGGTCGCGGTACGTCGCGATCGCGTCCTCCTCGGCGTCGAGCACGCCGTCGATGACGGCCAGCACGTCCGTCGAGTCCTCGGGCGGCTGAAGCGACTCCTGCCTGGCGGTGAACTCGGCGGAGCCGGGGGGACGGGCGTCGAGCTGTTTGAGCCGCTGGCCGAGCTGTTCGGCGTGGCCGAGCTCCTCCTGGACGTCCTGCTTGAGGCTCTCTTTGATCTCCTCGGCGCGGACGCCGTCGAGGACGATCGCGTTCGTCTGGTAGTTCATCACGGTCTCGATCTCGTCGGCGTACGCCGTTCGAAGCAGGTCGACGACTCGTTCTGACGACATGCCCGAGGCTACGCTCGTGGGGTCGAAAGGAGTTCCGCCGGTTCCAAGTCCGCGGGAGTCGGCCGGCCGCGGACGGGGCGGGACGCCGGGAGGCCGGCTGCGGCGAGCGAGGACCGGCGGGCCGGCGGTCAGTCGGTCCGCCCGTGGACGTACGTCTGGTCGTGGTCCGGGAACACCTCGCCGACGGTGCCCTCGCCGTACTCGTCGGCGATGAGCGTCCGGAGCTCGTCCTCGTAGTCCGCCTTCGGCACCTCCTCGCTCGGCCCCTGCTGGACGTCGAAGGTGGCGTCGACGAGCTGGTCGACCGCGTGGCGGCCGAACCCGGAGAGGGGAGAGATGTAGTCGATGCCGTTGCGGTCTTCGAGGCTCTGCGCCTGCGCCCGCGACACCGTGGGGACGCGGTCGTCGCGGCGGGTCCCGTCCGCGATGGCGTCGACGTCGAGGGCGGCGATGGTCTCTAGCGCGTGCTCGTGGACGCGCTGGATCCCGTTCCGGGGGTAACCGTCCGCGACCATCGTCTCGGCGGCGCCCTCGGCCACCTCGCCGTCGAGGTCGACGCGCTCGAACGGGAAGCCGAGTTCGGTGGCCGCCCGCTCGGCGTGCTCCCAGTCGTCCGTGAGCCCGAAGCTCCCGGTGACACAGCGGACGTCGTAGAACCGGTCGAGCAGGTGGGCGGCCAGCGAGGAGTCTTTCCCCCCGCTGTACAGCAGCGCGAGCTCCATCTACCGGCGGCGGATGTCGAAGCTCTTCTGCTCGGGCTGGAGCTCTTTGAGCAGGTCTCGCATCTGGTCCTCGTCGATCTGTCCCTGAATGCGTCCGCTCTGCGCCAGCGCGGCGACCTGCTGTTTCACCTTCTCGCCGAACTGCGGCTTCGACATCTCGACCGCGTTGAGCCGCTGGCGCGCGCCGTCGGTGAGGTACTGTTTCAGCACCGCCTCCTGCTGCGCCTCGGCGCGCTCCTGGGCCTGCTGTTGGGCCTCGGCGGCGTCGCCCTCGCCGCCCTGGCGCTCGCGGAGCTCCTCCATCTTCTGTTCGCGCAGTTCCTCGAGCCGTTCGTCGTCGGGGTTCCCGCTCATACAGCCCCGTTCTCGGTCCGTGCGAAAAACCATTTCGGAGGTCGCGACCCGCGCGGAACGGCCGGATTCGGCCCCGCGCTCGTCGGGCGCCGCGGGGGCGGTCCGCGCCGTTTAAACGGATCCTCGGCGTAGCCTCGTCCAATGAGCGACTCGCGGGAGTTCTGTCCGCGCTGCGGCGACCCGGTCCCCGAGCGGCGCGACCCCCTTCCGGGCGAGCCGCGCGGGCGAGACGCGCTGCTGTGCGACGACTGCTACTTCGAGGACTTCGACCTGGTCGACGCGCCCGACCGGATCGAGGTGCTGGTCTGTTCCGGCTGCGGCGCGGTGAGGCGCGGCGAGTCGTGGCGCGACGTCGGCGCGCGCGACTACACCGACGTCGCCGTCGACGAGGTGGCCGAAGCGCTCGGCGTCCACGTCGACGCCGAGGAGGTCGAGTGGGGCGTCGAGCCCGAGCAGGTCGACGAGAACACGGTCCGGATGCACTGCCGGTTCTCCGGCGTGGTGCGCGGGACGCTCCGCTCCGCGGAGGTGACGGTCCCGGTGAAGATCTCGCGGGGGACCTGCGACCGCTGCGGGCGCATCGCCGGCGGGTACTACGCCGGGATCGTCCAGGTCCGCGCGGACGAGCGCGACCTCACCCCGGCGGAGCGCGCCGAGGCGCTCGACGTCGCGGAGTCGTACGTGGCCGACCAGGAGGCCGACGGCGACCGCGAGGCGTTCATCACCGAGGTGAACGAGACGGACGACGGACCGAACATCAAGCTCTCCTCGAACCGGCTCGCGCAGAACGTGGCGACGCGGATCACGGAGTCGCTCGGCGGGAGCTTCGAGTCGTACCCGACGCTCGTCACCGAGGACGGCGACGGCAACGAGGTGTACCGCGTCACGTTCGCGGTCCGGCTCCCGAAGTACGCGGAAGGCGAGATCGTCGACCCCGAGGACGGCGACGGGCCGGTCCTCGTCACGGGCGTCTCCGGCCGGCTCCAGGGGGTCCGGCTCGCCACGGGCGCCGAGTACACCTCGGCGTTCGCGGACGCGGAGGCCCCCGACGCGACCCGGCTCGGCACCCGCGGGGACGCGGCCGAGACGACCGTGGTGACCGTGGAAGACGAGAACGCGATCCAGGTGCTCGACCCGGTGACCTACGAGGCGAAGACCGTCCCGAACCCGGCGTTCGTCGACGACGACGCGGACGCGGTGCTCGCCTTCGAGCACGGCGGCGACGTCCACCTCGTGCCCGAGGAGGGGGCGGCGCGGACCGCGGAGTCGGCTCGGAGCGACGACTGAGGCGGCTCCGCGAGCCGAACCGAACGCGCGGTCCGGAGGCGGGCGGAGAGCGGTGGGACTGATCGTTCGTGGAGAGCGGTCGCGAAAACGGTCGGCGAGGCGGCGTCCCCGGCGGCGGGGGAGCGCCGCTCAGTCGGCGCGGGCGGGCTGCTCCTGGCCGAGCGCTGCGGCGCGCTCGGACTCCGTTACCTCGATGCCGCGGCGTTCGAGTTGCTCGATGAATTCGGCCTCGCTGAGCCCTGCCTGTGCGGCCGCCTGCGACAGCGTCAGGGTTCGCGCACCGTACAGCGTCAGCGCACTCGACAGCCCGTTCGTGGCCATACATCCAGTAGTCGCGTGAGGGATTATGAAGGTTACTACTTCATTGAGGGGCCTGATACACCTTATACGATATATATTGACAGCCGATCGAAACCGGGATCGTAATACGTCGGTCGGCCCGCCCCGCTCGCCCGCAGGAGTTATACCGCCCTACGGCCGACACGCGGGTATGGACAGACAACAGCTCATGGCGCTGTTCTTCGCGCTCCTCATGGTGAGCTCGATGTTCGCCTGGGGCGTCTCGCTGCTGTAAGTGGCCGGCGCCGCGACCGCCTCGCAAAGAGCGCGCTCGCGACGCTCGGCAGCCGTCGCTCCTCGTCCGACATGCGTCTCCGCTCTCCGCGAGAGCCTCGTCCGCTCCGTCAGCCGTCGCCCCACACGTCGGAGAGCGGATGGTTCTGACGACGCTCAGCGTCGCGCTCGGAGCGGGTGCGGACCGAGTCGTCGCCCCCTCTCGGGCCGTCGGCGGTCGCGTCGCCGTCGTCGCCGCCGCCGGCTTCGCCGTGTGACGGGTCAGTCGCGCCGCCGCGGTCGGCCTCGCCGGAGCGCCGGTCCCGCCGCCGTCCGGAGCCGGCCGTAGCCGACGGGGACGCGTCGATCCCCGCCAGCGCGGCGCTGGGGTCGAACGCCGGCAGCGACGGGGTCGTCATCGCGTCGATCTGGTCGCGGAACCACGACGGGGTGTCGGCCGCGGCGCGCTCGAAGAGGTCGAGCAGCGAGTCGTCGGCGAGGTACGTCGCGCCGTGGTCGTCCGGGGCGCGGACGACCCGGCCGCACGCCTGGATCACGGTGCGCAGCGCCGTCCGGTGGTACCACGCCCACTGGCCGTCCTCGAGCCGGCGGGCGACCCGCGAGTCGTTCGTGTTCCGGTACGGGGCCTTACACACCACCTGCCACCGGCACAGGTCGCCCTTCAGGTCCAGCGCCTCCTCCATCTTCACGGAGACGAACACCTCCGGGTCCGGGCTCGCCTTCCACGCCTCCAGTTCGTCGTCGCGGTTCCGCTTGTCGTGACGCCTGACGCGCGCCGCGACGCCGAACTCGCCGAGGCGCTCGGTGAGCCGCTCCGCGATGTCGTACGAGTGCGCGTGGATCAGCCCCTTCTCGTCGGGGTGTTCGGCCATCAGCCGGACGATCAGGCGGGCGATCTTCGGGACCGTCTCGTCGCGGTGCTCGTAGGTCATCGACCCCTGCGTCACGTCGTACAGCGGGCGGTTCGCGAGCGGGAAGGTGTGCTCGACGTCGACGAGGGCGACGTCCGCGGGGTCGAGGCCGACGCCGCGGCAGAACGCCTCCTTCGAGAGGATGGTCGCCGACAGCAGCGCGAACCGGTTACCCCGGTCCCACACGGTGTGTCGCAGGTATCGCGCGGGGTCGAGCGGTTTGATCTCGATCGCGGCCCCTTCGCCGCCCGGCTGGTCGACGACCCACGAAGTCGGGGACTGGGGATCGCGGTAGTCCTCGAGGAACCAGCCGAGCTCGCTGATCAGCTCCTGGAGCCGGTCGCGGCGCGCGACCTCCTCGCGGTCGAGCTCGCGGCCGACCAGCTCGTCTTTCGCGCGGATCGCCACGTCGCGCAGCGCCTCGACGAACCGCGCGGTGCGGTCGAGCGCGTCCTCCTCGGGGCCCGCGTCGGCCGCGACGTCGGGGACGCCGACGTCGTCCCACACCGGGACGCGCTCCGGCGAGATCTCGATCGTCGCGTACATCTCGGCCCACTCGGCGAGCCCGTGCGCCTCGTCGATCACGACCGCGTCGCGCTTCCGGAACACCTCGGAGCCGGCGGTGCGCATGAAGTAGGCCAGGGTCATCGCCGCGAAGCGGTTGCCGGAGGCGATGGCGCGGTCGGAGAAGTACGGACAGCGGTGCCGGATCGAGCAGTCGAAGCCCTGCTGGCGCGCGCAGGGGGCGCGGTTCACGGGCGTGTCGTGCTCGCCGGGGAGCACGCAGTCGTAGTTCGACTTGCCGCGGATCACCGCCAGGTCGTCGAGGAGGTCGTCGGCCTCGACGTCGTCGATCTGCGACACCTGCGGGGTCGTGTAGTACGCGCCGGTCGCCTCGCTGGGGGCCGCCTCGCCCGCGGTCTCCGCCGCGCCCATGATGGCGCGGGCCAGCAGCGACTTCCCGCTGCCCGTCGGCGCGCGCACCAGCACGACCTCGTTGCCCGCCGCGAAGGCGTCGCGGATGTCGGCGAGCGCCCGCTCCTGTGCGCCGCGGAAGCTCGGCGCGGGGAACTCGCCGGGGATCCGGGTCGGGTCCACACGACGCCCTCGCGCGCTGGCGGAATTAAACCCTCGCTTGGCGGTCGGACGCGGCACCGTCGCGGGGGCCGGGTCCGACCCGCAGCGAGGGGCCCGTCCCGCCGGCGGTCGCGCGTCCGCCGCGCCCGACCCCAGTAGCTATTGGTGGCCGGAGAGACGAGGGGGACCCAGAGCGATGAGCGACGACGGGATCCTCGGGTCGCTGTCCGCCGTGGGCCTGCTGAGCCTCTGTTGCATCGGCTTCGGCGGACTGGCCGGCGGCGCGGCGCTGGTCGGCGGCTCCGCCTCGGTGAGCGCGTTCGCGACGGGCGCGACCAGCGCGCGCGGCGCGCTCATCTCCGGGGGCGTCACCTTCGGGACGGTCCTCCTCGCCGCCGCGGTGATCCGCTGGCGGCTGAACCGGTGACGGCTGGCGGCCCGTCCGGGGCTACTCTCGGCCGTGCGTCTCGATGTTCTCCCAGACGACGGCCATCAGCTCGCCGGTCTTCGCCACGAGGTCCTCGACGGCGGCCCCGTCGACGCCGGCGGCCGACGCGCAGCCGAGGTCGCGGATCGCCTTCGTGGCCGACACGTGGTGGACGTGGACGCGATCGTCGCCGGCGCGCTCGTACACGACCGTGGTACAGGGGAGCATGCCGGCGAGCGTGGGGTCGATCCGCAGCGCGTCGTGCGCGATCTCGGGGTGACAGACGACGATCAGCGCCGTCCGCTCGGCGTCGTCGTGACCGAGCATCCCCTCGATCATCTCGTCGAGCCGCGTGACGCGCACCGTCTCGAAGTCGGCGAGCTCGTGTTCGAGCTGGACGAACGGCACCGCGTCCTCGAAGGGGAGGTCGACGGTCGTGTGGAGCGCCTCGTCGGCGGTGGGGGCGGGGTGTGCGGCGTCGCTCATGGCAACTGTTCACACCCCACCGCGATAAATCCGTTTCGCCGCCTCGACGCCTGCCGCTACCTCGGACGCCGCCGCGACGGCCGGCGGGACTTTAGCCGGCGAGCCCGAGATCGGTAGCATGACCGACGAGCGCCGTGGCGGACGATGCGCGAGGACTCGCCGAGGAGGGGCGGCCCCGGACCCGGAGGGAGACGACGCCCGGTCCGCAGCAGGCGAGCCGCGACCGTCGAAGGGGGCCGCGCTCGCCAACGACGACCGGCAGAATCCGTTCGCCGACGGCGTCGACCGGCGCCAACTGCTCCGCGCCTCGGGCGGGGTCGGCGCCGCTGCGATGCTCGCCGGCTGTTCGGGCGGCGGGGGCGGCGGAGCCGGCGAGGGGGGCGGCGAAGCGCGCCCCACGGTGTTCGCGTTCAACAACGGCGACCGGACGGTGAGCGTCATCGACCCCGAGCGCGACGAGGCGGTCGCGACCGCGTTCCTCGACACCACGGCGTCGTTCCCGGCCAACCAGTACTCGACCGGGCCGGACGGCGCGTACGACGTGCTGTGGCTCAACGTCGCCGGCGGCGTCCGCGCGTTCGACCAGGGGACCCTGGAGGAGCTCGCCTTCGTCGAGACGGGCTTCGGCCCGAACTACCCGAACGTGACCCCGGACGGCGATCACCTCCTGATCGCGTCCGGCGGCACGACGGGGCTCGACCCGGACCCGGACGACCCCCCGGACCACGCCATCTTCCGCGTCGACGCCGACCGCGGGAGCGACGCGTTCGGCGAGGTGACGGGCGAGATGCGGACCGGCTACGTCGGCCCCTGCGACGCGACGCTCGGCCCCGACGGCGAGTACGGCTTCGTCGCCGACATCGCCGACGAGTCGATCCGCGTGGTGCGCGTCGACCCCTTCGAGACGGTCGCGCGCGTCGACGCGGGCGAGCCGGTCACCGACGGGAAGGTGCTCCCGTTCATGTGTACCGCGACGTTCGACGGGGAGTACCTCCTCGTCGAGAACGGCGAGGGGACCCTCGGGAGCGACCCCGCGGTCCCGCGCGAGGGCTCCGAGAGCGTCTGGGACGTCTCCGACCCCGAGGCCCCGGCGGAGGTGGCGAAGGTCACCCGCGACGACGGGCTCCCGGGCGCGCCGATCACGAGCGAGGTCGACCCGGCCAGCGAGGCGGCGTACCTCCTCATCCCGGGCGAGGGCGTCGGCGTGATCGACCTGGAGACGTTCGCGTACGAGACGACCATCGACGTCGGCGGGAGCGCGATTTCCGCCGCGTGGGGACCCGACCGCGAGAAGCTGTACGTGCCGGTCCAGGACGCGAACCACGTCGCCGTGGTGGAGCACGCCTCCCGGTCGGTGGTCGCGACGATCGAGGCCGGCGAGGCGCCGACGGGAGCGGCGGCGGGCACCGTCAGGCCGGCCGGAAGCGCCGTCGACGACGTCCGGGCCACGCTCGCCTCGCTCGGGCTGCCGCTCGGCGACATGGAAGCGACGTTCTGTATGGACGACCACTGTTACTGCGGCTGACGGTCGCAAGAATACGCGTTCGACCGAGGCGGGCCGCTACTCGGAAACAGTGCGCGGTAAAGCGGAAAGAGAGATGCTCCGGCTGGGATTTGAACCCAGGTCATCACCGTGAGAGGGTGATATGATTGGCCGGACTACACCACCAGAGCACGTCCGTTCGTCGCGTTCTACGGTAGGAAAGACGATACTAAAACAGTTCCGTTTCGACGCCGCCGTGCCCCGGTTTGTCGTGGCTCGCCGACCCGCGGCGGCCGGTTCGAACGCCGACGGCGACCGGTTCAGACGTCGACGGCGAACGGATCCGAGGCTCCCTCGCGGTCGCCCGCCGCCGCGGCGACCGCCGCGAGGAGGTCGGCGACGCCGTCGAGGTCCGCGGTGTCGATCACCTCGACCGGCGTGTGCATGTACCGGTTCGGGATCGAGACGTTGAGCGCGGGGGTCCCGCCGCGGGTGGTGTAGAACGCGTCCGCGTCGGTGCCGGTGCGGGTGCCGGCCGCCTGGAGCTGGACGTCGACGTCGGCGTCCGCGGCCGCGTCGCGCGCCAGGTCGACGAGGCCCGGGTGGTTCGCGCTCCCGCGGCCGATCACCGGGCCGGCGCCGAGCTCGACCGGGCCGCGCCGCTCGCGGTCGACGTCCGGGTTGTCGGTGGCGTGCGTGACGTCGACCGCGACGAACGCGTCGACGTCGTCGAGGTCGACGCCGACCATCCGCGCGCCCCGGAGCCCGACCTCCTCCTGGACGGTGGAGACGGCGTACACGGTGGCGTCGACGTCGGCCTCGGCGGCGCGCCGGAGCCCCTCCGCGGCCGCCCACGTGCCGGCCCGATTGTCGACCCCGCGGGGGGCGGCGATCCGGTCGCCGACGAGGTCGCGGAGCCCCGACGAGAACGTGACGGGGTCGCCGACCTCGACGTGGTCGCGCGCCTCGTCGGCGTCGGCGGCGCCGATGTCGACGAACTGCCCGGCGACGTCCTCGTACTCCTCGTCGCCGTCGCGGAGGTGGATCGCGGTCTGCCCGATGACGCCCTGGACGGGGTCGTCGGCGTGGACCGTGACGTGTTGGCCCTTCGAGACGGTGCGGTCGGCGCCGCCGATCCGCCCGATCCGGAGGAATCCGTCGTCGAGCACGTCCCGGACGATGAACCCGATCTCGTCGGCGTGGCCGGTGACGGCGACCGTCGGCGCGTCGGGGTCGCCCTCGTGGACCGCGACGGCGTTACCGTACGCGTCGGTGTCGACCCGGTCGGCGAACTCGCCGACGTAGTCGGTCCACACTCGCTGGGCGGCGGTCTCGAAGCCCGAGGGGCTCGGCGTCGCGAGCAGGTCGTCGAGGAACGCGCGGCGCGTCTCGTCCATGCGCGAGGCTGTGCGGCGTCGGGGAAGAAGACACCGGAGTCGACCGCGGTCGCCCGACGCACCGACCGACACAAGCGCTTTGAGGCGGCCGCTCGTCCGATCGGTATGGACATCCTCCGAAGCGTCCGGGCCGTCGCCGAGGCCGAGGGACCGGGCGTCGTCGACTGGGACCGGGCCGCGGCGGCCGCGAAGGGCGCCACGGAGCCCGGGTCGATCGCGCTCTCCGACGCGGAGCGCGCGGGGTACGCCGCCGACGTCCGCGACGCCCGCTCGCGGCTCGCCGAGGTCGCCGGGATCGAGTTCGACGTGCCCGACACCGTCGAGGTACAGAACCGCCACCACTGGATCGACGCGAGCGTCGGCACGTTCCGCCGCGTGATGGACCCGATCGAGGCGGCCGCGGCGGACCCCGGCGGGCCCGACGGGACGTTCGACGCGACGCCCGCGAGGCGCGGTCCCGCGTTCGCGCAGGACGTCAGCCGAGTCGCCAACACGGGGTCGATGGCGTTCGCGTTGGGGTTCCTCTCGCGGAACGTCCTCGGCCAGTACGACCCCCTCCTCCTCGCCGACGAGCCGGACGCCGACCACGGCCTCTACTTCGTCCACCCGAACATCGTCGCGGTCGCGCGGACGCTGGACGTGGACTACCCCCGCTTCCGGCGGTGGATCGCGTTCCACGAGGTGACCCACGCCGCCGAGTTCGGCGCGGCCCCGTGGCTCCCGGAGTACCTCGAGTCGCGCGTCGAGCGCGGGGTCGAGGGGATGACCGACCGCGGGCTCGACCCCGACGCGTTCGCGGAGCTCCAGGCCGCGATGACGGCGGTCGAGGGGTACGCCGAGGTGCTGATGGACCGCGCGTTCGACGGCGAGTACGCGGACCTGCGCCGGAAGCTCGACGACCGGCGCGGCGGTGGCGGCCCGGTGCGGCGCCTCGCGCAGCGCCTCCTCGGGCTGGGTCTCAAGCGGCGCCAGTACGAGCGCGGGGCCGCCTTCTTCCGGCACGTTGCGGACGAGCGCGGCATCGAGGCCGCGGGCGCGGTGTGGGAGCGCGCCGAGAACCTCCCGACCGGCGACGAGCTGGACGACCCGGACGCGTGGATCGCCCGCGTCGACCCCTGAGCGACGGCGGGCGACTCACTCCAGTTCGTACTCGCGCGCGCTGTTCTCGTCGGAGCCGTCCGAGACCTCGGCGGCGGTCCGGTCGAACCGCTCGTCGAGGTCCTCGGTCGCCAGCAGCCGGTCGAGCTTCCGCTCGAACTCGGCCTCGTCTATCTCGCCGGTCGCGTAGCGTTCCCGTAGCGCCGCCACCGGTCGTTCGGCGGCGGGAGACGTCGCCTCCGCGTCGGCGACGTCCGCGGCGACGAGCGGGAAGTCCTCGCCGAGGACCAACACCAGCGGGATCAGGATGAAGAACCCGGTGATGAACAGCGCCGGTCCGAGCGGCGCCACGGGGCTCGGCAGGAGGACGGCGGACAGCGACGTGAGCCCGAACGAGAGGATCGCGATGAGCCCGACGAGCCGCTTCTTCTCGAACGTTGGGAGGGCCATGCGCGACCGGTGTCGTCGGTCCGACAAAAGCGTACTGCCCCGGCGGCCGGGCGACCGCGACCGACGGCTATTCCTCGCGGGCGCGCCCACGTCGATCCGTGCTCAGGTACGTGACGACGAACCCGGGGAAGGTCCGCGAGGCCGAGCGGTACCTCCCGGACGGCTCGGTGGAGCGACTCGACTTCGACTACACGGAGGTCCAGGCCGGCGACCTCGGGCCGATCGCGGCCCAGGGGGCCCGCGAGGCGTACCGCCACGCGGACGCGCCGGTCCTCGTCGACGACGCGGGGCTGTTCGTCGAGGGGCTCGACGGGTTCCCGGGCCCGTACTCCTCGTACGTCGAGGAGACGCTCGGGATCGAGCGCGTCCACGAGATCGCGAGCGAGCTCGACGACCGCCGCGCCGCCTTCCGGTGTACGCTCGGCTACTGCGACGGCGAGGGGTTCGCCGCGAGCCCCGACCCGGTCGACCGGGGCGACCGCGACGCGGCCGCGGCGGCGGGGCCGGACGCGGAAGTGGGCGGCGAGATCGACGGCGAGGGCGACGCGGCCGGAGACGGCGCGGACCCGCTCCCGGTGAAGCTGTTCGAGGGGTACGTCCCGGGGCGGATCGTCGCGCCGCGGGGCGACGGCGGCTTCGGCTACGACCCGATCTTCGAACACGACGGCGAGACGTTCGCGGAGATGGACACCGACCGGAAGAACGCGGTGTCGCACCGCGGCCGGGCGTTAGAGAAGTTCGCGGAGTGGTACGCGGACCGCTGAGGCTCGGTTTCTCTCCCCGGCGGTTCAGGCCGCGGCCGCGATCGCGTCGGTGAGGAGGTCGCAGCCGAGGTCGATCTCGCGCTCGGTGACGTCGAGCGGCGGGAGGATCCGGACGACCTCGTTGCCGCACGCGAGCGTCAGCAGGCCGCGGTCGAACGCGTGCTTCACGACCGCGTCGCGGCGCTCCTCGGTGTCGAACTCGACGGCGAGCAGCAGCCCCTTCCCGCGGACGTCCTCGACGCCGTCGAGCGCGGCGTCGCGCATCGTCTCCTTGAACTGCCGCCCGCGGGTGACGGCGTTGTCCATGAGGTCCGCCTCCTCGATGGCGTCGAGCGTGAGCGCCCCCTGCGCGGAGGCGATCAGGTCGCCGGCCCCCCACGTCGACGAGAGGCGGCCGGTCTCCTCCGGGAACACGTCGCTCCGCGAGACGGTCGCCCCCACCCGGAGCCCCTTCGCGCTCGTGATCACGTCGGGGTCGTACGCGTAGTGGTCCGAGCCCCACATCTCGCCGGTGCGGCCGACGCCCGACTGGATCTCGTCGGCGATCAGCGTGATGTCGTGCTCGTCGGCGATCGCCGCGATCTCGTCGGTGAACGCGTCCGAGGGGAACCGGTAGCCGCCCTCGCCCTGGATCGGCTCCATGATCAGGTAGGCGACGTCGTCCGGGTGGACGTTCCCTCGCTTCGGGTCGAGTTTCCGGCGGAGCCGGGAGACGCCGTCGGCGAAGAAGCCGCACGAGCAGGTCTCGGGCGAGCAGGTCCGGTCGTCGCAGTACGGGACGTCCATCACGCCGCTGACCTCGGGGAACTCCCGGCGGTAGACTGACTTCGAGCGGTTGAGCGAGAGCGCGCCGAGCGTCCGCCCGTGGAACGCCCCGTCGAAGGTGATCGCGTACTTCGCGCCGTCCGAGGCGTCGTAGGCGATCTTGATGGCGTTCTCGACCGCCTCCGCGCCGGAGTTCGAGAGGAAGACGGTGTCCATGTCGTAGTGGCTCGTCAGGTCGGTCAGGCGGTCCATGAGCCCGGAGGCACCGGGGATCCCGTCGTCGGGAGCGGGGCCGCCGGCGGCGTAGAAGTCCTGCCCCGCGATCTTCAGCGGGTCGACGAGGTCGAACTCCGCGAGCCGGTCCATGATCAGCGGGTTGTTGTACCCGAGCGGCGCGGCGGCGACGTGGCTGGTGAAATCGAGGAGGACGTTGCCGTCGACGTCGGTACAGAACGGGCCCTCGGCGGGGGCGGTGCGGTCCCAGACGAACTCGTAGACGTAGGTGCTCGGCGCGGCCGACTCGTGGTGGTACTCGACCCACTCGCGAGCGCGCTCGCCCGGCAGGTCGTCGACCGCAGGCGTGGCGGTGTCGCGATCCATGAGCCGGGGTGGCACGCGGACGAAATAAATCCGGGGCGGATGCGCGAACGTTGGAGAAATCTCCAACTATCGGTCGCTCGTCGGCGTCCGCGACGGCGACCGGACTCGGCGGCGTGGTGGCGCGGAGGGCGATCCCGGGTCGGATTCGCTGTCGATCGTGATATGTTATAAAATACCAAGATACGATAGATTTTTATAGAATCGCGAGCCTATTACTATGTGAGTTCGAGGTGGTCAGCGATGCCCATGCTCGAGCCAGCCAACGCGTGGACGCAGGGACTCGACTTCCCGAGCAGACTGTTCGAATCCGGTAGCAGCGACTACGAACTGTACGAGGAAGACGGCGAGTTCGTCCTCTCGGTCGAGCTTCCGGGGTTCGACCCGACGGAGATCACGGCCTCGTGGAACGACGGCGTACTCAACGTCGCCGCCGAGCACGAGGACGAGAGCCGCGGGAGCCTCCGGACGTATCACCGGCGGTTCCGATTCCCGAAGGCGATCGACGAGGACGGCATCGAGGCCACGTACCGGAACGGCATCCTGAGCGTCCGGCTTCCGGTGACGGTCGAGAACGCCGTCAGCGGCACGGAGATCGAGATCGAGAGCTGACGCCGACGCGCTCGGTCTGAGACCCCCGCGGTCTCCGGACCGCCGTCGCGACCGACCGGCCCCGCGCCGGTCGCGTCGACCCCGCACGTCTTTTAGCTCCGCGCGCGACGGACGACGCATGAACCGCGACGAGTTCGCCGCCAGCATCGACCACACCGTCCTCGGCCCGGAGACGACCTGGGCCGACGTGCGGACCGTCCTCGACGAGGCCGCGGCCCACGGGATGAACGCGTGTATCCCGCCGTGTTACGTCGCCGAGGCGGTCGCGTCCGAGGCCGAGCCAGAGGCGATCGCCACCGTGGTCGGGTTCCCGCACGGGCAGCACGACCCCGCGGTCAAGCGCGACGAGGCGGTCGCGGCGTGGGAGGACGGCGCGGACGAGATCGACCTCGTGATCAACGTCGGCCGGCTGAAGGCCGGCGACGACGGCGCGGTCGCGGACGAGCTCGCCGACGTCGTCGCGGCCGTGCCCGTCCCGGTGAAGGTGATAATCGAGACCGCCCTCCTCGACGACGCCGAGAAGCGCCGCGCGTGCGAGGCCGCGGTCGCCGCCGACGCCGACATGGTGAAGACGTCGACGGGCTTCGCCGACGGCGGCGCGACCGTCCCCGACGTGGAGCTGATGAGCGAGTACCTGCCGGTGAAGGCCTCGGGCGGCGTCGGCTCCTACGACGAGGCGACGGCCATGCTCGACGCGGGCGCGGTGCGGATCGGCGCGTCGTCCGGCGTCGCCATCGTCGAGGGGCACCCGGAGAGCG
>ERZ1034517.33-NODE-33-length-42465-cov-7.885640_pt1 | contig 42465 bp, 48 predicted proteins | sample MGYA00520599_ERZ1034517 | MGnify/ENA primary metagenome ERZ1034517 (study PRJEB33760, sample SAMEA4777701) | hypersaline lake metagenome | biome: hypersaline environment; feature: brines | place: Spain | collected 2012-08 | depth 0 m ...
ATCCAGGCTGGTGTCGCCCGGTTCGATAGCCCCCCTGGACCCACCAGACCTATGTTCTGGTGTCGAGTGGTTGGGACCATGAGCACCGAGACGGCAACAGACGAGCTCCCATCGGCGTCCGAGGAGGCCCGAGGCCTGGCAGCGGATCTGGGTGATGCGGTCCAGAGCTTAGAGACACACCAGGCTTTCGAGGAGGCAAAGGCAGCGGTCGAGACCGACAGTCAAGCACAGGAGATGATCCGACGCTTTGAGCAACTCCGCGAGGAGTTCATGCTCGCCCGCCAGACCGGTGATGCGACCAACGAGGACCTCAGAGAGCTCCAGGAGAGCCAGCAGACGCTCAACGAGCTGCCCGTCATGCGGCGATATCTGGAGGCGAAACGTGTGCTCGAACAGGAGCTAGAGGATCTCAACAGAGCGATCTCTGCGCCGTTGGCGGTGGACTTTGGTGAGCAGGCTGGCGGCTGCTGCCAGGACTAGCCACGCCCCGACCGCCGACGACCTGAGTCCTGCGCGTTGCGGCGTCGGACCCTTCCTGCGGAACCTTTGCTGAGCGCCGTGCGACCGCTCAGAGCCACGACAGCGAAAGACGCCCCCGTCTGTCGTCTAGGAGTGCGAACGTCGTCTCACGGCGCCGCTCGAGCCAGCGGAGCAACCTTGCCGCCCACTCGAGCTTCCGGGCTTTCGATGCATCGACGCTGGGATCGTCGAAATCCCAGCCGGCGAACACGAGCCGCTCGGCTCCAAGATGGTCGGCGATGAATGCAGCTCTATCACCGTCGGTGAACCCACCGTAGTTGACCACCGGTCCTTCTGGTGCAGCCTGCGTCGTCGGGATGGTCCAGGTCGGATCGAGCGATGGCACATGATCTTCCAGCAGCGGTCTGTTGTCACCGTGAGCGTGGATCGCGACGGGTGTCCCAGCACGCGTCAACTCGACGGCCGTCTCCGGATTCTTGTCCAGATCCGTGACCATCATGTCCACGGCAATTCCACGATCGAGACAGACGTCTGCTGCCACGCTGGCGGCCACCACACGGTCCGCTTCTCGAAGCGTTCCGAGCTCCGCTGGCAGGGAGGGGCCACCCCCGGCGATCGCGACGGTACACTCCTCGAAATCCACCCTCGGTGCGCCAGGCGCGCCGAGCTGTGCCGCGAGCTGGTCCCGTGCCAGTCGGTCGGCGTCGGCCCCGTACCCAAAGTCGGTCAGTATCGCCCGGTAGGCAGGCTCCCAGGTTGAAAAACGCATAGCTAACGTGGTTATAATGGGCCGAAAGGCCACCAAGTACCCCTACCCGATGTGTCCTTTCGGCTTCCGCTCGACAGACCCCTGCGGGCTGGTATAAGTTTTCTCGTGTGCAGGCTGCCGCTCGGCTGATGGCTGGCCGACGGCTGGGGTCCCCAAGCGCTCACAGCTCAGTCGCTATCGCATCGAGAATACGTGCCGTCCGGGTCCCGAGGTCCGCCATCGACAGTCGATCGCACAGGTCGACGAGCCCGCTCGCAGAGCCGTACAACAGGCCATCGACGCCCGTGGCGGCACGAGCGAAGCCGACCGAGCCGTCGGTGGCTGCCTCCAATCGCTCGACGTCGGGGGTCGGGATCTCTCTGAGGATGTAACAACGCTGGACGAGCCCGTCCGCGTGAGAGGCCTCGGCGCCGAGGGCTGCGAGCTGGCGGGCTGCCTGCTCGGGCGTCCGAACGTCGACCTCTTCGAGCCCGAGCTCGGTGCGGCGCAGCCGGTCTCTCCTGAACCTATCGCCGACTATCGCCGCATCTCTCGTCTCTGCAACGTCGTGTGTTCGGACGACGTGGACCCCTCTATCGATGGCCATCGCGGTCGCTGCCAACGACACCGGCAGTGCCCGCTCGGTGTCGCGGCCGGCCATCTCGCGCAGGAAGTTCTTCCGATTGATCGAGACGAGAATCGGCTGTCCGTAGCTCCGAAACTCCGGCAGTCGGCGAAACGTCTCCCGATCGTCTCCGACCGTCTTCTCCTCGGACCACCCGCCGAACGCGGGGTCGACGATGGTCTTCTCCGTCATACCGTTCTGTGAGAGCGCCTCGTAGATATCGCCGGGCCGCTCGACGGCGCCTGGCCGCTCCAAGTCCGGGGGCGACGCCATCTTCCCGACCGCGACGTCGTACTCTCGGCAGACCCGAGGCATCTCCGGGTCCGCGAAGCCACAGATGTCGTTGACCATGTCGAATCCGCCATCGAGCGCCGCGGTGGCCACCTCGTGATAGCGCGTCTCGATCGAGAAGACGGCATCCCCAGACACTGACGCGACCGTCTCCAGGGCCGTCTCCAGGCGTTCGAGCTCACCCTCCGCCGAGAGCACCTCGAACTTCTTGTTCGCCGACTCCAGACCGATATCGACGATGTCCGCCCCCTCGCCGATCAGTTCCTCGTCGACGAAGGCGGCTGCCTGTGCGTGGTCATCGAACACACTGGGCTTGTACGGCGACTCCTTCGAGACGTTCAGCACCCCCATAATACGGGTCGGATGGCCGTCACCGATCGCGAGCCCAGCAGCATCGATGGTTCTCATACCCACGCTTGTGCCATCGAGCGCAAGAAGATGCGGGTCTCGGCAGCGGCCAATCGGTCCAGAGCCAAACGACGCCTCCTGGGCCGATACGGTGCCTGCATCCGGGCCGGACGCGTTCAGAGCCTGACAGTCTCATCGCCCGCCAGCACCTCGACCGTTGCCGTCTCTGCGTGAGCGGCCGCGGCGTCGACGAACTCCTGAGGGTCCGTCTCGATGGGGCCGAACGTGTCGTAGTGCATCGGGAACCCGCGGTCGACGCCGAGCCAGCCCAGCGCGATAGCCGCCTGGGTCGGGCCCATGGTGAAGTGATCGCCGATCGGTAGCGCTGCTGCCGTCGGCGCGAGATAGTCGCCGATCACCGACCGCATGTCCGAGATGAGCGCCGTGTCACCGGCATGGTAGAAGCTGGTCGCATCGGGCTGCGCGCCGGCCCGTGGCTCGCTGTCCGAGATCAGGAATCCTGCGGGCGGCCCAGCCGATCGCTCGTAGCTGCTAGCAAAGCCGTTCGAGTGGTTCGCCGCGGTCATGGTCACGTACGCATCGTCACACTGGACGGTCCCGCCGACGTTCATACCGCTGCCGGCGATCGTCTCTTCGAGCCCCATCTCCGCTCGCAAGAACGAGGAGAGCTCCGGCGTCGCCACGACCGTCGCTCCGTCGAAGGCTCCCGCGTCGGCGATATGATCCTGGTGGCCGTGGGTCACCAGCAGGTAGTCGGGATCCGCGATCTCGGCGGAGGTGTGTGAGGTGTGTGGGTTCTGGAAGAACGGGTCGATGAGGAGGCTGGTCGTTCCCACCTCGACGAGCCACGTTGAGTGGCCATACCAGGTCAGGTCCATACCACAGTTTCAGGTCGAGAGCTAATATCGATTTGGCCCTGTTCGCCGGCCCCTCCTGGAGGCTGGCGAACGCCTACCGTGAATTTATATAGCACGACGTATCGGGTCCTACATTTCCATGTGGACCAGGGTATTAAAGAACACGCCGGGATAACGCAGGGGTAACCGGCGTTTCGGGCACTGCTCGCGGGCGATATTTACAGATGGGCAGTTCTCGGCGGTCCGCGAAACATTTAAATAGCTGTCGGCATTACTTTGCATCAGTAGAGTGCCTCTGGTTCTGATCGGGTTCTATCACCCGCGGAGAGGCCTCTCGCACTCACCATGAGCGACTCAACAATACGAACGTACACGACCGAGCAGACCGAGGAGCGTGAGGAAGAACAGGACGTCGAGCGGGGCGATGGAGAGCGTGTGTGCCCGGAGTGTGACGGGCGACTCGCGAACGATACGGAACACGGCGAGACGGTCTGCAGTGATTGTGGCCTGGTCGTCGAGGAAGACGAGATCGACCACGGCCCCGAGTGGCGCGCGTTCGACGCCTCAGAGAAGGATCAGAAGTCACGCGTGGGCGCCCCGACGACCAACATGATGCACGACAAGGGGCTGTCGACGAACATCGGCTGGCAGGACAAGGACGCCTACGGTAACTCGCTGAGCTCGCGGCAGCGCCAGAAGATGCAGCGGCTTCGCACCTGGAACGAGCGGTTCAGAACCCGCGACTCACGTGAGCGCAACCTCAAGCAGGCACTGGGTGAGATCGACCGGATGGCCTCGGCGTTGGGCCTCCCAGAGAACGTCCGTGAGACGGCATCCGTCATCTACCGACGGGCGCTGTCGGACGACCTTCTGCCCGGCCGGTCGATCGAAGGCGTGGCGACGGCGGCCGTCTACGCATCCGCGAGACAGGCCGGTGTGCCCAGGTCGCTCGACGAGGTCGAGCGTGTCTCCCGGGTCGGGAAGATGGAGCTGACCAGAACCTACCGGTACATCATCCGCGAGCTCGGGTTGGAGATCAAGCCCGCGGACCCGGAGAGCTACGTCCCGCGTTTCGCAAGTGACCTGACACTGAGCGACGAGGCAGAGCGACGTGCCCGAGACCTCATCGACTCGGCACGACAGGAAGGCATCCTCTCGGGGAAGTCCCCGGTCGGGCTCGCAGCAGCGGCAATCTACGCCTCGGCGCTGTTGACCAACCAGAAGGTGACACAGAGCGAGGTCAGCGAGGTCGCGGACATCAGCGAAGTGACTATTCGGAATCGATACAAAGAGCTCCTCGAGGCTGGCGACGTGGCGACCGCGTGAGCCGGCCTCCGGTGTGAGTGCGGTGAGGAATCTGCGATTCTTCTGCCGTCCTGCAGTCATACCCCCCGGAGAGTCCCGGGCCCGGCCCGTTTGCAGGGGGGCATGTCAACACGACTCAGGATAGTACTATAACCCACGAAACGGTACCGTTGGCCGTTCATGAAAAAGCAGGAACTCATCCACCTCCATGGCCTGCTTGCAGAGGTTCACACCCACTACGAGCAAGTATCAGGGACAGAGATCACAGCAAGCAAGTACCGGACGATGGGCGTACAGCCAACATCGATTCACAAATCGAAGACCGACCACAAGGCGGCTGTTTTCGCGCTGGCTGACGGGATGCGGACGGAGATGGACGCAGACCAGGACGAGCGTGCGGTCTCGGCGACCGCGGACTGAGCGGTCGTCTCACTTCTCCACCGTTCACGAGTGTCTCTCGAGCGTCAGCCGTATCCGACGAGGTCGTCGAACTCGGGGAGAAGCTCCCCGGCGTCCTCCTCGCCGGCGTCGGCTGCTCGGGAGTGCTCCGCGTCTTGATCATCATCCCTCTGGGTGCGAGCGGCCGCCGATGGGGGATCAATCTCGTCGGTGGCGGGATCCTGCTCACGGAGAGTGAGATGTCAGCCAGCTGCTGTCCGATCTCCTTTCTGGCGATCCGGGAGGCGTGTTGCTCGCCGTCGACGCTGAAGACACTCATCTCCAAAGTGAGTGCGACGACCGCCTCGTCGGCGGCCAGGAACGCTGCGGTCGTCTCGGTCTCGCAGTGTGCACAGTGCCGTCGTGCCATCTCGATCTCGACGTAGTTCAGCTCGGGATTCAGCATACTGCCAGTCTTCGAGATGGCGATCCGAACCGCATCGTCGGCTGCCGAGACGTCGTAGACCGGCACCGCTGCTTCGAGCTCGACACGGCAGTCCATGCCGGCGGGTAGCTGGGCGAGCGCCATTAGGGATGTCCGCCAAAGGGGCCTTCGACGAGCGGAAAGGTGTTAGCGACCGCCGGCCCTGGTGTCTCCATGCACGATGGGCAGCTGTCTGGGGCCGAGTTTCACGGAGGGTTCGATCTCCAGGCGACCCTGGAGAGCGGACAGACGTATCTCTGGGAGCGTGCTGACGGGGAGATGTTCACCGACGGGGGGGCAACCGGGGGAACGCACTGGTATCATACCGTCTTACCCTCGACGGAGACACACACGGCCCACACAGAGTGGCTCAGCTGCCGCTGGGATGGCTCGACGCTCGAGTGGCGTGCCACCACCGACCACGCTCCCGAACACCTTCGACGGCTGCTCCGGCTGGACGATGACCTTCGGGCGATCGGTCGGATGGCACCTTCCGACGGCGTCGTTGAGCGGGCGTTCGAGCGGTTCGCTGGCATGCGACTCGTGCGTGACCCATCGTTCGGTTCGCTCGTCTCGTTCATCTGTTCGGCACAGATGCGCGTCGAGCGTATCCACGCGATGGTCTCCCGGCTGGCTACCACGTACGGAGACAGCATCACGGTCGATGGGGAGTCCCACCACGCGTTTCCCAGGCCCGCACAGCTAGCAGAGGCGTCGGAAGCGGAGCTTCGTGAGCTGTCGATCGGCTATCGAGCGCCCTACGTCAAGGCCACCGCCGAGATGGTGGCCGACGGGACGGCCCATCCCGACGAGGCGCGGACGATGGGCTACGAGTCGGCCCGGAGCCACCTGTGCCAGTTCATGGGTGTCGGCAACAAGGTCGCCGACTGTGTCCTGCTGTTCGCGCTTGGATTTCTGCAGGCGGTGCCACTGGACACGTGGATTCAGACGGCCATCGCCGACCACTATCCAGCCTGTGAGCGCGACGACTACGAGGAGACGTCGGCTGCGATCCGCGCCCAATTCGGCGGCGAGTACGCTGGGTACGTCCAGACGTACGTGTTCAACCATCTCCGGACGGCGGCATGACCACGCCGGCCGAGACAGAAGCTTTAGGCTGCGGCCGAAAGCTGAGGGTATGATCGCGCCAGCAGAGATGGCCATCCTCGATGCGAACGCGGCGGCGCTAGGTATCCCCCGCAAGCAGCTGATGGAATCGTCGGGCATGGCTATCGCTCGGGAGGTCCGCTCGATGGTCGCCGAGTCAGCGCCCGTCACCATCGTCTGCGGAGGAGGGAACAACGGCGGAGACGGCATGGTCGCGGCGCGGGCGTTGCAGCCCGAGCGTGTGACCGTAGCCATGGTCGGTGAGCCGGAATCGATACGGACGGATATAACACGGGAGAACTGGCGTGCACTCGAGCGCTGTGAGCTGGCCGTCCAGACCAACGCTGATCCGGAGTCGCTGGATCTCGACACGGCGGCACTCGTCGTCGATGCGATGGTGGGCACGGGGCTCACCGAGCCGTTGCGCGAGCCAGCGCGCTCGATGGCGATCGCGATCGACGAGGCAGAGGCCACCGTGCTGTCGGTCGACGTCCCAAGTGGCATGGGCCCCGGAGCAGCGCCCGACGATGGTGTGATGATCGACCCCGACCGTATCATCAGCTTTCACGACACCAAACCCGGGGTAGAGAGCGTTGGCTGCCCCGTCACGGTCGCCGATATCGGGATACCCAGAGCCGCACGCCGGTTCGTCGAGAACGGTGATCTCCTCAGGGTCGCCCGGTCGCCGGACAGCCACAAGGGAGACAACGGCGAGGTGCTCGTCATCGGCGGAGGGCCGTACGCGGGCGCTCCGGCGTTCGCTGGGATGGCGGCGTTACGAGCCGGTGCGGACCTGGTACGGGTCGCCTGTCCGGCGGTGGTCGCATCCGACGTACAGGGCTACAGCCCGAGTCTCATCGTCGAGCCGCTGGAAGGCGAGCGGCTCCACTCGCGCCATCTCGAGAGGCTCGTCGATCGAGCCAGAGGCCACGATAGCGTGGTCATCGGCCCTGGGTTGGGCGGGGCAGAGGAGTCCCAACACACCGTCGCGGCCATCCTGGAACGCGTCGAGGGCACTGTCGTCGTCGACGCAGAGGCGCTCCTCGCGGTCCCAGAGCGACCGACGGAGGCGAGGCTGGTGTGTACGCCCCACCAGGGAGAGCTCGTCCGGATGGGCGGCCCGGCCAGCGATGACTGGCGCGAGCGGCAGGAGCTGGTCGCTGCATTCGCCGCCGAGATCGAGCAGACCACCCTGGTCAAGGGCAGATACGACGTCATCAGTGACGGCACTCGCAGTCGTGTCGCTCGACGGGGGACGCCTGCGATGACGGTCGGGGGGACCGGCGACGTGCTAGCGGGCGTGGTCGGTGCGTTGGCGGCGACTCTCGACCCGTTCGAGGCCGCCTGTGTCGGCGCCTACATCACCGGCCGTGCCGGTGAGCTGGCGGCGAGCGGAGAGGGACCAGTGCCGGCGCGGGGAGACGGGCTCATGGCAGCCGACGTCATAGCGACCATACCAGCGGCGGCACAACCGGAGGCTTTCAGATGACCGACCACCAAGATAACCGGATGGCGGACAGCGCGGACGAGTCAGACCTCAGCGACGGCGAGACCGAGCCCGGTGCCGAGCGTGGGCTGAGCCACGTCTCGGCGGATGGGGAGGTCTCGATGGTCGATATCGGGGCGAAGGAGATCTCCGAACGAAGGGCGGTCGCGGTCGGTGAGATCTCTCTCACCGAGACCGCAATCGAGGCGGTCCGTGCCGACAGGCTGGCGAAAGGCGACGTGCTCGCGACCGCCCGTATCGCCGCGACGCAGGCGGCCAAACACACCTGGGAGACCATCCCCATGTGCCATCAGATCCCCATCACCAGCATCGACACCGACGTCGAGATTGAACAGCGATCGATCGTGCTCAGTGTGACGGTCGGCACGACGGGCAAGACCGGCTGTGAGATGGAAGCGCTTCAGGGGGTCACGACGGGGCTGAACACCATCTGGGACATGGTCAAGGCCGTCGAGAAGGACTCGGACGGCCAGTACCCCGCCACGGAGATATCGGGTGTCCGCGTGGTTCGCAAGGAGAAACTCGTCGTCGACTGAACGCCCGCCCACTCACGCGGGCTGTCCGAGCTCGCCGGCTCTCGTGCGAGCCCGCTCGATGACGGCCGGACGAGCCTCGAACGTCAGCGTCACCTGCTCGCCGTAGTCGACGGTCTCGACACGAGCGTGGTCGTGTATCCAGGAGACGAAGCTCATGGTATCGTCTGTCATCGGCACCACCAGCCGTTCGTGTTCGTACGGGGGGAGCTCGGCATCGAGACGCTGCTTGAGCGCCTCGACACCCAGGGCCTCGAGCCCGGAGACCGCCACCGGGTTGGGGGCCAACGGGCTCAGCTGCGCACGCTTGCGAGCGAGGGTCTCCTCGTCGACCGTATCCACCTTGTTCAACACCGTGACGATCGGTGCCTCGTTGCGCTCGTACAGACTATCGTGAGAGGTGACGAGCTTCTCGTGGATCTCCTCGATCGGGTCGGAGATATCGACGACCAGCAGGACCAGGTCGGCTCGATACACCTCCGAGAGCGTCGATTTGAACGACTCGACCAGCCAATGGGGCAGATCGGAGACGAATCCGACCGTATCCGTCAACAAGACGTCACGGGTGGGCATCTCCATGCGGCGGGTGGTCGTTCCGAGCGTGGTGAACAGCCGGTCCTCACTGGCCGCGGTCTGTTCGAGGTCGGGATGGCGGCCCTCGTTCTCGGAGACGTCGTGGTCGGCCGCCAGACGGCGCAACAGCGTGGACTTGCCGGCGTTGGTGTACCCTGCCAACGCGACCAGGTCGAACCCCGACTCACGGCGTTGCTGGCGGCGATGAGCGTCAGTCTCTTCGATCGTGTCGAGCTCCGAGCGGATGCGGGCGATACGTGATTTGATGTCCCGCTCGCGAGACTCGTCGTACTCTCCGAGCCCCATGAACCCAGGCCGCTCGTCACGTTTCGCGAGTGCGGACTTGGCTTTCACGCGAGGCAGCTCGTACCGTAGCTCGGCGAGCTCCACCTGCAGCTGGGCCTTCTTAGTCTGGGCACGCTGGCCGAAGATCCGGAGGATGAGCCGAAATCGATCCATCACGCGAACCGTGCCCGGCAGTTCGTTGCCCAGGTTGTACGTCTGATAGGGGCCCAGCGAGTTGTCGAACAGCACCGTCTTGGCCTCGACGGCTTCGACCACCGCACCGAGCTCGGCTACTTTCCCCTCGCCAAGGCAGAACGCGGGGTCCTCCGAACGTACCTGGCTCACCTCGCCCAGCACGTCGTACCCCGCCGACCGCGCCAGCTCGCGGAGCTCGGCCGTCTCTATCGCTCCGGAATCTACTCGTTTTGCAACTACCGCCGATGTCGGTTCGATGCCGGTCACGTGGCTGCCACTATGGTAGACCGACAGATAAGTTCGGGTGCCAGGTGGCGTCAGAAGGTTGATACAGACCGCAGTGGTGTGAGGCTCATGCAACTACTTGCCGGCTTCGACATCACGCAGCTAGGTATCGACCTGGGCAGCGGGGCGCTCATCGGTGCGGTGGTGGGGTTCGCGTTCAAGAAGGTCGCGAAGCTAGTTGCGGTGTTGATCGGGCTAGAGCTGGCACTGTTCAAATTCCTCGAGTCGAGAGGCATCCTCACCGTCGATTGGGATGCGCTGTCCGCTGGGCTGTTGGGCTCGGCAGAGGGGGCCGCAGCGACGACCCCGCCGGGCTGGGTCATGTCGTTGCTGGGCACGCTCTCCGTGTCGGCAGGATTTACCGGTGGCTTTCTCCTCGGCTTCAGAAAAGGCTGAACGACGGGTGCCGGGCCGGAGACCCCACCGCCTCGGTCAGCGGGTGGGGATCTCGTCTTCGTCTTTTATCACACGCGATTCGGCCTGGCCCCCGGAGATCTCGTTGGCCAGGTCGTAGAACTCGTTCTGCAGCCCAGCTGGCATCCTGACGACACCCACCCACGACCCGTCGGTCTGCCACTGCTCGTCTTCCAGGTCGCCGAACTGGCGGATACGAGCCTGCCCGCTGCCCGCCGACTCCGCCGGGAGCTGGACCGCCATCACGACCTCGTCGAACCGGATGGGGATCACCGGTCGCAACAGCTCCAGCGCCTGGTCGATCTGGCTCTCGACCGGCTCCATCGGGTCGATCTTGAACGACGCCTCCTCCAGTGCCCGCTCGATGCGCTCGGGTGGGTGAGGAGCATCGTCCATCTGCGGGTTGACGGCGTTCCGTGCGATCTGTGTGATCAGTTGCCGGCGTTTCTGCTCCTGCATCCGCCGTCGCTGGTCCGCCGTAATCTGGATGTCGCCATCTCTGACGACACGGGGGATGATCGCCATCGGGTCGGTGGTCTCGAACACCTCCTCGAGCGCCTCCTCGGGCGGCCGATCGCCCCGCGATGCATCCTCGAACACGTCCTCCGCTGCGATGACGTCTTGCAGGTCACCTTCGAAATCACCACGCCGCATCGACATCGCCGCGTCGGGGTCGACGAGAACCTCGAATCGCTCGCCGTGAGACTCCAGTCGCGCTGTAACGGCTTGCTCGAGAGATATCATGGCGATATCTACGCGGGGTGAGCGCTAAAGTCTGTCCACAACGCAGACTCGGCAGCAAGAGTCAGATCGACCAGCTCGGTTCCATTGTGGCCGCGCCGCGACCTGGTCGGCTCCGGTGAATGAGGTCCGCGGGCTTACTCCTCTTCGGTCGCCAGGATGTCGTTCTCCTGGAGGTGGGCCTCGACCTCCTCGTCGTCGAGCGGCGCGAAGCTCTCGGTCTCCGTATCGACCGTCGAGACGCCGATACCGCCCGGGGTGAGCCCTCCGTCGCTGACCGATGCCAGTGCCGACAGCGCAAGGCCGACGCCGCCGTCGAGGTCGGTCTGCTCGTCGTAGTTCTCCTCCAGATAGTCCTCGATATCCCCGCGGTCCGCACCGACCGCCAGCGCCTTCCACTCGTATGGGGTGCCCGAGGGGTCCGTCTCGTAGAGACGCGGTTCGCCGTCCTCGATCCCACCGATGATCAGCGCAACACCGAACGGTCGAGCGCCGCCGACCTGCGTGTACTGTTGGATGTTGTCCGTGACGGCTTTCGTCAGCGTCTCGACACCGACCGGTTCCTCGTATCGGAGGTGGTTCATCTGGGCCTGCCGGCGTGCGAAGTCGATTAGCTGTCTTGCATCGGCGACGTGCCCGGCGCTCGCGATACCGACATGGTCGTCGGCCTTGTGGATCTTCTCGACCGACGTGCGCTCCATCAGCGGCGACCGGATCCGCTTGTCGACCGCCAGGACGACGCCGTCCGCAGTTCTGACACCGATAGACGCTGTGCCTCGCTTGACGGCTTCGCGTGCGTACTCGACCTGATACAGACGGCCGTCCGGCGAGAAGATAGTGATTCCCCGATCGTAGGCTTGCTGTTGGGATTGTCCCTGCATGCTAGTAGGTGGTAGTGTCGAGGTTCGTCGCGCCGACGGTCGAAGCATCGACGCGGACGTCGACTCGGTCTCCCCGAGTCATTCCTCGTCGAGCTTCGCCTCCGAACACGACCGTTCTCTCTTCCATAGATGGTCGCGGGCGACTCAAATACTTTTCTTCACAGCCACGGACGGTGCCGCTGATGCCGGCCACGTAAGGCCGGACTCGGTCGGCGTCGATCTGCGAGAGACAGCTGATAGCAGCCCTGGCTCTGTCGACCGCCCCACGCCGGCACCTGACCACAGCGGTCGCCCCGCCGGCTCGGGCCGAGAGCTCGAGCACGGAGAGGTCGACCACCGCCGCGGTGGCATCGCCGTAGAGCCCATCGAGCTCGCGCCGGAGAGCGGTCTGGACGGAGTCGTGTGTCAGAGTCGTCTCGGGGCCGCTCTCGAAGATTACCGCGAGATATCGCCAGTTCGGCCGGAGAGACTTGGGGAGGTGTCTCACGGCTGGCTCTGTCAGTCCTCCACCATGCCGACTGGCTCGTCGACGTGACGTCGAGGCTCTTCGGAGTGGCCACGCTCTGCGACCAACACACCAACCTGCGGATGGATGCTGTCGACCGCCGTCAGCGAGAACCCTTCACCGGTCAGCGCGTCCGCCAGGTGGCCGACCGTCGAGGGGTCGTCGACCTCGGGCGAGTAGAACGGCTCTTCGGGATCCGGCGTGCCGAAGAACATCACATCCCCGAGCACGAATCGTCGGGGCCCCAACGCGCCAACCACCTCGATCGCATCCCGCTTCTCCGCGTCCGAGAGATGGTGCATCGCGAAGTTCGAGACGACGATATCGACGTCGCCGGTGACGTTCGGCTCACGAAAGCTCCCGTACTCGAAGTCGACGCGGTCGATCCCCTCGGCGCTGGCCTTCTGACTGGCCTGCTCCATCATACCCTCGCTGATGTCGCGGGCGTGGACCTGGCCGGCACGTTTTGCCAGCGCCAGGGCGATCGCCCCCGTGCCGGTCCCCAGGTCGAGGACGACGTCGTCTGGCATCGGGTCCGCACGGTCGAGAACGAGCGAGACACAGGCACGATATTCGGGCGACGTCTCGGCGTCGTACCCAGGCGCGATCTCGTCGAACCTGGCCGCGTGCTCCTCAATCGTCTTTTTCATGTGTGTCAATTCTGACCCCCGGCTGTATGAACGACTCGGCGTGACGGCGGCGATTCCGGCCCACGAGCCGGCCCCACTCGGCGAGACCCTCGCGGATCCACGCTGGCGACCAGTCCAGGGGCACGGCCAGCCCTGCCAGGTCACGCGGCGACCGCCAGTCCAGATGTGACTCCACGCCCGCTGTGACCACGTACGGCGCATCACAGGCGGTGATCATATCGTGTAGCTTCTGCAAGCGACCGATAGCCTGCACACGCTGGCGGCCCCGGGACTGCATGACCGGCCCCAGGTCGAACTCGACACGGACGCCGTTTCTCGCCGCCGCCTCCGCAAGGACGTGATTCACGTCGCCCGACCCGCGCATCGGGTGGGCCAGCACGTCCACCCGGGGCTCCTCGACGGCGAACCGGTTCATCGCGACAGAGTGCCCGCGGACGATCACGAGCGTCTGTTGGGGGCGATGTTGCGAGATTGCCGCGGCGGCCGCCGACCGCTCGGTCGTCCGGATTTCGACACCGCTCGCGATATCGACGTCGTAGCGAGCAGCCACCGCCTCGAGTTGCGCTGTCGCCGGCGCGTTCCGGACGACGAGCCCCTCATACCCCAGCTCTGCTGCGGTCAGTGCGTGTCGAGCGAGGGTTGCAGCGCCCGCGCCGTCCCTGTGAGCGTGGACGGCTTCGTACATGCTCGGAGGAGGTATGGCGACGATGAAAAGCTGTCGAGAGCCTAGCCTCGAAGCTCCAACAGCGTCGTTCGAGCGTTCTCGATGGCTGTCGCCCGCTTGGCCGGGTACGCTTCGACTTTCGCCCGGACCGAGATGCCCTCTCCAAGTCGGATCCGGCCGTCGAACGCTGCCTGTTTGTCGAGTTGGACGTAGAATGCACAGTTCGAGTCGACCCGCTCTTCGACCTGGTCGAGCAGGGTCTCGAACTCGGCTGCCTCTGCCAGCCGAGCGAGAGCGTATCGCATCGCATCGGCCCGCTCCATCCGTGAGGAGAGGACCAGAATGCGGTCGCCGTGGAAGCCGTCGTTCTCCTGGCGCTCGACCGAGGGCGGATCCTGTCCGTCGGTCGGCATCAGCGTGTCTAGCGTCTCGCGCACTCGCTCTGGCTCCTCGGTGGCGTAGCAGAACGCTCGCAGGTCGATGTAGTGGAACGGAACCGACGACACGGCTTACTCGTCCGACTCTGTCTCGGCGGCCAGCTCAAGCTGGTCGGCCGATATGCCCGCTTCCTGCCCTTCGTCGAACTGGATGATGTACGTCGCGTCGCCGAACATCGTCTCGGAGACCTGTGTCACCTCACCGGTCGCGCCGTCGAACTCGCTGTGTTCGTCTGCAAGCACGACCGCGTCGCCTTTTTCAATGTCCATATTCCACGTACCCGATGTCTGAGCAAAAACGCGTTGATTCGGCCCGGGAGCGGCCTCTGCCGACGAGCGAACGCCCGGGCGACACACTCGAACGCGGCCGGCACGGTCGGCCGAGCTATTGGCACACACGCATGCTCTCCGAGCGCCTGCCGACCGTCGCCCCCGATCGGTGCTCCTCAGTGGCTCACCCCCTCGCGGCTGTCGGCGTCCCGCCGTCGGAGTGCCGCCCTGGCCGTGGCTCCGTCGTAGCCGAACAACACACGGTCGGCGTAGGCCTCGGCGACGTCCGCAGCTTTCAACAGCGCCGGAATATCGATGTCGACCGCGTAGAGCTCGATCGCCAGTGCCGTATCGAGAGCTGCGAGCCGGTCACGGAACCCGGATGCGAGACTCTCGATCCAGTAGGTCGTGCCGTAGGCGGTGTCGTAGAGTGGGACGACGAACTCGTCGACCAATGGGGCCAGCCCCGCGAGGTCGAGCCCCGAGCGCTCGTAGAGATGCGACTGATAGGGGTCCGGGTGGAGCGTCAGAAACGTCCTGCCTGGAATTCGCTCGGTCGCCGCTGCGACGAACGCGGTGATCACACTCGCGCGCCACTCCAGGCGGTCCGCGGGCCCCGAAGCCTCGGGGGCAGGGCCACCCTCCTCGGACCGCGCCTCGAGCCAGCGTTCGTATTGCTCGTTGCAGCGATCGCAGTAGCAGTACTCACCGCGCGGAAAGCCGACGTCGTCGAGCCGGACGTGTGGGCTTCGGTCGGCACAGTCGTCGATGATCTCCAACAACCCCTCTCGATAGCGCTGGTTGGTCGGACAGATGTACGCCCAATCGAAGTAGGTCCGATCGCGGGTTGCCCGCTTCCCGGAGGTGTTGACCGGGACCAGCTCCGGGTCGTCGTTGGCCGCGGCGTTGTCGCCGAAACACGAGATCATGTTGACTGCCGCCTCGAGTGGCTCGCGCGGCCGTCCGGAGACGTCTTTGACCTCGAAAAAGGCGCTGTCGAACTCCTCCCACTCGGTCTCCTCTGGACTTCGCGTGACGATGCCGTGCCGGGTCATGGCCGTCTATCGAGTACGACCGGCTAATCCCTTCGGTACCGGCGCCACACCAAACCACTCCGTACGATCAGACGTCGATCCGGCGGGGGAGGTCCTCACGGATGATGGTCTCACAGTAGACACAGCGTACCGCCTCGCCCAACACCGCGAACCGCGACTCGACAGGCTCGCGGCCGGTCGAAATGCAGTTAGTGTTCGGACAGGAGAGAACCCCGCTCACGGTCTCCGGACTCGTCACCCGTGCCTTCTCGATGACGTCGTACTCACGGACGATGTTGATGCTGGCAGCCGGCGCGATCAACGAGAGCACGTCGACCTCGTCCTGGTTGAGCTCGCGGCCTTCGACTTTGACGATGTCCTTCCGGCCCAGGCGGTCGGAGGGCACGTTGATACCGACGCTCACCTCCTCGCCCCGCGCCCCATCGATCCCTAGAATCGCGAGTACCGTCACGGCCTGCCCGGCCGCGATATGGTCGATCACGGTGCCGTTCTCGATCTTCGAGACACGCAGCTCGCGGTCGGGCTCGTCGGTCATCGCCCCCCTCCATCCGCCCCGAGCATCGTATCCAACAGCGCCATGCGAACGGGGACACCGTTGTGCGCCTGCTGAAAGTACGTCGCATGAGACAGCTCGTCGACAGCCGCCGCAATCTCGTCGACACGCGGGAGCGGATGCATCAGCGTCAGTGCGGGTTTGGCTTTGGCCAGTGCCGCTTCGTCGATTCGATACTCGCCGGCGATCGCTCGATACTCCTGCTCGTCGGGGAATCGCTCGCGCTGGATACGGGTGACGTACAGCACGTCCAGCTCCGGGAGCACCGCCTCAAGCTCGGTGTGCTCTCGCACCTGGGCGCCTGCCTCGTGAAGATCGTATCGGACGCCTCTCGGCAGTCTGAGGCTCTCGGGGCTGATGAAATGCTGGTTCGCCCCGAACTTGCTCAGCGCGGCCGCCAACGAGTGAACCGTCCGCCCGTACTTCAGATCGCCCATGATCCCGACGGTCAGATCCTCCAGGCCAGCGCTCTCCCGTATCGTGAATAGGTCCAGCAGCGTCTGTGTCGGATGCTGGCCGGCCCCGTCGCCGGCGTTGATAACCGGGATGTCGGCGAACTCCGCCGCCAGCTTGGCCGCCCCCTCGCTCGGGTGTCGAAGTACGATGGCGTCGGTGTAGCCCGCGACGACCCGCACGGTATCTGCGAGTGACTCACCCTTGCTGGCCGAGGAGCTCTCGAGAGCACCCATGTCGACCGTATCGCCGCCCAGCCGTTTCATCGCCGTGTCGAACGACATCTTCGTTCGCGTGCTCGGCTCGAAGAACAACAGCCCCAACAGGGCATTCTCGTGGCCACCTCCCCGGGCATCTGCATACTCCACCGCTCGGTCGAGAATCGCCTCGATATCGGTGCGAGTGAGCTGTTTGGCACTGATCAGGTGGTCCTGCAGCATCAGTCTACCCGCGCAGCCGGGGATATTGAAACCCTCGACAGTCACGTGCTTCTCCGTCCCGCCTGTCGCCGAGGGGATCCACCGCGAGGGGGCGAGCGCGAAGCCAGCGTTCCGACCGGGCCTCTCGAGCGCCCAGTCGGCGCGGAGATTCATCCGTCCCCGGGCCGAATGTCCAAACATGCCAGACACGCCGCCGGAGATCCTCACACGGAACCGCCTGGACGGTGAAGCGTCCCCGTATCTCCAACAGCACGCCGAGAACCCGGTCAACTGGCAGCCCTGGGCCCCCGCGACACTTCGGGGCGCCCGCGAGACCGACCGACCCATCTTCCTCTCGGTCGGCTACTCCTCGTGTCACTGGTGTCACGTGATGGCCGAGGAGTCGTTCGAGAACGCTGATATCGCGAGCGTGTTGAACGAGGCGTTCGTCTCGGTCAAGGTCGACCGTGAGGAGCGCCCTGATGTCGACAGCATCTACATGCGCATCTGTCAGCTCGTCCGGGGCCAGGGCGGCTGGCCGCTCACGGTGTTTCTCACCCCGGATCGCCAGCCCTTCTACGTGGGTACGTACTTTCCACCGTCGGCGAGCAACGGCCAGACGGGGTTCGAGCAGCTCTGCAGAGATATCGCCGCGGCCTGGCAGGACGAACAGGAGCGGGCGAAGATCGAGCGGCGGGCTGCACAGTGGACTGACGCCCTCGCCGGTGAGCTTGAGGCCCCTCCGGAGCCAGCCGAGGGGACGACCACGGGCGACGATCTCCTCGAGCGGGCTGCCGGGGCGGCCGCCCAGCAGATCGACCCCACGCATGGCGGCTTCGGCCGGAGTGGCCCGAAGTTCCCCAACGCTCCCCGCCTGCACCTGCTCCTGAGAGGCTCGGCCCGGCAGCCAGACGACCCCTACGAGCAGGCCATCAGAGCCACGCTCGATGGGATGGCCGATGGAGGTGTGTACGACCAGCTGGGTGGGGGGTTCCACCGCTATGCCACCGACCGCTCCTGGACGGTGCCGCATTTCGAGAAGATGCTGTACGACCAGGCAGCCCTGACACGTGTCTATCTGGCCGGCTGGCAGGCCTACGGCGACGACAGATACGCTCGGGTGGCCGAAGAGTCGTTCCGATTCGTCGAGCGAGAGCTCACCCACCCCGAGGGGGGATTCCACTCGACGCTCGACGCCCAGAGTGAGGACCCCGAGACCGGCAGCCGACGGGAGGGGGCCTACTGGACCTGGACGCCAGCACAGCTCGAGATGCTCGATATGGACGGCGCAGAGAGAGCGCTGTTCGCAGACCACGTCGGAATCACGGCGTCGGGCAACTTCGAGGAGGGTCGCACCGTCTTGCGCAGGGAGCAGCCCGCAGCGGAGCTAGCATCGACACGGCCCCAGACGGCCAGCGAGATCGAGTCACAGCTCGGGGAGCTCAAGGAGATCGCACGCATGGCCAGAGCGGACAGACCACGCCCGAATCGCGATGAGAAGATCCTTGCCGGATGGAACGGGCTGATGATCCGGGCCTACACCGAGGGGGCACTCGTGTTGGACACGGACCTGATCGATCCCGCGGTCGCGGCCCTGGAGTTCTGCCAGGAGCACCTGTGGGACGCCACGACGGCACGATTGTTCCGACGGTGGCGAGACGGGGATCGGGGCGTTGCTGGCTATCTCGAGGATTACGCGGCGCTCGCCCACGGGGCGTTGGCGGTCTATCAGGTCACCGGCGAGCCAGAGCGACTGTCGTTCGCTCTCTCGCTCGGCGAGGCGCTGGTCGAGGAGTTTTGGGACCCCGAGTCCGGGACGCTGTACTTCACCCCACAGAGCGGCGAGTCACTCCTGGTCCGGCCCCAGGAGACACAGGATAGCTCGACCCCATCGGCGACCGGGCTGGCAGTTTCACTGCTCGACGCCCTCGACCGGTTCCGGGCAGATGACAGCTTGGGGGAGATCACCCAGCGTCTCGTCGCGAGCCATCACGCCGAGTTCGACACCGAGCGTCTCTCGAAAACGACGCTGCTGTTGGCGGCCGACGACCACCGACAGGGTGTCCCCGAGTTCACCATCACGGCAACACCGCTCCCGGATCGAGTGCGCCGGGGGCTCGGCAGAGCGTATCTCCCGGGACGGCTGCTGGCACCGCGACCGGCGACAGAGGCGGGACTGGCCGGGTGGCTCGAGGAACTCGAGCTGGACGAGGTGCCGCCGATCTGGGCGGGTCGAGCCGCCCGCGACGGCGAGCTGACGATCTACACCTGCCGGTCGCGTACCTGCTCGCCTCCGGTGAACGATGTTGGCGCCGCCCTGGAGTGGGCCGAGAAGCTAGCCTCCACCTGAGCGGTCGAGCGATGCTCGCCCGGTCGCTCCGCGCTCGAGCTGCTCGGCCAACGAGACGAACGCCGGCTTGAGGCCCTCCTCGACGTACCGGGCCAGCTCCTCACCCTCCTGCTCGACGACTATCGTCGGGATGCGAGTTACATCGTACTCGGTCACACCCGGGCCCGCCTTCGAGCCGTCGTCACGTTTCTCGACCGGGTGATGTCTGACGCGGTCGACGCCCGCAGCGGCGAGCCCGGCACCGAAGTCCGGGAGCTGCCCACGGCAGTCCTTACACCAGTCGCCGCCCCACACCCGCACCGTGACGTCCTCGCGGACCGCCTCCCACGCGGCTACCGAATCCTCGTAGGCGTCGGCCGTCCACACCGGGTTGGGGCGCATGGTCTCTAGCTGCGAGGTGGCACGGTCGGTCATGCGTACTATCGGGGGGCGCGCTGCTTGAACTCCCGGGTTGCTCACGGGGAGATGCAGAGAGCTGGGCTCGGATGTCGGTAGCCGTAAATGAGTGTCGCGCCTACGCAGGGCAATGAGACGAGGTGTACTGGACACCGTCGGCTCCCCACTGGTCCAGGTCAACTCACCGCCAGGGAGCGTCCTGGCCGCCAAGATGGAGTCGAGCAACCCGGGTGGCTCTGCCAAGGTACGGCCGGCGATCGCGATGATAGAGGCCGCCGAGCAGGCCGGTGCGCTCCGGCCAGGAGACAGGATCGTCGAGCCAACCTCCGGAAACACCGGCATCGGGATCGCGATGATCGCGGCAGCGAAAGGATACGAGGCGACGATCGTCATGCCCGAGTCGAAATCCCCCGAACGACGCGCGATCATGCGCGCCTACGGGGCACGGGTTGAGCTGGTCTCGGGCTCTATCTCGGTGGCCAAAGACCGTGCCGACGAGCTCGAGCAGGCAGCTGGGACGGTCCAGCTCAGACAGTTCGAGAACGCCGCCAACCCCGAGGCCCACTTCCGGACGACCGCCGAGGAGATCCTCGAACAGGTCGATGGCCACCGGATCGACGCACTGGTCTGTGGGGTCGGCACGGGCGGCACCATCACGGGTATCGGCCGCCGGCTTCGCGACGCGTATCCGAACTGTCGGCTGGTCGCCGTCGAGCCCGAGAACAATGCCGTACTCTCGGGGGCAGCCCCCGGAGAGGACGACTACCAGGGGATGGGAGCAGGGTTCGTCCCCGAGAATCTCGACGTGGCGCTTCTGGATGCGGTCGAGACCGTCAGCGTCGAGGCAGCAGAGGCGGAGTGTCGACGACTCGCACAGGAGGAGGGCATCCTCGTCGGACAGTCGTCCGGCGCGTCGAACCTCGCCGCCCGGCGGGTCGCCCAGGAGCTCGCGGACTCCGCCGCAGGCTGTCCGCAACCATCCAACGAGACGGCGCTCCTTGCCGAGCGCGACGACCTCGATCGCACGATCCCCGAGAGCTGCCCGCTGGTCGTCACCGTCTACTGGGACTCCGGAGAGCGATACATGTCGACGGGGATGTTCGACAACCCCTAGCCTGTTCAGGCCACCCGGACCGCTCGGTCAGCTGTCCAACTAGCTGCGCTCGCCGCCGAACTCCTGGGCCGTGACCCGCACCAGTACGGTGTCGTCGACGGCCGCGAGATCGTACTCGGGCAGCTCACGGCCGGTCCGAGCCACGTACATCGGCTCGGTCAGCTCGGGGGCCGACTCGGCGGCTGGCTGGCCCGACCGGATGACCCCGTAGATAGCCAGATGCCGGCCCGACGCCTCGGGGGCGAGGTGATCGTTTCTCACCGCCGCGGCCAGAGGCCGAGAGAGCCACTCCGCCTCGTCGACCGACGGTTCGAGCACCCACGCCTGCTCGACGAAACGTACCAGATACCAATCGAGATCGTTCAGCAGTGACACCGCAGCCCCCAACGAGATCGTCTCGAGCGCGAGTGCGTTCTCGAACGGCTCGGTCAGGTCGTAGGTGTTCAGCGCCTCCCGAGCGGTCTCCCGGGAGACCAGCTCGTAGCGGAGATTCGTGTCCGGCGCCCCGACCATGCACACTCGCGTCATACCTAGATGCTGAGATGGACCCGAAAAGACGTTTCGTCAGACGACGCTTCGCCGATAGCTGCACGCCTGCGGCTAGAACGTTCTGAGCTCCCCGTTGATCACGTCTCGGGTCACACTGGTGACGTCGGCCAGCTCTCTGTCGACGATCGCCTCGATCGAGGGTGCGATCGTCGCCAGCGCGACACCCTCCTCGGTGATCACCGACGCGTCGGCGACGTGGGGCTCGTCGATAGGGTGGCCGATCTGGCTCAGGAGCCGAATACGCACCTCCCTGACACCCTCGACCTCTGCCCAGATCGCCCGAGCGATACGCGTCGAGAGCAGGTTGTATATCTTCCCGATATGGTTGACCGGATTCTTCCCCGAGCTGGCCTCCATCGACATCGACCGGTTGGGTGTGATCAGCCCGTTCGCTCGGTTGCCACGCCCCACCGAGCCATCGTCACCCTGCTCGGCCGATGTGCCCGTGGTCGTCAGGTAGACGGCCCCACGCTCGTAATCGTCAGCCGTGTTCACGAAGACATCGACAGAGCGGTCGGTGTACTCAGCGGCCATCGTCGTGACGAACTCTCGGACGGTGGCCACGGCCCGCTCGTAGGCGGCCTGGTCCGGGAGATACGCGTCTACCATCGCGACCGCGACGGTGACGGTGATGCGGTCGGTCTCTCGTTTGCCCATCACTTTGATGTCGGTCCCCACCCAGCGCTCCTCGAGCTCGTCGTGAAGCCGTAGCTCCGTGTTGATGACGATCTGCTCGGTCTCCGAGAGGGGTGCGTGCCCCACCCCGAACGAGGTGTCGTTGGCCTTGGGAATCTGCCCACCCTCCTCACCGAACACCGTCACCAGGTCGCCCGACCCCTCGCCGAGTTTGACGTCGACGATCACGTCGGTTTCCAGGTCGAGGTGTTCGAACCGCTCTCGAAGATACTCGCGAGCCGCCTCGAGGGCGATGCTCTCGGCCGGAATGATGTATTCCGTCCCGTCCGCCGCGACGAATCGCTTCGTTGCACGGCCGACGACCAGGAGATACATCGGGTCCACGACGGCACCCCCGCCGTACGCCGGGGCCGAGTCGCCCGCCACCAGCTGTGTCTCGTCGGTGTTGAAGTGCAACACCTTCCCGACGGTGTCGATGTACGCCTTCGCCAGCGCTCGCGAGACGTGCTCGGCGACGCCATCACAGATCGAATCGGGGTGGCCCAACCCTTTCCGCTCGACGATCTCGACCGCCTGATCCTCGACTGCCTGCCCAGGCGCCTGCTCGACACGGATGTTCCGGTCGCTCATCGGCGAACATCCCCCTCGGCAGGACCTATAACTTCCGGAAAGTAATCCGCCCGAGATTATTACTCAGAGGCATCTCGGCTGGCCAACAACAGCCCCAGGTACGAGGTCCGGATCTGGTCGTCGACATCGAGATCCAGGGCGGCCAGGGCGTCGGCCGCGCCCTCGTGGGCAGCGTCGAGCTCGGCACCGGGCACCTCGGTCTCAACCTCGAGAAACTCACCGAGCTCCTCGACGCGGTCCAGGGCGACGGTGTAGCCGTCATAGCTGAACCTGGTCCGAACCTTTCGTACGACGACCGCGGGTGTGAACCCCAGGCTCTCGAGGATCGCACGCAGTGGCGCGATCTCGGCCACCCCGGTCTCGTGCTCGAGCCGTGTTTTCGATCGATCGTCGACGAGCGGGCCCTTGTACGTGAGCCGAATGCGCTCGCTCTCGTCGCCGCTCTCCTCACGGATGCGTAACGCCTCGTCAGTCTCTGCGAACCGCCGATGTGGGGCATCGAAGTAGGTGTCCTCCTGAACGGTCTGTCCCTGGCGTTGTGCCCCGAGCGCCTCGAGCTTTGGTTCGATCTCCGAGTGGTCGACCGCCAGCTTCAGTTCGACCTCGTACATGCTCGTCTCTGTGTGGCCAGGTACATGATAGGCTCGTCACGAAACGTGATTGTTAAGCGTTGGAAGGCTGATTTCAGGCTATGACAGACCCGGCGGACGATGAGACGACGATGCCGGACGAGGAGAGCGACGACCCCGCCGCGGACGCTGAGGAGGCGACCGGCTCAGAGGGAGAGGAGGACACCGAGTCGGAGACGACCGGTCTCCAGGAGGGAGATTTCATTCGGCTGAGCTACACGGCACGGACGGCAGACACTGACCAGCTCGTCGACACCACGGACGCCGAGATCGCCGAAGCGGAGGGTGTTGGCGATCAGGGTGAGTTCGAGCCTCGTACGATCGCCCTGGGCTCTGGCCATCTGTTCGCCAGTGTCGAAGAGGAGATCGTCGGCGGAGAGGTTGGCGAAGGTGGGAGCATCACGATCCCGCCGGCGGAGGCGTTTGGCGAGTACGACGACAGCGAGGTGGAGACGGTAGCCGCGAGCAAGATCGGAGACGACGACCGATATCCGGGTGCTCGCGTGCAACTCGACGGCCGCCAAGGGACGCTTGAGACGATCATCGGCGGCCGTGCCCGGGTGGATTTCAACCATCCGTTGGCCGGTGAGGAGATCACCTACGAGTACGAGGTACTCGAATCGGTCGACGACGAGCTAGAACAGGCAGAGGGCATGCTGGGAATGTTCCTGGACGTTGAGCTGGCGATGCACATCGAGGACGACGAAGTCGAGGAGACGAGCGTCGAACAGCCAGAGGACGAGGAGGGTGACCCGGAGACGGTCACGGAGACCGTCGAGAAACGCACGCTGTACATCGAAGCGACCCCGCAGCTGGCGATGAATCAACAGTGGATGTTCCAGAAACAGCAGATCGCCCAGGAGATCATCGACAAGACCGAACTCGACCGGCTCGTCGTCGAGGAGGTCCTGGACGGTGCTGGCGGGATGATGGGTGGGATGGGCGGGATGGGCGGTGCGATGCCCTCCGGCGGTGACGACGCAGACATCGAGGCGGCACTCGAGGAGGCAGATATCGACGCCGAGGAGATCGCAGAGGAGCTCTGAGCCAGCCCGCTCGAGGAATCGACCCCACCACGCAACCACCAGGGTCGACGCGGACCTGATCTGTGCTCAGTCCGCTCCGACGATCTCGTAGGATGCCTCGCCCAGATCGTCCTCGATGAAGACGAAGACGCGCCCACGCGCGACCCCCGGATCGGCGCTGATCTGGATACGATAGTTCTCGTGGAGCGCGTCGACGCCGGGAAACAGCTGCTCTTGCTGACCCGGCTCGATGATGACCCGGCCGACACCAGCGTCCTGAAGTATCTCATCGTGGGTCTTGCGGTCGTTGACGTACACCACCACCCCCTCCTGGCCGGCAGGGTCCGTGACGAGCACGTGCACCTCCTTGCCGGGCCCGGATCGCACCGTAGTGTCGACGGCCTGGGGGACTCCGTGATAGAACACGTTCCGCCCGTCCGCGTACTCGACTTCGATACCTTCCGGATCCAGCGTGATCGGGAGACTCTCCGGCGCGATATCTCGACGGGCGCCTCTGCTCATGGCGACACTCCGACGGGCGTTCGCAAAAACACCGCGTTCACCGGTCCCCGTCCCGATCCGTGGTCACCGGCCCGACCGGCACCCCCAAGTGCGGCCCCCGCAGTGTGGCAACGTATGGAGGGCCGTGCCAAGGCACCAGCAGCTGGGACCGTACTGAACGCCCTCGCGGCGGGCTTTGGCTCGGCCTTCGCAATAGACCGGTACGTCACCGCGGAGGTGCATCTGGGCGACGCGACGCAGTTCACGGGGGCGGTCACGGGGGCACCCGCGACCGATACGGCGCTGATCGAGCGATGCGTGGAACTGACCGTCGAGCGGTTCGGTCGGTCGAGCGTCGAGGGCGGCCACGTCCGGACCGAGTCGGACGTGCCGGCTGCCGGCGGCCTGAAGTCCTCCTCCGCGGCGGCCAATGCGACGGTGTTGGCGACACTCGAGGCGCTCGGAGAGCCTGTCGGTCGGACAGAGCGGCTCACCCGAGAGACTGCGTGCCGAATCGGTGTCACGGCCGCACGCGAGACTGGCGTGACCGTCACGGGGGCGTTCGACGATGCCTCGGCATCGATGCTGGGCGGTGTCACGATCACGGAGAACCCGGCCGACCGATTGCTGGCACGCGAGGCGGTCGAGTGGGACGTACTGGTGCTGGTCCCGGACGATCGGGCGTTCTCGGCGGATGCGGACATCGGGCGCTGTGAGCGGCTTGAGGGGGTCTCGGAGACCGTCTTGGAGCTCGCCACCGAGGGAGCGTACGGCCGCGCGATGACGATCAACGGGCTGGCCTACTGTGCCGCGTTGGAGTTCAGCCCCGAGCCGATCGTCGAGGCACTTCCCCACGCGAGAGGCGTGAGCCTCTCGGGGACGGGGCCCTCGTACGTCGCGATCGGCGAGCGCGACCGGCTGCGAGGGGCACAGCGGGAGTGGGACACGAGAGAGGGAGTCACATGGCTAACGACGACACAAAACAAGGGCGCACAGACGTATTGAGCGAGGAGATGACGATCGAGCAGCTTCGAGCGGAGATACGAAGCATCGACAGAGAGATCGTCGAACTGATCGCCCAGCGCACCTACGTCGCCGAGTCGATCGCGGCGGTCAAACGCGACCAGGGCATCCCGACGACCGACACCTCACAGGAGCAGACCGTGATGGAGCGAGCCGGGGAGAACGCACGTCGATTCGACGTGGATTCGAATCTCGCGAAGGCGGTGTTCCGGCTGCTCATCGAGATGAACAAGGTCGAACAAAGACAAAACCGCTAAATCGCTGCCGTCGAAAACGGACGCTGGACGGGAGAGAGCGAGACGTTCACCCGCGAGGACATCGTTGGCGACGATGAGTGACAACGAGTGGCGTTGGCAATTCCGCACCCCAGCAAAGCGAACCGATGACGATCTCGACGAGCACGCACAGGACCGAATCACCGAATAGCTCGACGAGGTCGTAACCGACCAGTGGCGCGACCCCGCCGACCACCTCGAACCACTCACTGGTGCACCCTGCTCGCAACTCCGAATCGGTGCCGAGTGTGGTCATGGTGAGAATATCTTGGATATCTACACTACCGAACACCGCAGTGGCGCGTTCAAAGGTGACGAACATAAATGCTCACTGCGCTCACGTTCTGAACAGACTGTCCAGGTTCAGCAGGCTGAAATCTAGCGCCCGATGAATTACTATCACCGCCACGAGTGAATCGAGGGCGAGGAACAGGTGACCGGCATCGAGTTCACCGACCTCGAAAGCCATCTTTCCCGATTCAAAACCGAGGTGTCCGAGTATGACCACTAACCGCGACGAACTGCACGAGAACGGCGCACAGCAATACCCCGAGACGCTCCGGATAACCGTCGGCGGGGCCGACGAGGCGTTCGATCACGCCATCAAGCAGGCTGGCGCTGACGGCGTCCCCGACGAAGCGGTCCGGTCGTTCGAGCGCGTCGCCGATATCCGTCCGCTACTCACCGACCGGCGACTCGACGTCATGCGAACCATCATGACCGGCAGCCCCGAGAGCATCCAAGACCTCGCTGACGTACTGGGCTGGAACTATGCCGATGTGCACGGCGACGTGCAGGTGCTCGCCGAGCACCATATCGTCTACTTCGACACCGACGGTCGCACCAAGCGTCCCGTCATTCCATACGACCGCGTCCGCGTCGATATCCGTGTAACCGACGGGTCCGCTGGCGAGCACGCACCTGTCTGAGTGGTCCGATGGGTGCTGTGGGCTCGCGAGCCGCCCTCAGATTTCCGGGTAGGTGTGTCCGAGCGCGTCAAGCCCCTCATGTCGTTCCGTGGTGTGCGGGGCAGTCAGCGGTGAGACACTGACCTCTCCGTCGACGACCGTCCGACGGTCGGTGCCCTCCGGGTCGGGGATGTCCTCGGCGGCCATCTGTTCCCAGATCCGGTCGATGATCTCGACGTCGCCGGACTCCTTGCGGGCGGCATCCACGTCGTAGACGTGAGAGGGTGTCGTGATCGTCATGGGTGCGTGACCCGTCTCGGGTGGCAGCGGTGCGTTCACATTCAGGTAGTCGGCGTGGTCGAACACACCAGCTCCGAGCGCATGCGAGAGCAGGAATCGTGCCGCGCGGGCCGGTTCGGCGTACTCCTCGACACCGGGGTCGAACTCCTCGTATCGCCCCACGGTGCCTGGAAAGTACAGGGAGACTGCCATGGCTGGAATACCGAAGAATGCCGCCTCGACCGCCGCCGAGACGGTCCCCGAGCGGCCGAGCACGTAGTGGCCCAGATTCGCCCCTCGATTACAGCCCGCCACGACGATGTCGGGGTCGAGCTCCAGCGCACCGATGCCGGCGACCACACAGTCAGTCGGTGTGCCCTCGACCGAGTACCCCAGCTCGTGTTCGTGGAGCGTCACCTGAGCCGACATCTGGCGCCCGACGGCACTCTGGTCGTCTGCCGGCGCGACGACCGTGACCTCGCCCACGTCGCTAAGTGATTCGTACACCGCCAACAGCCCGGTGGCGTCGATCCCATCATCGTTCGTGAGCAGGATGTCCATGCTGGCGGTGCGAGCGAGCCTAGCAAAAATCCCACCGCTCCGGGCGGTGCGGCCTGGGCGCGAGCCTCGATTGGGCGGCCGTGCGAGACTGGCGTGCCCCTCACCGCAGCGTCTCGACCAGCGTCTGATCGTCGACGACGAGATTGTAGGCCGCCTCGTCGTCGTTCCACAGCAACAACGCATTCTCGAAGGAGAGCACGGCGCCGTACGCGGCATCGACGAGCGGATGGTTCAACGCCGTCGTGTTCGCCACGACGGCATAGTGGGGGGCATCCTCCGACCCGTCGCCGATCAGAAACACCGGGTTCGAGCCCTCCTCGGCCGCCAGGTTCGGACTGAGCTTGACTGCCAGGAGGTCCAGACGCTCTGTGACGTGCATCTCGGCGTCTGCGAGTCGGGCGTGTTTCTGTACGCTCGGTCGGACATCGCTCGCCCGCGCACCATCGCGCCTGAGCAGGGCGAAGGCGTACTGCACCTCCGGATGCAGGAAGGTCCCTTCACTGCCGGCGGGCGCATCGAGCGCCCGCTGGAATCGCGGCACGTCCAGTGAGGGCTGTCGGACGAACGACCAGGTGCTCGCTGTGGGCTGTGCCCCCTCCCACAGTCGCAGCGTCGGTGCGAACAGGCCGAGCGGCCCGTCGTCGACGAGCGCTCGTTCGACCTCTCTGAGCCCGGTCGCGGTCGTTCGGTCTGCCGGCGCCAACAACAGCATCGTCCCCTCAGGGGCGAGTAGCTCCGCGTACCGCCGTGTCACAGCCACGGGGTCGTCCAGCTCTGAGAGCACGTTCGCGAACACGATCAGGTCGAACTCGGGGGGACCCGAACCGATCGGGCGATCCTCGAGCGCTCGGGCGGCGTCGAACTCCTCGGCCGGCACCCGATGGAGCGTCGTCTGGAACTCCGGCCGGACGGCGGCGAGCATCTCCTCGAACACCGCCGCCGCCGCGCTCGGCTCCACCGCATGATACTCAACCACCGCCTCTGGCCCCAGCAGATCGTGGACGCCGAGCGCCGGTCCGCCGACACCAGCCCCGACATCGAGCGCGCGCAGCCGTCTCGGAACGAGCTTGGCAGCGGCGAGCGCAGCCAACGGGTACTGTACCGCGGCGTAGTATGCCGGCAGGTGATAGCAGGCGTAGGCCAGCGCGGTCGTGTCGTCGTACTCGACGGGCTCTCCGGCAAAGTACGAAGCTTTAGTCTCACGAAGCGTCACCCGGAGCTTCTCGCCCGACCCGCCGCTGGCCCACTCGGGACCAATACTCGCGCTGAGCCTGCTCTCCAGCCGGGCGACGTGTTCGGCCGGGAGCCGTTCGACGCCGTCGAACGCCAGTTCCAGCGGTGTCTCCTCGACCGGTACGAAACAACCGTCCTCGCGCTCTTTGATCCCCAACCCGACCGCAACCGACCGCAGCTGTTCACGGATAACTGCCGGGTGGGTCGGGGTGGAGAGATAGGTCTGGATCTCTTCGGGGTCGAGCGGTCTGACACGGCGGAGATATCGCGCCACGTCAAGTAGCTCCTGTGAGGCCGTCACCCAGGATCATCCCCCGACTCGGAGGGGTCGTCGTCCAATCCCGTCGCCTCGGCATAGAGGCTCGCGAACGCCGCCGGTGACTCGGCGGCCGCTGCGATGCGGGCTGCAGCCTCGGCCACCGCCTGGGCGCCTGGAAACGTCGCCTGGATGTCGGCGTACACCCGGGGTGTGTTCCCCGAGAGCTGCTCGACGAGCGCCGAGAGCGGGCCGGAGAGCGGCGTCTGAAACTGCTCGGGGACGTCTTCGCGGGCGAGAGCGTACGCCAGCACGGCGGCGTGTGCTCGGGCTTGCACGGTCTCCATCGCCCGGTCGTGTGTCTCGGCCGTGGTCTGGAACACCTGGTTACCTCGCGCCTCGATCGCCTGCCGCACTGCCTCGCCGGTCTCGCCCGTGTTCTCGCCGACGAGCGCGACGTTGCCGGGCTCGTTCGCGGGGGCGAACAGCGGGTGGAAGCTGACCCGCTCGAGCTCCGGGCCCACGGCCCGCATCTCCGCCAGCGGGGTCGCCATCACGCCAGAGACATCGACTAGAGCGCGCTCTGCCTTCGGGCCGTGGCGCGCGGTCGCCTCGCCGACGGCGCCGATCGGCACGGCGAGACAGACCAGCTCGAACCGATCACGCTGCGGCGGGCTCGCCACCGCACCCTCCACAGCCGCTGCCGCGCGGGCAGCGACTTCCGGGTCCGCATCGGTGAACGTGACGCCGTGGGTGGGGGCCATACACTCGCCGAACCACCGCCCCATCGTCCCGCTGCCCACGATGAGAATCTCCATGCGTGTGCTGCCGGCGGCGCTGGCAAAGCATTGTCGGGGGGCGATTGGCACCGGTCCCACTCAGAGCGTCAGCGTCTGGGGGTACTCCGTCAGATTCTCGACCCCGTCCTCGCGGACGACCACGAGATCCTCGATACGGACCCCACCGACCGCAGGGTCGTAGAGCCCCGGTTCGACCGTCACCACCATGCCGGCCTCGAGCTCGCCGGATCCGGGAGCCAACCGCGGGTGTTCGTGGATGTCGAGCCCGATGCCGTGGCCGGTCGAGTGGATAAATCCCGTCTCGGTATCGGAGTCTGCCCGCAGTGTCGGAAGCCCTGCCTCCTCGTAGATTTCACACGCAGCGGCGTGGACGGCAGCCCCGGTGACGCCCGCTTCGATCGTCTCCAGCGCCGCCCCCAAAGCCCGCTGAGTGAGTGCATGCCACTCGGTGATGCTCTCGGAGGGCTCGCCTACCACGAAGGTCCGTGTCATATCCGCGTAGTAGCCGGTGCTCTTGCTCCGGGGGAATATGTCGACGATGATCGGCGCGCCCGCGGTCAGCTGTCCGTGCCCGCGCTCGTGGGGGTCGGCCGCCTGAGCGCCACAGGCGACGATCGTCTCGTCGAGCGCGTGGCCTCGCTCCAACAGGGCGATCTCGATACGCTGTTGGACCCGCTCGCTCGTCAACGCAGCATCATCGAGGAGGAGGCCACCGTCGCTATCGATCGTACACGTTTCGAACAGCTCGGCGGCGACCGCCATGGCGTGCTCGTTGGCAGCTTGGGCGGCTCGTATACTGTCGATCTCGGTCTCGGTCTTTATTGCACGGACCTTCTCGAGCGTCGCTCCCGAGTCGGGCGCGACCGACACGGCCAGGTCACGCAGCTCGTCGGCGAGCCCGACCGGGAACGAGGCGGGAACCGACACCGACGCGACCCCGTTGTCGGCGAGCCACGCCTTGAGCGCACGGGCCCGCCCCTCCCGGGAGCCGTACTGCTGGCGGAGCGAGCCGGCATCGTACTCCGACGGGCGTGAGACCTCGCCAGCGGCCTCTCGTCGTGCACGGGCGTACTCCAGGCTGCTCACCAGGAGCTGGAGGTCGCCCTCGGCGGTGTAGAGCGTCGTGAACGGGTCCGGGGCGGTGAATTCGGCGAGATACCGCTGGGAGGCGTCGGTCCCGCTGGCTCTGATGAGATAGCCGTCGACGTCAGCCTCGGCCAGCTGCGCGTCTAGAGCCGACAGTGAGCGTGTCATGTCCACATTCATCGACCCGCGCTCAAAGGCGTATCGCGGACGAGAGAGTGACGATAGGCTTTCGACGGCCGGGGCTGGACAGCTGGCATGCAGCTACGCTTGCGCGAGTCACGGCTGGCAGGCCGGGCTCGGGCACCGTCGTCGAAGAGCTACACGCACCGCGCAGTTCTCGCGGCCGGCTACGGGGCCGGCGGACGGGTTCGGGCGCCACTCGACAGTGCCGACACCCGGGCGACGATGGCCGCCGTCGAGGCGTTCGGGGGCAGCGTCGAGCGCGATCGGACTGGCGAGACGCTGGCCCTGGAGATCACCGGGTTCGAGGGAGCGCCGGCGGCCCCTGCCGGCGTGATCGACTGTGCCAACTCCGGAACGACGATGCGGTTGACGACCGCGGCCGCGGCGCTGAATCCCGGCTTGGCCGTGCTCACCGGCGACGAGTCGCTCCGTTCGCGGCCACAACAGCCGCTTCTCGACGGGGTTCGGGCCCTGGGGGGGCGTGCAGAGTCGACCCGAGCGAACGGACAGGCGCCGCTCGTGGTGGGCGGGCCGATCGAGGGGGGACGGGCGGTGATGCCTGGCGACGTCTCCTCTCAGTTCGTCACGGCGCTGTTGATGGCAGGCGGCGTCACCGACTCGGGGATCGAGATCACGCTGGAGACCGCGCTGAAATCCGCCCCCTACGTGGCGGTCACACGCGAGGTGCTGGAGGCCTACGGTATCGACACCGAGGAGACCGGAGACGGCTTTCGCGTTCGAGGGGGCCAGGCGTACGCCCCGGAGGGTGGGGAGTACAGCGTCCCGGGTGATTTCTCGTCGATCTCCTATCTGCTCGCGGCGGGGGCGATCGCTGCCGAGGACGGACAGACGCTCACCGTCGAGGGTGCATCCCCGTCTGCCCAGGGCGATACGAAGATCGTCGATATCCTCGACCGCATGGGTGCCACCATCGAGTGGGATCGCCAGGCGGGCGAGATACACGTCGAGCGGTCCGAGCTATCAGGTATCGAGATCAGCGTCGTCGATACCCCGGACCTGCTGCCGACGATCGCGACGCTCGGTGCGGCAGCCTCGGGGTCGACCAGGATCGTCGACTGTGAACACGTCCGGTACAAGGAGACCGACCGCGTCGCGGCGATGGCTGCGGAGCTCTCCACGCTCGGGGCGTCGGTCACGGAGCGAGAGGACACGCTGATCATCGACGGTGATGGCTCTGCGCTGGTCGGCGATGCCGTCGACGGGCGGGGCGACCACCGGCTAGTGATGGCACTGAGCATCGCCGCGCTCGTCGCCGAGGGAACGACGACGGTCGCCGGTGCCGAGCACGTCGACGTCTCGTTTCCCGCCTTCTTCGAGACGCTCGCGGCACTCGGTGCGACGGTCGAGGACGACCCCCATCGATAGCCACGGCGGGGTCCGACCGCTTCTGCTGAACGGACAATCTAAATGCTGGGGCTTCCCAGGTTGGCCATGAACGGCAACGAGTTCGGGCGGCTCTTCCGGGTGACCACCTACGGCGAGAGCCACGGGTCCGCCATGGGCTGTACAGTCTCGGGCGTGCCGGCCGGGGTCATGCTGGACAGGGCGACGATCCAGGAGGAGCTGGATCGCCGCAAGCCCGGCCAGTCGATGATAACGACCTCCCGGGGCGAGCCCGACGAGGTGCGGATCAACTCCGGGCTGGAGGATGGGTACACCACCGGCACGCCCGTCGGGATGGTGGTGCAGAACAAGGACGCGCGGTCGGGCAAGTACGAGCCGTTCGTGACGGCACCACGACCGTCTCACGGTGATTACACCTACTCGTCGAAGTTCGGCACACGGAACTGGGGCGGTGGTGGGCGCTCCTCGGCCAGAGAGACCGTCAACTGGGTCGCCGCCGGGGCCATCGCGAAGGCCGTCCTCGAGCAGTCCGAGTGGGACGTGCAGGTCAAAGCGCACGTGAACAAGATCGGCGATATCGAGGCGCCGCCGGTCAGCTTCGAGGAGATGCTCGAGCACACCGAGGACAACGAGGTTCGCTGTGGCCACCCGGAGACGGCCGCCGAGATGCGCGATGCGATCGACCAGTACCAGCGCGAGGGTGACTCGATCGGGGGGAGTATCTACTTCGAGTGCCGCGGTGTCCCCAGAGGGCTGGGCGCGCCGCGATTCGACAGCATCCCGGCCCGACTCGGGCGCCTGCTGTTTGCGATTCCGGCGACCGCCGCGGTGGAGTTCGGCGTGGGTCGCGATGCCGCATCGATGCGCGGCCTCGAACGCAACGAGAACTGGGAGTTCGATGACGGTGACAGGGATGACGTCGTCAGTGAGCCGGGCGATCCAGTCCCGGCGGGCAACGACCACGGGGGGATGCAAGGGGGGATCACGACTGGCGAGCCGATCTACGGTGAAGCGACCTGGCACGCACCGACATCGATCCCTCGAGAGCAACGGACCGTCGACTGGGAGACGGGCGAGGAAAAAGAGGTGCAGGTGGTCGGCCGCCACGACCCGGTGTTGCCGCCCCGAGCGGTGCCGGTCGTCGAGGCGGTCCTCTGGTGTTCGGTCCTCGATTTCATGATGCTGGCAGGCCGGGTCAACCCGGACCGGCTCGATGGGGCACCCGGCAAGTATCAGACGGAGTATCACCCCCGGTCGCCGGAGAACGAGCATCCGGACGTTGCGACGAGCGCGACCGCGGTCGACGATGCCGAGTGAGACGGTGGGCCGTGCTCCTGGGTGTCGCCTGACCGAGCGCTGGCGGGGGCGACCCGCCCGCAAGCCCGAGCTCGCTCGCGCCCTGACCCATTCGGTCGATCGGCCCAGCCGGGGCAGAGGTTCCGCATCACCCATGTTCTCACCCGAGTGTAGCAACGTATGACCGAACTAGCGGTTCTGGCCGACCCGCCACACCCAGGCGTCCTCGGGTCGATGGCAGATCACCCCGGGCTCTCGGCGACGGCGCGCGAACAGCTGTACGTCGCGATGTTACGAGACGTCTGTCTGGCCGCCGATAGCTCGGGCGGCACCCTGCTTGTCAACTATCGCCCGGCGACAGCGATCGAGGGTGTCGAGGACTCCGAGACGGCTCTCAGGGGGCATCTCGACGATATCGTGCCAGATGCGCGTTACGAGGTGCAGGTCGGTGAGAGCTTCGCCGGGCGCGTCGGCAACACGGTCTCTCACCTGCTCGAACAGGAGGATGTCACCAGTGTCGCCGTGTTCGAGCCATCGGCAGCCCTGGTGACCCGCCAGATCATCGATCAGGCGGCGATGAAGCTGCGCCTGAACGATATGGTTCTGGGCCATGCAGAGGACGGCCGGATCTACTTCGCGGCGTTCAGCATGCCGCTCGATTTCGAAGATGCATACGCAGCACCGGCGCTCTCGACGCTGGTCGAGCGCGGACTCGAGGCCGGAGCGAGTGTTGGATTCGCCCCGCTGCAGCCGATCATCGAGACGGCCGCCGATCTGGCGGCTGCGATGATGCTGATCGACTCGAGACGGCAGGCAGCACTGACAGTGCCAGGCAATCTCGTCGCGGCGCTCGACGAGTTACCACTCGAGGTGGGCGTGGCGACCGACGGGCAGCCCGTACTGCAAGAGTGAGCGTGCCGGCGGCCTGACGCAGCCATCGCAACCGATTTGAGACGCCCCAATGTGGGGAATGTACAGGTGGGATGGCAGAGCGGCCTATTGCGCCGGTCTTGAAAACCGGTCCCATAACGGGTTCCTGGGTTCGAATCCCAGTCCCACCGTGTTAGGCCACCACTCGAGGACCGAACGTCCCGAGCAGTTAGCACAACACATTTGCTGGCCCCCGACCGACGGGGAGCATGACAGAGTGGCCCTACGACCCTGACGGCGCCGAGGGGAGCGAAGGTATGCGCAAGTTCGGGATGGCACTGCTGGCAAAAAAGGTCGACGAGACGGAGGATTTCCCGCTCGCGGCGTCGGAGTACGTCGAACAGTTCGGTGACGACCCGATCCGCCTGGACGATCAGCGCGTGGTTGCGGTCGGTGACATCTTCGAATACGTCGGCGAGCAGACGTTCGAGGATATGGTCGAGTTCCACACGAGCGTCGGCGATGCGATGCGCGAGGGAGGCTATTGGGATATCATGCCCGAGGACATCCCGAACTGACGGGCGCGCCCGGCTCCGACCGTCGCAACGCTGCCCGGAGACCGCTCGAGCGGAGCGTCCAGAACTGAGAACGGTAACGCCCTTAAGATGTTGCGACGAGTTTCGCCCGTGACGCAATTCCAGGTCACTCTCGTCCAGATCGACAACTACGGCCCTTGGACGGTGACACCAGAACCCCGCCGCGAAGTAGATCTTCAGACGCTACAGTCACGGCTCTATGCCGATCTCTCACAGCTGATGGGTAATCGGCAGGGGTACGTGTTTTTCACCCGTTTCGACAACATGATCGCCGTGACCAACGGCATCGATACCGACACGCACGCCCGTATCCAGGAGTCGATCCGGAACCGATATCCGGTGACGGTCTCGTTCGGCATCGGCGTGGACGAAGCCCCGGCGGCTGCACTTGGCATCGCGAGCGACCACTTGCAAGACGCCGGCAGTGCTCAGGATTCGTCGCGGACGGAGATCCTCAGAGGCGAGACACTCCCCGAGGCCGCCAGAGAGGAGGACGACCTGGCTGTGGCACACTTCGACGTCATCGACGCCACGGGCAAGTACACGGACAGGCTCAACGAGTTCGACACGTTCATTCAGATCGAACAGGGGTACGCCGAGCTCATGCGATACATGCGTCGTGCCCACGATGCATTGACCTTCTTCGTCGGGGGAGACAATCTAATCGCTGCCTGTCCGGTGATGGAGAAGTCGGCCTATCGCGATGCCTGTGAACACGTCAGCGAAGCCGTCGATGTCGACCTGAAGGTCGGGGTCGGCGAGGCGAGGTCCGCACAGGTTGCCGGCATGGCAGCGAAACACGCACTCGAGGAGTGCCGCGAGGTTGGGACGACCGTCGAATTCGCGCACTGACCCGACCGACACCAGGGAGACGAGCGGTCGGGGGTGTTGCGGGCGGCCACCGGACAGCCGGCGCCGGTGCGGGCCCACCCGGTGACTCCAGGGGGTAGGGATTGCCTCTGGCGGAGAAACATCGAAACGGCCCCGTCCGCCCCGGCGACGACAAACCCAATCGATTACGTTTATACCAGTCCGGCTGGTTTCTTCGGCGGTATGCGAGAGAAAATTACACGACGCAACGCCCTGAAAGGGGTTGCAACGGCAGGTGCGGTGGGACTCGCCGGCTGTCTGGGCGGCGGTGGCTCGGGCGGGTCCAGCGGGCGAACGGTTACCCATGGGATACTGATGCCGGAGACCGGCGACCTGGCATCGGTCGGGCGACCGATCAGAGACGGAGCGGACCTCCCGATCCTACAGCTGCAGGATGCAGTGTCCGGAGTCAGCTTCGAGTCTCAGATCGGAGACACACAGACCGATCCGCAGGCAGGCATCTCGGCCGCGGAGAACCTGGTCAACGCCGGATTCCCGGCGATCACCGGCCCCGCCTCCTCGGGTGTCAACGTGCAGGTCTCACGGCAGGTGCTCATCCCGAACGAGGTCGTCGGTGTCTCGCCGTCGTCAACATCGCCGACGGTGACGGGACTGGACGACAATGGCTACATCTTCCGAACGCCGCCATCGGATGCGTTACAGGGTAGTGTGATGGCTCAGGTGGGAACTGATGACGTCGGAGCGACCGACGCAGCGGTGATGTACGTCAACAACGACTACGGGCAGGCGCTTTCGGACAGCTTCACAGGCTCGTTCGAGGGGTCGGTCGCGGCCACGGTCGCGTTCGAGAAAGAGCAGTCGTCCTACACCTCACGACTCGAAGAGGCCCTGGCCGACAGTCCGGACATGTTGGTCGTCATCGGCTACCCAGCATCCGGCATTCAGATCTTCCGTGATTACTACGCTGACTTCGATACCGGTGTGCAGATCGTCGTCACGGACGGTCTCAGAGACGCGACGCTCCCCGGCGAGGTCGGGAGTGACATGAGCAACGTCATCGGGACGGCCCCCTCGGCGGCTGGCCCTGGCAAGGAGTTCTTCGAGACGAGCTTCGCCGACCAGTTCGGCAGCGAGGCCGGCGTCTTCACGTCACAGGCGTACGATGCGACCGCTGTCAGCCTGCTAGCGAACGTCGCCGCAGGCGAGAACGTCGGCTCCGCAGTGCGTGACAACATGGACGCCGTCGCCAACCCCGATGGTGAGGCCTTCGGCCCAGAGACGTTGGCAGAGGCCGTTGAGGCCGTGCTGGCCGGCGACGCCATCAACTACGGTGGCGCATCGTCCTCCGTCGACTTCGATGAGAACGGTGACATGCAAGCTGTCACCTACGAGATCTTCGAGTTCACCGCTGACGGTGTCTCGACGCAGTCAACGATCGACTTCGGCAACTGAGGTCGGCAGGCCACACCGGCGTCTGCAACATTCCTTCATTTTCATCTCCGACCACCGAGCGGTACGCACAGGTGTAGCCACGGCCGAGGGGGTGATCAGCGTGATCGAGGCGAAACCCCAGCGCGTCGGCGCGAGCACGAACCAGGCACCGTCAGGACGCCTGGCAGTAGTCGATACACGCCGAACGCCAGGTCGAGGCTAGAAGAATCGAGGCCTGCATGAGCCCAACGCACCTCGATACCACATGGGTGTTCCCGTCTTCCTGACGGGAGTCGGGGCGATGCACCCACGGCCCACAGCAGCGACCAGTGGGCTCGGTCAACCCGCCTTCGGGGACGGTCGGCATTCTCTCGCGCGATGGAGTCCTGGTCCATCAGTGCGGGGAGACTCAACCGCCGAGAAAATCGCGCCGCACCTTTGGGTCACCCAACAGCGCGTCGCCCGTGTCCTCGTATCGGTTCTGTCCGTCGACCAGGACGTAGCCACGATCACAGCGTCTAAGCGCCTGTTTAGCGTTCTGTTCGACCATCAGAATCCCCGTGCCGGCATCGTTGATCCGATCGATGCGATCGAACATCTCCGCGACGAGGTCCGGAGCGAGCCCTGCAGAGGGCTCGTCGAGCAACAGCAGATCCGGGTCGAGCATCAGCGCCCGGCCCATCGCGAGCATCTGTCGCTGTCCACCAGAGAGAGTGCCTGCTTGCTGTGTCGCCCGCTCTTCGAGGATCGGAAACCGGTCGTAGATACGTTCCATGGCAGCGACCGGAAACTCCTCGCGGATGTACGCGCCCATCTCGAGATTCTCTCGGACGCTCAACCCTGCGAACACGTTGGCATTCTGCGGCACGTACCCCAACCCGTAGTGGATGATCTCCTCTGGGTCCTTCCCGGAGATGGTCTCCTCGCGGAAACGAACGCTCCCTCCCATCTGATTCGTCAGCCCGAAGACAGACTTCATCACCGTCGATTTCCCCGCGCCGTTGGGACCGACGATGGTGACGTACTCCCCCTCCCTCACCGACATGTCGACGTCAGTGATGATCTGCAGGTCCTCGTAACCCGCATCGAGTGACTGGACCCGCAGCAGCTCGCCGGGCTGCTCGTCGGTCTGCGAGCCGCTCTCACTCATCGCTATCACCCAGGTAGGCATCGATGACCCGCTCGTTCTCGCGGATCGTCGCGGGCTCTCCCTCTGCGAGAATCTTGCCCTGGTGCATCACGATCACCTGCTCGCAGTTGTTCATGATGACGTCCATATCGTGTTCGACCAGCAGGAAGGTGTAGCCCTCCCCACGGAGCTGTTGGATCCGGTCGAGAATCTTCTCCTCGAGCGTGGGATTGACACCCGCGAGCGGCTCGTCGAGCAGGACCATCTCCGGGTCGGTCATGAGTGCCCGAGCCATCTCCAGCAGTTTTCGCTGGCCGCCAGAGAGGTTTCCTGCGTACTCACCCGCGAGATGGTCGATCTCGAACAGCTCCAGCATCTCCCAGACCCGGTCGCGTAGCTCCGCTTCCTGGGCCATCACCCCCTTTCGCAGGCCCGGCAACACCGACCGCAACAGCGATTCACCGAGCTGGCCGGACGGAGCCAACATCATGTTCTCTAGGACGGTCATCTCCTCGAGCTCCCTGGCGATCTGGAACGTTCGCACCAGCCCTTTGGTCGCGATTTGACTCGGCTCGAACCCGGTGATCGGCTCGCCGTTGAAGTATATCTCTCCGGCCGTCGGTGTGTGGACCCCCGCGATGCAGTTGAACGTCGTCGACTTGCCGGCCCCATTCGGGCCGATGAGCCCCGTGAGTGAGCCTTCGCTGATCCGAAAGGAGACGTCGGCGACCGCGGTGATCCCGCCGAACGTCTTACTGAGCCCCTCGACACGCAGTGGGAAACCACCGTCTGCACCGACGGTGGGCTCACCGGAGGTATCCACCGGTGGCTCGAGGGGCTCGGCCGACGGGGGCGGCTCACTCACCGTCCTCACCCTGTCGGTCCGGGCGCGAGGCCGTATCGGGCGCCCCACCATCCGCACGCATCCCAGCGTCCCTGTCGAGAAGGTCGATCGCCGCGGCTGACTCCGTGCGATGGCCCAACAGGCCCTGAGGACGATTCTGCATCAGATAGACCAACACGATACCGATCAGCATGAATCGGATGGCCGAGATGTTCTGTAGTGCATACGCGCCGAACGCCCCAACCCCGTCCAGCGCTGCAACGAAATTGCGCGGGGCGACCCCGCCAGGGGAGAAGTTCTGACTGACGAACTGGGGGAAGTAGAACAGGACCGAAGAGAATACCATCCCACCAAGGATGCTGCCGGTGTTAGACCCAGCGCCACCGATGATCAGTGCGACGAATACGAAGAACGTGATGTTGGGGCGGAAGGATAGATCGTTCACGAACCCGGACCGCCCCAGCCAGAGATAGCCGGCCAACCCCATCAGCGCACAGCCCACCGCGAACACGATCAGTTTGAACCGACGGGTGTCTTTCCCCAGTGAGGAAGCGACCAGCTCGTCCTCGCGGATGGCCTTGAGCACGCGGCCGAACGGGGAGTTGCCGACCCGGACCAGGAACACCCAGAACGCGGCTGCGGACGCGATCAGCAGGAACATGTAGACGACCCCCTCGATCACCGGCCGGGCAACACCGACGGCCGCCCCGACATCGTAGACGGCGCCGCCACCGGGTACCGTCTCCAGCGCCCAACTTCCGAACCTGTTCGGTGCCGGATAGCTGATCCCGCGGCCGCCGCCGGTCCCGACGGTCGTCCCCAGCAGGGTGAACTCCGCGAGTGGCCGCGATTTGATGCCGAGTCTGATGATCTCAGAGAGCGCGACCGTGACGATCGCTAGATAGTCCGCGCGCAGCCGCAGGGCGGGAAGCGCCGTCAGCACGCCGAGGAGAGCTGCTGCCAGCATCCCACCGATGACGGCGACCCCCAGTGGAAGCCCCAGCCCGAATCCGGGCTCCGTCGAGGGGGCTGCAGAGAGTATCGCGGTCGTGTACGTCCCGACGGCCATGAACCCGGCCACGCCGATGTTGAACAGCCCCGTGTACCCCCAGTGGAGGTTCAGCGCCAGCACCAACATCCCATAGCCTGCCGCGTACACCGTCGCGGCACGGAGGGTGTTAACCACCCCACCGGCGTCGAACCCGGCAAGCAACCCGACGAGTATCAACAGCAGGTAGATGCCACCCATGGTGCCGGCGATCATTCGACCGTCGTGACCCGCGAAGACCGAGGTGAGGGTGGCTCGCAGCCGGCCGACCCCCGGGAGACTGCTATCGGCGCTGCTCACGCCGTCGTCACCCCGCCGAACAGCCCGTCCGGCCTGACGATGAGGACGAGAATCAACACGGCGAATGCTGCCGCCTTGGTGAGCGAGCTGGGCAGCCAGATGATCGCCATCGAATCGACGAGTCCAATGATGATGCCGCCGGCCATCGCCCCGTAGATCGACCCGATTCCGCCCAGAATGACCGCGCTGAATATGAACAGTAGCAACAGCCAGCCGAAGGTGAACGACATCGTTCCTCGCTCGAGCACGATCAGGAACCCCGCGATGCCGGTCAGCGCACCGCCGACGATCCAGGTCGCACGGATCACCCGCTCGGTCGGGATGCCAGTCACTCTGGCCAGTGGCTTGTTGTCGGCCATCGCTCGCATCGCGGTACCGAGCTTGGTGCGCTGTAACAGGAGGTGGACACCGAGCATGAGCCCCGAGGCGGCAATGGCCAATGCCACACCGTGGAGAGTCAGGCTGACCAGCACCTCACTCCCCGTGCCCCCGGCTCCGACGGGGAGGAAAAACGGCAACTCCCCCGCCCCTGCCAGCTCACCGACTCGCTGTCCCGGCCGAATCAGACCGATGCCGGTGACTCCCTCCAGGCGGAACAGGCCGAGCTTGGAGACCGGCGCAGTCACGCCTCTGACGTCGGTGCCGTAGACGAACGCGATCAGATATCGAAGGCCGAGCGCCACGCCAATCGAGGCGATCAGCAACGAGATACCATCTGCAGATCGCATCGGTCGATAGACCACCCGGTCTAGCGCCAGCGAGAGTGCCGCCCCACTGGCACCTGCCGTCAGTGCGCCGATGACCACGACACCGAAGGCACTCAGGACGGAGATGCTCGGCGACCCTCCCAGCAGGAACAGACTCCCCACTCCTGCGGTCCCCAGTCCACCCAGCACGTAGGCGGTCGACCAGCCGGCAAACGCCCCGACGGTCACGGTGTCACCGTGGGCGAAGTTGGCGAAGTTCAGGATGCTGTAGGTCATCGAGAGGCCGATCCCCGCCAGCCCGTAGGCCAGGCCGACGACGAGCCCCTCCAGAAAGACGCTCGCGAGGAAGGGGAATCCCAGCGCTCCGCCAACCAGCTGTCCGAGCAGGTCCACGCCGAGTAACACGACCAGCAGTGTCACTAGAAGGACGTCTATCCGTCCGCGAACGATCGACCGGCCCCGGGTGAGTTGCTCGGCGACACCCATCTCTCTATTTCACTGTTACATCCTAGAGCGCTCGGTAAATAATCCGTCGTTTGGTGGGGGTTCG
>ERZ1034517.37-NODE-37-length-39868-cov-6.624620_pt1 | contig 39868 bp, 29 predicted proteins | sample MGYA00520599_ERZ1034517 | MGnify/ENA primary metagenome ERZ1034517 (study PRJEB33760, sample SAMEA4777701) | hypersaline lake metagenome | biome: hypersaline environment; feature: brines | place: Spain | collected 2012-08 | depth 0 m ...
CCGCCTACGCCGCCGCGACCGCGGTCTCGACCACGTCCTCGACGTCGGCGACGAGCTCGTCTACGTCGTCGCTCTCGGCGTACACCCGGACGTACGGCTCCGTGCCCGACGGGCGCACGAGCGTCCACGAGGCGTCGTCGAACTCCAGCCTGACGCCGTGGTCGGTGTCGACCGCGGCCGCGGGGAACGCCTGCGGCAGCGCCGTCTCCAGCCGGTCCATCACCGACTCCTTCGCGTCGTCCGGGCAGCCGACGCTCACCTTCCGGTAGGGGCGCTCCGTGACCGGGGCGCGGAGCGCCGCCAGCCCCTCGTCGGCGACGAGGCGGGCGATCACCGCGGCGGAGGCGACGCCGTCGATCCACCCGCCGGAGGCGACGTGGATGTGCTTCCACGGCTCGGCCGCGAAGACGACGCGGGTGTCGGCGGCGCCCTCCGCGCGCACCGCGGCGATCCCCTCGTGGAGCGCGCCGAGCCGCACGCGCTCGACGCGGCCGCCCGCCTCGCGGACGCGCTCGTCGATCCGCCCGGAGGCGTTCGGCGTCGTCACGACGACCGGGTCCCCGGCGTCGCTCGCGCGAGTGTACCGCTCCGCGAGGACCGCGAGGACCGTGTCCTCGTGGACGACCTCGCCGTCGGCGTCGACGATCACAATCCGGTCGGCGTCCCCGTCGTGACCGATCCCGAAGGCGAACCCCTCGGTCTCGTCCGCGTCGGCGTCCGCTCCCGCTCCGCTCCCCCCGTCTGCCGGGCGCCCGGGACTCTCGACGCCCTCGTTGGCGTCCGCGACGAACGCGCGCAGATCGGCGAGCGTCTCCGGCGTGGGCTTGCTCCCGCGGCCCGGGAAGTGGCCGTCGACGTTGCCGTTGAGCGTGACGACGTCCGCGCCGAGCTCGCGGAGGACGGTCGGCGTCGCGGGCGCGCTCATCCCGTTGCCGCAGTCGACGGCGACGCGGAGCCCGTCGAGGTCCGCGCCGAAGCCGGCGGCGTACTCGCGCACGTGTTCGAGGTAGTCGCCGAGCGGGTCGACCCGGGTCGCCGCGGTCCACTCGTCCCACGGGGCCACCGGCGCCTCGTCGGCGACCCGCGACTCGACGGCGCGCTCCAAGTCGCGGTCGAACTCGACGCCGTCGCGGAACAGCTTGATCCCGTTGTCGGTCGGGGGGTTGTGCGAGGCCGTCAGCATCACGCCGTGACGGCCGCGCGAGGCGTGCGCCAGCGCCGGCGTCGGGAGCGGTCCCGCGCGTCGGACGGCGACGCCGCCGGCGGAGAGGCCGGCCTCCATCGCGGCCGCGAGCGCCGGGCCGGTCACTCGCCCGTCGCGGGCGAGCACGACGGTGGGGTCGGGGGTCGACTCGTCGGCTCGGTCCCGGATCGCCGCGCCGACGGCTCGCCCGACGGCGAGCGCGAGCGACGGCGTGACGCGGTCCTCGACGCCGCCGCGGATGCCGGCGGTTCCGAACAGGTCCATGTCGCCCACGTCGGCGCGCGGGAGTTAGTAGGCGTCGGTTGCGGGCGGGCCGTTTAACAGGGAGCGCGTCGCACCACCGACCGATGACCGACCGCGTTCGCGCGCACGTGTTCGTCTCGGGCCGCGTTCAGGGCGTCTACTACCGGGCGACGACCCGCGACACGGCCCGCGAGACGGGCGTCGACGGCTGGGTACGGAACCTCGACGACGGCCGGGTCGAGGCCGTCTTCGAGGGCCCAGAGGGAGACGTCCGCGACATGGTCGAGTGGTGCGAGACCGGAAGCCGGGCCGCCGAGGTCGACGACGTCGACGCCGAGTACGGAGAACCGGAGGGCGAGGACGGGTTCGAGGTGAGGTGGTGAGCGAGCGCCCGCCCCGGTCGTCTCAGTCGTCGCCCGTCAGCGCGGCGGCGTCGCCGGGGCGTTCCCGCACGCCGAGCTCCTCTAGCGCACGCAACACCACGATCGCCTCCACGACGTCGCGCTCCTCGGTGTAGGGGTCGTCGACCGCGTCGAGGGTCGCCTCGGCCTCGTCCGCCAGGCGCGCCTCCAGTTCCGTCTGGTCCGTCTCGGCCTTCGTCGCCGACAGCAGCGCCTCATGGTCCTCGCGGAGGTCTAGGGAGACGTGCGCCGCGTTACACCGCGAGAGCGGGTGCGCGTCCATCTCGATGGCGAGGTCGCTCACGAGGTCCCAGTCGTCGGCGCAGAAGCGGAGCGTGACCGTGCCGACGACGTCGCGCCACGCGATGGGCCCGCCGTTCTCCATGAGCCGGAGCGCCCGCGGCGGCACTGCGATCCGGGTGTGGGTGTCGTCCCGGCCGCACAGGCAACAGGGGGTGTTCTTCAGTCCGGCGTACACAGCGCTCCGTACGCGCCGGAGAAGGGTGTGCGTTTCGGCGGGCAAGCACCTTTCGCCCGCGCCGGGAGCGCCGTCGCCGAATCGAGGTCACACAAAACACATACGCCGTCGGAGGGTCGGAAGAGGTGATGAATCGCCCGTCACCCGAACTCCTCGCGGCCCTCTGTCTGTTCGTCGTCGGAGTCGGGGTCGTCGCCGGCGCCGTCGCGGGCGCGACGGACCCGGCCCCGGTTACGTACTCGGTGGATCGAACGGACAGCGAAGTCCACCGCTACGCGGACCTCTCCGGGGCGGCGCGGGACGTCGTCGACGCCGGCTCTGATCGCGGTGAAGCCTCCGTCAAGGCTGCCGGCGATCGCGACGAGGTCGCCGTCGACGACCTCCCGTCCGAGTTCCGGTCGGGGGCTTGGAACTTCGTCAGGGACGACGGCGAACTGGCGTGTTTCTTCCCGACGGACGACGCCGACTCCGGAGACGTCAGCGTCGCGTTCGTCGACTGCGAGGGGTTCGCCTTCGAATACGATGACCTCTCCGAACGGGGACAGCGCTTCTTCACGGTGGCGGCGGACTCCGACGACGGCGGCGTCTCGATCTCGAAGCCGGTTCCCTCGGGGCTGGACGTCGCTCCGGGAGACACCGGGATCGACATCGAGGAGGCTCCCGAGGAGGGGGGCCTGTACTACGTGTTCGCGGACGAGCGCGTCTACGAGTTCACGCTCTACGGACCGGGCCCGCTCGGCGGGTTCGGCGCGCTCATCTATGCCGCCTTCGTGACCGCTCTCGGCCTCGCCCTCATCGCCGGCAGCGCCTACGGCTATCGGGTCTCGGCGGTCCACGCGCCCGCGGCCGCCGCGGTCGGTGGGTGCGTGTACCTCGTACAGCCGGCCGTCGAGGCCGCCGGGCTGTTGCGATGGTCGATACGGCTCGACGGGTACAGCCCGTGGGGGATCCCGCTCGTGATCGCTCTCGCCGTGGGCGGGGCGGCGTACGTTATCCCGGACCTGTACGCGTTCGCGCGAAAGTACGTGTGAGAGCGACGCAGCGGCTGCGCGACGCGGCGGCACGATTTACAAACCGATGAGCCTGCCAGCGCCGCTCATCGATTTGTGAGGCGGTGGCGCGTGCCTCCGAGCGTCCAACGGACGCGAGGAGCACGCGCGAGGGAGTCGGCGGGCCGGAGCGAAGCGGAGGCCGGCCGACGAGGCTGGGGAGGTGTGAGGCTGCGGTGCCGTACGGGGCGGGACTCAAAGGGGCGGTCGCGAGGGCGGCGCAGGCGACGTAAGCACCGCAGGGAGCGAGCAGCGCGAGCGACCGAGGAGCGCAGCGAGCGTGCGCCGCCCTCGCGACTGGGGCTTTAGAGGCCTACATCGACGATTCGCTGTTAGTAGTTTATAAACAAACAGCCCGGGAACGGATGTCTATTTATAAACGAAATCCAATCCTGCTAACACACGCTTACGCGTCGCACTCGGCGAGCCACTCGTGGGCCCACGAGTCGATCTCCTCGAAGACGGGGGCGAGCGACTCGCCCTTGGCGGTCAGGCTGTAGTACGTCGCCACCGGCGAGTCCTCCTCCAGTCGCCGGTCGACGAACCCGGTCTCTTGGAGGTCGTCGAGGACGCGCGAGAGCGTGCGGGCGTTCGCGTCGGTCTCGCGTTTAAGTTCGTTGAACCGCGACTCGCCGTTCAACAGCTCGTGGAGGACGACGAGCCGCCACTGCGACCCGATCTGCTCGATCGAGTCGACGACCGGGCAGGGCGTGTCGGGCGTCGTCGCCGCCGCCGTCGCGTCCGTCTCCGTCGCCTCGCCAGCCGCTTCAGCCCCCGAATCCGCCGTCTCCGCCGACTCCGCCGCGGAAAGGTCCTGTGATGACATCGGTGTTACCTACTAACTCTATTGTCCGGGAAGCGATAAATGGGTTACGCCCGTATAGCAGGTTACACGATGTTAGCTGAATTCGCGACGCTACCGCTCCAGTTCGACACCCCACTCGCGGGCGAACTCTTCCTGCTCGGCCGGATCCTGTTCGGCGCGACGCTCGCGTTCATGGGCCTCAACCACTTCACCGACCTCGAGACGATGGCCGGCTACGCCGAGTTCAAGGGCCTCCCCGCGCCGAAGTTCTCGGTGATCGCCTCCGGGGCCGTCCTCGCCCTCGGCGGCCTCGCCGTCGCCGCGGGCGCGTTCCCGGTCCTCGCCGCGGGCTCGCTCGCCTTCTTCCTCATCGTCTCGGCCGTGACGATGCACGACTTCTGGTCGATGGACGACCCAGAGGAGAAGCAGAACGAGATGACGAGCTTCCTGAAGAACGTCTACGGCGCCGGCGCCGCGCTCGCGCTGCTCGCGGTCGGCGGCACCGCGTGGCCGTACGCGGTCGGGCTGGGCCTGTTCTGAGCCGCGGCCGAAGCTGCTGACCGTCCCGATCCTCGGCCGAGCCGATTGACCGTATCGAACGACCGAACCGCCCGAACGACCCGTTCCGCGACCGCCGCGCCTTGTTCCCGGCCACCGACACGACGGCCCCGGAGTCGCCAGTACGACTAACTGCCCTCCCGACGACCGATCACACGCACCATGACCGACGCGCCGCCGACGACGGGGCTCCACCACGTCACGAACATCTGTACCGACATGGACGAGACCCAGTCGTTCTACGAGGACGTGCTCGGCTGGCACACGGTCAAGCGGACGCAGAACTACGACGACCCCGGGACGCCGCACTACTACTTCTCGTCGACCCCGGAGGGCGAGCCCGGGACCACGGTCACCTACTTCGAGTACCCCCGCTCGCAGGGGACGCCCGGCCCCGGCGCGAGCCACCATTTCGCGTTCGGCGTCGAGGACGAGGCGACGCTCCGCGAGTGGAAGGAGCACCTCGAGGGCCACGACGTCCGGGTCTCCGAGGTGAAAGATCGGACCTACTTCAAGAGCGTCTACTTCTCGGACCCCGACGGGCTCGTCTTCGAGCTCGCGACGCGGGGGCCGGGGTTCACCCGCGACGAGGCGGAGCCGGGCAGCGCGGTCATCGACCCGTTCGAGGGCGGTCACGAGGAGTGAGACGGGCGGGCGACGACGCGCGCTCGACGGGCTGGGTGGGACGACTGCGCGCGCTCGGCGTGCTCAGCCGGCCCCGTCGCCCGACTCACTCGGCTCCTTCGACGAGCGCCGCGAATCGGTCGAGCGCCCGCCGACAGACGGGGACGTACGGGGCCGCGACCAGCGGGACCTCGATAGCCGCTCGACACCGACCCGACTCTCCCGGGTAGCGGTCGATGCGATGGCCCGTCGCGGGCACCCCGGCGACTCGCCAGTCCCAGCGGAGCCGCGTCGCGGCCGTCACGCGGAAGGGGACCCAGCGGCACGCGACCCGGACGCGCCCCGTCGTCCCGGTCTCGACGTACCGGTCGGTGCTCTCGACGCCCCGAACGGACGGGCTCCACTCCGGCCACCGCTGCGTGTCGCGGAGCGCCGTCGCCGTCCGCTCCGCCGGGGCGTCGACGTCGCGACCGACCGCGAGCGTCGCCCCCTCGCGGACCACCGCGGTTCGGGCGTCGCGCTCGGCTGTGGTGTCCACGCAGCGTCGTCCGACGCCGGCGACCCTCATCGCTGCGGTCCGCGAGAATCTCCGCACGTTCGTGCGGTTCGATGCGGTCCGAGCCCGCCTAATTGGCAGTTCGTCCATCGACCGAGGAGGCCCCTCGCGAGAGAATATTAATACCTTATATGGTATCAGGTCTCATTATCTCTTTCCACGAAGGGTTAATACGGGGGTCCGGGCTACCAGCTGTCAATATGGCAAGCGATCGCGATACCATGAAAGACGTCTCGCACACCGCACCGAACGACACCTCCGCCGACGCCGTCTGGGAACGAGGACGAGGACCGGTCGAGGAGGAGGAAGAAGAGGAGTAACGCGGGCCGACCGTCTTCTCTCGCCGGGCGACTCCCCGGCACCGCTCGCCGCCGACCGGTGAGCGGCGCAGATGCGCCGCACCTGCCGGACCCCTCCGACACCCTCTTTGGGGTTCTCTCTCGACACGCGACATGGTCGGAGTCGCACTCGGCGCGGTCGGCGTGGCGGCGGTGATCGTATTACTGGGGTTCAGCGCGTTCTTCTCCAGCTCCGAGACCGCGATCTTCTCGCTGCCCGCCGAGTGGTTCGAGCGGCAGGCCGACGCGGGCGACCCGCGGGGAGCCGTCCTGAAAGGGCTCCACGACGACCCGCACCGCCTCCTCGTGACCCTGCTCGTCGGGAACAACGTCGTCAACATCGCCATCTCGAGCGTCGTGACCGTCCTGATCGCGAGCTACCTCCCCGCCGGGCCCGCGATCGTGGTAACGACCCTCTGTACGAGCGTCCTCGTCCTCGTCTTCGGCGAGATCGTCCCGAAGGCGTTCGGCCTCGGCAACGCGGAGACGTGGTCGCTGCGCGTCGCGTCGCCGGTCCGGCTCGTCGAACGCGTCCTCTCGCCGCTCATCACGCTGTTCGACGGGGTGACGCGCCGGATGAACGCGTACATCAGCGGCGACGGGAGCATCGAGAAGCCGTACACGGAGTGACGAGTCTTCCGACGGGGACGGACATCCAGGCGATCGTCGCCCGCGGCGTTCTCTCGGTCGCTCGTGCGGCTCGCAGTCCCCCGCCCTCGCCGCGTTCTCGGGGCCGATAACCGCGGGCGTGGGTTTAACCCGCGAGCCGGCGGAAGCGCAGGCATGATCGAGGTGTCGGGGCTGCGGAAGACCTACGGCGACTTCGCGGCCGTGGTCGACAGCGACTTCGCCGTCGACGACGGCGAGGTGTTCGGGATCGTCGGTCCGAACGGGGCCGGAAAGACGACGACGCTCAAGGTGATCGCCGGCCTCGTCGAGCCGACCGACGGCGAGGTGACCGTCGCCGGGTTCGACGCCTCGGACCCCGAGATGCGCCGGCACCTCGGGTTCCTGCCGGAGGAGTCGCCGCTGTACGAGGAGATGACCGCGCTGTCGTACCTCCGCTTCTTCGCCGACCTCTACGACGTGCCCCGGGAGGTGGCCGACGAGCGGATCGAGGCCGCGCTCGACCGGCTCGAACTCGACCATCGCGAGCGCCGCCTCGGCGACGTCTCGAAGGGCATGAAACGCAAGGTCGCCATCGCGCGCTCGCTGGTCAACGACCCGGACGTGCTGGTGTACGACGAGCCCGCGTCCGGGCTCGACCCGGTGACGACCAACTCCGTGCTGGCGTTCACCCGCGAGCTCCGCGAGACCGGGAAGACGGTCGTCTTCTCCGCGCATAACCTCTACCACGTGGAGTCGGTCTGCGACCGCGTCGTGGTGATGAACGAGGGCCGGATCGTCGCCCGCGGCAGCGTCGACGGGATCCGCGAGCGACACGGCGAGACGACCTACCGCGTGTTCACGGACGTCGAACCGACCGCGACGCCCGCGCTCGCCGACCTCGACGCGGCGACGGCGGAGGTCGGCGACCGCTACCGGACGACCGTCCCGGACATGGACGCGGTCGCGGCGGTCCGCGAGGCGGTCGCCGACGCGGGCGGCGAGGTCGTCGACATCCGGAGCCGCGAGCCGAGCCTCGAAGACGTGTTCCTCGACATCGTCGGGCGACCGATGCCAGGGAGATTCACCGGCGACATCGGTGACGACGCCGACGGAGACGAGGACGACGGAGCGGACCGGGAAAGCGACGGCGGCGGAGACGGCGACGAGGGGGCGGAGGCCGCGGCCGCGACGGCGACGGAGGCGACCGAGTGACCGATCGGCTGCGCCGCCTCGGTCGCCGGATCGCCGTCGCCGCCCGTCGAGTGCTCCGCGTCGCGAAGTGGGAGTCCGCCCGGGCGTCCGGCGGCGTCGACCGGAAGACCCTCGCCGCGGGGGTCGCCCTGCTCCTCGTCGCCGGGGGGGTCGTCGGCGTCGGCGTGGCGACCGGCGTCGCCGGCCTCGACGTCGACCGCGACGTCTACCGCGTCGGCGTCGACCCCGGCTCGCCGTACGCGGACGCGATCGAGGCGGAGCCGTCGCTGCGCGCGGTCTCGGCCGGCCGGGCGTCGCTCGGCGACACCGCAGACGCGGTCGTGGTGACGGTGGTGCGACCCGGATCCGAAGACGGGGGCGCGATCGATCCCGGGGACGTCGAGTCAGTCGTCGTCCGCGTGACCGACACCCAGAAGGGCGAGGCCGCGGCCGCGTCGGTCCGCGAGGCGGTCGAGGCGCACAACGAGCGCCTGATGCGCGCCGAACCGAACCGGACGGCCGCGTTCCCGGTCACCGTCACGCTCCGGTACGTCGGTCGGACGACCGGGTTCGACGAGGGGACGACGCTCGGCGGCGACGGCGACCAGACGAGCGACTCCGACGGGTCGACCGGCGGCGGGTCCGACGGCGGCGACGGCGGAAGCGACGGGGAGGGCGGAAGCGACGGTGACGGCAGCACGACGGACGGAGTCGGCTCCGTGGGCGGCAGCGATGGATCGGACGGCGACGGCGGCTTCGCGGTGCCCTCCATCGGCGGTGCGGCGTTCGGCGCCGACACGGTCGGATCGCCGGGCTCGATCACGCCGCCGTTCCCGTTCACCTCGCTGCTCCTCGCCTTCGTCTTCCTCGTGCCGATGAACTTCCTGATCCAGGCGTACGGCTCCTCGATCCTCGACGAACGGACGAACCGCCGGGGGGAGCCGCTACTCGTCACGCCGCTGTCGCCGGCGGAGATCGTCGCCGGCAAGACGCTGCCGTACGCCGCGGCCGCGGCGGTCGTCACGACGCTCATCGCGCTCGCGGTCGGGGGCGGGGCGCTGTCGGTGATAGCGGTGGCACCGGTCGCCGCGACCTTCCTCGGCGCGACGTTCGTCGGCGCGATGTTCGCGCGGTCGTTCAAGGAGCTCACCTTCGTCACGGTCGGGGTGAGCGTCCTGCTGACGACGTACGCGTTCGTGCCGGCCATCTTCACGAACGTGACGCCGGTCGCGCTCGTCTCGCCGCTGACGCTCGTCGTCTTCGACCTCCAGGGCGAGGCCGTCTCGGCCGGCGAGGTGCTCTTCTCGACCGCGCCGATGGCGGTCGGCGCGGCGCTGCTGTTCGGCCTCGGGCTCGGCGTCTACCGCGAGGAGGACATGTTCTCGCAGAAGCCGGTGACGCGGAAGTTCCTCGACGCGCTCGCGGTCCGCCTCTCCCCGGTCCCGACCGGCGGCGCGCCCCTCGACCGCCGGCGGCTCCGCGCGCTCGGAGGCGTGGCGTTCCTCACCGCCTGTACGATCCCGTTCGTGTTCGTCGCGGAGCTGCTCGCCGTCGCGGTGCTGTTCGCGCTGCCGGTGACCGTGTCGATCCCGGTGCTGCTCGTCACCATCGCCTTCATCGAGGAGGTCGCCAAGAGCGTCGGCCTCTACGCCGGCTTCGAGCGCGGCGTCTTCGAACGGCTCGACGGCGTCGCGGCCGGCGACGGCGACGGGACCCTCCGCGTCGCACTCGCGGTCGGGCTCGCCTCGGGGACGGGGTTCTTCCTCGCGGAGAAGGCCACCGCGGTCGTCCAGGCGGTCGGGCTCACCGACCTCTTCCTCGGCCGGGCCGCCTTCGGCGACGTGGCCGGCCTCTCCGGGCTGCCGCCGCTCGCGCTGGCCGCGCTGTTCTTCGCGCCGCTGGCCCTCCACGCGGTCACCACCGGCCTCGCGAGCGTCGGCGCGAGTCGCGGGCGGACCGCCTACGCGCTGGCCCTGACGCTGGCGACGCTCGGGCACGCCGCCTACAACGCGGGGGTGGTGAGCCTTGGATAGCCGCCTGACGATCGCCGGGCGGGAGCTCGCCGGGCTGCGCGCCGAGAAGACGATCCTGCTGGCGATCGGGATCCAGCTGTTCATCGCGATGTTCTCGTCGTTCCTCGTCGTCGGGCTCGTCTCGATGTACGACCCCGGCGCACTCGACGGCGCGCAGGTCGAGGTCGCGGCCGCGGGCGACGCGGTCGACGACTTGGAGCGCGCCGCCAGCGAGGTCCCGGGCGCGTCGGTCACAGCGTACCCCGACGCGGACGCGGCCCGGGGCGCCTTCGAGCGGAACGCGGCCGACGCGGTGGTGGTCACGACTCGCCGGGAGTCGGGCCGGGTGTCGGCGGTCGTCACCGCCCCCGACGCCACCGTGGAGACGACGGTGATCGTCGTACAGCTGCGCGAACTCCTGCGGACCTACGAGCTGAACGAGCGGGACGCGCGCGCCCCGTTCCTCGAAGATTCGCCGCTGCCGCTGCCGGAGCGGAGCGACACCAGCCCGTACTTCACGTTCACCTACACCGTGTTGATCCCGCTCCTCGTCTTCCTCCCGGTGTTCATCTCCGGGTCGCTCGTCGTCGACTCGATCACCGAGGAGATCGATCAGGGGACCATGGAGCTGCTCCGCGTCGCGCCGGTCACGCTGGCCGAGATCGTCGACGGCAAGGCTGCCGCGGCGATCGGGATCGCCCCCGGGCAGGCGCTGATCTGGCTCCTCCTCCTGGAGGCGAACGGCACGTCGGTCGCGAACGTCGGCCCGATCCTCGCGCTGATGACAGCGCTGACGGCGCTGGTCGTCGCCGTCGCGGTCGGTATCTCGGCGGTCGCGCCCGACCGGCGGGCGGCCCAACTGCTCTACTCGGTCGCGGTCCTCGTGCTGTTCGGCGGCGCGACGGCGATGGCCGGCGGGCCCGCGAACGCGGTGGCGCGGCTCGCGATCGACAGCGCCGACGCGGCGACGGGCGTCCTCGTGGTCGCCTACGCCGTGATCGCCGGGGCCGCGTACCTCGGCGTCCGTCGCGTCGTCGCCGCTGAGGGACTGGGTCGCTGAGGGATCGAGTGCGGTTCGGTCGGCGAGCCGGGTCAGTCGACGAACCGGTCGCCGATCCGCTTCGCGGTCGGGAGCCGCCAGCCGCGGGCGACGGCGACGAGCCGGAGGCCGACCGTCACCGCCGCGCAGGCCGCGGCGGCCAGTCCGGGGGGCGCGCCGACAGCGCCGACCGCCCAGTACGCGACGCCGCCCAGCACCGCGCAACTCGCGTAGAAGTCCTCGAAGAGGATGAACGGCGCCCGGTCGAGCAGGACGTCGGCGAGCGCGCCGCCGCCGACGGCGTTGATCGTCGCGACGGTCACAACCCCGAACGCCGAGACGCCCGCCTCCGTCGCGACGATGGCCCCGGTGGTGGCGAACGCGGCGAGGCCGACCGCGTCCGCGACGACCGTCACGGGGTGTTCGTCGGGCGAGGCGAGCCACGCGCTCAGGCCGACCGCGAGCGCGACCCCGACCAGCCCGAGGAGGACCTCGACCGGCGAGCGCAGCGCGAGCGGGACGCGCGAGACGAGGAGGTCGCGGGTGACGCCCCCGGCGAACGCCATCGCCAGCCCGACGACGGCGACGCCGAAGAGGTCGAACTCCTCGCGGACCGCCTTGCTCGCGCCGACCAGCGCGAACGCGACGAGCCCGACCGTGTTCATGACGGCGAACGGGTCGCCGAACAGCGTCGCCAGGACGCCGCCGGTCATCCGCCGAACGCCCCGAGGCTCGACTGGAGCTCGCGCTCCGGGACGGCGTCTGTCAGCTCGTAGCCGACGAGGTCGCGCGCGTCGACCGCGTACGTCGAGCCGCCGCGGTCGAGCACCAGCACTCGCCCCTTCCACCCGCGGACGGTCCCCGCGGCCATCGTCTCGGCCACGGGCCGGTCGCCGAGGTCGAGCCCGTAGTCGAACGCGAACCGCTCGATCGGGTCGAACCGGTCGAGGAGTTCCTCCCACGCCGCCTCGTCGACCGCACGCCCGAACCCGTCGAGCTTCGTCGGAACCCGGACGCGGTCGACGAGGTCGTCCCCGGCGGCCAGCTCCGCCTCGACCTCGCGGGCGATCCGTCCGTCCGGGAACGTCCGGACGAGTGCCGCGCGGTCGGCCCCCTGCTCGCGGAGGCGGGTCCCGAGCCGCCACTCGCGGGTGACGCCGACCTTCAGCACGTCGGGCGCGAACGCAGCGAGGTACATCGCGTGGCTCTCGTGGCAGTCCATCTCGTCTTTCAGACACGTCCCGGTACACCGGGCGCACACCCAGACGCCCGAGTGCTCGTCGCAGTAGGGCGCGTCCGCGGCGTCGCAGGCGACGTGGTCCCCCTCGTTGACAGTCCCCGCGCAGCGCCGCTCGCCGAGCCCGAAGGCGAGCTCGGTCCCCGGGTCGGCGGCCACGAAGTCGACGTTCCCGTCGCTCGCGACGTAGAGCCCGCCGCCGACCGGTCCGGCGGACTCGGTGACCCGACCGCCGTCGGACTCCGGCGAGTCGCTCGCGGCGTCCGTCTCGTAGCCGACGACCTGCACGCCGAACGGTAGGGGGAGCCGAGTTTTATAGCCGTCGTCGGGGCGCGCATTCGCCGCGCCGCGAGGCGGTCGTCTCTCCCGGGGTATCGTCCCCGCCCGCCGAGGTATTTTATCCGCGGGCGTCGCAGACGGAGGCATGCTCGAGGCGGCGCTCGCGGCGACCCGGACCGACGACGGCGTGGCGCTCTCCCTGCGGATCGAGAACGCCGGGCAGGAACGGGTGACGCTCGACTTCCGGACGGGCCAGCGCGCGGAGTTCACCGCGTACCCCGCGGAGGGAGACGTGGCTGAGTCCGACGGATCGCGGGCGGAAACGGTCTGGCGCTACGGCGCGGGGCGGATGTTCACGCAGGCGCTCGGCAGCGAGACGCTCGCGCCCGGCGGGGCGGTCGAGTACGAGGCGACGTGGCCCGATCCCCCGTCCGGCACCCACCGCGTCGTCGGCGAGGTGACGGCGACGGAGCGCGACGCGCGGGCCGAATCGGTCGTCGACGTGGCGTGACGCCGGCCACTCGGATCGGATTTTATAAGTGAATCCCGCGTCGGTTCGCCGGTATGCGCACGGCAGCCCTCCCCCCGGCGGTCGCCGCGGTCGTCGCGCTCGCGGTCAGCGGGATCAGACGGCTCGCGCCGATACTGCTCGAGTCGTCGGTATCGCTCCCGTCGGCCGAGACGCTCTCCGTGTACGTCGCGAGCGGTCGATTCGCCGCGTTCCTGCTGATCTACGGCCTGCTGTTCGGCGTCGCGCTCCTCGCCGGACTGCGCGACGCGGACGTCTCCGCCACGTCGACTGCGCTGGCGACGGGCGCGAGCGCGACCGCGGCGTTCCTCGTCGGGTCGGCCGCCGCCCTCTGGTTCCTCGGCCCAGACCGGGGTCCGGTCCTCACCGCCGCCCTCGCGCTCGGCGCGAGCCTCGGGATCGGGGTCCAGTTGGCCGTCGTCGCGTACGCGGGCGTCACGCTCGGCGGGAGCCGGCGCGGGGACCCGGGTCCGACCCGCTCCTGACCTACTCGCCGCCCGCGTCGCCGTGGACCGCGTCGTCGACCGCGGCCGCCAGCCGCTCGCGCGTGCGGTGGCTGGCCTCGGCGTCCGTCTCGACGTCGATCAGGTGCGACCCCGGCTCCTCGTGACTCCGGGAGACCGCGGCGGCGACCTCCTCGGCGACCGCGTCCGCGCGCTCCGCCGGGCTCTCGCCCCGGTCGGCGAGCGCGTCGGGGCGCGCGTCGATCCGCTCGTACTCGAGGCCGTGGAGCGCCGCGAGCGGCTCGAAGTCGAGCCCGTGCGGGGTCCTGAACGACTCGGTGAACGGGGGCTCGAACGACTCGATCGGCAGCTTGTGGAAGATGCCGCCCCCGTCGTTGTTGACCGTCACGACCGTGGCGTCGGCGTCGCAGCGCTCGACCGCGAGGAGCCCGTTCGAGTCGTGGTACAGCGCGAGGTCCCCGAGGACGAGCGTGAGGTCGTCGGTCGTCCCGGCGCGCGCGCCGAGCGCGCTGGAGACGATGCCGTCGATGCCGGAGACGCCGCGGTTGCCGAGGGCGGTGACGCTCGCGGTCGTCGGCCCGACGAACCGGTCGAGGTCGCGGACGGGCATCGAGTTCGAGACGAACAGCGTCGCCGGGTCGGGGAGCGCCTCGGCGACCGCGCGGAGCGCGTCCCCCTCGTGGAACCCGGCGTCGACGTCCTCAATCGCGGTCTCGTCGTCGGTTGTGCCCTCGTCGCCGACCGCCACCTCGGCGTCGATCCCGTCCCACTCGCGGGCGTGGACCGCTTCCGCGACCCGGTCCGCCTCCTCCCACTGCGCGCGCCAGTCCGCGTCACCGCTGCCGCCCCCGACGAGCCGCGAGAGGCGGGCGCAGAGCCGGCTCGGCTCGGCGACGACGAGGTCGGTCGCGGCGAACTCGGCCTCGCGCCACCGCCCGGCGGGGTCGACCTGGTACTGGTCGGCACCGGTGGCGGCGAGGTACTTCCGGAGCCGCTTTGAGGTCGGCGAGGCACCGAGCCGGAGCACGACGTCCGGATCGGTCCACGACTCCTCCTCCTCGTCCGCGAGGTCGGCCGAGAGGTACGCGTCGTAGCGCCCGATCACGGGCGCGACGCGGGTGTGACCGCCGTACCGGAGCCCGGAGAGCGGGTCGGCCAGCACGGGGAACCCGGTCGCGTGCGCGAGCGCAGTGACCGACTCGGGGTCGATGCCCGGCGGGTCGGCGGGGCCGGCGACGATCAGGCCGCGGTCCGCGTCGCCCAGTTCGCCCGCGAGCGCCCGGAGCTCGTCGTCGCCCGGTTCCGGCGCGCCGGCCGTCACGTCGACGTAGGGGCCGTCGCGGCCCAGTTCGGCCGCGGCCGGCAGGTCGTCGGGCACGTCGCCCGGGACCGGCGTCGGCTCCAGCGGCTTCTTGAACGGCACGTTGAGGTGGACCGGCCCCTGGTCGGCCCCCTCGGCGGTCGCGACGGCGCGCGCGACCGTCGTGCGGAGCGACCGGAGCGCTCGGTCGTTCGCGGCCGGCTCGGGGAGGTCCTTGTAGAACCGGACCGCGTCGCCGTACAGCTTCTCTTGGTCCGCGGTCTGGTTCGCCCCCGAGTCGCGCAGTTCGGGCGGCCGGTCGGCGGTGAGCGCGAGCAGCGGGACGCGGGCCTCGCTCGCCTCCATCACGGCGGGGTGGTAGTTGGCGGCGGCGGTGCCCGAGGTACAGATCAGCGGCGTCACGCGGCCGGTCCGGCGAGCACGGCCGAGCGCGAAGTACGCGGCTGAGCGCTCGTCCAACTGGGAGAACACCGTGAGTTCCTCGTGGCTCGCGGCGGCGACGGCCAGCGGCGTCGAGCGACTGCCCGGCGAGGCGACGACGGCGTCGACGCCCGCGGCGACGAGCTCGTCGACGAGCGCGTTCGCCCACAGGACGTTCCGGTTCGGCGCGGTCATTGCCGTCGCTTCGGCCGCCGACGTAAATACTCCGGCGGGTTCGGTCGACGGTCGGCGGTCCCACGCCCGGCCGGCCCGCGAGCGCGCCCCAAAGCCACCCTCACTCCGGCTCCGACGTCGACTCGCGCCCGGTCACCTTCCGGACGCACGAGGAGCCGAACGGTCCGAGTTCGCCCGCGTCCAGCCGGACGAAGTGGCCCGTCGAGATCGAGGTCCCGCAGCGCCGGCAGTCGAAGTCGCCCTCGCGCTCGACGACCTGGCTCTCGTACTCGACGTAGGTACCCCCGGTGTTGACGCGGAGCCGAGCGCCGTCGCGGTCGATGACGCCGCGCTTCTCGGCGGCGTCGAGGATGTCGCGCGTGAGCGCCGGGCTCGTCGTGATCGTCTCGATCCGGTCGACCGCCGCGGCGAGGTCGAGCGCCTCGCGTTCGACGTGGGCCAGCAGCTCGACGCCGAGTTCCAGCTTCTCGTCGCGGGTCGACGGCTCCGTCACGGCCGGCGAAACGGTTCGATCCCTCTTAAGTCGGCTGGATGGCGGTCCGAACGCCGGCGCGGGGACCGGCCGCGGCCGTCGCCCGCGCGGAACCGGCAGTTTCACGTCCGCCGCCCGACAGTTCGGGTCGTGTCCCGCACCCGCGACCGGTCCCGGCGTCGCCCGGCGTACCGCCGCCGGCCGAACGAGTTCTACTGGCTCTGGATCGCGGCGACCGCGACGTACGGCGTCGGCGACATCGTGTCGACCGTCGCCTTCCTCCGATACGTCCCGACGATCGACGAGGCGAACCCGGTCGTGCGGTTCGCGCTGGAGTCGTTCGGCCTCTCCGGGCTCGTCGCGCTGAAGATCGCCGTCTACCTCGTGATGCTCTGGATCAGCGTCGAGGGGGCGCGCGAGGGCGACGGACTCCTCTACTACTTCCCGCCGGTGCTGCTCACGATCACCGGGACGTACCTCACCGCGAGCAACGTGCGCCTGCTGTGGCTCGCTTGAGCGGGCGACGGCCTCGTCCCGGGGTCCCCGAGACCGACATCGACTCTCGGGCGCGGCACCGAACCGATCCCGCGCTCGCTGACACCCCGGACGCCGCCGCGTCACGGGGAGCGTCCGCGACCCCGAGAGCCACGTCGAGTTCTACGGCGAGACGCTCGGGCTCCGCCTACTCCGCCGGACGGTGGACTACGAGGGCGGCTTCCAGTAGCGGATCTCGTTCGGTCGCGGACTCACCGTTTCCCGTCCCAGCACAGTCCCTCGCCTCCGCATCTCGACTGGTCCGCCGCCGGCGGCTCTGAGCCGGGCGATCCGGACGCGTCGGGGTTCCTCGACCCGTTCTCAGCCAGTCACTGGATCCGCTCGATGCCGTCGTCCTCGGGCGCTTCGAGCCCGGCCGGGCGGCGCGGGAGGTCGTCGACGAACTCGCGGACGACGGTGCGCTCGACGCGCTGGAGCACCTCGCTACAGGTCGACTTGGCGATCCCCACGTGGTCGGCGACCTCCGTGAGCGTACACTCCCGGGGGACGTCGTAGTAGCCGCGGTCGACCGCCTCGAAGAGGACCTCGCGCTGGCGCTCCGTGAGCGACCCGCCGGGGTTGACGCGCTGTTGGACGTACTCGACGTCGAACTCCGCGCCGACGTCGCGCAGGGCGTCGCCGAACTTCGCGACGCGCTCGTGGTCGCCGGTGAGGTCGATGCGCGCGACGCCGTCGCGGATCTCGACCGGCATCTCGATCGGGACGCCGGCCCGGCGCGCGACCATCTGTAAGAGCGGGACGAGCGCCTCGACCTGGACGGTGACCATCCCGTCGTCCCCGGCCATCACCGAACAGTGGGTGACGACGTCGTGCGCCTCGACGGCGTCGAGGATCGGCTCCGTGTCGTCGGCCGTGATCCGGACCAGCGCGAACCCCGCGCCGTCGTCGGGCGTCGCGGTCAGCACCTGGAACCGGGCGTCCGGGAACTCCCGCGAGACGTCGCCGACCCACGGGCCGTCCGGGATCGTCACGCGGAGGCGTGCCTGTGCCATGCCCGCGGATTCGCCGCCGGGGTGGAAGTACCTTCGGCTGCGCTGTCGCCGGAACACGTTCGTCACAAACCACGCGGGGCGCGCGGCCGAAGCGGCGGACATGGGATCCGACACCGGCGATCCGACGGCGGTCGAACGGGCGGTGGCCGAGCGGACCGACGCGGTCGTCACGGCGATCTGGCGATCCGGCGGGGGCGACCGATCGGTCGAGGGCGCTGCCGACGACGCCGACGCGACCGCGGCGTGGGGGCTCTCGATCGGCGGAATATTCGTCCCGAGCGGGCGGGGGAACACGTTCGGGGACGACCCCAAGCGGGTCGGGACCGTAGCCGGTCGTAAGCGATGTTCGACGACCTCGACACGGACCGGCGGCCGCTGGTCCTCGTCTGGGAGGTCACGCAGGCCTGCGGGCTCGCGTGTCGGCACTGTCGGGCCGACGCGCGGCCGCAGCGGCACCCCGACGAGCTGACGACCGCGGAGGGGAAGCGACTGCTCGAGGAGGCCGCGGCGTTCGGCGACGGCCAGCTCGTCGTCCTCTCCGGGGGCGACCCGCTCGCGCGCGACGACCTCACCGAGCTGGTCGCGCACGGCGACGACCTCGGCCTCCGGATGACGATCACCCCGAGCGGCACGCGGTCGCTCACGCCGGAGCGCGTCCGCGACCTCGGCGACGCGGGAATCGCGCGGATGGCGCTGAGCCTCGACGGCCCGACCCGCGAGCGCCACGACGCGTTCCGCGGCGAGGAGAGCTACGCGGACACCGTCGCGGCCGCGCGCGCCGCTCGCGACGCCGGGATCCCGCTCCAGATCAACACCACCGTCTGCGCCGACACCGTCGACGACCTCCCCGCGATCCGCGACCGCGTCCGGGACCTCGGCGCGGTCCTCTGGAGCGTCTTCTTCCTCGTCCCGGTGGGCCGGGGTCGCGTCCTCGACCCCGTCTCCCCCGAGCGCGCGGAGGCGGCGATGGCGTGGCTCCACGAGGTGGCGAATGAGGAGCGCTTCGGCGTCAAGACCACCGAGGCCCCCTTTTACCGCCGCGTCGGCATCCAGCGCGCCGAGGACGGCGGCACCGACGCGGGGGCCGACAGACGGGGCGGGATCACGGCCGGCCGCGGGTTCGCGTTCGTCAGCCACACCGGCGAGGTGTACCCGTCCGGCTTCCTGCCCGAGTCGGCGGGGAACGTCCGCGACAGGTCCGTCGTCGACGTCTACCGGAACGCCGACCTGTTCGAGTCGCTCCGCGATCCGGACGGCTTCTCGGGCAAGTGCGGGGCCTGCGAGTTCCGCCACGTCTGCGGGGGGAGCCGCTCGCGGGCGTACGCCGTCACCGGCGACCCCACCGGCAGCGACCCGCTGTGTCCGTACGTGCCGGACGGCTACGACGGGGAGCTGCCGGAGCGCCAGCGAGGGAACGACGGGGGGCAGTCCGGAACCGCCGACTGATCCCGGCGTCGCCGGCGACTCACTCAGGCCGTTCGCCGACGAGGAGCTCGAGGTCGGCGACGCTGCCGGCCGGGTCGAAGTCGAACGCCGCGCCGTAGAACGCGAGTTCGGCGGCGTGCGCCCGGGCGACGTTGTCGGCGTCACGGAACCCGTGGCGCTCCTCCGGAAACTCCACGTACGCGTACGGCGTCTCGTTCGCGACGAGGGCGTCGATCATCGCCTCGGCCTGCGCGGGCGGGACCACCTCGTCCTCGCCGCCCTGTAACAGCAGCAGCGGCGCGGTGACCCCCTCGGCGTGCGCGACCGGCGACCGCGCCTCGTAGACGTCGGCGGCCTCGGGGAGCGGGCCGACGAGCCCGTCGAGGTAGCGCGACTCGAACTTGTGGGTCTCCGCCGCCAGCGCGCGGAGGTCGGCGACGCCGTAGTAGCTCGCGCCCGCGTCGAACGTATCGTGGAACGCGAGCGCGGCGAGCACCGCGAACCCGCCCGCGCTCCCGCCCGATATCGCCAGCCGGTCCGGGTCGGCGAACCCCTCGTCGGCGGCGTACCGGGCGGCGTTGACGCAGTCGAGCACGTCGCGGACGCCCCACTCCCCCTTCAGCGCCTCGCGGAAGGCGCGACCGTACCCCGTCGACCCCCGGTAGTTCACCGCGAGCACCCCGACGCCGCGGGTCGTCCAGAACTGGACCGTCGACGACAGCGACGCCTCGGACCGGCTCGTCGGTCCGCCGTGGACCCTGACGAGGAGCGGCGGCGCCGCGTCGGCGGGCGCCTCGGCGTCGGGGTTGTGGGGCGGGTAGTAGTGGCCGTACGCGGTCGCGTCGTCGGCGCCGACCGCGTCGCCGGTCGGGAAGGTGACCGACTCCGGCTCCGAGACGTACGCGGGGTCCAGCGCGTCGTCGGTCGACTCGCGGAGCCGGCGCGGTCCCCCGTCGTCCGCCTCCGGCCGCCACGCGACGACGGCGCTCGGCGCGTCGGTCCGGTGGCCGACGAAGGCGACGCGATCGCCGTCGGAGCGGATCGACGCCGGCCGGAAGGAACTGTACGGGAGGCCCGGGTCGGCGAGGTCGCCCGTCTCCGGGTCGAGCAGGCGCAGGCTCGGGTCACCCCCCTCGGTGACCAGCGTGGCGATCCGCCCGTCGCCGAGGAACGCGAACGTCGACACGCCGAGAGTCCACATCGGCACGCCGAACGCGGCCGAGGTCTCGCGGAGGGCCTCGGCGTCCCCGGCCGTCGGGAGTGCGGCGTCGCCGTCGCGCCCGCCCGCCGCGTCGCCGCCGGAGTCGGCCCGGAACCGGTAGAGGTTCCACCAGCCGGTGGGGTCGGCGGCCGCGTGGAGGACGCCGTCGGGCGACCACTTCGGCGAGACGACCGACTCGTCGGGGCCGCCCGCGACGACGCGCTCGTCGCGGACGTCGCCCGCCTCGTCGACCGCGGCGACGACGAGTTCGGTCCCGTCCCACGGCATGTTCGGGTGGTTCCACCGCAGGTACGCGATCCGGTCGCCGTCGGGCGCCGGCCGCGGCGCGGCGTAGAAGTCGTGCCCCGCCGCGACGACGACCGGGTCCGAGACACCGGTCTCCGGAGCCGGGTCGGGGGACAGCGGGAAGCGGACCAGCTCGTTCCGGGGCTCCTCGTCGGTTTCCGGCCCGACGTGACGCTCGCGGACGGCGTAGACGGTCTCCCCGTCCGGAGCGAGCCGCATGTCGGCGTAGCGGTGGGCCATCTGCTTCGGCGGCTCCGGCGTGACCGGGGTCGGTTCCGCGTCTCCTTCGGCCGCGCTCCCGTCCGCGGGCAGTCGGTAGAGCCGCTGGTCGTCCATGCTCGCCGCGAGCACTGTCCCGTCCGCGACGAGTACGTCGCCGCCGCCGTACTGGTGGACGAGCGTGCGCACGTCGAGTTCCTCCGGCGTCACCGCTGTCGGACCGGCGCCGGGGTCGTCGACCGGGGCGCGGCAGACGACGCCTCGACCGCCCTCGGACGGGCGGCGTTCGAGCCAGTAGACGTGGTCTCCGTCGGTCTCGACGGACGCGAACGACCTGACGTCGGCGGCGACGTCCTCCGGGGCGACCGGCGACGGCCACTCGCCGTACGGTGTCGGCATGGGATCGATGAGCGTCGCCGCTCAATTAAACCTACGCGAGCCGCCCACCCGAGCCACCGATCGGGGTCCGGCGCACGGGCCGGTGGTCGCCCGCGTCCGGTCCCCGCTCCGGGGCGTCTCGCCTCACGCGTACGCCTCGAACTCCTCGCCGAACGCGAGGAAGTAGCCGGTACCGACGAGCCCGATGACGGCCGCGACGGTGAACGCAACTTCGGGGCTGACGAAGTCCCACAGGTACCCCCCGACCGCCGCGCTCGGGATGACGACGGTGTTCCGGAGCAGGTAGTACGTGCCCGTGACGCGGCCGCCGGATCCGCTCTCAGCCGGGCCGACGATCAGCGCCTTGTGCGACGGGAGTCCGGCGAACCGCAGCCCCGAGAACGCGAAGACGGCGACCATCACCGCGGAGAGCGGCAGGACCGACCCCGCGAGCGCCGGCGCGTAGATCAGCACGACCGGGAAGACGGCGTACACCGCGAACCCGACGGCGACCACCGGCTTGAGCCCCACGCGCTCGGCCAGCTTCGAGGCGGGGACCATGATCAGCAGCGCGACGAGCATCTCGACGCCGAGGAGGTAGCCGAAGAACGCCTGCGGCGAGAGGCTCACGTCGTACGAGAACCCGCCGAGCGCGACGGTGGTGTCCAGTCCGACCTGGAAGAACTGGGTAACAACCAGCACGAAGAACACGTACACCATCCCGTTCGCGAACCGCACGAGCGTGTCCCCCACGAGCAGCGGCCGGAGCGGGGCCGGCATCTCCCGGAGGTCGCGTCGGATCCGCTCGACGCCCGCGAACGAGTCGCCGAAGGAGTCGCCGCTCGCGTCGTAGAGGACGTGCTGGACGAGCGTGCCGAGGGCGCCGACGGCGACACCGACCGCGAGGACGAGCCGGAAGCTCGCGGTGAACTCCGCGCGGAGCCCGATGAGGACCGCGGCCAGCACCGGGCCGACGAGGAACGCGGTCCGCCGGAACGTCTCCGTGCTGGCGAAGCCGGCGGCCAGCCGCGAGGGGTCTGTCGCCTGCTTCACGACCGCGAACGTCGCGCCGAGGCCGAACGACTTCCACGCCTGCGCGAGGACCAGTCCGACGAAGATCCACACCCACGGCTCGACGACGACCCCGGCGACGTCGACCGCGCCGAGGCTCGGCGCGACGAGCCAGACGACGAAGCCGAGCGTCGACAGCAGGCCGAAGAGCGTCAGCGCGTACCGCGAGCCGAGGCGGTCCGAGACGGCGCCGCCGGGGTACGGGTAGACCGCCGAGATGACGTTGCCGAACGTGCCGAACAGGCCGACCGCGAACCCGGACGCGCCGAGCGCGACCATGTACTCGGGGAGGAACCGGTTCGTCATCTGGAACCCGAGGCTGAACGCGAACATCGCGACCGATAACACGAGCACGTCGCGCTCCAGCGCGAAGAACCGGCGGAACGCGTCGAGCGGGCCGGACGACTCCGCGTCGGCGGCGTCGGCGCTCACGGGCTCGACCCCCGCGGTCCGGACCGGTCGCGGTCGTCGGCGCCGGCGCGGGTCGGACCTCTGGCGAGGAGCGCCATACGCGTCGTCCGGTTCGCGTCGGCAAAAATCCAACCCCGTCGCCCGGGCCGGGGTACGGGACGCGGGGCCCGGCTCGCTTCGCGTCGCGCCGAGTGGAGGCCAGCGATTCCGGCGGCGACCGGACCGCCCGAGTGCGTCAGTCGGACGCCGCGTCGGCCGCGCGGACGAGCGATCGCAGCGCGTCGAGGCCGAGCGGCTCGATCGCTTCGCGCGTCCCGTCGCTCGTGTAGAACAGGCTCGTCTCGACCTCCCTGTCGCCGAACCAGTCGTCGAGGACGTGGTAGTAGACGCTGAGCTGTTTCCGGTACTCGGGCTGCGCGCGCCGCGTGGCGTCCGTCTTGTAGTCGACGACGTCGACTCGGTCGTCGGTCACGCAGACGAGGTCCGCGATCCCCGAGACGGTGACGCGGCGGCCGTCGACCTCGATCGGGAGCGTGACCGGCTCCTCGACGTACAAATCGCCCGAAAGCCCGTCGAGGAACTCGACGACCCGCCGCTCGTGGCCGTTCGACGGCGTCACGTCGTCGCCGAGAGCGTACGCCTCCGCGAAGTCGTGGACGCGGGAGCCGAACGCCATCCCCCCGGTCTCGGTCTCGCTCTCGGCGGCGGCTCCGACCTCGGGACCGGCCTCCCGCCGCTCGCCGGTCTCCTCGAACACCGTCTGGTCCATCAGCGAGTGCGGGGTGTGGCCGACCGGTCCGTCCGGGGCCGTCACCGCGAACGGCCGCTCGGCGTCGGCCGGCTCGTCGCGGTCGAACGGCTCGACGTCCGGGTCGACCGCCTCGACGGCGACCGGGAGCCCCTCGAGGAAGGCGTTCGGGTCCTCGCCGGCGGCGAACACGACGTGGCTCTCGGCGCGCGTGATCGCGACGTAGAGCAGCCGGCGCTCCTCGTCGTACTCGCGGGGCAGACACCGCCGGATCACGTCGTGCCGCCAGTTGTCGTAGACGTGCGGGTGGGTCCCCGCCTCCGAGTACAGCTTCCGCTGTCGGAGGCCGACCGGGTCCCGATACTCGAAGACGCTCGACCCGCCCGCCCGCGGCGGGAAGCGCCCCTCGTTCATGTTCGCCAGCACGACGATCGGATACTCCAGCCCCTTCGCCGCGTGGATCGTCTGGACGGTCACCGCGTCGTCGCCCGCGGTCGCGCTGACGTCGACGGTGGTGCCGGTCTCGATGCCACGCTCGATGAGCCGGATCAGGTCCCCCCGCGTCGCAGTCGTGGCGTCGTGGACCGACTGGACCGCGTGGAGGAGGGCGTCGGCCGTGTCGCCGGAGAACCCGTACCGGTCGAGGACGCGGCGCGCGACCGCGCCGACCGACGCCAGGTCGCGGAGTTCGTCGCGGAACGCGGCCGCGTCGGCCGGGTACGACCCCGTCTCAAGCACGCGGTCGATCTCGTCGAACGCGTAGCCGATCTCCTCGAGGATCACCGCCCACCCGCGGTCGGCGTCCGACTCGAGGACGCGGAGCCACGCGAGCAGGAGCTTCGCCGGGTCGGTCCGGAACAGTTCGATCCCGCCGTCGTAGGCCATCGGGAAGTCGTACTCGTCCGCGACGGCCAAGAGGTCGCGGCCCCACTCCCGCGTCCGCGTGAACACCGCAATATCACCGTGCTCCGGCGGGCGCGGCTCGCCGTCCGCGTCCTCCACGGCGTACTCGTCGTTGCCGACGATCTCCCGAATCTCCGCGAGGACCGCCTCGTGTTCGTCCTCGTGCGCAATGCCCTCGACGACCGTGTTGTCGAAGGCGGCGTTCGAGGAGAGTTCGACGACGTCGTCGAGGGGGGCGTCGACGGTCTCGCCGCCCGTCGCCGGCGTCGCGATCGCCCGCTCGGAGAGGTCGATGACCGACGCCGTCGACCGGTAGTTCTCGCGCAGTTCGATCCGCGTCGGGTCGGCGGCGTCGACGGCGGTGCGGTCGGCGTCGGCGTTGAGGTCCGCGGCGAACCGCTCGAGCCGGTCCTCGAACTCCAGGATGTTGCGCACGTCCGCGTACTGGAACGAGTAGATGCTCTGCTTCCAGTCGCCGACGACGCAGAGGTTGGTCCCCGCCGACAGAAGCAGCGCGAGCTTGAACTGGATCTCGCTCGTGTCTTGGAACTCGTCGACCATCACGTACTCGACCTGCGCCGCCTCGCGGGCGCGCTCGTCCTCGCAGAGGAGGACGAACGCGAACAGCTGGAGGAAGCTGAAGGAGAGGTAGTTGCGCCGGAGGGCGAACCGGAGGTACTCGACGTAGACGTCGTGGACGAACGTCTTGAGGTCCTCGCGGTCCTCGCGAAAGACGTCTCGCGCCACGTCGTCGTCGAGCCGCTTCGTCCCGCGGCCGCCGCGGAGCTCCGACTTCGAGGGCGCGTCCGGGAGGTACGTCTTCCCGCGGCCGAAGCGGCTCAGGTCCTCCCGCAGCGGGGACTGCTTCCGCCCGTCGTTCCGCGGTCGATTCGCGGCGTCGAAGCGCTCCGCGAACGCCGCGAGGTCGCCGTCGAGGTGCGACTCCCCGTCCCGGTACCAGCCGTCGGTCGTGGGGAAGATCCCCTTCGACGCGAGCTCGTCGATCAGGTCGAGCAGTTCGCCCGGCGCCGGGAGCGCCCGGTAGAACGCGGCGTGTTCCGGGTGCTCGTCGCGGAACCCGCCGAAGAACTCGCGGAAGCGCTCGGCCTCGACGAGGTCGTCGTCGACGATCCGCGTCGACCCCGTGATCCGCCCGTCGAGACCGAGGTGCGTCGGGGCGGCGTACCCGTGCTCGCGGAGGAGTTCGTGACAGTGCGAGTGGAACGTCCGGATCGGGGCGTCGGCCAGCTCGCGCACCCCGTACGCGCTGTGGTCGACGACGCGCTCTTTCATCTCCGTCGCGGCGCTCCGCGTGAACGTCGCCAGCAGCACGTCGTCCGGGTCGACGCCGGGTCGGTCGACGATCCGCCCGTAGCGGCGGGCGATCGCGAACGTCTTCCCGGTGCCCGGGCCGGCGTCGACGAGGTACGTCCCCTCGGTGCTCTCGATGAGCCGCCGCTGCGCCTCGTTCGGCGTCGGGTCCGTCATCGGTCGCCCTCCAACAGCAGGTCGCGGTTGTCCACGCGCCGGTAGTTCGGACCGCCCGAGAGCCCGTCCACCGGGAACCGCTCCTCGCCGGCGCGCCGCTCGGCGAGCTCCGCCAGCCGCTCGTCGACGAACGACTCGAACGCGTCCAAGTCCTCGCGGAAGAACGCCCGCCTGCGGACGCCGTTGAGCTCGCGGACCGCCTGGTCCGCCCCCTTCTCGGCGTCGACGTCCGACGACGTGCGAGCGTCGACCGCGTCGGTGAACCGCTCGGCGAACTCCGAGGCGCGCAGCTCCCCCTTGTCCGTCGTCTCGGGGAACGACAGCGGCGCCACGACCGCCTCGTACGCCTGGTAGCCGAGGTCGTCGAACGTCTCTCGGCAGTCGGTGTACCCGTCCAGCAGCCGCTCGTAGGCCTCTCGCGAGCCGACGTACTCGTCGAACGCGACCGGGTGGTAGGTGACCGTCGTGAGCGCGTCGTCGAGGTCGGCGTCGCCGGCGATCACGTCGTCCATCGGTTCGAGGAAGTGGAAGAAGGTGAACTCCAGCCGCTCGTCCGGGCGGAGCGTCCGGTAGTAGGTCAGGTACAGCGCCGCCTGGAAGTCTGGCGCGTCCGCCGGCGGGTCGACCGCCGCGCCCCCGACGACCTGCGACGCCCGCTTCCGCGAGCCGCTCTTGTAGTCGAGCAGCGCGGTCGGCGAGCGCACGAGGTCGATCTTCCCCTTCACGCCGAGGGCCTCGTCCTCGAACCAGCGCTCGGTGAGCGGGGAGTCGACCGGCTCGTCGAAGTAGTCCGCGAAGAAGTTGGTCCCCCACCCCGAGGCCGGCGTGAGGAACTCGTCCGACGCCGGTCCGTTCTCGGCCAGGTACTCCGCGATCAGCTCCAGCCCGATCCGGTACTTCCGGCGGCGGAGCGGCTCGTCCGCGGGCGCGACGAACGCCTCGGTCTCGGCGAGCACGGCGTCGACGAGCTCCGCGGTCGGCGTCTCCGAGACGAGGTCGGGGTGGCACGCGGCGAACTCCGCGAAGTCGTGAAAGAGGTTCCCCTCGACGAACCGCTCCTGATCGGGCCGATCGAGGAGCCGCCCGAAGAGGTAGTCGCGCGGGCTGTTGACGTAGCCGTTGAGGGCTGACTGGCTGATCGTGTCGTCCGATCGGGGCTCGACATCGAGGGGATCGTAGTCGAATCCGGTCCCCGCGGAGCGGGGTCGCCGCCGGTGTTCGACCGAGTCGAGGTCGCTGAACCGCTCGTACTCCTCGTCGAGGAGGTCGCCGAAGTACAGGCAGGGCGTGACCGGCTCCCCGCCGGCCGCGTCGCGGACGAGGTAGTACTGCCGATCGCCGCTCTGGAGGAGTCGCTGAAAGCCACCGACGTACCGCTCGAACTGGGCCTCGGTGTCGACCCACGGGCGCTGGGGGGCCGAGTGCGTCCACGCCTCGTCCATGCCGAGGTGGAAGACGACGGGGCGGTCCACGTACGCGGAGGACTTCGCGTCGGCGAGGAGGACGCCCTCGTTCTCCCTGTCGACCGGGACCTCGTATGTCTGGAGATAGTACGCCAGCCGGTCGACCGCCGCGCTCGTCACGGGGGCGTCGGCGAGCCCCAACCGCTGGAGTTCCTCGTCGAAGCGCGGCAGTTCGACGCCGGCTTCGGCGGCGTAGGCGTCGAGCGCCTCCCCGAACGTCCGCTCATCGATCCCGGCGCGGAACCGTCGGAGCCACGCCAGCTCCGGTCGGTCGACGGCGTCCAGCCGCCGCTCCCGATCGGCGAGCGGTACGTCGACGCCCATCTGCGCGAGCACCGGCGCGGCGTCGCCGACGGTCGCCTCCGTGCCGCGAAATCCGAGCCGGAGGAGCCGGACGAACGCACGGTGGTGCGGGTCGTCGGCGAACCCGGGACCGCCGTAGAAGGGGATTCCGGCCGCCTCGAACGCGGACTCGACGAGCGAGGAGTACCGGCTCCCGCCGTCGAGGACGACGGCGACGTGCTCGGCGTTCTCCGCCGTGACCGCGTCGAGCAGCGCGCCGACGATGTCCGTCGCCGACTCGAACACGTGGAACGGGGGGTGGTCGAACGCCTCGTCCGCGAAGAGGTCGACCCGGTCGCAGGTCTCCGGGAGGACGCTGCGTTCCAGGGCGGTCAGCTGCTCGGCACCGACGACGGCCACCGAGCGACCGTCGTCGACCGTGTACTCAGTGAGCCGCTTCGACGTCGTCCGGAGGGAGCGCATGACCTCGACGACGTCGCGAGTCGCGTCGTCGACGTACGCGTCGTAGTCGAGGACCGCGTCGAGGCGGCCGCGGTGCTCCCAACACTGAAGCACGTTCCCGACGGCGTACGCGACCGCCTTCCAGTCGTGGTCCGTCCGCTCGATCGCTTCGAGAAAGGCGATGCGGTCCTCCGCCCGTTCGCGTCGACCCGCCGCGAGGCGCCGCGGCGTGGTCGCGAACGTCCCGAAGTGCGGGCGGTCGAGGCGACGGTTGATCGCGCTCGCGAGCGGGGCGTCGGGGGTCACGACGAGGTCGTAGTCGCGGAGTTCCGCGTAGAGAGCGTCGACGGGGGTCGCGCGGCGGATGGGCACGACTACGCGAGAGACGGACGGGCGACTAAAAGATAGCGGGGCGGGCCACGGTCGGCTCGGGGCGAGGGCCGTCGTCGCCGACGCGCCGGCTACCAGTCGTACTCGTCGCGGGGGTCGACCGCGTCGCGCTCGCGGTCGAACACGTGTTCGCCGTCGACGAACACGTGTCGCGTCCGGCTGTCGTTCTCGTAGAAGACGCCGTCCCAGACCGCCACGTCGGCGTCCGTGCCGACCTCCAGCGTGCCGACGCTGTCGTCGATGCCGAGGATCTCGGCCGGATAGCGCGTCACCGCCTCTAGCGCCTCGTCCGCGGGGAAGCCCTCGCGGACCGCGAGCCCGACGCAGACGTCGAGGTGCTGTTGGGGGAGCACGGGCGCGTCCGTCTGGATCGCGACCTTCACGCCCGCCTCGCGGAGGATCGCCGGCGTCTCGAAGGTGATGTTCCGGAGTTCGTACTTCGCGCCCGAGTACAGCGAGGGGCCGACGATCGCGGGCACGTCCCGCTCCGCGAACTCCTCGGCGATCAGGTGGCCCTCGGTCGCGTGTTCGATCGAGAGCGACTCGATGCCGAACTCCTCGGCGATCCGGAAGACGGTCATGATGTCGTCGGTGCGGTGGGCGTGGACGCGGAGCGGGAGCCCCTCGGTGAGGACGCGGGCGAGGTTCTCCATGCCGAGGTCGCGCTCGAACGGATCGCCCTCGTTGCGGGCCTGCTCGCGCCGGTCGACGTAGTCCTCGGCCTCCATCAGCGCCGACCGGAGGGTGGCGGCGACGCCGGGACGCGTCGAGGGCTGGCGGCCCTGCTCCTCGCCGTGGAAGCGCTTCGGGTTCTCGCCCATCGCGGCCTTCATCCCGTCCTCGCGGATCAGCATGTCGTCGGCGGTGAGCCCGTGGGTCTTCATCGAGCAGATGATCCCGCCGATCACGTTGCCGGACCCCATCCGCGCCGAGACGGCGGTGACGCCGTTCTGGAACGCGTGTTTCAGCTCCTCGTCGCGCGGGTGGAACCCGTCGAGCGCGTTGACGTGCGGCGTGACCGCCGAGGTCCCCTCGTTGACGTCGCCGTCCTCCGGTTCGCCCCACTCGGCCATGCCGGCGTGGCTGTGCGCGTCGACGAGCCCCGGCGTGACGTGGTGGCCCGAGACGTCGATCACCGTCGCCTCCTCGGGCGGCTCACCGTCGTCGAGGGAGACGATCTCGCCGTCGTCGATGACGACGGTCGCGTCGATCGTTCCCCGCTCCGTTGCCGTGTGGACGGTCCCGCCGACGAGCGCGTACATGGAATGGAGTTCGCCGGCACGGTACTAAACGGTTCAGGAGGCGGCTCGTCCGGCCGGAGATCGGCGTCGGGTCGCGACGTCTACCAAAGCGAGTCCTCGACTTGCTGGGATGTCTCGGTCGCGCTGAGGGACGTGACAACCGGATGGACGCTGCCGGTTCGAGTTCGCCTGTCCAACGAATCGACCTCCGAGGCGTGAAGCGTCCGAATCCGAGGCGGGCTGAAAACAGTAGTTCCAACGGGAGTTCGCGTGGAAACGACGTATGAGCCCCGAACTGCTCGGCGTCGTCGCGTGGTCGAGAGTTCGGATACCGATGAGCATCGGTGTACGAACGGGGCAACCGATACTGATTGGAAGTTAGTCTTTCACTCGTGATAATATTCGGTTTACCGAGGATAACAATTCATGAAACCCGTACGAGCACTCGGCCGGGAGTACAGTATGGAAATTCTCGGAGCGGCCGGAGAGCCGGCCTCGGCAACTCAGCTCAGTAATTCGCTGGACATCCCAATCGCGACCTGCTATCGCCGTGTCAGTGAACTGGTGGCAGTCGGTCTCTTGAGCGTCGTCTCTGCGGACGAAGGGGACGCGTCCGGCGCGACGTTATATCGGAGAACGACCGACGCTGTGGGTGTCAGATTTGCCCCGGTACCCTCGGTCTTCGCGTGGACGTGTGTCCGGGAAGCAGTCGGCACCGACGCGTCAACGCTTGAACGCTCCACCCAGACCGAAGCCCAGGGACCGACCGGATCCGCCCCAGCGGGAAGGACCGCCCAGAATGCCGCGGCGACCCCGGAACGACGGCCTCCAGCGCGGAATAATCAGTAACTCAACAATTTATATTCATGGAAGGATTTACGATCGCATGACCGGCACTCAATCGCCTCTGACCGCCCCCGAGCGGTATCTCGCCCTTTCGGCGGAGCTCGACAGAGCGGAAACGGTTGAGGGGGCGGTCGACCGTACGGTTGAGTTCGTGGAAGCCGCCTTTGACCACGCGGTAGCGAGCGTCTGTACGGATGACCCATCGACGGAGACGGTCACCGCCCTCGGATCCGCTGTCCCCTCTTCGGCCGCAGACGATCGCGTTCCGGACCAGATACCGGACTCGATCGTCAGGCAGGTAGGTGATCGTGAGGGCGACCGCACGGTTGAGAATATGCCCGAAGCGACGGTCGGCGACGACCCGTCTGACCCGGTACAGATCGAGGCGCTCGCCCCCGTCGGGCGCGACCGAGTGCTACGCGTCGGCACGGAACGGGAGCGGTTCGATGACGAAGAAATTCCCATCATCGAAGCGATTGCGGCCAAACTCGAAACGACGTTGTCTCGGATCGGTAACCGACAGTCGTCGACCACGGACTGCGATATCGCTCGTGCGCTGTTCGACCAGTCGGACAGGGCCACATTCGTCAGCGATACCGACGGGGCTCTCGTGGCCGTTAACCGTGCTGCGGTCGAATTAACGGGGAGCGATCGCAAAACGCTTCTGCGGAGCGGGCTCGCCGATATCACCGGGGACACCGCGGCGGCGATCCGGGAACACCTCGACGACGCCATCACCGGAGCGTCGGAACCGTCCACGGCGTCGCTTGAGCGTGTACAGCAACCGGATCTCACGGTTACCCTCACGAGTCAACCATTCGACGTCGACGGGGCGAGCTACGTCCGCACTGTGGCGCACGACACATCGCCGGGTGCGGAGTCCGATTTGGGAGGACACGGGGAACCGATAGAAGCTGACATCAGTGCGCTCCGTCGGCTGAGCGAACTCGCGGTCGATTTCGAGAAGTTCGACGAGGCTATCGAGCGCCTGCTGTCACTCGGGTGCGAATACTTCGATCTCGACACGGGCATCCTCTCACACGTCGACGGAGACGACTACGAGATCGACACCGTGGTTGACGCGACCGGGACACACGAGGCGGGCGCGGTGTACGATCTCGGGGGCACGATGTGCGATGCGACGCTCGCCGGCGACGTGACCGAACCGCTCGCGTTTGCCGACATCGAGGAAAGCGATCATGAGAACCACCCGGCGTCCGAAAGCGCCGTCGCGTACATCGGAGCACCTGTGATCGTCGACGGCAGGGCCTACGGGACGGTGAACTTCTCGATGCGGAGGGCGCGTGCGGAAGCGTTTCGCCCGGAAGAGACGGAGTTCGTACAACTCGTCGCGAAGTGGATCGGGACCGAGATCCGACGTCGCCGTCGGTTCGAGGAGCTGGAGCGGTATGAGACGATACTCGAGGCCGTCGATGACCCGGTGTACGCGCTGGACACCGAGGGGCGTTTCACGTACGTCAACGAGGCCGCAAAACGGGAGTTCGGGTATGGAACGGAGATCATCGGCAAGCGCCCGTCGATCGGTATGAACGAGTCTGACGTGAAACAGATCCGGGGGCAGATCAAGGAGCTGAGGACCACGGACAGGCGGTCGACGACCGCCGAGTTCGAACTCGAAACGGCCGATAGTCACCGGAAGATCGTCGAGAATCGACTTGGGCTGGTCGGTGACGACGAGTTCCGCGGTACGGCCGGCGTACTCAGGGACATCACTGCTCGAAAGAACCGACAACAACAGCTGGAATCGTTCCAGCAGGCAATCGACGAGGCGGTAGACGGCGTCGCGATCCTCGACGGTGACGAGTACGTCTACGTCGACCAGACGCACGTCGACATGTACGGCTTCGACGACAAGGAGCAGCTGTTGGGGAACACGTGGCGAAAGCTGTACGACGACGATGAGGTGGAGCGACTCGAGGCGGAGGCGCTCTCGACCCTCGAATCCGGGGGCTCATGGGTCGGGACGGCCACCGGCAGCCGCCTCGACGGGACGACGTTTCCGACCGAACTCAGCCTCACGGTCATCGATGACGGCCGAATCGTCTGTACGGTTCGTGACGTGACCGACCGTCGAGAGCGAGAGCGCGAACTCAGATCGTTCCAGCGAGCGGTCGAGTCGGCGAGGGACGGCGTCGCGATCCTCGACGGCGACGAGTACGAGTACGTCGACCGGTCCCACGTCGACATGTACGGCTTCGACGACAAGGACCAACTGCTGGGGAACACGTGGCGAAAGCTGTACGACGACGACGAGGTCGAGCGGCTAGAGGCCGAAGCGTTCCCAGCGCTCGAAGCCAACGGCTACTGGCGCGGGAACGTGACCGGCAGCCGACCCGACGGAACGACGTTCCCGGCCGAACTCAGCCTCACGGTCATCGACGACGGCCGGCTCGTCTGTACGGTTCGTGACGAGACCGACCGTCAAAAACGCGAGCGCGAACTCAGATCGTTCCAGCGAGCGGTCGAGTCGGCGAGGGACGGCGTCGCGATCCTCGACGGCGACGAGTACGAGTACGTCGACCGGTCCCACGTCGACATGTACGGCTTCGACGACAAGGACCAACTGCTGGGGAACACGTGGCAAGAGCTGTACGACGACGACGAGGTTGAGCGGCTAGAGGCCGAAGCGTTCCCAGCCCTCGAATCCGACGGCTACTGGCGCGGAATGGTCACCGGCAGCCGTCCGGACGGGTCGACGTTCCCGGCCGAACTCTCGCTCACGATTGTCGACGACGGCCGACTCGTCTGTACGGTCCGTGACGAGACAGAGCGCAGGAAGCGGGAACGAGAGCTCGAACTGAAAGAGCGGGCGATGGACGAGGCCAACGTCGGGATTCAGATCACCGACCCGACGCAAGAAGACAACCCGCTTATCTATGTCAATGACGGGTTCGAGCGGATGACCGGATACACTCGTGCGGACGCACTCGGCCGCAATCCGCGATTCCTCCAGGGCGAAGAGGGCGATTCTGAGGAAGTGGCGCAGCTTCGCGAAGCGATTCGTACCGAAGAGCCGATTTCGCTTGAACTCCAGAACGAGCGGAACGACGGGGAGTTGTTTTGGTCGCGGCTCTCTGTCACGCCGGTCACGGACGAGAGTGGGGCTGTCAAGAACTACATTGGAATCCAGCAGGACGTTACCGATCGCAAAAAGCGTGAACGACGGACCGAGGCTCGAAACGAATTCCTCAAGCGGATCTACGAGGTGACGACCGACCCGGACCTTACGTTCGAACGCAAGATCACTGATCTGCTGGAGGCCGGCAGGGAGCACCTGGACCTGCCGTACGGTTTCCTGACGCAGATCGAGAGGGACGATGAACAAGGGACTGGGAGCCGGACGATCGTGGAGGCGCTCGGGTCACACGAGCTTCTCCAGCCGGGGGAATCCGCCCCGCTTGAACAGTCCTACTGTAGAGAGACGATGGAGCAAGGCGGGATCATGGCACTCACGCGGGCCGCGGAGGCCGGGCTGTCGGAAGACTCGGCGTTCGAAACGTTCGGTCTCGAGACGTACATCGCGAGCGAGGTTGTCGCCGGAGATGACCCGTACGGAACGCTGTGTTTCGCCTCGGACACGGCTCGCGACCGGCCGTTCGATGAATTCGAGCGATCGGTCATCCAGCTGGCCGGACGGTGGGCCGGCTACGAAATCGACCGCCAAAACACGAGGGAGGCGCTTCAGGAGGAACGCGAGCGACTCGGGCTGACGCTCTCGGGCACCAACACCGGGCTCGCGGAGTGGGACGTAGAGACGGACGAGGTGACGTGGAACGAGACGCTCACTGAAATCCTCGGGCGTGATATCAAGTCCGTCGAAGAGTTCGGAGCGGCAATCCATCCCGATGACCGCGCTCAAGTCCAACAGCAACTCGATGCGATGGTCGAAACCGGTGAAACGTGGACCGGAGAGTTTCGCATGTTCGATGACAGCGATGACACGCTGTGGATGGGAACGCGGGCGACTGCGGTCTACGACGACGAGGGAGAGCCGGTTCGTGTGCTCGCAACGGGGACCGACGTCACCGATCGCAAACGGCGCCAGCAAAAGCTGTTTGAGGAGCGCGAGCGGTTCCGGCTGCTGACCGAGAGTGTCGATGAGTACGCGTTCATCGGCGTCGACGAAGATGGTGTGATTCAGACCTGGAACGAAAGCGCCGAGGGCACGTTCGGGTACGACGCCGAGTCGGCAACTGGACTGTCGATCGCCGAACTACATCCCGAAGCCAACCGTGAGCGGGGACTCCCCGACCGGCTGCTTCAACAGGCCAAGGTCGCCGGCGAGAGTGCCCACGAGGGGTGGCGCGTCCGCGAGGACGGTTCGAAATTCTACGCTGACGTTCGGTACGCGCCGCTCACCACCACCGACGGCGAGTTCGACGGGTACGCGACTATCGTTCGTGACATGACCAACCGGCGACGCGAGCGACGTCGAACCGAACGGTTCGTCGAGGAATCCGACGACGTGGTGACGATAGTCGACCCGGACGGGACGGTGACGTACGCGAGCGGGTCGGCGAGCCGCGTTCTCGGATACGAACCCGATGACTTGGTCGGTGAGAACCTCTTCGACCACGTCCATCCGGACGGTCGGGAACGCGCGATGAACGCGTTCTTTTCGTGCGTCAAAGAATCGGAGAAGGTTGAAACAGAGTGTCGTTTCGACTCGCCGGACGAGGGGTGGATTAACATCGATGGTCGGTGTCGGAACATGCTCGACGACGACGCGGTCAACGGGGTGCTCGTCTACCTCCGTGACGTGACCGAGACGCGAGAACGCAACCGCCGGTTCGAAGGCATTTTCAACAGCACGTTCGGCCTCACTGGCCTCCTGAAACCCGACGGCACAGTCGTCGAGGTCAACGACGCCGCACTCGAGTTCGGCGGGGTCCAGCGAGACGAAGTCGTCGGAGGGTCGTTTTCCGACGCCCCGTGGTGGACACAATCCGAAGTGGTGCGAAGCGATGTGCGGGAGGCCGTCGACCAAGTCGCTGATGGCGACTTCGTCCGCTACGAGGCGGAGGTTCGCGGTGCTGACGGCCTCGCGACGATCGATTTCTCGGTGAAGCCCGTGACCGACGAGGATGATAACGTCTCCCTGCTCGTCTTCGAAGGTCGCGACATTACGGCACTACAACGACACAAACGCCACTTGGAGGTCATGCAGCGCGTGATGCGTCACAACATGCGGAACGACATCACCAAGCTGCGGGGCTGGACGGAGATGATGCGCGAGGAGCCAGACGCCGAAAAGCGGGCGGAACAGTTCGACACCGTCGATCAGATTTTCGACAAGTGGGTGGCGATGACCGAGAAGACGAAGCAGATACGAACTGTGCTCGATTCTCAGCGGGGACAAGATGTCCACCTAGAGCCTGAGACACTGGTCGAAGAAGCCGTTGCGCCCGTCCGGGAGGAGTACACCGACTGTAGTGTCGTGACGCACGTGCCAGACGCCGACGTACAGGTTCCAGCAACGCTTCTCGACGCAGTGCGGGAACTAGTCGAAAACGCCGCCAAGGTGACGCAGGACCCCGCGATCGAGGTGGAAGTCGGTCGTTCGGCGGACGGCTGGACCGAGGTCAGCGTGAGAGATGACGGCCCGGGAATGCCGGATATGGAAGCAGACGTGCTCGAAAACGGCAAGGAGACACCGCTCAATCACGGCCAGGGGCTCGGTCTGTGGATGGTCCGGATGATCGTCACACAGGCCGGAGGTGACGCAGTAGTCACGTCAACGAACGGCGGAACAGACATCTGTCTGCGGCTGCCGGGCGAGCAGACGATCAAAAACAGATTATCAGGCAAGGCGGCATGATCGCGGCTGAGCGGTCCGAACTGGCGGAGGTGCTCGTCGTTGAGGACGACCAAAGCCTCGCCGAACTGTACGCCGAATGGCTCGCAGAGAGCTACGACGTCCACACTGCCAACGACGGAGCCGAGGCCCTCGAGCAGCTGGACGAGACCATCGACGTAGTGTTGCTGGACCGAATGATGCCCGGGCTCTCCGGGGGAGAGGTCCTCGAAGCGATCCGGGACACCGACTTCGACCCCCGCGTCGCGATGGTTACGGCGGTCACGCCGGACCTCGACGTCGTCCAGATGGGATTCGACGCGTACCTCGAAAAACCGATCGAGGCCGCTTCGCTACGTGAGACGGTCGATCGGATGCTGACTCGCGCCGAGTACGACGAGAAGCTTCAGGAACTGTTCTCGCTGATCGAGCGAAAAGAAACTCTCGAAGCGGTACAAAAAACCGAAAACCTCGAGAACAGCGATGAGTATCGCTCGCTCACCGCCAAGCTCGAAACGGTACAGGTGGCCGTCGAATCGCTGTTGACGGAACTCCCGGACGAGGACTTCCGCGTGGCCGTCGAGCACCTCCAGCGGACAGCCGTCGAGCGAACGAGCGAGCGGCGGTACGAATCGCTCACCGAGGACGTGCTCGACAGCTCACAGGAGGCGACGGTCGTGGTCGACACCGAGGGCTCTGTGGTGTGGGCGAACGAGGCGACTGAGACGCTACTCGGCCTCGACCGGAGTGACCTCCGGGGACGCGAGTACGCACGCGCCGCGGCGGATCACTTCCGAGATATCGAAGCCGGGTCGGAGTCGCTCGCGTCGCTGATACGGACCGGGTTGGCGGGTCACGGAGATCAGCTCGACGCCACGATCCGCGTGCCCGGAGACGAAGCGGAAACGGATCGGTGGCTCGAGTACTGGAGCGCACCGATCGAGACCGGGTTGTATGCGGGCGGGCGGATAGAACACTACCACGACATCACCGGGCGGTACAGACGCGAACAGTACCTACAGACCCTTCACGGCGCAACGCGCGCGCTGATGGCCGCCGAAACCGACGACGACGTCGCCGCGCTCGCGGTCGCGACTGCGACGAAAGATCTGGATTTCCCGTACGCAGCGGTGTTCACTAGAGACGAGACCAACGGTGACCTCGTCCCGGCGGCCAGCGAGGCAACGACCACCGGGACGAGTCCGACGCTGTCGACGCTTTCCGGCGGCACCGACCCGGTCTGGAAGGCGTTCGCCGACCAGACGGTGTACACGAGAGCCGAGTCGGAGCAAGAGCGTCCCGTGACCGACGAGTGGCTGGACGACGCGTTTGACGACTGGATGCTCTGCCCGCTCGGTCAGCGGGGGGTGTTTCTCGTGGCGACGACAGGCGGACGCTCGCTCTCGGAGACGAAGCGAACCCTCGCGGAGACGTGGGCCGCAAACACGCGACAGGCCCTCGAGCAGCTCGCCCGAACTCGGAATCTGCGGGATCGCGACCGAGAGCTCGAACAGCAAAATGAACGGCTCTCGCGGCTGGACAGGATCAATCGACTTATTCGAGCTATCGGGCCGGCGGTGGCGAGTGCCGACACCCGCGCGGAGATCGAGACAGAGGTGTGCCACCACCTCCTCCGGATGGACCAGATTACCGGCGCTTGGATCGCGGACGTCGACCTCTCGACCGACGCGACGGTCTGTAGAGCGGAAGCCGGAAACCTCGGCGGATACCTTTCGGACATCCCCCGAGCGGCGTCGAAGACGAGCGAAACAGGACCTGAGGAGGCAACGCCAACAGTTCCGGCGAGGCAGGCTTACGAAGAACGGTCCTCGGTGTCTGTGACGGATCTCGTCACCATCGAGTCCGGTGTGTGGTGGCGCGACCGTGGCCTGACACGCGGAACCAACGCGGTCGTCGCGGTACCGATCCTCCACGAGTCCACGTGCTTCGGCGCGATAGAAGTACACCTCGACCATCCCTTGGGGATGGCGAGCGAGGAGGTCGGCGCGATCGCTGAACTCGGTGTGACCATCGGTCACGCTATCAGTGCGATCCGGCAGCGCGATGCCCTCCTGTCGGGTGGGGGTGTACATCTCACGTTCAGCGTCGACTCGAACTCGAAGGTGTCACAGCTCGCGACGGCCGTCGACGCTCCGCTCACGGTAACGGACATCTCGCGGCAGGACGACGGCACCTGTGCGGTCTTTCTCACAGTCGACGTCAGCCCCGCTCACGATAGTGACCGGATCGAAACACAAGCCAGAGACACGCCAAGCGTATCGATACTCCGCAGCGACACGAGCGGCATGACGTGCGTCCTGACACTGGGTCCGGACGCGCCGACGCAGCAACTGGTCAGGCAAGGCGCCGCACTCCAGCAGGTGGAGATACGCTCCGATTCGGATCGTCTGGCCGTGACGGTACAGTTGCCGCACGAGATCGACGTTCGGGAGTACGTGGACGCCGTTACAGGTACGCTCGACGGTGTTGAACTCGTTTCGAAAAAACACGACCCTATCGACTGGGCGTCGGCCTCGACTGTTGCCACGACAATCGACGACCGACTGACGGACCGACAGCTCGAGGCGTTGCGGATCGGCTTTCACGCGGGATACTTCGACTGGCCGCGGAGTGCCGATGCGGACACCGTCGCCGCGGAGATCGGCATCGCGCAGTCGACGTTCAGTCAACACGTTCGGACGGCGGAGCGCAAGCTACTCGAAGAGCTGTTCTCGTAGGCGCTGTCTGCGAACGTTCGGACGGCAGCCGTGTCAGGTCGGCCGATCTCACCCTCATCTCCCGCCTGTTGCGCGCTGTGGGGTCGAAGAAACGTGACGACCGTGTCGTTCGAAGGTTTATCCGAGAGTGTCTGCTCACGGCAGGCACGCGCGACGTACAGCGGGAGAATCTCTGAGCGAAAGGGCAATCTGCGCCGGGAGTCAGACGGCCGACTTCGACTCTTGACCGCAGTTGGAGCGCGCGACGCCCCACCGATAGCAATCGGTGCGTTCGCTCGTATGCCGATGGTGACGGGCAAAAGGAGTCTTAAGCCGCGTGTATTCCTGTTAATATGGGCAGTCAATCGAACTCAGACAATGTGCCGCATATGGAAGAGCAGGGAGAGATAGCCGGGCATGCCGTGTCGGGGTGGTCGACGGACACGAAGTTGGTACGGGAGTTCGACCGGCCGGTCACCGTCACGGATGCGGTCTGTCAGACGGTCGACGAAGCGATACACCAGTGGTCGGAGCTCTCCGAGTCACCACCGCTGTATCAGTTCGTCGACGTTGAACACTTGGACGGGTTATTCAAAACGAAGGCCACGGACGACAGTGGCTGGCTTCCGTCGGCAAATTTCCAGTTTCAGGGCTGTCGGATAACGCTCCTGTACGGTTCGCCGATGCGCGTGATTGTCGACCGTGACCCGTGAGGAGACTTCTCGTCGCGTGATCGTCCGCCAACGCTTGCCGCTCTGACCTCCTCCCACCCGAGATAGCTGTACACGAACCGCCAGACGGAAGCGACCTCATCCGGGACTGTCCCACCATCGACCGTAATCAAATCCGACAGTCAACGTCGATTATAGGTGACTTACCGCCGTCTGTCGGATTTGAACCGCCCGGAAAACGGATGGGCGCTGCAGGATTT
>ERZ1034517.38-NODE-38-length-39631-cov-8.122852_pt1 | contig 39631 bp, 36 predicted proteins | sample MGYA00520599_ERZ1034517 | MGnify/ENA primary metagenome ERZ1034517 (study PRJEB33760, sample SAMEA4777701) | hypersaline lake metagenome | biome: hypersaline environment; feature: brines | place: Spain | collected 2012-08 | depth 0 m ...
CCACGGGCTCAACACTTTCGCCTCGCGGTACCAAGCTTATTGCCCGGCGACCAGCTCCCTAAATCATGGCCGAAGCGGACGTTGTGAGCTATCTCGAGCGCCCACTCGTCGTCGACGAGACCCTGGAGGATCGGGGCTACCAGGTCGAACTGACGGCGACGGCCACCGGTGATCACACGCTCGTCTGCCTGCCGACGGGGCTGGGCAAGACGGCCGTCTCGGTGCTGGTCACGGCCCACCGGCTGGCCGAGTACGGTGGCAAGTCGCTGTTGCTGGCGCCGACGAAACCGCTCGTCGAGCAGCACGCCTCGTTCTACCGGGAGACCTTGGAGCTGCCACCGGAGGAGATCGTCGTGTTCACCGGCGAGGTCAGCCCCGACGACCGGGCTGCCACCTGGGCGGATGCCCGCGTGGTGATCGCGACACCACAGGTCGTCGAGAACGATCTGATCGGCAACCGAATCTCACTCGCGGAGGTGACTCACTGCACCTTCGACGAGTGTCACCGTGCCTCCGGCGCGTACGCCTACAACTTCATCGCCGAGCGATATCACGCGACCGCAGACCAGCCGCTCGTGACGGGCATGAGCGCCTCACCAGGGGGGAACAAAGAGCAGATCCTCCAGGTCTGCCGCAACCTCGGCCTGCGTGACGTGGCGGTCATGACCGAGGACGATGCCGACGTCGGCGAGCACACGTTCAGGACGGAGGTCGAGTGGGACCATATCGAGCTGCCAGAGGAGATCCTCGAGATACGTGACCGATTGACGGCGGTCATCCGCGATCGGCTCGAGGAGCTCCGGGAGCTGGGGCTGACACGGAAGAGCGACCCCTCGCTCTCGGAGGGGGCGCTCCGCAAGCTCCAGGCGGCGGCGCGGCGGCTGGTCAACGACGAGGACCCGGCCGGCTATCGGGCGATGAGTCTGATCGCCGAGATGCGGAAGATCCGGACTGCGGTCACCTACACGGAGACACAGTCGATCGAGAGTCTCCTGCAGTACTTCGAACGCCAGGAGAACGCCGCCCGCTCCTCGGGGGCCTCGAAAGCCTCCCAGCGGTTCATCAGCGATCTCGGAATCAAACAGGCCAGAGCGCGTGCCGAACGGTACGACGATATCCACCCGAAGTTCCGCAAAACACGCATCCTCCTGGCAGAGACGCTCGGTATCCAGGGTGGTGAGCGTGTCATCGTCTTCACCGAATCACGTGATACGGCCGAGACACTGGTGCGATTCTTGGGGCAGTCGTTCGAGACACGGAAGTTCGTGGGCCAGAGCGACCGCGAGGGCTCAGACGGCATGACCCAGACCGAACAGAAAGAGACCCTGGCGGGGTTCAAACAGGGCGAGTTCGAGGTGCTCGTCTCGACCAGCGTCGCCGAGGAAGGGCTCGACGTCCCCGATGTCGACCTGGTGTTGTTCTACGAACCGGTTCCAAAGGGGGTACGATCGATACAGCGCAAGGGCCGCACAGGACGCCAGTCGGAGGGCAAGGTCGTCGTGCTCATCGCCGACGACACGCGTGACGAGGCCTACTACTGGATGTCCAGAAACGAGGAAAAACGCATGCAATCGGAGCTCCGCAAGCTCAAGCAGCTCTCGGGAGATATCCAGGCCGCGCTGACGGATAGCCAGGCCGAGCTGGCGCGGTTCGAGCCCAGCGAGGCCGCCGTCGGCCCGGACGACCGCACCACCGTGGACGAGGACAGCGATGGCGGGAGAGCCCCCACGAACGCAGCGACCGACGGCGCGGGACGGGAGCCGGCGGATGGCCAGGCGGGGCTCTCGGCGTTCGACCCTGGGACGGGCACGGACGAGCACGTGGCCTCCGATGGCGACACCGAGCGGACCGTCGACCCGCCCGAGTCCGATACGGATGTCGTCGAGATCGTGGTCGACCAGCGCGAGCTCGACGCCTCGATCGCGCGCAGCCTGGCCCGGGCCGAGGGCATCGAGACACGCCTCGAGACGCTCGCGGTCGGTGACTACGTCCTCTCCGATCGGGTCGTCGTCGAGCGCAAGTCCGTCGAGGACTTCCTCGCTACGCTGACCGCGGGCGACCGCTCGATGTTCGAACAGGTCGGCGATGCGGCGAGACAGTACGCCCGTCCGGTGGTGATCCTCGAAGGAGAGGACGTCTACGGCCGTCGGAACATCCACCCGAACGCGATCCGGGGAGCGCTCGCCTCACTCGCGGTCGACTTCGGGGCGAGCGTGCTCCAGACGGACGACGAGGCCGGCACTGCAGCGCTGCTGGAGACTATCGCCAGACGAGAGCAAGAGCGCACGGACCGGTCGGTCAGCGTGCACGGCGAGAAGAGCCAGCGCAGTCGGGCCGAACAACAGGAGTACGTCGTCGGAGCGATCGGGGAGGTCGGGCCGGTCACAGCACGGACGCTGCTCGGAGCGTTCGGCAGCGTCGAGGCGGTGATGACCGCGACCGAAGAGGAGCTGTTGGAGGTCGACGGCGTCGGGCCGGTCACGGCCGGACGGATCCGCGAGATCGTCGGGGCCGCCTACACCGATTAGGCGTCGAGCTTGCGAACCGCCTCGAGCGCGGCGGCGGCCTCCTGGACGGCCGCTAACAGCTGGCGTGTCGTCTCCACATCGTCTGTCTGCTCGGCACGCCGGACGAGATCGGCCACCAGCCGGCGCAGCGACTGTCCGGCGCCCGACAGCTCTCCCTCCTGGTGGCCGTCGACGGGCATCGTGTCAGCAGGCTCGCGGCTCTGCCGCTCGGGAGGCCGACCCGAGTCGCTCGATGATTCCGGGTCGTACGGCGAGATCGGCTGCACCGACGTTCCCTCGTTCTCACCGTTCGATCCCGTCGCCTGGGGCGCTGGCGGTGTGGACTCCGCTGTCTGCTCGTCCGCGGTCTGCTCGTCGGGCTCGGCAGACGGCTCCTCGATGTCGACGGTCGTCGCCTCATGGCCCCCGGTCACCTCCTCGTCGGGGACCTGAGCAACGCCTTCGCCGGCGGGCGCAGCCTGGCACGTCGGGCAGAACTCCTGACCGTCCCAGCGAAACACCGGGGAGCCACACTCGTGGTGTTTGTTCGTCATCGTCGCCCCCTTCAGCAGGAGCTCGCTCATGTTCGACGTCCGGGATCGCCGCTCCTCTTCGCGAGCGAACTTCTCGCGTAGCTTCTTCCGCTCGGCTTCCTTGTCGAACTCACTCATGGGCATATTCAAGCTGTGGAATCTGAAAAGGGCTTCTGTGTCACCCAGCCTACACGGCCGGGGTGAGGACAGCAGCTCGACGGCCGCCGACCCAGACCAACGTCCCACACCCCTGCCTGCGCTCAACAGACGGGCTTGGGGTTCACTCCCATCGTCTCCAGCTGGTCGGTGTAGGCCTCGTAGGCTCGCTGGATCGTCTCGATGGCGCTCTCTGTCGCCATCTCCAGGTCCGCCGGGCTCTCACAGCGATCGCCCAACAGTGAGATCGCCCGCTCGCGCTGAGGAGCCACGTCGGCCCGGAGCTCACGGATGACCTGTGCGGTCTGTGGATCGGCCTGCCCGACGAAGAAGCCGGTGACCTGCTCCTTGGATTTCTCGGCCGCCAAGGTCCGCCCGACGAACGCACCGAGACGGGGGAGGGTCGTCTCCTGCTCGCGGAGAAACGCCTGGACGGCCGGGACCTCTGCAGATCCCTCGTGCCCATCCAACAGCGAGACGACACGCTCGTAGTGCGAGCGCTCCTCGGCGGCGATCGTCTCGAACGTGGCCGCCACCGCCTCGTCGGATTCGGTCTCGGCCCAGGCGGCGTAGGTCTCTCCGGCGGCCAGCTCCGAATCGGCGGTTGCCATCAGTACCGTCTCCGGCTCCATCTCACCGCCAGTCTCCGCGTAGAGCGACTTCGAGGACCCGAGCCGAGAGAGTGGGGTCTGACACTCCTGGCGGACCGTCTCGACGAGGCTATCGATATTCACGTACCCCCCGAGCCGCCCGCGAGACTTGTAGGTGATGGGCAACGCGGTGGCAGAGTGCCATCGGCTGCGCTCGGCAGTGCCACCGTCGATCGCGAACGGTCGTCGTGTGGTAGCACGAGCGACTCGCCTGCTCAGTCTGCTCCGCCCTGTTCGATCGGTGCGCCGACCATGTTGCCCCACTCGGTCCAGGAGCCATCGTAGTTGACCGTATCATCGTAGCCCAGCAGCTCGTGCAACGCGAACCAGGCGACGGAGGATCGCTCGCCGATCCTGCAGTAGGCGACCGTCGTCCCCTCGCCGTCGATCCCTCGCTCGCCGTACAGTGACTCGAGATCGTCGAACGACTTGAACGTGCCATCGTCGTGGGTGACGGCCGCCCAGGAGATGTTCTGAGCCCCCGGGATGTGTCCGCCACGCTGTGCGGTCTCCTGCAGTCCAGGCGGGGCCAGAATCTCCCCGGAGAACTCCTCCGGCGATCTGACGTCGACCAGCGGGATGCCCCGCTCGATGGCGTTCTCGACGTCGTCCCGGTATGCGCGGATCGACTCGCGAGGGCCGGACGCCGTGTACCCCTCGGCCGCGAACGATGGCTCGTCGGTCGTGGTGGGATACTCCTGCTCGACCCAGTACTCACGCCCGCCATCCATCAGCCGGACGTCGTCGTGGCCCCAGTATTTGAACTGCCAGTAGGTGTAGGCGGCAAACCAGTTGGCGTTGTCACCGTACAGGACGACCGTCGAGTCCTCGGTGATCCCGTGCTCGCCCAGCAGCGTCTCGAAGTCCTCCCGAGAGAGCACGTCCCTGTTGATCTGATCCTGCAGCTGACTCTCCCAGTTGAACCCGATCGCCCCCGGTGCGTGAGACTCGTCGTAGGCCTCGGTGTCGACATCCACCTCGACGAGCCTGTGGGCGGGGTCTTCGCTCTGGAACTCTGCGAGATGCCCCTCGACCCAGTCGGCCGAGACGAGCACGTCGTTCGCGTAATCACTCATGGTGCAGGCAGTATTTCCGGTGCCACCCAATAGGGGCTCGTCTGCCGGACGTATCGGCCACCTGTTTCCAGCTGCGGAATGGTTTGCTGGTATCCAGGGCGACCGAGGAGGGGCTGCCCAGCGCCGCCGGCCCTGAACGGGGGCGGCCCCGCCTGGGCCGAAAACACCCGGCACAGCTTGCCGATATCTCAGAGACCGGACGGAATCGGCCGCTGTCGGGAGCTTCCTAAGCGAAGCAGCCGAGCGGAGCGTATGCCCTCGTCTTTCGTCTCGGTCGACTGGCTCTCCGATCACCTCGGAGACCCCACCGTGCACGTCGTCGACGTTCGAGAAGCCTGGGAGTACCAGAGCATCGGTCACGTTCCAGGCGCCGTGAACGTCCCGTTCGAGCGTGTCCGCGAGGCCGGCGGTGAGGACCACGGGATGCTGCCGGGGGCCAGCGCGTTCGCGGAGCTGCTCGCCGAGGTCGGCATCGAGACCGGTGACAGCATCGTCGCCTACGACGATACACACGGGGTGTTCGCGGCGCGCTTTCTGGTGACCGCCGAGCTCTACGGCCACCCACCGGGACGACGCCACCTGTTGGACGGCGACATCAACGGATGGCAGCTAGCAGAGCCCCTGGAGCACGACCAGCCCGCCGTCGAGCGGGCTCGCTACCGGGCGACGCTTGATTCGGAGGGGCCGCTGGTCGAGATGAGCACGGTTCGTGAGGCGATCGACGACCCAGCGGCCGTGATCGTCGACACACGCAACGAACAGGAGTATCTCGCGGGGCACATCCCGGGTGCAGTCAGGCTGGACTGGCGGACACTGCTCGACGAGGGGAGTCGAGGGCTCATGGCGACTCCCGAGCTGCGCGAGCTGCTCGCGGACGAGGGTATCGACGAGGACCGCCGTGTCCTCCTGTACTGCAACACCGCCCGGCGCATCTCGCACACCTATCTGGTGTTACGGGAGCTGGGCTACCCCAGGGTGGGGTTCTACGAGGGATCGCTCACCGAGTGGGAGGCCAACGGAGAGCCCCTCGAGCGTGGCTGACTGGCCTGGGGAAGACTGGGGGGATCTCAGCTGGGCCCGGTCTCTGCATCGAATCGATCCAACGCGTGGCCGAGCATCTCCACGCCGACGGGCTGGAACTCCTCTCGGTCGGGGCCGAGCAGCGCTCTGACCGAGTCCCACTCCTGTGAGCCGTATCGTTCGTCGAGCAGCACCCGAACGCCACGCTCGTCGGGGCCACGGATCACCCGGCCGATTGCCTGTCGTGCCTTGCGCACGGCGGGCACCAACAGCGCGGTTCTGAACCCATCGCCGAACCGCGCTTCGTATGCCGTCCTGACCGCCTCCGTCCGAGCGGCCGCCGTGTTGATGATCGGCACGCCCGAGATGACCGTCGCCGCCAGCCTATCACCCCTGTAGTCGACGCCCTCGGTCAGCGTCCCACGCAGCGAGGTGACCAGCACCTTTCCCGGCCCTCTGAAGAACGCGTCTCGTGTCCGCCGGGTCTCACTCGCCGAGGAGGAGCTGTCCAACAGCACCTCCTTGTCGATCCGATCGCGGAGCGTCTCGGCCGCCCATTCGGCCTCGGCATAGGAGGGCATGCCGACCAGGACGTTACCATCGACCCCCGCCACCTGCCGTATCGCCCGGGCGTGTGCGACCCGCGTCGGCGAGCGCTCACCGGGCTGGCCACGATTGTCGAAGGTGAACTTCGGCGCCTTGACCGCGAACGAGACACGATTTTCGGCGGGGAAGTTCAGGCCGTACACCCGCTGCTCGATAGGGCGGCCGGCTTCCTCGAGATGGTCCAGTCCGCTCACCGCCCGGAACACGTCCATAGGCGCCAAGGTGGCCGACATCAACACCCCGCCGCCGAACGCGGCGAGCTGCTCGCCGATCTGGTCGCCGGGCACGCAGTTGTGTAGCTCCAACCGCCCGGCGTAGCCACGCTGCCAACTGCCCGGGGGGATCGCCTCGTCGAAGCCTCGCTCGAGCCGGATCTCGCGGAAGAAGTCGGTGTGGTTCGCGTGCTCCCAGGCGGCTAGCGTCTGGCCGACGGCCGGTGCCGCCCGGCGACTATCGGGGTCGTCCTGGTCGGTCTCTGCTTCCTCGATCGTATCGAGAATCGTCCCGACGACGGGGCCGACCGACCCTGCCAGCGCCCAGTCGGCCGCCGTGAACCCCTCAGAGCGGGCGAACTCCGAGAGTGAGTCCGGCTCGGGCCGTGTGGGGTCACGCAGCGGGATGGCCGTATCCGGCAGCTCCGCCAGTCGATCCTGCCAGTTGCCGAACTCGCTCTCGAGATGCTCCGTGACACGGTCATCGAGGAACTCACGGACACACCCCACCAGCTCACGGACACGCTGGCAGTCCTCGACGGAGAGCCCGCTCTCCGAGAGCATCTCCCTGATCGGGCCGACCCGACGGGCTGGTGCCGCCGACTCGTCCAGCAGTAGTGGCTGGACCACCTGAGCGAGCTCGGCCTCGGTGTTTCGCAGTGCGCGATCGCTCATCCCCTGGCTAACCAGATCACGAACCCGAGGTTCGAGCATGTGAGCCTCGTCACAGACGACGTACGTCGTCTCGTCCAGCAGCTCGGCGGTGAACGCCTCGCTCGTCGACGCGTCGAACGCGTGGTAGTAGTTCCCGATGACCACCTCGACCGCAGGCAACAGCGCCCCCATCACCGAGTGCGGGCAGCTTCCGGTCTCGACGGCCTGACTGACCAGCCCCTCGGTGTCGACCAATCCGAGCTCGGCGGGGTCGAACGGTGTCGCCTCGACCGGCTCACCCTCCTCGGGGAGGTCGCTGAGATACTGGGCGTAGAACGGGCAGTACTCCACCTCCCCACCGTCGGTCGCGTGGGTGGGCATCTCCCGCGCAAACGGTGATTCGGCGCCGGCGGAGCTGAGATACGTCGGGTCGCTTCCTGCAACACCGCTGTCGGCCAGTTCCACCTGTTGGGAGTGAGCCTCGCTCACCAGCTGGTCTGTGCTCGTCGCATCACGCAGGCCCACCGTGCGCTCTCTGAGACTGGTACACCGCTCGTAGACGTTCGTCTCGTCGATCCCACCAGCTCTCTCGCGATTGTACGGGCAGACGTCGGCTTTCCCCTGCAGGGTCAACCCGGAGACCGACGGCGTCGATGGAGGGAGACCCTCGTTGATCGCCCGGAGATCCTCCTCGAACTGGTGGAGCTGCTGTTTGACACTGGTCAACACCAGCACTCGCTGGAAGGAGCTCGACGGATCACGGACGAGGCTGAGCCCGGCCATCAACGCCATCAGCGTCTTGCCGGTCCCGCAGGCCCCTTCGACGACGCCGAACCCTCGACGGCTCCCGACGTCGATCAGCGTGTCGATGGCATCGGCCTGGTCGGGGTAGGCACTCTCGTAGGGGAAGAGAGACTCCCAGGGGCGATCGGCGTTATCCTCGGACATCGGGCTCTGTGAGATTTGCCTCCGCACCACCCGTCCAGCGGCGCGCTCCCCGCTCGGCATCGCCCCATGGCTCTCGGCACGTCGAGCCGCCAGTGGTCGACCCCCTCTCGACCGCCCGGCCGGACGCCCCGTGCGCGCTCGAACGAGGGGCTGTCGCTTGCATGGCCGACCAAGTGGGTCTGAGGGCTTGGTCCCTCTGGTCGCGACCACCCGGTGACCGCCGTCGTGCGTGGCCTGCACCTCCCGATCGTGGTCAGGGGGCTGGCCAGACACTACGGGCGGCTCGAGGACGGGCGAGATGGCGACGGTGCGATCGAGGAGACTCTCGCCCCCAGAAGGCAGCGAGTCGGCCACTTCGACACGCTCATGATTGGCCCGGCAGTGTTGGGCGTGTGCCGCAGCTGAACTACCCCTGTCCGGACTGCCGGACGACGAACAACGTCCATGCGACCTCCTGTGAGTACGAAGGGCGCCGACGGCCGGCAATCGAGTCGGCGTACATCGAGGTGGTTGCCCAGCTGAGTCGCCAGCCCACAACCGAGGAGGCGCTCAGAGCCGAGGTCACCGAGTGGACCCCGCTTCACCAGGCGGTGCTGGGCCGACTACAGCGGGAACGCCGCATCGAGGCGGATGAGGGGTCGCTGCGGATGCTCACCGCCGAGGAGTACAAAGACCGCGTCTCACGGCCACAGAGCGATCCGTTGTTGACGATATACGAGAAGGGCTCTGTCCCTGGTGCACACGACAATGCGGTGTTTGCGATGATCGCGTTCTACGAGATGGTCGGGCTCACCTGGGGGGAGGCCCGAGAGAAGGTGGTCGAGTGGCTCTACGAATCCGGGACGTGGGCCCGCGGTGGGTTCGAGGAGTCGGCGCCGGAGGACCTGGTCGAAGCGAAAAAACACGTCTTCGACCAGGGGTACGGGTGGCGGGAGAAAGCCCGGGCTGCAAAGGCAGTCATCGACCGGTCGCTGTGAGCGCGCGATTCGCCCCCGGGGCCTGGCGACGGGCGTCGCTCGGGGCCCTGTTGCCGGTCCTGCCGGCGATCCTCATCGCGGAGTCACTGCTCGTGCTGTCGGTGCTGGCAGCACTAGGTGTGCTCTGGTTCCACAGGGACCCGAGTCGAGAGCCACCGGGTCGCGGCATCGTCTCGCCCGCCGACGGCCGTATCACGGTCGTCCGAGCCGAGGGCGACCGCGTTCGGGTTGGGATCTTCATGGGACTGCGTGACGTCCACGTCAACCGGGCGCCTGCTGGCGGGACCGTCGAGTCGGTCGAACACGTCCCTGGGGGACATCTCCCCGCGTTCAGCAAGGAAGCCGAACGCAACGAGCGGCTGCACATCGACTACGGCCGCTACAAGCTGACCCTCATCGCAGGGACTGTCGCCCGGCGTGTCTGGCCGTACGTCGAGGCGGGGGCCAGTACCGTCCAGGGCCAGCGGATCGCACACGTCACCTTCGGGTCGCGAGCTGACGTCCTGCTCCCGCCCGGGACGTCGCTCGATGCGTTGTGCGTCGAGCAAGGACAGACGGTCCGGGCGGGCGAGACGGTCCTGCTCGAGTGACCTCGGAGCCGGCTCAGTCGCTCTGAATACGAGGGGCTAGCATGTAGGTCACCTGCCCCTGTGCCTCTGCGATGTCGAAGTGGAGCTTGACGGGGAACTCCTGGCCCAGCTCGAGTTTGACCTCGGCGTCCTTGTTGATCGCCTTGTTCATGTCCTTGAGATAATCCAGCGAGAACAGCGATCTGGCATCACCCTCGACGAGATCGATCAGTTCCTCGCGGTCCAGGGTGAGATGCACGTCGTCGGTGTCGCCCTCTGCCTCGACGTAGAACGACTCGGCGTCGGGGTCGACCCCCAACGCGATGTGGTCCGAGACCATGTCGGCGGCCTTGACCGCACGGTCGATATCGGTGCCTTCGACGACGATCGTCGCTGGCAGCTCCAGCTCCGGTATCTCCGGCTCCTTCCGGATGGATTCGGGGTCGATCAGCGCGAGAGTCCCCTCCAGCCCCTCGATCTGTATCCGCAGCTTGCGGGTCTCCTCGTCGAGCTCGAGCCGCACCAGCTGGCCGCTGGTTGCCATGCCGACGAACTCCTCGAGCCGAGAGAGATTGACACCGATCTGTCCGTCGTCGGTCTCGTAGGATTCGAACGCGTCGACGCCGAGATGCAGGTCGACCATCCCCACGTTCGCGGGGTCGACCGCTCTGATCGCCAGGCCCTCCTCGGTCAGATTGATCTTGCACTCGTCGACGAGGACGCTCACAGAGTCGAGCGCGGCTCCTAACGTGTCCGCGCTCACGATGGCCTGAAACATAGAATGACGATTCGAAAGCTGCCAACAAAAACGCTCCCCTTTTGTGGGTCAGAGCGCCCAGCTGACCCGTCTGGTCGTCGCGAGCGGGCCTCACCGGGCCATCCCCGGCGGTCACGACAGCCTCAGTCCACCGGCGCGGGTCGTCTAGACGCCGCGCCCTTGGAGCTTCTCCTCCTCGGGCATGTCCTCGTTCGACTGGCCTTTCATCCCCTTGCCGATGCCCTTCGCGATGTCTCTGAGCGTGTCCGGATCGTCCCAGTGGTTCACCGCCTCGACGATGGCCTCGCCCATCGCGCGCGGGTCCTCCGCGCCGAAGATACCCGAGCCGACGAAGATGCCATCACACCCGTGATGCATCATCAGAGCGGCGTCCGCCGGGGTGGCGATACCACCTGCGGCGAAGTTGACGACCGGGAGGCGGCCCATCTCGGCGGTCTCGTGGACCAGGTGCGCCGGGGCTTCGTGTTTGCGGGCCCACATCTCGCGCTCCTCGTGGTTCATACCGACCAGCTTCCGGATCGCCCCCTTGATCGCACGCTGGTGGGTCACCGCCTGGTTGACGTCACCGGTGCCGGCCTCGCCTTTCGTCCGGATCAGCGCTGCGCCCTCCTCGATTCGTCGGAGCCCTTCCTGGAGATTCCGCGCACCACAGACGAACGGTGAGGTAAACGCACGCTTGTCGACGTGGTAGTCGTTGTCCGCCGGGGTCAGCACCTCACTCTCGTCGATCATGTCCGCGCCCGTCGCCTCGAGGATCTGTGCCTCTGTCGTGTGCCCGATACGGGCTTTCCCCATCACCGGGATCGAGACCTCGTCGATGATCTGCTCGAGGGCGGCCGGGTCTGCCATCCGGGCGACTCCGCCGCGCTTGCGGATGTCGGCAGGGACAGCCTCGAGACTCATGACCGCAACCGCACCGGTGTCCTCGGCGATGCGTGCCTGCTCTCGTGTGACGACGTCCATGATGACCCCCCCTTTCTGCATCTTGGCGAACCCTCGCTTGACCAGATCGGTCCCGCGGCGGAGGTCTTCTAAATCCGTGGCTTCTCGCTCGCTCATGTATTCTAACCAGGTTTCCTACCCACTTAATCGATTGCTTTACACACTTTTCAGCCGGCTGGGTGAGTGCGTGGCCCCGAGGCTGTCCTGTGGGTAGCTGGCCGGTCGTGTGAGTGTGCCTCACCATACTCTGCCGGACCCAAAGCCCGTTATACCAGCCGGGCTCAGCGGCATCTATGGGCACCGCAGAGCGCCTACAGAGCATCTACGACCAGCAGTTCCCTCCCGATGCGCTGCCGGCGCCCGCTGGCTTGCCACGCTCTCTCGCGCCGCTCCCGGAGTGGCTGGAGGATTTCGGGCTGCGGCTGGTCTGGCCGATCGTCGGTATCAATCTGGTTGGCACGCTGTTTGGCATCTGGTTCTACGCGTTTCAGCTCTCGATTACGCCGCTCCCCGCCTGGCCGTTCGTCCCCGATTCACCGCTTGCGACGCTGTTGATGGCGCTGTCGCTGACGGTCTGGCGACTCGGTGACGATCGAACGCTGGCCTGGATCCACCCGGCCGCGTTCGTAGGCTGTCTCAAGCTCGGTGCCTGGACCCCGTTCGTCCTTCTGTGGTTTCCCGTGGAGTACCCGGCGGGCTCGCTGGCGGCGCTCGGCCCGGTGGGAGCGCTCTGGGAGTACGGACTCTACGGGTTTCTGGTCGTCTCACACCTGGCGATGGTGGTCCAGGCGTTTCTGGTCGTTCGCTATGCCAGGTTCACCGCCGGCGGGATCGGCATCGCCGCGCTCTGGTACGGGCTCAACGACGTGGTCGACTATCTGTTCACTCCGTTCGAGACGTTCACACACACCATCGTCAACGCCGAGCCGTTCGTGCAGACGACCATGAGCTACGACCACACCGTCGCCGCTCACGGCATCGTCGGGACGGTCGCGATCGCCTGTAGCCTGGTGGCACTCGGACTGGCCATCGCGACGCGTCGCGCCCAGCGACGCCGACACTAATCCCCGGCCGTGCGGGAGTCGGCGTGGGCTCTGACCCACAGCTGGCCGATCCGCGACAGCCGGGTCCGATAGGACTTGCCGTGGTCCTCCTGTTCGATGTACCCTTTGCCGCCGGGACCCAGTCGGTCGACGTTGTACAGCACCTTCGACCGAAACGCGTCGGTGTACTCCTCGTTGAGATCCTCTGCGAGCGTCGCGGCGAGGTCACTCACCGATTCGAACTCCTCGTACTCGCCGAGCGTGAACAGGACGAGCTCCTCGAACGGTTTGACCGAGGTGAACGAGGCGACCGGAAGCTCGACGACGTGCCGGCCATCGACCTCCTTGGCGCCGATCGTCGTGCCCCGCTCGTCGAACTCCGCGATCAGCGACCGGGCGCTCCTGAGCCCCTCTCGCACCCGCTCTTCGGGGACGTCCTCGGCCAGGAGACTCTCGAGCAGGCCGATCTGGGAGCGCAGCTCCTCGGCGAGATCCGTCTCCAGATACCGCTCGGGGACGGTGTAGTAGGTCCGGATGCGCTCTCGGTCCTCCTCGCGCTCGACCATCACCGAGTGAGCGGCCGTCGCGTAGGCAAACGAGACCGTCCGGGGCATCGCACTGACGTTGACCCAGACGTCCGCACCGGCCTCAAGCTGTGCGTTGATCAGCCGATAGGCCTGCTCGAACGCCGCGTCGTAATCGTAGACGTCGGCCACGCGGACGCGGGTGGTCTCGGCCCCCAGCAGGTTCGCAAAGTCCGCTTCGAGCTTCTCTGCGAGCCGCTGTGAGTACTCCACGTTGGCCTCGCTCCCCACGGCGCCCTCCAGAAGGACGACCCGGTCGACGTCCAGCCGATCGCGCACGAGCGGCGCGATGAGCCGGTCGTAATCGAAGCCGACCGGGACGATGTGGGTCTGCATACGGCTCACGGTGGAGGGATGCATATAAAAAACACCAGTCGTGCCTGTCTCCGGCCGGCCAGCCCACCCGTTCGAAAGGTTCAGGCCCCAGCCCGGTCGCTTCCGGGCATGCGATACCGGAATCTGCTGCTGTTCTTGCTTCTGACGAGCGTCTGGGGGGCCGCGTTCGTCGCGATCAAGGCCGGGCTGACCGTCGGCTTTCCACCCGTGTTGTTCGCGGCGCTTCGCTACGACATCGCTGGGCTGCTGATGCTCGGGTACGCGATGACCAGGGGATGCCAGCTGGTGCCACGGAGCCGGGAGGACTGGGCGCTGGTCGCGGTCGGGGCGACGTTTCTCATCGCCGGCTATCACACACTACTGTTCGTCGGCGAGGGGTTCCCGGGGGTCACCAGCGCCTCGGCCGCGATCGTGGTCTCTCTCTCACCGGTGTTGACGACGGGGTTCGCGCGCGTCATTCTCCCCGACGAGCGCCTGACACTGCTTGGCATCGTCGGGATGCTGCTAGGACTGGTTGGCGTCGCGGTCATCGACCCGCCCTCACCGACGAACCTGGTGGCGAGCCCGGGGATCCTGCTGGTGTTCGGAGCCACCATCACGTTCGCTTTTGGCTCGGTGCTGCTTCGACGCGTCGAGAGCACGCTGTCCATAGAGACAATGCAGGCGTGGGCGATGATCCTGGGAGCCCTACTGATGCACGCGGTGAGCGCCGGATTGGGTGAATCACCCGCACAGTTCCTCGCGGTCGTCGTCGCGAACCCTCTCACCGCGGGCGGCGCGCTGGGCTATCTTTCGGTCGTCGCCTCCGCGTTCGGATTTCTCGTCTACTTCACGCTGCTCGAGCGGCTCGGCCCGGTCGAGATCAACCTGGTATCCTACGGGGCACCGGTCGTGGCTGCGATCGTCGGGGTCACCCTGCTGAACGAGGTCGTTACGGTCTCTGCGATCGCTGGATTCCTGACGATACTGGTCGGATTCGTGCTGTTGAAACGCGAGGCGATCGGAGCCGAGCTCCATCGGGTCGCGAGGCCGAGCTGAGCGGGGTGCCCGAGCAGCGCGAATGAGCGGGGATTTTGTAGCCGCCGGGCGAGCTGTCAGCCGTGAGCACCTCCGCACCCGAGAACACCGACGCGGATGCGTACACAGGGGTCTTCGGAGCCTATCGGTTTGCGGTGCGACGGAGCGAGTCTAGCCTCTTTCGGCTGTATGCGGTACTCTTCGGCGGCCTGTTGGCCGCAGCGCTGGCGATCGGCTTCGGGTTGGCGCTGATCGTCCAGATCTACCAGACACTCGGCGGCCCGGGAGGCAGCTTCACCTTCGCCCGAGCGCTGTTCATCCTGGTCGGGCTGTTCGTCGTCGCCCCACTGATGGCCCCGGTGCTGTTCGTCGCACGACACCATCGTCGTCACACCAGCGACGTGCGATACGACCGGCTGCTCGCGACGGCCGGGCTGGTGTTTCTGGCGACGCTCTACGTCGGGCTCATCGCTTCGATTCCGGCGGAGTTCCTGCTCGACGCGGAGCTGGCGACCCGACCGGCACCGACCGGCCTCACCGCGCCGGTCGTCGCGTGGCTCTACGCGATTCCGACGCGCTACGCGCTGTCGTTTCCGGCCGCCGGGGCGCTGGGTATCCTGCTGGCACACCGATTCGGTCGCTGAGGCGGTGGTCGGACGAAACGAGGATAGCGCGGCCGATTCTAACAGGCACTCATGCCGGACAACCAGGACGAGCCACCGAGAGACGGGGAGGCCACCCAAGAGCACGCTGAAATCTCATCGTATCTCGTCACCCACGCCGAGGCTGCATCGGCGGTGGTCCGCGACGTCGTGACCGGCCAGGTGCACACGCTGGCCGAGCACCCGTCGCTGCATGCGGGAGAGGTTCTGCAGGCAACGGTCCGCCCGGAGCCACCGCTCGGGGTCACCTCCAGGATAGCGAGCCTCGAAGAGCGACGAGATGTCCCCGTCGCCGTGAGCGACGAGCCACCGACCGCCCACGAACGATCGATGGCGGGCGAGCTCGGGGAGGTGAACCGGTTCGAGCGGGCGGGCACGGGTGAGATTCACGTCATCAAAGTGCCGGCAGACAGGCTCTCGGAGACGGTCGAAGATCTCCAGCGGGACGAGGAGCTCATCGCGCGGGCAGCACGCCTTAGTGTCGCCCGGGTCGAGATACGGACTGGAGACGAGCTGGTGGCGGTTCGATATCTCCCCTGACGCTCACGGCTGCCGTTCAGGTACGCGCCCGCTTGAGCTCCTCGACGAGCTGCTCGATGGCAGCCTGCTGGTTCTCGAGGAGCGTCGCCTGGCGGTCGACGGCCGCTTCGAGCGCGTCCAGCCGGCCGAGCACCGCACCCACCGTCTCCCCATCGGAATCGACGGTGGCGCCCGCCCCCGCCTGGGGGCCGGCCTGCCCGCGGACGCCCCCCTCCAGGTTCGCCCCACCCATGAGATTCCGGATGTCCGTCGTTGCCCCCCCTCGATCCCGATCACGCTCGCTACCGGCGTCAACCGCAAGCTCGGTCGCACTCAGCTCCCCCAACGGTGGGTCGGCCGGCTCCGCCGGCTGGCTCGGCTCCGACCGTGAGGCCTGCTCCGAGGGCTCGGGCTCGACGGCAGCATGCAACTGCTCCATCGTGGTCACGCCGTGGAAGGCGAACACGGCGTCCTGGATCGACTGTTTGACCTCCCTGACGTGTTCGTTAGGCACTTTGAATCGCTGGGGGTAGCCGTCGATTTCGACGGTCATCTCGGTACCGACGCTGCCCTGTTTGAACTGAAGACCGGTCAGATCCTTGTAGGCCGCCTCCTCGAACTCCTCCTCCCAGACCTTGGCACCCACGTGGCGTGCGATCCGCCGGTCGGTGACCAGCAGCGTCAGCTCGCTGAATCGGTAGGCTCCCCGCACCCGCTCATCGGCGTCGACCTCCCCCCGGACCCTGAGAAGTCCTCCCAACAGCGGAGCCAACACCTCGGAGAGACGCCGGGAGGGGACACTCAGCTCCTGGGACTCGTTGATATACTCCAGACGCAGCGTGGTCTTGCGACGCCCGCGCTGCAGTCCGATTCGTTCTGCGCCCAGCGGGAGTGCCTGTGCCCTCTCGTCAGAGAGGAGACCGTCGGCTCTGTAGATGACCAGTCGCGAGGGTGTCACGTACAGCGTGTCTGCGCCCCCGAGTTCGACCGCCGTCAGCACGGATTCGCCGTCGAGGCGACGTTTGACGATACGAGGGGGCTGCATGACCAAGACTGCCGGTGCATGATAAATAAAACTGCAGGTAACCCCGACCGGGAGCGCCATCATTAAAAGGGCCGCACCAACCGGCCGGACCGCGAGTCCACTGCGGGCTGGGTAGCGCTGGTGTCGGTCCCGCGCATGCGAGAGGCGGCGAGAGGGCGTCGGGGGTTCGAACCCGCGGACCCGGCTGCTGGCCGCGGTGCGCCCCGTTGTCGAGACATGCGAAGCTTCTTGAGCGACAGGAAAGTATCGCAGCCCACGCCCGGGTGGCTTAGTTGGACATAGCGCCGCACTCATAGGGTACAACGGCGTGCCACGGCACCCAAGACGGGGTTACCTATCTCGTCAACCTGGGACATGCGGAGATCGCGGGGTCGGAGCCCGCCCCGGGCACTTTCATTTTCGAAAGGCTAGCGCTAGCGCGACCAACCCATAGGCTGTTGTCTTGCAAGCCGCACTCAGCAGTGGCCCCAATCGCTGGTTAACGGCCGTACCCGTGACCGACGACCAGCGCGAGCGCGTTCAGAACCAACAAGAGGACGAACCCGACCAGGTCACCCCCCTCGAGACCGGTGTTGAGCATCGCGACCAGCCCGAACGGGAGGAGGATAGCCGACCAGAACCCGACCGCACGCACCGGGCCACTCAGGGACTCGCGTATCCGGCTGATCCGCTGGGCGAGCGATTGAGCCGCGTCGGAACGAATGACCGGATTTGGCGGGAAACTGCTCATGATGCTTGGCCACACCAAGGCGAGCGACGGGTATGAATCAGCCAGACCGTTCGCTTCGTTTTCCGTGGATTTTCCGTGATACGCTCGTATCGCGTCCGTTTCATGCAATTTTAGGGTGGGTCTAACGGTTCATGGCTGTCGTATTGGACACTGAACGGTCGGGAGAGCCACAGGCCGGCTCACGATCGCTGTGGCCCGGCTCTCAGCCCAGCGGTAAGACCGCAACGTCGTGATCGCCGGCGGTGGTGTCGATCGTAACCTGCTCGAGGAGGGCCTCACCGACGGCGGTCCGCCAGTCGGCTACACGTGCCGTGTGGACCTCGCGATGCTGCTCTGGGTCGACGGTCTCCGTAGCCGTCGCGCCGGCCGATCGAAGCTGATCCTCCGTCTCGTCGGGCTCGGGATAGGCCGGGGCGGTCCCGGAGACGAACCGCTCTGGCGGGATGTGTATCGGCGCCGGCGCCGACTCGTAGCCACCCTCACCACCGGCGAGGTGAAGCCGGGCTCGCATGCGACCGTTGAACGGTGGCGTCACGCGCAGCACTGCCGTCGCCCCACGGCCGGCGTTCGCCTCCAGTGCCGTGACGACGTCCTCCCGGTGGACGGCGAGTGACCGTATCACCGTAGGGTCCTCGGAGTGCACACCACAATTGGGAGACCACGTTGTATAGCTGTGGTGGCCCCCCGGCGGGAAACCAAACCTCTTGGTCCAGTGTTTGGATATCGTACCATGCAAATCGATATCGCGAACGCGCTGTCCGGGACAGCCCGGCCAGGGGTCTCCGAGGAGGCGCTCGCCCGGCTGGACGAGCGCGTCGGCCCGGCCCACGACCGGATCGCTCGCGGGCTCGCCGACCGGGAGTTCGGCTACACCGCCTTGGGGCTGCCAGAGCGTGTCGACCCGGACCGGATCCGCGAGACGGTCGCCCCGTTCGGCCGGGCGAGACAGGTGCTCACAGTCGGTATCGGTGGCTCGGCACTGGGGGCGACGACGCTGACCGACGCGCTCGGGCTCGCGGGCCACGTCGCCATCGACAACGTCGATCCCGTGCTGTCGAACCGGCTGTTCGAGCGGCTCCCGCTCCAGGAGACGGTGGTACACGTCGTCTCGAAGTCGGGGACGACGGCCGAAACGCTCGCGAACTTCCTCTGTGTGAGAGCGGCGATCGACGAGGCAGGCGGGGACTGGACCGAACAGACGGTCGTGACTACGGGGCAGGACGGGCCGCTCAGAGAGATGGCCGACCGGCACGACCTCCCCAGCTGTGAGACCCCAGCGGGGGTCCCGGGGCGATTTGCGGCGGTCTCACCGGTCGGCCTCGTTCCACTGGCCTTGCTCGGTGGGGATATCGAGGGGGTTCTGCAGGGTGGCCGCGATGCCGTCGCAGGGCTCTCGGGCTCACTGTTCGACTGTCCGGCCTACGCGTATGCTGCGATCTGTCACGCTCTCGAGCGTCGGGACGCCGTGACCAACGTCATCATGCCCTATCAGGAGTCCTGGGAGTCACTCGGTGAGTGGGTCGCACAGCTGTGGGCCGAATCGCTGGGGAAAGACGGCGGTGGGCTCACGCCCGTTCGAGCGCTCGGGGCGACCGACCAGCACTCCCAGCTCCAGCTCTACCGGGCAGGGCGCCGTGACAAGCTCGTGACGTTCCTGGCCCCTCGCGATCGGCCCCACGTGGCTATCCCCGAGACCGACCGGGAGGGGGTGGGCTATCTCGGCGATGGCGACACCACGATGGGCGATCTAATCGACGCGGAGCTGACGGCGACCGAGGCATCGCTCCGAGCCGCCGAACGACCCAACGTGCGATTGACCTTCGACTCCGACGCCGTGGGCATCGGCGAGATGCTCGTCGCGCTACAAGCGGCCTGCATGATGGCCGGGGAGCTGCGTGATGTGGCGACGTTCACGCAGCCGGCCGTCGAGTGGGGCAAACGGGCGGCCCGCGGACTGCTGAGCGCAGAGAGCTCGGAGGAGGCCGACAGCATCGAGGACCGGGCCGGATACGTCATCGGTGACGACGCGGCCCGCTGATGGGGGCCGAATCGGCGTGAGTGCAACAGAGGTATTGCTCGGCCCCACTAGAGTGACCCATGGAAGGCCCTACGGCGTCTGTCGGCACATCGGGGCAGATTCGGAGTCTTGGTGCGAGTCTGGGATTGACCGTGGCCGGCTTCATCACCGCGATACTGACGGTGCTCATCGGCGTCAGCGTCCTGGCACTGGTCGGCATCGACATCAGCCAGCTGCCGGTGCTCGGAACTGGTGTCTCGATCGTGCTCCAGGGAGCTGGATTCGGTATCGCCGTCCTCCTGTTCATGAAAGTGACGGACAACTGGGCGCTGATCGGCGCGAGGATCCCCTCCTGGCGAGATCTCGGGTGGATGGCCGGCGGGCTGGTCGGGCTGATGGCCGGCTATGCCGCCATCGCGATCGTCGTGTCGCTCATCGGCGTGGAGACGGCAGAGAACGGGATCGTCACTGCCGGTCAACAGAACCCCGAGCTCGTGCCCCTGTTGATACCGCTGGCGATACTGGTGGTTGGCCCGAGCGAGGAGCTGCTGTTCAGAGGAGCGATACAGGGGCTGTTGCGGCGGTCGTTCAGCGCCGCGCCTGCGATACTGATCGCGTCGGTCCTGTTCGGCACGGCCCACGTGTTCGCCCTGCTCGGCGGCGGACTCGAGGGTATCCTGGTCTACATCAGCGTCACGATCGTCCTGGGAGCGATACTGGGTATCATCTACGAGTACACGAACAACATCGTCGTTCCCTCGCTGGTCCACGGAATCTACAACGCGATCCTGTTCACCGCGCTGTACGTCCAGGTCGCGTAAGCGCCCAGAGCCGGTCGGCCCGATCGCGACGCAGCCCTCCCGAGCGCGCTCAGGAGCGCTTTCTCGTCGTCTCGGCGCCACACACCTCACATCGGGCCTGTTCGCTCTCGTAGGTCCGTCCACAGCCCTGACACTGGTACCGCCAGGTGACCTGGCGGTCGATACCGGCCTGATTGATCGGTTCGACGGTGAGTCCCAGCTCGGCGCCGACGTTCTGCATCGCATAGTCGTCGGTCACCAGGATGGCATCCAGCTCGACGGCTGCGGCGACCAGTCGAGTGTCCGTCTCCGAGAGCGCTGAGCTATCGCCAGTCTGCTCGGCGGCGGCACGCACCGTCGTGGTCGACGCCTCGGTCGGCGGGTGGACCTGCATGCCGCCGGCCTCCATCGCCTCGAACCGGTAGCCGGCCCGGTCTCGCAGCTCCTCACGGACCATCGGCACCGTCGCCAACTGACCGGCTGGGTCGTGGTCGGCGATGAACGCGGAACTATCCAGAACCCGCATCTACCCCCGACTGACGACGATGTGGTCTTTCACCGCCTGGACGTTCGCGACGGGGATCTGATAGTGGTTCAGATGATCCCGGTCGAATCTGACACTCCCCGAGCGGTCGCCCGGGTCGACTGACAGATGGCCGAGCTGGCCGGTGTTCATCCGCATCGTGATGTTGTACAACAGGCCGATCTCGGTGCCGTCGTCGGCCACGACGGTCTTGCCCGAGAGGTTCTCGGCGAGAATGTCTGTCATTGACGGCGAGTTCTCCGGACGAGATATAAATACAACGGGCCGTCAGACGGAACCTCTCGCCCGGCCACGAGCGCCAGAAGGGTCGTTCTGAAAGATTTAAACCACCGTGTCGCCCAGTTCAAACAAGCTTCTCGCTGGGTTCAGGATGTCCGACACAGACACAGAGTACGAGACGGACGAATCGGCCCCGGGGCTGCGGACGCCTATCGTGGCGGTGCTCGGGCACGTCGACCATGGGAAGACGAGCCTGCTCGACCGTATCCGTGGCAGCGCCGTCATCGACGGTGAGGCGGGGTCGATCACCCAACATATCGGCGCGACGGCCGTGCCGCTGGATACGATCGCTGGTATGTCGGGTGCGCTCGTGGAGGTCGATGATTTCGACCTGCCCGGACTGCTGTTCATCGACACGCCGGGCCACCACTCGTTTTCGACGCTTCGCGCTCGGGGCGGGGCACTGGCCGACATCGCCATCCTGGTCGTCGACGTCAACGACGGCTTCCAGCCACAGACACTCGAGGCGATCGACATTCTGCGACGGACCGAGACACCGTTCATTCTGGCGGCCAACAAGACCGATACGACGGCCGGGTGGAACCCGAACGGCGACACCCCCATCCAGGATTCGATGGACGCCCAGTCCGACCGTGCTGTCGCCCGGCTGAACGAGGCGCTGTACGAGATCATCGGCGAGCTCTCCGATGCCGGATTCTCGGCGGATATGTACTGGCGGGTGAGGGATTTCCAGGCCAACGTCGGTATCGTGCCGGTCTCGGCGTTGACCGGCGAAGGGGTCCCCGACCTATTGGCCGTGCTGATGGGGCTCTCTCAACGCTACATGAAAGAGGCGATGGCGATCGACGTCGACGGGCCGGGGGCAGGGACCGTCCTCGAGGTCAAAGAAGAGCGCGGGTTCGGGGCGACGGTGGATGTCGTGCTGTACGACGGAACTGTGAGCACGGCCGATCGCATCGTCGTCGGGGGGCTGAGTGAGCCGATCGAGACCGACGTCCGGGCACTGTTACAGCCCCAGCCGCTGGCCGAGATACGGACCGAGAGCCAGTTCCAGAAGGTCGATGCCGCCACCGCGGCTGCCGGGGTGAAGATCGCCGCGCCGGAGCTGCAAGCTGCCGTCGCCGGCGCGCCCGTCAGAGTCCTCAGGGATCGCCCACGGCAGGACGTCCTCGACGAGGTCACCGCGGAGATCGCAGAGATCGAAGTCGAAACCGAGGAGGACGGTGTGGTCGTCAAGGCCGACACCCTCGGATCGTTGGAGGCACTTGCCGCGGCGCTCGAAGAGGCCGAGATCCCGATCGTTCATGCCGAGGTGGGGGACGTCGCACCGCGCGATGTCGCGGTGGCGTCGACCGCCGCCGACCCCAAACACGAGACGATTCTGGCGTTCGGCGTCGAAACGCTGCCGAACGCCGGTCAACAGGCGACCGACCAGTCGGTCGATATCTACGACTCGGACGTCATCTATCAGTTGGTCGAGGAGTACGAGGACCACCTGGCCGCGATCGAGGAAGCACAACAGGAGCAGGTGTTGGACAACATCAGACGGCCGGCGAGGTTTCGCCTCCTGCCAGACCACGTGTTCAGACAGTCCGGCCCCGCGGTCGTCGGCGTGGAGGTACTGTCAGGCACGCTCGAGCGAAACAGCCCGATCGTCATCTGGGAGAGCGACGGGCCCGCTCGGATTGGGCTGTTGAAATCCATACAAGACGAAGGAGCGGACGTCGACCAGCTGCGTGCCGGCGAACGTGCGGCCGTCTCGATAGACGGGCCGACCGTGGGCCGGCAGATCGCCGAGGGCGACGAGCTCTGGGCGCAGCTGCCGGAAAAGCACGCGAAGATACTTGAACAGGAGCTTCGGGACGAGCTGCCCAGCGACGAGATCGAGGCGCTGACCCAGTACCTGGAGCGGAAACGGAAGACGGACCCGTTCTGGGCGAAGTGAGCGGCTGCCGGGCGAGGCAGGCCACCGCTGATCCCGCGTTGCCGAGGCTAGCCGGCTCCTTCCATCCGCCCGTGTGATTGTTTGACCTGGACCGCTGCCGCAGCAGCGAGCTTCTGTGCGATGGCTCGCTCGGAATCCAACGAGACCGTCGCACGCACGGTCGAGCCGACGGGTGGTCGCACTGCGACCGTCGCCTGGGCACCCTGGTCGCTATCGACGATCTCGCTGCCGATCATGAACTCGTCTGGCAGTAGGGCGCGCGTGTCCGCGGTCACGCTCGCGACCGACTGACGGAGCGCGCTCCGCTGCTCGGCATCTAGCTTCTGTGGTGTGTCGCCGGCGTGGGGTGCGTTGCCGTGCATGAGAATGGCAGTTTGGTAGTTGCTGGCTCTTGGATGTAAACCCCTCGGCACCGGCGGCCGGCGTGCTCAGAACATCGGCCGGCTTCGTCCGTACACCCCCAACACGACGGCCGTGACGTAGACATCGGCCGCCGGTGGTTCACTGACGATGCGCGGCTCGGCGGCAGCCTCCCACCGACGCTCTGAACGTAGGGCTCTGCCGTGCTCGAGCCCTACCGTGATCTCCTCGGCAACCCGGTCGGGATCCGAGCCTCCCGCCTCGTAGAATATGCCAGGGCCATCAGCGGTGCGTGCCCATCCCAGTCCAGCCACCGCCGGGGCATCCGCGCCCGGCTGACGAGTGGTGCGGCTCTGAACGACCGTCAGCCGATTGCCCATGGCGCCGAGCGGCGGTGCGTCACCGCAGACGTCGATCTGTGCCGCCGCCGGCAGTACCGAGGAGACGGTGACGAGATTGTAGTTGTGTACGTTTGCGGCGGCGAGCGCCGTATCGTAGGATGCTGTCGAGGTCGGCCCGGTGCCGGTGCCCCAGACGATCGAGACGGTGGTCATGGCTCAGTCCCCGCCGGCCGCCCAAAGCCCATTCCGGTTCGGACCTCCTTCCCCCCGATCGATAGCTATCGCTGGGCCCGGCCCCAGAAGCCGACCACCTCACTCAACGAAAGAGTCACACCGTTCAGTGCGGGCGTGAATCAGACACCCAGTCAACTCGCCGCGTCGTGGTCGTGCTCGAGACCGCCGACGACGGCACCACGGCCGATGGCCCGGCCTGTATGGCTCGAGTGGGACGACCACGGATGGAGAGTCGTGGTGGTCAGTTCCCGACGAGGAGCGGACGAACCCACACGATGTCGCCGTGGGTCGGCAAAGCACAAGCCCCCCACCCGGCCAAATGACCCCCGCCCGGTCACGGCGAGGTGGATCTCATTCGAGCAGGCTCGGGTCGTTCTCGACCATGTAGAGACTGCGAGCAGCGATGTTGACGGCGTGGTCGCCGACACGCTCCAGATCGCGAACCGTCAACAACAGCCGTGAGACGTCCTGCATCAGTGCCTCCATATCCGGTTCCGAATTCGTGTCCTCTCGCTCGGTGTCGAGAAGATCGCGAACGACGCTGTCGGTTGCCTCCTCACACATCTCGTCGACGACACCGTCGCGTCGGGCTATCTCTCGACAGGCTTCGATGTTGCCCGAGGCGTAGGCTTCCATCGCGGCGGCCTGCATCTTGACGACCGTGTCGCCGATCATCTGGATATCGACGTCGGGGAAGCGATTGCGCTCTGCTTGTAGCGTGTATCGGCCAAGGTTCGTCGCGAGATCTGCGATGCGCTCGAGATCGGTGAGTATCTTGAACGTCGCCGTCACGAATCGCAGGTCACCCGCGACGGGCTGTTGTAGCGCCAATAGGTCGGTACACTCCTTCTCGAGACGCAGATAGGTCTCGTTGATCTCGTCGTCGCCGATGATCACCTGATGTGCGAGCCTGCGGTCCATGGTCTCCATCGCGTCCAAGCTGGCCTCGAGACGCTCGAGGACGACATCAGACATCTCGAGCACCTCGGAACGGAGCTCACCCAGGGTCTGTTGATACGATTCACGTGGCATGACATTAGACAACAACATAGCAATATATAGCTATCGGTAGAGTCGGTCGCGGACCGCTCGACCCTCGGCAGCCGGGGGTGGCTCGCGAGCAGTCCGATCGGCCGGCCGGTGGACGGGCGAGGCCGGTCCCACACACCTTCTTCCCAGGAGAGCGAACGGGCGGTGCGTAACCGTCTGACAGCTGGCGCACGTGCCGTCCCTGTGTGCCGTCTGAATCCCCCCTTTCCTTCGGCTCTGAGCGTGGACGCAGTGGGGTGAATTGTGCCCGATTCGGGACACTTTCACTCCGGTCTGGCTACCGTTATGCCCGCGGCTCGAATACCGATAGACCGTCGAAAACCAGTGTGAGCAATGCCGCAGATCTCACCCCCGAAGTGCATACAGTGGGTGTGGCTGCGCCGCACAGACCACCCCTGCCGGAGGCCGTTCCGGCACCGTACACACGCGATACAACAGATATGATAGGAATGCAATGCGACTTGGACGGGAGGGCTGCCTGATGTCGTCGCCTGACCCGACGGCCGACGACCTCGAACTGCCGGTGAAACGCACGGACGGCGATAGCCTCGAGGATCGCTTGACGGACAATGCGTATCACAACATCCTGCCGGCAAGGTATCTGCGACGCGACGAGCAAGGCGAGCTCGCCGAGACGCCCGAGGAGCTGTTCGTCCGTGTCTCGCAGAACGTCGCACTCGCAGAGACGGTGTTCGAAGCCGCCCGACGAGACGAGACCGTGCTGGTGAGCCCATCGCAGCTGAAACCGAACCATCCGCGCCGCGAGGAGCTCGCCCGAGAGGTGTTCGGAGACGAGACGGGCGTCGACGACGACGTGCAGACGGCACTGACCGAGGAGAACGTCAACCGATTTGCGTTCGAGACGGTCGTCCCCGAGCTACCGACGGAGCTTCGTGAGCACGTGCAGGACGTCGAGACCGAGTTCAGAGAGATGATGGAGACGCTGTCGTTCGTCCCGAACTCGCCGACGCTGATGAACGCCGGTGACGAGCTCCAGCAGCTCTCGGCCTGCTTCGTCGACTCACCAGCCGACGACCTGACGGACATCCACCAGACGGCAAAGGAGGCCGCAGAGGTCTTCCAGTGCCTCACGGCCGATGCGACGATCGACGTCGCAGACAAGGGCCTCGTCAGCGTCGAAGAGGTCGAAGTCGGCGACCGTGTCGCGCAGGCGACTGACGCCGGGTTCCGCTACCAGCCGGTCGAGGAGGTTCACAAGTACGATGAGGCCCCGACCATGACGGTCGAGCTCGCGAACGGCCAGACCGTCCGGGGGACACCGAACCACCGGATCATGGTCGACGGAGAGTGGACCCGACTCGATACGATTCGCGCCGGCCAGAAGGTCACCTACGCGCTCGGGTGGCTCCGAGGAACGGAGCGGGAGGCTCCCGCGCTCACGTCGGTGCCGTCGGGTGCCCAGTGGGAGGCGACGCGCACGATGCAGAGTACGGGGATGGCCACCGAGCTCGCTGTCGCCCAATCGGCCGGTGGACGGTCGCGCGCAGGCGAGCAGCTGCAGCCCGACGACACGCCGGCCGAGACAGTCAGACAGCCCGAGACACTCACCGAGGAGCTGGCCGAACTCGTGGGCTTGTGGCTCGGCGATGGCTCGTGGCACACGGATGGTATCCGGATCCACGTCGGCCGTGAGAGCGTCGCCGAGTACATCGACGAGCTCTCGAGGAGACTGTTCGGCACGCCGACTTCGGTCTCCGACGCTGATGGTTGCTACGAGGTCGGCATTCACAGTCACGAGATCCGACGGTGGTGGACGGAGAACTTCGACTGCAAGCAGGATGGCGCGTCGTCTGCTGAGGTCCCCCGCGCGGTCAAGAGGGCGCCGGCACAGGTCATCCAGGCCTTCCTCCGGGGGTATTTCACCGCCGATGGGACACTGCTGAACGACACCTATCCCAAGCTCTCCAGTTCCTCTGAACGCGCGATCGACGACATCGCGACGCTGATGCTGGGGCTGGGGTACCCGGTCGAGAAGACGATCATCTCAGAGGAGGATACCCACCCACAGTTCGGGCTGATCCCTACGACGGGAGCCGCGCGACAGCGGTTCCTCCAGGCGGTAGGGTTCATCGACGAGCGGAATGAGACCGCGCTGTCGAGCTTCGACTCCGTGCGTCCCCGCGACGACGGCGAGATGGGTGAGCGATATGATGTCACTGTCGAGGCCGTCACCGCCTCCGACCCGGCACCGGTCTACGACATCACCGTCGCGGACGACCACGAGTACGTCACCGACGGGATCGTCTCGCACAACAGCGGCGGTGGCATGGGGTATGCCTTCTGGCAGCTTCGTCCCTACGGAGACGCCGTCGGCTCGACGGGCGGCATCGCTAGCGGACCGATCACGTTCATGCGGACCTTCGACCAGATGTGTGAGACCATCGCACAGGGAGGCACCCGACGGGGGGCCCAGATGGCTGTCATGCGAGTCTCGCATCCCGACGTCATCGAGTTCATCCACGCCAAGAACAAGGACGTCTCGCTGGCACACAGCCTGCGCCTGAACGATCCCGACGACTACACCTACACCACCTTCGGCGAGGCACTGGAGGAGGCCCGGGGGCTGATCGACGAGGACGGCCGGGTCCCGGAGCATCTACGGAACGCCGTCGAGGGCCACCTCTCGAACTTCAACATCTCGGTCGGCATCACCGACCGGTTCATGGAGGCACTCGACTCCGGCGGCGAGTTCGGCTTCGAGAACCCGCGGACGGGCGAGCCCCACATCGCGACCGAGGAGACCCGCGAGATGTACGCCCGATACGGGCTGGCCGAGCACGTCGAGCCGGGCGAGGAGTTCTCGATCCCGGCCGAGGTGCTCTGGGATCGCATGGTCGATGGCGCCTACGAGAACGGCGAACCGGGTGTCATCTACCTCGAGCGGGTGAACAAGCAGCATTCGTTCGACGTTGAAAAACATCCGGACCACCGCATCCTCGCGACGAACCCGTGTGTCACGGGTGAGACGCTGATCAGCACCGAGAATGGGCTCACTGCGGCTGAGGATCTCTACGAGCAGGGCGTCGCACAGAATGTCACCGTGGACGGCCGCCTCAGTGAGGAGCCGCTCAAGGAGGCGAGCAGCGTCTACAAAACCGGGGAGAAGGACGTCTACAAACTCACGACTGAGGAGGGGTACGAGATCCGGCTCACGGCTGATCACCGTGTCATGACCGATAGCGGATGGACGAAAGCTGAGGATCTCGACGCCGGCGATAGGGTGCACGTTCAGAATCGAAAGGGCTCGTTCGGCCAACACGGCACGGCAGCAGCAGGCCGTGTGCTCGGCTGGATGGTCGGCGACGGTCACCTGGAGACGGGAGAAGAGCGTGCGGTCCTCAACTTCCACGAGGAGGCTGCCGAGCTATCAGAGTCGTTCGCGGCCGACGTGGACGATATCGTTCGCAATCCCGTCGGCGATGCCGACTCCGAGATTGGTATCAGCGAGAGGTCGAGAGGTGCTCACCGTGGTGCGCACGCCATCGAGCAGCGAGTCCGCTCGGCGCGGCTCTACGAGTACGCCAAAGAGGCTGGCCTGGTCGATCGAAAACAGCAGGTCCCCGATAGCGTGCTCCGCGGAAGCGAGCAGATGGCACGCGGATACCTCCGCGGGCTGTTCTCTGCGAACGGGGGCGTTCAGAAGAGCACCCAGCAGGGCGTCTCGGTCCGCCTCGCGAGCACGAGTACGGACCTGCTACAAGAGGTCCAACGGCTGCTGTTGAACTTCGGAATCTTCAGTTCGATCTGCGATGAGCGCCAGGAAGCAGCTCCTCGAGAGATGCCCGATGGCACGGGCGGGACCGCAGCGTCCGAGAGCCAGGCCGACCACGCACTCGTCATCTCGAAGGACGATCTGACTCGGTTCTCAGAGGAGATTGGATTCCTTCTCGACTCCAAACAGGCCGCGCTCGAGGAGCAGCTCGGAACCCACGACCGCGGCGCGTGCGGCGAGAGGTTCCAGGCGACCGTCCGTGCGGTCGAAGGCGATGGTCACGAGGCAGTGTACGATCTCACCGAGCCCGAGACGAGCTCGTTCATCGGGAACGGGCTCGTGGTCCACAACTGTGGTGAACAGCCGCTCGAGGAGTACGAAGCCTGCAACCTGGGGCATATCAACCTCTCGACGCTGGCGGCAGACCACTCGCCGGACTGGCGTGTGTGGTCTGCAGACCAGGCCGAGGAGTTCGACTCGACGGAGGCTGCGGTCGAGGCGTTCCTCCAGGAGGCCGTCGACTTCGAGGAGTTCGACCACCGAATCCAGTGGGGGACTCGATTCCTCGAGAACGTCGTCACGATGTCGGATTTCCCCGTCGAGAAGATCGAACAGAAGGTCCGTGAGATGCGGAAGATCGGCCTGGGGATCATGGGGCTGGCACAGCTCTACATCCAGCTGGGTATCCGATACGGCTCGCCGGCCGGCAACGAGGTCGCACGGCAGCTGATGACCCACATCAACCACCGCTCGAAGCAGGCCAGCCACGGGCTGGCGACCGAGCGTGGCAGCTTCGCCGAGTGGGACGCCTCGAAGTTTGCCGACCCCACCGCCTACACGGAGTGGTTCGAACACCACACGGGCGAGGTGGCGGCGGACTGGGCGGACGGCTACCCGATTCGAAACCACAACACGACGACGATCGCCCCGACCGGCACGACGTCGATGGTGGGCAACACGAGTGGTGGCTGTGAGCCGATCTTCTCGGTGGCGTACTTCAAGAACGTCTCCGACGACGTCCAGGGTGACGAGATGCTCGTCGAATTCGACGATTACTTCCTGCGCATCCTCGAGGCGAACGATATCGACGTCGAGGCCGTCCAGGCCGAGGCGACCGAACAGATGCAGAACAACGAGTTCGACGGCATCGAAGGGCTCGACCGTGTGCCCGATGCGATCGCCGAGCTGTTCGTCGTCACCGCCGATCTCTCGGGGATCGAGCACGCTGCGGTCCAGTGTGCCTGCCAGGAGGGCGTCGACTCGGCGATCTCGAAGACCTGTAACTTCCCCAACGCCGCGACCAAGGCGGACATGGACGAGGTCTATCGCTACATCTACGAGAACGGCGGCAAGGGCGTCACGGTCTATCGTGACGGCACCCGTTCGAAGCAGGTGCTGACGACGCGCGCGGACAACACCGAGTTCAGCGCGATGGACGAGGACGAGGCAGCCGCCCAGCTGTTAGAGCACATCGACCAGGCGTTCGACGATATCGAACGGTTCCTGGACCACGATGCCGTGCAGGCAGAGCATGGCGACGTCATCGACCAGCTGTCCGGCGACGCATCGCCCGACTACGCGGACAAACAGCCACGCCCGGACGTCCTCCGTGGGGTCACCCAACGGATCGACACCGGCTACGGCCGGGTCTACATCACGATCAACGAGGACGTCGACGCCGGACAGCCGTTCGAGCTGTTCGCGAACACCGGGATGTCCGGTGGGTTCACCTCCTCGTTCACCGAGGCACTCGCAAAGTCCATCTCGATCTCCCTCCGGTCGGGTGTTGACCCCAGCGAGATCGCCGACAAGCTGCGCGGGATTCGCTCGCCGAAGGTCGCCTGGGATAAAGGCGAACAGATCAACTCCATCCCGGATGCGTTCGGCGTCGCGCTGCGCCGCTATCTCGACGAGGAGATCGACCAGCCCTATCCACGCCAGCAGAGTCTGAGTGAGGTCGAGGACTCGGACGAGGAGGCGGAGACGGCCGCCCCCGAGACGGCGCCGGTCACCGAGACCGACGGTGGTGACCTCGCTCAGCAGCCATCCGAGGGCAACCCGGATATGGCCTCTCCGACCGCCGAGACCGATGCGACCCAGTCGCTGATCGATGCCGGAGAGAGCCCCGAGTGCCCGGACTGTGGCGCCATGACGATCTACTTTAGCGAGGGCTGCAAGACCTGTGAGTCGTGTGGCTGGTCGGAGTGCTGAGTTGAGTCGCGACTGACAGCTCACCCTTTTTCGACCATGCGCCTCTGTGGGACACGGCACCGCCGTCCGGCGATTGGCTCGTCTCGCGCCGGGCTCAATCGGCAGCTGACGCCGGCTCGTGGACCGCCAGGATGGGAAACTCGGCCCGGCGGATCAGCCGTTCGGTCGTGCTCCCGACCAACAGCCGATCCGTCCCGCGGCGCCCGTGTGTGCCGACGACCAGCAGGTCGGCACCCGTCTCGCTGAGGTACCCTATCAGCTCCTCGACGGGGGCACCCTCTCGCACGGCCGACGTGGACTCGAGGCTCCGTGCCTCGGCCAGCTCCGTGACTCTCGTGGCCGCTTCGGCCGCCGCCTGTTCCACGCCACCCTGGAACTCGCCCACCTGAGTGTCCGGTAGGTATCTGGCCATCCCCCCGACGTCTGCAACGCTGACCCCGTGGACGGTCGCTCCGGTGGCCTCGGCGAGCCGCAGCGCCTCCTCGGTGGCGTGCGTCGCCATGGGCCCACCATCCGTGGCGACGACGATCGACTCGTACCTCGCCGGGAGCTCCGGGTCCGCTTCGTGGACGACCAGCACGGGCATGTTGACCTTCCTGGTGACGGCCTCGGTGACACTGCCGCTCACCAGTCGACTAGCACCGGTTCGCCCGTGAGTTCCCATGACGATCAGATCGGCATCGCGGGCTCTCGCGTGCCGAGGGATGGCTGCTGCTGGTGACCCCTCTAACACCGCCCGCGTCGTCTCAACCCCATCGAGCGCGCCGGTCACGGCGTCGATACCTGCCTCGGCACTCGCTCTGAGTCGACTGATGATCTGATCGTCCGCGCCACCGGCGTTGAACAGGCCGGCAGCCCCCTGGACGTCGACGACGGCCAACAGATCGACCCTCCCGTCGGTCTGCCTCGCCAGCCAGCCCGCGTGCGCGGCTGCCTGTTTCGCGTGCTCGCTCCCGTCGGTCGGTAACTGGATCTGCTGGTACATGATGGGCGGACGGAGTCGAGGCCACGTTGACACCCGCCCCGCCACGAAAGGCGACGATTCCCACGGCCCCGCCGCCGTTTCGGGATACTGTGGTTCGTTGCCGTCCGCCGTGGACGGCAACTGGCTGTGTCAAACAGCAGTTACTCCCATCCTCTGTCTGAGGACTCGGGGGGGTTTGCTGCCTTCTTGCTGAACCCCGGCGCGGGACGGGTGGTTCTGCCCGACGTTTAGGGGTTGTCCGATACTGCCCGATCGGAAGGGCGGCCGGGCCACCTCGGTTGATTCAACGTCCGGTGCAGGGCGATTTGAATGTTTTGCCAGTGGCGTCCAATCTCCTGCATCTGCCATCGTCCTGTGGGTGGGATTGGCGATTGTCGGAATCATCCACGGGCTGATCAGCGGGGCTTTCAGATTGACGTGCCGTACCACGGCGTCTGCTGGCAGGCTAGCCCCGTGCCACGAGTTCGTCCTCAACGTTTAGGCAGCCGCCGAACCCAGAGGAGCACGTGTCCCGAGAGAGGCAGGTCGAGCTCGGTGTCGAGCTCATCGAGCGCCTGGAGCACGGGAGTCTGGCGCTGTCGGAGCTGATCGATCGCGTCGAGACCGTCACGTCGGATCCGGCGACGACTCGACGGATACTCGATGTCGCCGAGATACGTGGCATCATCGACCGGGAGGACGGTGTTGTGAGCATCGCGGGTGGCAACTTTCTGTCGTTTCAGTCGGAGGTCGTCCGCAGAGAGGGCGAGTTCAGCTGTCGACGGTGCGGTGCAAGCCTGACGACGGGACATTTCATGCGTCTCGAGGCTGGCGAGCTAGGCCCGTTCGGCTCCTCCTGTATCCGCAAGGTGACCGGGCGTGAGAGGTGAGACACGGGGGCGATGCCCGCTGACGAGAAGTCGTCGCTCGAGTGCGATTCCACGTCCTGCCCGCGACCCCTGCACGCCGATCACACGGCAAAAACATCGCCGGGCTAATCTCCCGGCGTCGACGGGGAGTCCCGATTGTTCAGACGAGTGGCGTCCGCTCGACGACGGTCCCGTCGACCGTGGGGTACTGCTCGACGACCTCGCCATCCGTCAGATCACCGTTCTCGACCATCTCCTCGAGCAGCCACCACGCCACCTCGACGTGGTTCTGTTTGACCGTGTAGAACGTCTCGGGGACACCGAGCTGTCTCAGGTCCGCCTCCGCGACCCGCGTCTTGCCGTAGACGATGGTGCCGTCGTCGGTGATCTCGTCGAAAGGGCGTGAGATGTTGTTCGCGATCCGTTTGAGCCGGTTCCGGTGTTGGGCGGCATCTTTGAACACACTGGTACAGAAGTACGTCTTCGGATGGTCGCCCATCACGTCGAGGATCGCCTCGCGATCGCCTGCAACTGCCGACATGTGCCCTTCCTTGCGTTCGAACCCCTGTTCTTGCATGCGACGGTGGTTCCCGTCGGACATCTCGAACTCGTTCATGTTACAGAACGCCGCGGCACCCTCGTCGAGAAACTCCAGAAACTCCGGCTCCGGCCGGATTGCGGGGATCTCGAAGGCCGGAGTCAGGCCCTCCTCTCGCGCCACGTGCAGTATCTCCTCCCACTCTGTGCCGTGGAGCTCGCCCCAGAGCTCGTAGGGGGGGTGAAAGCGGATCTCGTCGAGGCCGGCCGCCGCCAGTCGCCGCATGTTCTCCCGGCCGCCCGTGATGCCGGTGTACAGATGGGTATGGTGGTCAGGGCCGAACTCCTCGCGCAGGAGCTCCAGGTAATGGGTCGTCTTGGCCATCGCCTCTTGGGGCTCACCGCCGGTTATCGAGGTGCCCAGCGCATCCATCTGGCGCGCCTCGGCGAGCACGTCGGCATCGGATTCGACCAGCCGCTCGTTGGCGTACACCTCGGTGACGTTCTTGCGATTCTCACCTAGCGGACAGTAGAAACAATCTCGCTGGTCGCAGTAGCCGTAGACGAACAGCACCATTTTGCCGCCTTTCGCGCACTGTTCACAACCCTTCGAGATCATCGAGTGTGCGAGCTTGTGCGTCAGGCGATAAAAGCGGTGTGTATCACTCTGGGCTCCCAGCCCCGTGGCGGTGCGAGACAGCCCGCGAGCTCGTTGCGGGCTCGACCGACCGAGGCCAGACTGGAGACGGCCGTCGGAGAGCCGACGGAAGAGAATTAACGGATGACCGCCTACGCTCTGGTAATCGACCGTGCTTCTCGTACTCTGTGTAGACTTGGACGACGATCTCGGTCGCAAGACCGGCATCGAGACCCCTGTTCTCGGCAGAGATGCCGTCGACCGGGCCGCGAGCACGCTCGCGACGGCGGACCCGGAGGACTCTGATGTCAACGTCATGTTCGCTGGGATCCATCTGTACGACTCGATCGAGGACGAGCGGGTGGCGGTGGCGACGGTGACAGGGACCGGCAGCTCGGACGTCGCCGCGACCCGAGAGGTTGGGGAGGAGATCGATACGGTGCTGGCGTCGCTGACCACCGCAGAGGACATCCGAGCGCTGGTGGTGACGGACGGTGCACAGGACGAGTCAGTGCTCCCGGTGATCCGCTCGCGGGTGACCATCGACGGTGTCCGCCGAGTCGTCGTCCGCCAGGCCGAGAGCCTGGAGTCGATGTACTACACGCTGAAACAGGTGCTCTCGGACCCAGAGACAAGAGGGACGGTGCTGGTTCCGATCGGCATACTGCTGTTGATCTACCCGATCGCCATCCTCGGGGATCTGATCGGGCTCCCGGGGTCGACGTTTGGGGTGGTCTCTGGCATGCTAGGACTCTACCTGCTGTTCCGGGGGCTTGGCCTGGAAGGCTCGATCGACAGGGGGATCGAACGGCTTCGACAGCTCCTCTATGGGGGGCGGGTGCAGTTGGTGACCTACGTCGTGGCCATCGCACTCACGTTCGTGGCCGGCTTCAGTGGCGTCGAGTTCGTCGCCGCCCGCGAGGGGCAAGCCGGGTTCGGCCCGCTACAGGCCGGGGCCGGGCTCGTGTTCGGTGCGGTCCAGTGGCTCGCAGCCGGCGGTATCATCGCCTCGCTGGGCCGGATCACCGACGAGTATCTCACGGGAGGGTTCAGATGGCGCTACCTGAACGCGCCGTTCTACGTCGGGTCGATCACACTCGTGCTGTATGCCCTCTCGGGGTTCTTCGTGGGCGAGCTGCGGCTCGTGGAACTCGCCGCGACGCTGGCGGTGGGAACGCTCATCGGTGTGGGCAGCACGCTCAGCTTCGCCGTCGCAGAGCAGCGACTCACCGGCCCCGCCGAGGGCGAGAGGCTCCAAAGCGGCCCCTAAGTCGGCTGACTCGTGGCCACCGGGCCGTTGATTTAAGTGGTGACACACGTTAGCAGAGCTATGGCCGCCATACCTCGGCCTGGCCTGCGAAACCTGTTCGATGACTCGCCCACCCCCCACATCGCACATCCCCCACACACACACCGGCGGGACTACTATCTCGCCGCCGACGGCTCGTTCAGAGAGACCGGCGGGGGCGGGTTGGGCGTCATCATCGAGACGCGGACCGGAGAGCCCGTGGCGCGGCTCTCGGTGCCCGACGAGATGCCCAACAACAACGTCGCGGAGTACAGAGCGCTCCACCTCGGATTGGACGTGCTCGCGGCGAGGGCAGCGCCGTCGGCACGCGTCGGGGTCCTGATCGACCACGACGACCTGGCCGCGAACGTCAACCGAGCCGTGCTCGCACGCGGCGCGACGGGCTACCAGACACCACGCCACTTTCGGGTACCCGAGGCTGCCAGACATCACTGGCGTGGAATCCAGGCACGACTACGAGGGTTCGCGGAGCTCCGGGCGGCGCGGATCAACTCCGCGGAGAACCCGGCTCACCCGCTGGCGAACACGCCCCAGCGGTACAATCACGTCAACGAGCGACTGCAAGCCCCATTTGGACGCCCGGAGAGCAAGCGGGATGCCGAGATTGAGCAGGTCCCGCCGCCGAGTCGAGCTGACCGGCACGAGGAGAGCTGAGACGGCCACAGAGGGCGCTGATGGCGGGCAGACGCCGTGCGTCGATCTCGCATAGTGGGTCCGTCCGGACCGATCGCCTGGCAAAAGCATTTAGCCTGAAACGACAGAGGTTGGTCCATGGCAGAAGGCCGCGAGCAATCCTCACATCCCCCACGCGCCGAGTTCAGCTGGATGGAAGCCGTCGAGGAGGTGCTCGACGCTCAGATGGAGGACCCTGAGGATCTGGAGGCCGCGTTTGACGATCTCGAGGTGGACGTGCCGATACGGTTCGGCGAGGAAGCCCCCTACGGCCGGTGGGGGCTCGACGGAACCGTCAGGATCAGTGTCGATGGAATGCGAGGCGGGCTCGCCGAATGGCTGCAGTACTGGTCAGAACGTCGGGAGCGCTGAACGCGACGAGCTCTTCACCATCGCCTGCTGTCGTACGACGTGGCCGGCTCAGTCGCCGATGCGATCTTGCATCTCCTCTGTAATCTCGGCGTGCTCGTCCGCCATCCCCATGGCATCCAACACGGACTCGACAGATCGTGCCCCGGCCTGAAGCTCCTCCTCGAGCTCCAGTCCTGGCCCGAACAGCCGGAGCGCAGTGCTGATCGTGGCCCAGTCGTCGTTCTCGGCCGCGTCACGAAGGCTCTGTGTCGGTGGCGCCAGGAGCTGACCGACCAGCGCATCCGCCAGTGAGTCGACGACGGCTCGTTGCTCCTCTGTCAGCTGGCCGGCGGCCTCGAGACGGTCGATCGCGGTCGAGAGCTCTCTCCGCTTTGTCCGTTCGGCCCCCTCGTACATCGCCGCGATCACCGCATCGGCACGCTTCCGTTTGAACTGCGTCATGAGATTCTCGAACTCCTCGTCGATGATCCGTTCGACGGCCACCGCTGCGGCTTGCCGCCGCTCTCGCGTGCCCGCGGTGACAGCGTTCAGCGTGTCGAGATCGTGCAGCTCGACGCCGTCGATCGCGCCCACCGCAGGATCCACGTCGCGTGGCTGGGCGAGGTCGATCACCAACAGCCGCTCTGGCGAGCCGACGATCGCCGGGCTCAGCAGATGGTCGGCGGCGGACGTGGCCGTGATGACGAGGTCGGCCTGGTCGACTGCGGCGGGCAGCTGCTCGAGCCCGCCCGTGGTCGCCGGCACCGAGAGAGACTCTGCGACATGCTCTGCGTTCTGAACGGATCGGTTCACGAGCCGTAGCGTCGCCACCCGGCCGGCCAGCGCTCTGGCGACGATCGCCCCCATCTGTCCCGCTCCGATCACCACGGCGTCGGACTCGGCCAGCGAGAGTGTCGACTCCGAGAGTCTGACGGCGGCACTGCCCAGCGAGGTCACTCCCTCGTTGATGCGTGTCTCGGTACGGGCGCGCTCGCCCACCCGGATCGCCTTGACGATCACCTCGTCTAGCACCGGCCCGATGCCACCGGCCAGCTTCGCGGCTTCGTAGGCGCCACGAAGCTGGCCGAGAATCTGGTCTTCACCGATGACGAGTGACTCGAGCCCCGCGGACACACGCATCAGATGTCGGAGCGACCGGTCGTGGGACAGCCGCTCTACGACCGCATCAGAGACCGGGTCGACGTACTCTGAGAGTATCTCGACGCCGTCTTCGGCCTCCTCGGTGACGACGAACGCCTCTGCACGATTGCAGGTCTGCAACACGAACGCCTCGCTGATCTGGTCGGAGGCCACCAGGGCGTCGACGGCCTCGGCTTGCGTCTGCTGACTCACCGCGTCGATCTCGTCGATCCCCCCGTGGTGGTGTGAAACGCTCACCCCTGAGAGGAGTCCTGTCTGCAGAGTCACTGTCTATCCTCCGAGCCGTCGGTGACGACGTGCTCGGCGCGTTGTCTAGCAGTTGCCGTATTTTCACCTAAATGCTTCCATACAGTATCGTCGGCGATGACCGCCCGAATGGCCTCGCGGCGTGCGCTCGGAGACATATCGCCTCGCTGGAGCTGGTCCCGGAGCGGCCCCAGCAGCTCTGCCATCCCGCCCGCCCCCGCCAAGACCTCCTCGATGCGTTCGCGGAGATGCTTCGAGAGCGCCGGTGCACGGCCACCGGTCGCCACCGCGGCCATCACGGGCCCGTCACGTACCGTCGCTGGCACCACGACGCTCCCCGGGCTCCGGCCCCCGTGCGTGTCGGCCCGGTTGACCAACGCCCCTGCTGCAGAAGCAGCATCGGCCGCGGCATCGTTGATCGCTCGGACGTCGGTTGCCGCGATGACGAGCGACGGCTCGAACCGGCGGACGTACGATCGGACCTCCTCGACCCCTGGAGCTGCCCGGATCAGCTCGACCGTCGCATCGGGATGCCGGCGCTCTGTCGGGTCGAACGGGCCCGCCTCGAAGGCGGGGCTGATCACGAGCACACGGGCCTCGGCGCCGAATCGCCGGGCCTTGCGCGCTCCGACGGCCCCGCCACCGAATATCAACACACGCTCGCCTTGGAAGTCGTGCAACAACGGAATCATGAGATCACGCCGTGTTCGCGTCGGCACGTTCTCGCAGGCGAATCCCGGTTTTCTTCAGGATCTCCGTCGAGAACAGCGTCTCCCAATCGGCCGCTGAGAGCTCGCAGTGGTCCGAGATCCGGTCGCGGATCTCGGCGACCCGTCGGTCGCTCTCCTCGGTGGACCGACCGTGGGTCATGGCGAAGAAGTTGTACGGCCAGACGCCATCGTGCCGAGGGCGCTCGTAACAGTGGGTGACGAACTCGAAGGCGGCGACGGCCTCACCGACGGCCTCGACCTTCTCGTCCGGGATGTTCCAGACGGTCATGCCGTTGACCGTGTAGCCCAAGGCGTAGTGGTTCGGGATGACACCGACGCGCCTGACCTTCCCTTCCAGCAGGAACCGTTTGATCGTCTCCCGAACCCAGTCCGGCGACCGGTCGATGCTGGCGGCCAGGTCGGCATACGGGGTGGCACTCAACGGCAGTCCGTCCTGCAGCTCGACGATCAGATCTCGTTCGCCGGGGCTGATACGCTCGGCGGCGGTTGCCTCGACGGTCGGGCCCAGCTCCGAAAGGTCCACACCGCCATCGGAGATGGGCCCGTCCAGCAGGAACTTCGCACCGACGTGGAACTCCCGCTGTTTGGGCATGTTGTACGTCTCCTGGCCGGTCGCATCCTCGATGGCCGTCAGCACGCGTGCGACCGCATCGACATCGGCGACACTGACCACGAACCAGACGTTCAGATGGTCGTGCTCGCGCTCGTAGTTGTGCGCCACCTCGCGGTGGGAGTTGACCTCCTCGACGACCTCGTCGAACCGGTCTGCCGGGGCGTGCATGGCCACGAGCGTTGCCGTCCCGCCGATCTCCTCTGCGTTGACGAGCGCCCCGAATCGGGATATCGTTCCGCTCTCGTCCAAGGATTGCAACCGCTCGAGCATCGCCGACGCCGAGAGGTCGATCCCACGTTCTCTGAGCGCCGCCGATGCCGGCTCGAACGGCCGAGCACAGACTGGAAACCCGCCCTGAAAGGCGTTCAGTATCGCCCGGTCGAGCCTCCCAAGATCGACGTCGGTTTGCATGAGTACAATCCAGAGGTGGCCGCGAATAAGCCTCGCGCTCTCTCAGGCCACGTCCTGACCGGCCCAGCGGCCAGGAGGGATGGCTTAGCTG